>Ga0187784_10005566_pt1 | contig 10160 bp, 7 predicted proteins | sample 1015_SJ02_MP15_2_FD_132964 | JGI IMG/M metagenome (GOLD analysis project Ga0187784, IMG submission 132964) | Tropical peat soil microbial communities from peatlands in Department of Meta, Colombia - 1015_SJ02_MP15_20_MG | ecosystem: Environmental > Terrestrial > Soil > Wetlands > Peat | place... | reverse complement strand
GTTCGAGGCGGGTGCTGACAGCGGCTTGCAGAGCCGGTTCGTACAGCTGGTAACAGTTCTTCCCCCGCGCCTTGGCGGCGTACATGGCCACGTCGGCAGCTTGCAACAGCTCCGCTGGATCCTCGGTCCCGAGCTTGCTGTACGCGATGCCGATGCTGGCGTGGACGCTCACTTGACGGTCCTTCAGTTGGAACGGCGGCCGCAGGCCCTCCAGGATCCGTTCAGCGGCGTGGTTAGCATCTTCGGGCCCCTGCGTTTCCTCCAAGAGCACAGCGAACTCGTCCCCGCCGAAGCGGGCCGCGGTGTCGCCCGTGCGCAAGGAAGCGAGCAGGCGCCTGGCTACCTCCACCAGCAAGTCGTCGCCGGCAGCATGGCCGAGGGTGTCGTTCACGAGCTTGAAATCGTCGAGGTCGAGGAAGAGGACCGCCAGTGAGCTGAGCGAGCGAGCCGAGCGAGCCAAAGCGTGCTCGAGGCGGTCCCGGAACAGCGCCCGGTTCGCCAACGCGGTCAGCGCGTCGTGGAACGCCTGGTGCTTGAGCTCGTTCTCAAGCTTCTTCTGGGCGGTGACGTCGCGGAGCGTGAGTACGATCCCTTCCACCGTCGGCTCAGCGAGGAGGTTGTTGACCGCTACTTCCATGTCGCGCCAAGAGCCGTCGTTGTGCTTGACCCTCCATTCGGCCGTGGCGGAAGAACCGGTACGGCTGGCCACCCCCGCGTAAGCGGTCAGCGCCCTTCCCAGGTCGTGGGGGCCCAGCAGGCCAGTGAAAGCTGTGCCCTCCAGGGCGCCAGGAGCATAACCGAGCGTCCGCTGCGCTGAAGGGGTTTGGTACGTGATCGTGGTGTCCGGCCTGACGATGAGGATGACGTCGGACGCGTTTTGGACCAGGGTCTGGAACCTCGCTTCGCTGCGGCGAGCGTGGGCGGCTTCTGTTAACGAGTCACGATCGAGAGCTAGGCCCACCTGGTCTGACAACGTCTCGAGGGCGACGGCGACTTCAGTACCGAGGTCGTCCTGACTACTTACCTCTATAAGGGCCTTGATATCGCCCCCCGTCGCAATGGGGCACACGAGCAAGTGGCGTTGCGGCCCGTGCCTATCTGGCGCCTCGGACGAGTGCCAAAGCGCCAGGTGGCCATCGCGCAGGCGGGCGCCGGCACCCGGCGGGTACGCCGAGAGGTCGACCCGACCGCGCGAGGGGGCCGCCCCTGCGGTTGCCACGACTTGCATCCCTCCCGGTCCCGCCGGGACGGCCAAGCGGGCGGACACGGAGGCGTCGCCCGCGGTCAGTTCGCCGACGGCGCCCATGACCACGTCGTAAATACCGGCTCGGTTGGGCGCGCCGACCAATTGGGCCACGAGGCGGCGCAAGATCTGCTCCCTGGACATTGCGCGGCCGTGGGCACGGACGGCCATCGACATGCGTGCCACTACGAGCACGAACATGGCCGCCGAAGCGCCTGCTATCGCCCCGGCATCGCGCAAGCTCCCCCTGAGGTCTTCGACGACGAGGGCGACAGGGCCGACCAATGAGACGCAGCCAAGAACGGCCAGGCGGGAGCGGCTGGTGAGCGGGGGCGCCGTGGCCCTGCGTTCGGAGAGCTCGCGCATCGAGGGGTGCAAAGCCGCCGCGCCCCAGCAGCTGTAGAAGGCGATCCACCCGAGGTCGAAAGGGTTCCCGTCGTGCCAATTGAAGCTGGGGTGGAGCCCCGCCAAGCCGTAAACAGTGTCAGCGACGAGGGTGCCGACGGTGCCCACGGTCAGGAGGCGCCCGGCGGTGTTGTGCAGGCCTCCGGCCGTCCACAAGTGGGCGAGCATGGCCAGGACGAGGACGTCTCCCAGCGGGTACGCCGCCGCCGTCAGCCTGACGAGCAAGCCGCCGGGGGCCATCACGTTGGGGCCTATCAGGAATATCCACGAGAGGAGGCCGAGCGCCAAGGTGACCATGAGGGCGTCCACGAGGCTGGTCTCGTCGCCCCCGGGCGTCCGGGAGCGGGCCAGCAGCAGTAGGCCGATCGCCAGCACCGGGTACATGGTGATGTAAATAGCGTCGATGAATGACGGGAACGGGATGTTCTGCTGGCCCATCAGCTGGTGCCAGGACTTGTAAATGGTGTCGCCAGTTATGAAAAGCAGCACGCCCAGGCCGATGAACCACCAAGCGGCGGGCGTGCGGGGACGGTGACGGTAGGCGCCGTAAGCGATGGCGGCGACCGAGCACATGCCGAGCAGAGACCAGGCGGGGACTTGTCCCGCCCATTCCATCCAGGGGATGAGGCCGAGGATCCGGCCCTTCCCTGACGGGATGCCGAAAGGGAAATAGATCAGCGCCAAAACGGCTTCCACCGCGAGGAACTTCACCCACATCGGCATTGCGCGCAACGCTGATGGCGTTCTCATCCCTGCATCCCCCCTCGGTGGGCGTTAGCTAAGGCGCGGCGCGCTAGTTCCCGGTGGACCACCTAGTTGTCTTCGTCGCAGGCGGGCGCCTTCTGAACACGCTTTCATCTCAAAACGCACCTCGCCTCGCTCTACCTTCGCCCCGGCCCATGCTCGGGGCCAAAGTTGTGCGTGCCAGTCATGCGCAGGACCGGGAGCGCAGGAGACCCTCCCCTTCTTCTTTGTCCTTTATTTCCTGGATTTCTTGCTTCCCGGATAATCGTGGTCGTCGGGTGCCAACTGCCGGCGGCGCGCCTGATAATGGCGCCGGGCTGGCGTTTAGCCAAGGAAGAACTGCTCGTGTTAGCTGAGGAAGAACTCGGTCAACGCTGGCGCGAGGGCCGCCGGCTCTACGTCATGGGCTTGGCCGTCGAAGCAGCGCAGCTGGGCCCCGGGGATGATCTCGCTCAGTGTGCAAGCGGTGGCGGCCATGAAGGGTTGGCTCAAGGTGCCGTACATGACGAGCACACGGACCTGCAACCGGGAGAGCCGTTGCCTCGGGATAGCGGCTGTCGCCCCCATTATTCTTGCGTGGTCGTAGACGAGGGTCTGGGCCACCGCCTCCAGTTTGGGCCAGAACGGCGCCTGGCGCAGGCCCGCCACCTCCTCGGCTGGGATGCCTATGTACCGGAAGAAAAGAGCGACCGCGTCACCGCGGCCGCCCCTCGCCAAAGCCCCGTCCAACTGGCCCAGGTACTCGTTCCAGCCTCTCTGGGCGGCGGCGTCCTCGTTCCAGGGCGCCTCGTACAGTGCCACCTTGAGCATCCTCTCGCCCAGGGCCAAGGATGCCTCCAGCGCCAGGCAGGCGCCCGAAGAGTGCCCGTACACAAAAGCCGCCCCACCCTGGGTGCCGATCAGGGCCTCGAGGTCTTCGATCTCCCGTTGCACCTCGTAGGTGGGCGCGTCGCCGCTTTCCCCCCGGCCCCGGCGGTCATAGCTCAAGACTGTGAAATGGGGGCAAAGCTGCTCGACCAGCTCGGCTTTCCGGCCCGCACCCCGGGTCATCAGTGCCCCGTCGACCAGCACTAGCGGCGGCCCTTCGCCCTTTTTGTCGTAAGCGATCACGGTCCCGTCGCGCGATTTCACCGATCCCACGGCTGGCACCTCCTGTTCGGGAGGCTAGGGCATCGCCTCCCCGACGTCGTGGAGGTGGTGCACCGGGTCGTGCACCAAGTAGCGCCCCAAGGTTTCCACCGTAAACTGAGCGCCGTCGCTGCGCCGTCCTGGGCGCCCCCACTGGTCTGGGCGCACGGCGGCAAAGCCGCCCGCCAGGACTTGGGCCGCCTCCTGCAGCTGGGCTGAGACCTCCCGGGGAGATTGCTCGCCGTAACGGTCGTCTACCGCCGTCGCGTCCTGGTCCCAATTGGCGAACTGGGGCGCGTCTGTGGTCAGCATGAGCTGCAGCCGTTCGTCGAACTTCCGCAAGACATCGCGCACATGGCAGGCGTACTCGAGCGTCGACCACCGTTCAGGTGCAGGCCGGGCCGCCAGGCTGGCGGGCTCACCAGTGAGGATGCGTGCCCAGATAGCCGCGTTCTGTCTCAAGATGCCTGGGATGTCGTCCCTGGTGACTGTGCGCGTGTCAAGACCGCATTCAGGACAGGGCCGTTGCAGGGCCCAGGTCCAGTCTTTGGTGTCGGGGGGGATGCTCATGCCGGGCGCCCCGCGGCCAATGCCCCGGAGCGGGAGCCAGGGTGAGCGTGCTCCCGCACGGCCGCGGCGAACGCGATTATGAGCGGGTGTGCCCAACCGGGCCCAGAAGAGAGCTCGGGCTGGAAAAGCGAGCCCAGGTAAAACGGGTGCCCTGGGAGCTCGACAAGGCGAGGGTCGCCCGCCTCGTCCCGCCCGCTGAAGACCAAGCCGGCCGACTCGAGGGGGGCGATATATGCCTGGTCCAGGCCGTAGCGGCAAAAATAGCGCTCGGTCACCGGGCCCGCCCCGATGGCCTGAGCAGCTTTGGTGCCGGGCGCCACCACGACCACCGCCTCCTCACCGAGCAGGGAACACGCGAGAGGGACTATCAGTTGCTTGTCGGCGCCCGGGCCCACCTCGGCGTGGGCGACGTCTACCAGCCCGCAGACGTTGCGAGCGAACTCGATCAGTATGTGCTGGAACCCGCCGCAGGTCCCAAGGAGCGGCACCCCCGCAAGCCGAGCACCCTCAATTGCTGTTAGCACTCCGCTCATGCTCTCATAGGGGCTGCCCGGGACGACCCATACCCCGTCGAACCGGGCGACGTCCAGCGGGCTCGTGACGGCAGTGCTGTGGAGCCAGTAGACCTCGACCGGGTCGCCGGCGCTGGCATTGACGAAGTCGATGATGGCCGGGATGCGAGTATGCGCTTGTACGTCCGGCGAGCGGTCCCCAACCAGGGCGACTCGGGGCGGCGGCAACAACGAAGGGCGCTGGGAGATTGTCATGAAGAGGATGTTGCCTCCAGTGGAGCAAAAGGTCCAACGATAATTTACCATCCTGACATCAGCTACTCTTATGATGTGGAGGTCAGGGATCTCCGGGCATTGCTGGCGGTCGTGCGCTGCGGGTCGTTCACGGGGGCGGCGAGAGAACTGGGGTTCACGCAGTCGGCCGTCTCCCAGCAGGTGGCTGCGCTGGAAGCGGAACTGGGCCAGCAGCTCGTCGAGCGGCGGCCAGTGCGGGCCACGCCAGCAGGGCGGCGCCTGGCTGAGCACGCTGCTCACGTCCTCCTGCGCTTGGACGTCGCCCAGAGCGAGCTCGCCCGCTACCGCCACCAGCCGGCCGAGGTCAATGTCGCTCTGTCCCCTCTGGCGGCGCCCCAATTGCTAGCTGCATCGCTGCGGGCGGTCCGGGCCGCGTACCCGGAGCTAAGAGTGACCGTCAGCTCGCTGGTCGCCAGCGCCGCTGTCAGCGCCGTCGCTTCGGGTTCGGTGGACGCCGCCTTGGTGGACGGGATCGTGGGGCCGAACGAGCCCTTGCACCTGGCGGACACCGGTCTCCTCACCTCGACGTGGCTGGGCCAGGAGCCGCTCGTGGTCGCGCTCCAGGCTGGCCACCCACTGGCGGGGCAGGGCCGGCTATCGCTGGGCTCTCTCATCGACGCACCCTGGGTGATCACTCCCACCCTGCTCGAGCAAGGGGCGACTCGGCGCCATCAACCAGCGCCGTGGCGGGAGCCGCTTCTCTACGAAGGAGCTGACCTCGGCACGCTCCTGGAGCTCGTAGCGGCCGGCCTCGGCGCCGCGCTCCTCCCGGAATGGGCCTGCACAGGTCATCCCGGCGTCGTCGCCGTCCCGCTCACCCACCCGCAGCTCGTGCACCGCACCGAGCTGCTGACCCTGCGCAGCCGGGCGGCTCGCCAGAACCCGGTGGTCGAAGCGGTGCTCCTCGCCGTGGCGCAAGACCAGCCAACAGGCTAGGCGCGCAGGGCGGCTGCTCGGTCAGGCGTCCGTAAGTGCCATCGCCTCGAGGATGCCGGGCGCCCCGCTCAGCTCGCCCACGACGTGCTCGGGCACCGGTTCGTCGAGCGAAATGACCATGATCGCGGTGCGGCGGTCCTGCGACCGGCCCAAGTGGAGGTCGACGATGTTGATGGCGGCAGCGGCGAGCGCCGAGGTGACCAGAGCGACCATGCCGACGCGGTTGTCGTTGCGCACCACCAACAGGTACCGAGCCAAAGGGAGCTCGATCTCGTGCTCGTCGAGAAGGACGATGCGGGGCTCCCCGGCGAACAACGTCCCCCCGATCGCCCGCCGGCCGCCCCGGACTGTCACCAGGTTGACGTACTCGTGCGACGCGCTAGCCGTGGTGACGCGGACCGAAAGGCCGCGTTCGGCCGCGAGTTGGGGCGCGTTCACATAGGACACAGGCTCCTCGGTCACGACGGTGAGGAGCCCCTTTTGGGCCGCCAGCGTGAGCAGGCGGGTGTCCCGATTGGCCAGAGGGCCCTGGTACTCGACCTCGATCACCGAGGGCAGCTCACGCGCGAGAGCGGCGAACAACCGGCCCAGGCGCTCGGCCAAAGGCACGAAAGGTCGTACCGTTTCGTCAGCCTCCGCGGCCGGCATGTTGACGGCGAAAGGCACCAAGTCCCCTTTCAATGCCAGCAGCACTTGCTCGGCAATAGTGACGCCCGCTTTGTCCTGGGCTTCGCGCGTGCTCGCTCCTAAGTGCGGCGTAACCACGACTTCCTCCATCGCCAGCAGGCGGGAGGGCTCGGGCGGCTCGGAGGCAAAGACATCCAGCGCAGCGCCCGCCACCGTGCCGGCGGCAATCGCGTCTGCCAGCGCTGCCTCGTCGACGATCCCACCGCGCGCCGCATTCACGAGGCGCAGGCCTGGTTTTGCCGCCGCCAGTAGCTTGGCGCTCACCAGCCCGACCGTCTCGGACGTCTTCGGCAAGTGGACGGTGACAAAATCTGCTTGCCGCATAAGATCTTCGAGCGCAACTAGCTCGGCACCGAGCTGGCGGGCCCGCTCGGGGGCGATGTAAGGGTCATAGGCGACGAGGTGCATGCCGAACGCGAGCGCCCGCTGCGCGACCAACGCCCCTACCCTCCCCAAGCCGATTATCCCTAGCACTTTTCCGTGCAGTTCGACGCCTTCCCAGCGGGAACGCTCCCACCGGCCCGCCTTCAAGGAGGCGTGAGCTTGGGGGATATTGCGGGCTTGGGCCAGGAGAAGTGCGATAGTGTGCTCGGCCGCCGAAAGGATGTTGGACTGAGGGGCATTGACGACCATGACCCCCCGCCGGGTAGCGGACAGGATGTCGACGTTGTCCAAGCCGATGCCCGCCCGCCCTACGACCTGCAGTTGGCGGCCTGCGTCCAGGACTTCCTCAGTGACCCTGGTGGCCGAGCGGATGACCAGTGCGGCAGCTCCTTCGACGGTCTTTAGGAGCTCCTCTGGGGTTAGTGCGAGCTGGACGTCGACCTCGTGGCCGGCCTCCCGCAGGAGGTCGAGCCCCGGTTGCGCGATCTCCTCGGTGACCAGGACACGTGCCATGGCGGACATGCTCCCACTAAATCTCCCCCAGGGTCCAGAACGGTCCTACCCCGTTCGCTCGTCCGCACCTGGCCCGGCTTGCCGTGGCAGCCGGGCCCGCGTGCGGAGAATGCCGCTATGGGTGCAAAGGCACCACTAACGAGGCTCGCGAGGCCCTGTCCCCTGGCAGACTGGCTGCATGGTTGACAACGAGATCCCTGAGATCATTATCCCGACCGACATGCTCCCTGGCGACGGCCGCTTTGGCAGCGGCCCGTCAAAGGTTCGGGCTGACTCGGTGCGAGCGCTCATGGAGGCGGCCAAGGGCCCGCTCGGCACCAGCCACCGCCAAAAGCCCGTCAAATCGGTCGTAGGACGGCTTCGTTCCGGCTTACGCGAGCTGTTCTCCCTTCCCGACGGTTACGAAGTTGTGCTCGGCAACGGTGGCACGACCGCTTTCTGGGACGCTGCCACTTTCTGCCTCATAGATCAACGCAGCGAGCACCTCGCGTTCGGGGAGTTCTCGTCCAGGTTCGCGGCCACCGCAAAAGCTGCCCCCTGGCTGAAGGGCACGGTGGTGATAGACAGCCCGGCCGGCACTCACCCAAGCGCACAAGCGCACGACGATGTCGATTTCTACGCGCTGACCCACAACGAGACATCGACTGGCGTGATGATGGACGTCCGCCGTCCCGAGGGGGCGCGCCCGGGGGCGCTGGTAGGTGTCGACGCCACTTCGGCGGCGGCGGGCTTGCGAGTGGAACCGTCGCAGTTCGACGTGTACTACTTCGCGCCACAAAAAGGCTTCGCGTCCGACGGAGGGCTGTGGATAGCGCTCATGTCGCCTGCCGCGGTGGCTCGGGTCGAAAGCATCAAGGCGACTGGGCGTTTCGTGCCTGCTTTCCTCGACCTGTCCATTGCGCTGGAGAACAGCCGCCTCGACCAGACTTACAACACTCCTGCCCTTGCGACGTTGCTCCTCGCCGTGCACCAGTTGGAGTGGATGCTTTCCAACGGCGGCCTGGAATTTTCTGTCGGCCGATGCGACCGTTCATCCGAGATCCTCTACGGCTGGGCAGAGTCGAGCTTCTTCGCCGTGCCTTTTGTCGCCAAACCCGACGAACGCTCCCACGTAGTCGCCACGATCGATTTCGACTCCTCGATCGACGCCTCGTTGGTTGCCAAGATCCTTCGCTCAAACGGCATCGTCGACACCGAGCCGTACCGCAAGCTGGGGCGCAACCAGCTTCGTATAGCCATGTTCCCGGCCATTGACCCCGAAGACATCGAGGCTTTGACCGCCTGCATCGACTACGTGGTCCAGGCCCTGACCTAGCGCAGGACGGGCCCTCCTGGCGCACCATGACGACCCTTAGCGAGATCGCACGGAAAGCAGGTGTCTCCGTTTCTGTCGCGTCGAGAGTGCTGAACGGGGACCCGACGGTCCGAGCCCGGGAGGAAACGCGCGAGCGTGTCCTCCAAGCGGCGAAGCTGCTGAACTACAGCCCCAACTACGCTGGGCGCGCTTTGCGCCTGGCCCGTTCAAAAGCCCTGGCGCTGATCGTCCCCTTTGTCAGCAGCCCGCTGTTCTCGGACCTTTTGCAAGGGGCGGAAGACGCGGCGGAACAAGAGGGCTACACACTGCTGATCGGCCACGCCAACAGCATCAAAGCCGGCAGCGACGCCCTGCGCCGGCTGGTCGGTGAAGGGAGGGTCGACGGGTTCGTGCTCCAGCGTTCGGACGACTTGAGCGACCAGGCGCTCGAAAACCTGGTCGCCAACGACGCCCGCATCGTCCTCGCCAACTCCCGCACCCCGCGGAGGCGGGGGTCGGTCGTCATGGACGACGTGGCCGGGGCGAAGCTGGCTACCGAGCACCTCATCTCGCTCGGCCACGAGCGGATCGGCCTCGTCGGGGGCATCCCCTCCTCCGACCTCGCACGCCGCCGAGAACAAGGCTACGCCGCCGCCCTCCACGAAGCCGGGCTCAGGCGGCACGAAAGCCTTGTGCGCCGGTCAGGCTGGTCCCCCGAACTGGCTGCGCAGTCCGTCGAGAGCCTGGTCAACGAGCCCGTACGCCCGACCGCCATCGTGGTCTGCAATGTCAATGGCGCGATCGGGGCCCTGACTGCCCTCCGGCGGCTCGGCATCGACGTGCCCGCTGACCTGTCCATCGTCGCCTTCCACGACGAATGGGTAGCCGAGCACACCTGCCCCCCCCTCACCACGGTGAAGATGCCCTACTACGAGGTCGGGTTGCAGGCTGTCCGTTCGCTCGTTGCCCAGCTGGCCGGACGCCCGAGCGAGGACATCGTCATCAAGGAGCCACCTCCCCTGCTGGTCCAACGCGCGTCCAGTGCTCCTCCGCCACCGAGCCTCCGTTCCTCCCGAAGAGGAGCTGGCACGGGCTGAAGAGACGCCGCCTTCGGGCGAGCAACTGGGCCGCATCAGAAAAAACGATTGTTCACAGGCAGTACGCGCGCTACCCTGGTGATGGTGCAGGACAACGAGGCCCCGGACCGCCTTCCACAGGCGGTCGTGGCCTCGGCTAGCCATCACCACCGTCCCGAGAGCGGCACCTCCTCCCGTCGCCACTACCACCAGCTTCCTCAGATCAAGACCTCCAGCTGGCGCTGGCTGCCGGGCGGCGGGGCGGCGGCTTCCCCCCGCCCGGCAACCCGCGCTGTGGCCAGCACGGTCAGCTGTGGCGGCGCCTCCACAGGCGTCGCCCCCAGCAAGTGCCCCGCCGGCCTCGGCTCAGAGGC
>Ga0187784_10005565_pt1 | contig 10161 bp, 11 predicted proteins | sample 1015_SJ02_MP15_2_FD_132964 | JGI IMG/M metagenome (GOLD analysis project Ga0187784, IMG submission 132964) | Tropical peat soil microbial communities from peatlands in Department of Meta, Colombia - 1015_SJ02_MP15_20_MG | ecosystem: Environmental > Terrestrial > Soil > Wetlands > Peat | place... | reverse complement strand
CGACGGCGGACATGAGGTCGTGGCGATCTATACGCGCGCGCCGAAGCCAGCCGGCCGTCGCGGATTGGAGCTGACGCCGAGCCCGGTGGCGCGCGAAGCCGGACGGCTGGGCATTCCGATTCTGACGCCGAAAACACTGCGCGGGCCCGAGGCCGCCGCGGCCATGCAGGTCCGCGGCGCCGACGCCGCCGTGGTCATCGCCTACGGCTTGATCCTGCCGAAGGCGATTTTGGAGGTCTTCCCCTTCGGCTGCTTCAACGTTCACGCCTCGCTGCTGCCGCGCTGGCGCGGCGCGGCACCGATCCACCGTGCCGTCATGGCAGGCGACGCCGAGACCGGCGTGTCGGTGATGCGGATGGAGGAAGGTCTCGATACCGGACCCGTTGCGATGGTGGAGCGCACACCGATCGACCCTGATGCGACCGCGGGCGAATTGCACGACCGCTTGGCGCGGCTCGGCGCCGATCTGATGCTGCGCGCCATCGGCGCGCTCGAGCGCCGCTCGCTGCAATTGACGCCGCAGCCCGCTGTCGGAGTGACCTACGCCAACAAGATCGACAAGGGCGAGACGCGCATTGACTGGTGCAAGCCATGGCAGGACGTTCACAACCATTGCCGTGGGCTATCGCCGTTTCCGGGTGCTTGGTGTGAACTCGCCAGCGCGGGGCGCGTCAAGATTCTGCGCACTACAAAGGGCGTCGGCGATGGACAGCCGGGCCGCGTGCTCGACGACAAGCTGACGATCGCCTGCGGCGAGGGCGCAGTGCGGCTCGTCGAACTGCAGCGGGCGGGCGGCAAGCCAATGGCGGCGGAGGAGTTCTTGCGTGGCACGACAGTCAAAGCGGGAGCGCAGATTGCGTGAGCGGACAAGCCATGGCTGAGCTGTATACCGTCTACGTCGACGACAATTTCCAATACATGGATGAAGACGCGCGGACCAAACATGGCGACTACGCAACGCTCGAGGAAGCAGTGCAGGCCTGCAAGGCGATCGTCGAGGCCTGCCTGACGAGAGCGCATGAGCCCGGCATGTCGGCGCGCAAGCTTTATGAAGGGTATGTCGCTGCCGGCGACGATCCGTTCATCGTCGGGCCGGGCGCCAGTTTCTCTGCCTGGATGTATGCCCGGCAACGTTGCGAGGCGCTGTGCGGCGGCAGCGTCGAAGACCGCTGATGCCCCGCTACAAGCTAACGCTTGAATATGACGGCACGCCCTATGTGGGCTGGCAGGCGCAGGACAACGGCGCCTCGATCCAGAGCGCCCTGACAGAAGCTATCGCAGCATTTTCGGGCGAGCGCGCCGCAGTTCATGGCGCCGGCCGCACCGATGCGGGCGTGCATGCGCTCGGCCAGGTCGCACATGTCGATCTCACCAAGGACTGGGACACCGACACGGTGCGCGACGCCATCAATTTCCATCTGCGTCCGCAGCCGATCGCGGTACTCGCGGCTGAACAGGTGGCGCCCGGCTTCGAGGCGCGGTTTTCGGCCGTCAAGCGCCATTATCTTTATCGCATCGCCAATCGCCGCGCCGATCTCACGCTCAATCTCAACCGGGTCTGGCGCGTGCCGCGCCCGCTCGATGCCGTCGCCATGCACCGGGCGGCGCAATGCCTGATCGGCCGGCACGATTTCACCACCTTCCGCGCCGCCGAATGCCAAGCCAAATCGCCGGTGAAGACGCTCGACAGCCTCGACGTTTCACGCGACGGCGACGAGTTGCGGATCGCAACCTCGGCGCGTTCGTTCCTGCACAACCAGGTGCGCTCGATGGTCGGCTCGCTCGTTCATGTCGGCGAAGGCAAGTGGAGCGCCGGCGATCTCGAAGCGGCCCTCGCCGCTCGCGACCGCACGCGCTGCGGCCAGGTCGCACCCCCGCACGGGCTTTATCTGGTGCGGGTGGAGTATTGACGTTGTGCGGAGTGCACCATGCCGGAGAGTGACGTCGAAGTCGTGGTGATCGGCGGCGGCGCGGCCGGCGTCGCGGCGGCGCAGCGGCTCGCCGACGCCTCCGTCCGCAGTCTGCTCGTCGAGGCGCGGCCGCGGCTCGGCGGCCGCGCCTGGACCGTTCACGACCGGGACGGCCATGCCCTCGATCTTGGCTGTGGCTGGCTGCACTCCGCCGATCGCAATCCATGGATCGACGTTGCCCAACAGGAAGGCTTTGCGATCGACAAAACGCCGCCGCCGTGGAGGAACAGGCCGCTCGAGGCGAGCCTCTCGCGCGCAGAGCACCGCGCGTTTCGCCAGGCGATTGACGAATTTTACGTGCGCCTGGAAGACGCGGCGCAGGGCGCGGCCGATGCGCCCGCTTCGACCTTGATCGATCCGGCCAACCGCTGGAAGCCGCTGCTCGACGCCATGAGCACCTACATCAGCGGCGCCGAACTCGAACGGGTTTCGCTGAAAGATCTCGACGCCTACCACAGCACCGACGCCAATTGGCGCGTGGTCGAAGGCTACGGCACGCTGATCAGTGCTTATGGCGCAAATTTGCCGGTCATGCTCGACTGCCCTGTCAGCGCAATCGATCACGGCGGCAAACGCCTGACGATTCAAACCAGCAAAGGATCGATCGCTGCCGACCAAGCTATCATTACCGTGCCAAGCACGATTATCGCAGACGAACGAATCCGGTTTAGCCCGACAATTCCAGATAAGATCAAGGCCGCGCGCGGACTGCCGCTGGGGCTGGACGATAAGCTTTTCATCTCGCTCGAGGGTGCCGAAGAATTCCCGACCAGCGCCAGGCTGTTCGCGCATACCGATCGCACCGCGACGGCCGGCTATCACATTAGGCCGTTCGGCTGGCCGATGATCGAGGCCTATTTTGGCGGCGCCTGCGCGGCCCAACTTGAAGCGGGCGGCGAGGCTGCCTTTTTCGATTTCGCCGTCGCCGAGCTTGTCGGCGTGATGGGAGGCAATTTCGCCAAGCGCCTGAAGCCGATACGAGTCCATTGCTGGGGTGCCGACCCCTACGCGCTCGGCGCCTATTCGTTTGCTCGGCCTGGATACGCCGATCGGCGCACGGTTTTGGCCGAGCCCATCGATGGTCGGCTGTTCTTCGCTGGCGAGGCCTGCTCGCTGCACGACTTCTCCACCGCGCACGGCGGCTACCTTACCGGCGTCGCAGCGGCGGACGGCGTGATCGCCGCACGCAGCAAGTCGCAGACTATGCGAAGTATTTCTCGATAATCCTTCGGTACACCGCGGTGAGCGCGACAAGATCGGCGACCGGCACGCATTCGTCGATCGCATGCATGGTCTGCCCGACCAGGCCGAATTCCAGCACCGGGCAATAGTCCTTGATGAAGCGCGCGTCGGAGGTGCCGCCGGTGGTGGAAAGCTTTGGCTTGCGACCGGTCACTTCGGCAATCGCCAACGAGGCAAGCTCCGTGAACGGCCCCGGCTTGGTGACGAACACGTCAGCGTTCGACGGTTCCCATTCGATGGCAAAGCGCACGCGGCCTTCCGAGACTGCCTCCGCTCGCTGTTCGATGAGCTGCTTGAGCGAGGCCTGGCTATGGCGATCATTGTAGCGGATATTGAAACGCGCCCGCGCCTCACCAGGAATGAGATTGACCGTCTTATTGCCGATATCGATTGAGGTGAATTCGAGGTTCGACGGGTCGAATTGCGCGCTGCCGTCGTCGAGCGGCGCCTGCATCGCCGCGATCAGCTTGACCAGCCCGCGCACCGGATTGTCGGCACGGTCCGGATAGGCGACATGGCCCTGCTTTCCGGTCACGACGAGTGTGCCGTTGAGGGAGCCGCGGCGGCCGGCCTTGACGGTATCGCCGAGCGCGTCAACATTGCTCGGCTCGCCGAGAACACAGTGATCGAATTTTTCGCCGCGTTCGGCCGCCCATTGCAATAGCTTGATGGTGCCGTTGACGGCGACGCTCTCCTCGTCGCCGGTAATGAGCAGCGAGATCGAACCGCGCTTCGGCCTGCCGTTATTCGCCGCCAGATAATCCAACGTCGCAGCAACGAAGCACGCGATGCCGCCCTTCATATCGACGGCGCCGCGCCCGTATAGCTTACTGTCCGCGACCTCGCCGGCGAACGGCGGATGGTGCCACATCTTTTCGTCGCCCGGCGGCACCACATCAGTATGGCCGGCAAACATCAGATTGGGCTGCGCGGTACCGATGCGCGCGTAGAGATTTTCAATCGGCGCGGTGCCCGGCTCGGCAAACGTCATGCGGTGAACGCTAAATCCCGCCTTCGCCAGAACGCTGTGCAGATACGCGAGCGCGCCGCCGTCCACCGGCGTCACCGACGGGAAGCGCAGCAGATCGCGGGCGATGGCGACAGGATCGGAAAGCGGCACGGCCATCACCACGCTTTACTGGGCACAGCCCCGCACGGTCAACGCCGACCGGCCGACAAGTTCTTTGGAGGTGAAGCCGGCCGGGCTACCGGTATCGAATCTGGCCCATAGCGATTGTAGCCGTGCGTGCCGCGGAAGCAGGCCAACTCGGTGAAGAACCAGACGCCGATTCCCACTGCGGCCAAAATGCAGAATTTGGCCAAGAAACCCAAAGCCGCGGCCAGTTCTCCCGTTCCGTTGCTGGCGGCGAAACCAGCTGCGACCGCGATAAAAATCAGGACGCACGGGAAAACGTAAAAAAAAGCCACCCACCAAGCCGACTTGTCATGGTCGTGCAAGCGCTTAACGGCGACCGCAATCCCGGAAACCGCCAGTGCCATGTCGGCGATGCAGCGCACGATCTGCCACGCCACCGTGTCGCCGGCCACATAGCCGATACCGGCCAGCACGATGCCGATGATGAAATACACCAGCATCGTGAACCAGTATTCGGCGCGATTAATCCGGCCACTAAAGCCAAAGAGCAGCCAGCGCCAGCTTACAATCTCGTCCATGTTGGCTTAGTCATGCCGGAGCGCCAAACAGTTCAACGGCGCAGGACCCGCGGCTCAATTCTTGGCCAGCGGGTCTGGCCCGTGAGGGTTCGGACCCGCCGTGCCCTTGCGGAAGCCGAGTTCGACCAGCAGGGCAATGCCAAAAGCGGTGAACGGCACGGCGATGGCGTAAGCCAGCGTGCTCGGATTGTCATCGGTGCCGGCCCAGCCGAGAACCGAGAACAGGTCGAGCATCACGCTCGTGGCGAAAAAGATACCGAGGACCCAGAGCGGCAGATTGCGATCGTTGGCGCGCTTGGTGGCGATGGCGAATTCCGGATAGGTGAACACCAGATCGGCGATCGCGTTCAGCTGATCGCCTTGAATCTGGCTGGCCGCATAACACGCGGCCATATTGGCGGCACCGACGGCGAGTAGCGCGATCCAGAACGTCCTGCGGCCGATGCGGCCGTGGAAGCCGTCCAGCACATAGACAAGGTAGCGCCAATCTATCGCCGCCATCGGCGTTCAGTCGCGCAACAATTCGTTGATGCTGGTCTTCGCGCGGGTCTTTTCGTCGACGCGCTTGACGATGACGGCGCAATACAGGCTCGGACTTGCCTCGCCCTTCTTGTCCGGCTTGCCCGGCATCGAACCGGGCACCACCACCGAATAGGCCGGCACCTCGCCCTGCGTCACCGCGCCGGTCTCGCGATCGACAATTTTGGTCGAGGCGCCGATGAACACGCCCATCGACAGCACCGCGCCTTCGCGCACGACCACGCCCTCGGCCACTTCCGAGCGCGCGCCGATGAAGCAGTTGTCCTCGACGATCACCGGCCCGGCCTGCAAGGGCTCCAGCACGCCGCCGATGCCGACGCCGCCTGAGATGTGGCAGTTTTTGCCGATCTGCGCGCACGAGCCGACCGTCGCCCAGGTGTCGATCATGGTGCCTGAATCCACGTAGGCGCCGAGATTGACGAACGACGGCATCAGCACCACGCCGGGCGCGATATAGGCGGCGTGGCGCACCACGCAGCCGGGCACGGCGCGAAAACCGGCGCTGCGGAATTTCTTGTCATCCCATTCGTCGAATTTCGACGGCACCTTGTCCCACCAGGCCGCGTGTGCCGGGCCGCCCGGAATGACACTCATGTCGTTCAAACGGAACGACAGCAGCACTGCCTTTTTGAGCCACTGATTGACCTTCCAAGTGCCTTTTGCAGAGCCGTCCGCCGTGCGCTCGGCGACCCGCGCTTGCCCGCGGTCGAGCAGATCGAGCGCCGCCGCGACGGCGTCGCGCACCGGCCCTTTGGTCACAGGGCCGATGCCTTCGCGCTTTTCGAACGCCTCGTCGATGGTCTTTTCAAGGTCGATGGCAGACATTGTGGCGGACATGGAGCAATCCCCTGGCTGCCGCGGTTTGTCGAGGCGGACTTGGGTAATGTCAAGCAATTGTAGCCCGGATGAGCGAAGCGATATCCGGGTCAGATTTATTTCCGGCCGGCAACCCGCATGTCGCTTCGCTCATGCGGGCTACGCAGTTGCGACAATGCCCCGCAAAAACTCCGCCAAGTCGTCAGTGACGTAATCGACATGCGGCTCGTCGCGGCCGGCCAGCTCCCAGTCCTCGCGCAGCACCACACCGGCACCCTTCGGCACCACCAGCACGGTGATCATGCCGAGCGCCTTCGGCACTTCGAGATTGCGGGCGAGATCCTCGAAGATCGCCGCGCGCTTTGGATCGACGTGGTGACGTTTGAGAAAGCGCTCGTACACCACGGGCCGGGGCTTCGGTTCAAGCTCGGCCGCCTTGATGTCGAAAATGTCTTCGAAATGCGCGTCGATCTCGAGCCGCCGCATCACCGCTTCGGCGTGATGGCGCGTGCCGTTGGTGAGAATGAGCTTGCGCCCGGGCAGCTTGGCGATGGCGGCGGCAAGCTCCGGGTTCGGAGTCAGCGGCGAGTGATCGATCTGGTGCACCATCTCGAGAAACTCGTCCGGCTCGAGCCCATGCTCCTCCATCAGGCCGCGCATCGTCGTGCCGTAGCGCCGGTAATAATCCTTCTGTAGCCGGAACGCTTCGTCATGACTGATCTTGAGGAAATCGACGATGTAATCGCGAATCCGCTGGTCGACCTGATGCCACAGGTTGAGATGATGCGGATAAAGCGTGTTGTCGAGATCGAACACCCAGGTCTCGATCCCGGCGAAGCCGCGAGGCGCGTGCGGCCGCCTTCGTAGTGACTCGGTGTTGCCATGTTTCACGGCCACAGCTTTTAGCGGTTATCGAATCGGATGCAATGCGGAACAGGGGCTTGGTCGGGTGATGCGTCGAAAGTTGCGGAAAACGCTGCCATTCCTCACAGCGATTTTTCTCGGCACCATGGCGGCGGCGCTGATCGCCGGCGTAGCGATGCTGGCCGCGCATTCTTAAACGTTTGAAATTCAGCTCGCCTCGCGCCAGGACGGCGCCGGCACCAATCGTTCGTCGTGCAGCCGCACCGGATCGCGTTCGCCCTCCATGGCAAGGCGCAGCATGGAGCGCGCCAGTTCGTCCGGCTTGATCGAGCTGTTACCGATCGCTTTGAGCGTCAGCCACGCCTCATCGAACGCGGTTTCCAGCACGACCAGCGTCTGCGGATCGAACGTGTTGTTGTGGAATCCGCGCAAGGTCCGCCCTCACCGCGATACCGTGTTTGCAATGCCAAACTTGAGGATTGCCGATGGGGTGGAGTTTTGGCGCAGACTTTGCCGAGTTTGTGGCAGGGTATGCGACGCGGTTTTCACGAATAGCTGATCGGTGCCGGGTTCCGCGGCAATTTCATTAATCAGCTTTTTTAGGATGGCATCGGCGAAATTGTCATAATTCGCCACCGGGACCATGAACGCGCCAGGACCGCCGATGACGTGGGTAAAATAGTAGTGGTCGAGGTCGGGTTCCACGGTCAGAATCGGCAGGCCGTTGATGCCGATCCCGTCAGTTACGGCCTCGTCGCGCGCCATCTCTGCCGGCCGGCCTGAATTGTTGGAGCCGTCGCCCGACACATCGATGATGCGGCGGGCTCCCTTGTAGGGACTTTGCGCCAGCAGGGTGCGTGCATAATCAATGGCGCCGCTGATCGAGGTGCCGCCGCCGAACAGCTTGCGCGGAGCGGCGTCGATGCCGCCCGCAAATGCCGCGGCGCTGGCTGCATCTTTGACCAGAGTCCAATCGGCGACGACGATATGCAGAAACGGCCCGGTCCACTGAAACATGGTCACCGCGATCGACTGCGTGCCGAGCGAGCGGATGGCGTTGAGCACCTGCGCATTGCGGAACGCCGCCGCGTAGCCCCGCTTCTGTAATTCAAAGCGGTCCATGCTGACGCTGCCGGACGTATCGACCGCGAGCACGAGCGCGACCGAAACGTCAGTTTGTGCCGGACTCGCCGCCGGCGGCGCCTGACTCTGGGCGACGGCCGAGCCAGCAACGCCGGTGCCAAGCAACAGCGCGAACAACGCGCCTGCCAGACGCAGGGCAAAACGGTTGTCAGGGTCGCCCATGCGTGCGCGCCATCGCCTCCAGGATCACGCCTTTAATCGCGGCAGCAGACGCTCGGCATTGCCGCTTGCGATTGCGTCGAGATCGGACTGCGGCAGGCCGAGCTGGCGCAAATTATCGATCTGATTGAGGGCAAAATACGGATAGTCGGTGCCGTAGGTCAGCTGTGACATCGGCACCAGCTTTTGCAGTGCCGCCATCGCGGCCGGATGTGTGGCGTTGGCGGTGTCGTAGTAGAGGCGGCGGAATTCCGCTTCGATGCCGTCCGGTGCAAAGCCGCCGGACGAACGCGCCTTCGTGTCATAGAACGCCTCGATACGGCCAGCCAGAAATGGAATGGTGCCGCCGCCGTGTGAGAAGATCCACCTGATGTCGCGCTGCCGCGCGAAGCTGCCGGACAGCAGCAAGCTCACGATCGTCCGCGTGGTGTCGTGCGGCACTTCGATCACGGCGGGGAATGCGCCGACGGAAAGATTGGCGCAGCAACTCGCCACCAGCGGATGGACGAACACCACGGCCTTGCGGCGGTTGAGTTCATCCATCACCGGCTTGTAGAGCGGATCGCCCAGCCATTTGTCGCCGTAGTTGGTCTGGAGGTTGATGCCGTCGGCTTTGAGCGTGTCGAACGCGTATTCGATTTCCTTGAGCGTAGCGTCGATGTCGAGCATCGATAACGGCGCAAACAGGCCATAGCGGCCGGGGCGATCGCGTACCATCTCGGCGGCATAATCGGCACAGAGCCGCGCCCAGTCGTGGGCCTTGGCGGCGCCTTGGTCGAACCATGTACCCGGGGTCGACGCCAGCGACAGTACGGCTGTACTGATGCCGTTCTTGTCCATCGCCTCAATGTCCTGCTCGCGCGTCCACGTATCATGCACGCCACGCGGCATCTTGCGCTGGTCCTCCCAGGCGATCTGCACCTTCTGATAAGCCGGTGGGTAATAATGGTGATGAGTGTCGATCAGTTTTTTTGCGGGCGCGGCCAGCGCCATCGACCTTATCTCCGGCACGACAGCCGTCGCTGCAAATGCCGCGGCGCCCGCCAAAAAGCCGCGCCGTGAAGCGTGGCAGGAGCAGCCATAGGAATTGCAGGACGATCGCCCGTCTTGCGCTGGCGCGACTCTCATCGTTTCTTTCATATTTTCCTCCCGGCCTATCCCCGCGATCCTAGCATTTCCAAGGCGCGCCACGCCACATTCGCAATGCAGCCGGACCTGGTTGGCTGGGCGCGACGTCAGGGAAGGCCGTTGCAAGGTCAAGCGTCGGCGACTAAAATTTCTTTCAGATCGAGCCCATCGCTCTTCGTTCAATTTGTTGGGACATCCATGTCCGACGCGCCTCAAGCTGCGCCGCAGCCCCTTCCGCCGCACATTCAATTGTCTCTCATGAGCAGGGGCTTTATGACGACGCGCCTGTTGTATGCGGCGGCGAAGCTCGATCTGGCCGATCATTTGGCAAGCGGGCCGAAGAGCGCAGCAGAGATCGCCGGCCCGGCGCGACTGCACGCACCGTCTTTGCATCGATTGATGCGAACCCTTGCAAGCCTGGGCATTTTCACCGAGCGGAGCGAGCAACGTTATTCCCTCACGCCACTCGGGGAGGCGCTGAGAAAGGGCGCACCAGGCGACGCACGCGCCTACATCCTGCTCGTCGGCACCCAATGGTACCAAAACGCCTTCGACAACCTCGTGCATTCGGTTCGAACGGGACAGACCGGATTCGAGAAGGTAACCGGCATGCCGCTGTTTGAGT
>Ga0187784_10005564_pt1 | contig 10164 bp, 3 predicted proteins | sample 1015_SJ02_MP15_2_FD_132964 | JGI IMG/M metagenome (GOLD analysis project Ga0187784, IMG submission 132964) | Tropical peat soil microbial communities from peatlands in Department of Meta, Colombia - 1015_SJ02_MP15_20_MG | ecosystem: Environmental > Terrestrial > Soil > Wetlands > Peat | place... | reverse complement strand
TGTGACCGCGTCTTTCCAGAAGCCGGGACGCCAGTACTTGGTTGACGACGTTATCTTCGGCCAGCAGGATGCGCAGATTTGGGCAGGCTTCACGCAATGAGTGGCGAGTCACCAGAGGAGCTTGCTGGGCCTGTTGAGCCTTCGTCGCCAGAATATCCGAGATGGCATCGAAGAGCTGCGACTGGGCAATGGGTTTGACCAGGTAGGCGGCGATGCCCAATTCCCGGCAGCGCGCCGCATCACCTCGTTGTCCCGCGGAAGTGATCATCATTATAGTCGTTTTACGCAAGTCGACTTGCTGACGGACATGTTGCACGAGCATAAAGCCGTCCATGTCAGGCATCCGTGCGTCCACCAGCAACAAGCCAAAGCCGGGACCCGCGCGAGCGGCTTCCTGGAGCATCGTCATAGCCTCGGCTCCGCTGGGCGCAAGCTCCGGCCGCATTCCCCAACCGCGCAGCATCTCGCCCAGGATGCGGCGGTTGGTCAGATTGTCGTCCACCACGAGCACCGGAATCTCCGCTAATTCCACTCGCGCTGGAGGTTCTTTCCCCACGCCGGCACTGGCCGTCCCGACCGGGACCGTAAAGTGGAAACAACTGCCTTTCCCCGGCTCACTCTCCACCCACATGCGGCCGCTCATCATCCGCACCAGTCGCAAGGAGATGGTCAGCCCCAGCCCCGTGCCCCCGAACTTCCGCGCTGTTGAACTGTCAGCTTGCGAGAAAGCCTCGAAGACAAGTTTCTGTTTTTCGGGGGCGATGCCAATACCGGTGTCGCGGACGCCGAAATGCAGTTGAGCCTGCCCCCCTGTTCTTGACTCCAAGGCAACCTCGAGCCCGACTTCGCCCTGCTCCGTGAACTTGATGGCGTTGCCCAGGAGATTGACGATGATTTGCCGCAAGCGAGTAGGGTCGGCGATCACTTCGTCCGGCACCTCGGGTCGGATATCACATGTGATTTCCAGCCCTTTCTCCTGGGCGCGCCAAGCTACGGTCCTCAGGGTTTGGGCCAGACTTTCGCGCAACTTAAACGGGATGGGATCGAGGTCGAGTTTGCCGGCCTCGATCTTAGAAAAGTCCAGAATATCGTTTATGATCGTGAGCAAAGCATCTGCCGAGGTTTTGACCATCCCCATGTATTCACGCTGCTCGTCCGTCAACTCGGTCTCCAGTGCCAGCTCGGTCATGCCTACAACGCCGTTCATGGGGGTCCGAATCTCGTGGCTCATATTGGCCAGGAACTCGCTCTTGGCCCGGTTAGCCGCTGCCGCAGCCTCTTCCGCCCGCTTTCTTTCCAGCACCTCCCGTTCCAGCTCTTCCGTGCGCTCGGCCACTCTTTTTTCCAGCTCTTGCTGCCGGGCACGCAGGCTGCGGGTGCGAAGGCGATGAACACTAATTACTACGCCAGTGACGGCCAGGATGCACAACGCGTAGAACCAGAGGCTTTGATAAAGGTGCGGCGTAAGGTATAAGTCAACCGAGGCTTCGTTCTCACTTTCTATTCCGTCGGCGCTGGTGGCCCTCACCAGGAAACGATACGGCCCCGGGGGAATATTGGTGTAGTAGGCCACTCTCCGCGTGTCGGCATCCACCCATTTCTGATCAAACCCTTGCAAGCGGTATCGGAAATGGATTCCCTGGGCGGCTCTGAAACTGGGGGCCGTGTAGTGAAATTCCAATTCATGCCCACCCGGCGGAACTCTCCCCCCATGCAGCGGATCCACCGCCGACTTGTCGGCTAGAACCTCTTCAATCCGTACCCGGAGAGGCATGCGGTTGCGAGAAACCCGTTCGGGATCAACTCGCGCCACCCCTTCCTCAGTCGCAAACCAGAGATTCCCCTGGTGGTCCTTCCAGGCCGAGGGCGAAACGCCCCCGTTGCACTCGGCGCTTCTCATTCCGTCTTCCATCCCGTAGGCGATGGCCAGCACTGACTTGACTTTGCCTTCCGCGAACTCGTTCAGTTCCCGCCGGCTGACTCGCGCGACGCCTTTATTCGACGACATCCACAGATAGCCGCGGCCGTCTTCCAGAATCGCCCACGCCACGTTGTCGTAAAGACCATCGCGCTCGGTAAAGGTAGTGAACTTCCCATCCTTGAAGCGGCTCAAGCCGCCCGTCCCCCCGATCCACAAGATGCCATCACCGTCTTCGTAAAGGCCGAGAACCTCATCACTGGGAAGCCCGTTCTTGGTGGTGTAGCTATGAACCTTGCCCTCTTGGATGTGGCTGAGGCCTCCTGAAGTGCCGACCCACAGGGTGCCATCCCTCGATTGAACTATGTTCCGGATCTGGTTACTGGCCAAGCCGTCTGCGGTGGTGTAGGACGTGACTCTTCCGTCTTTTAGCCGAAACAGGCCCGCCGCCGTGCCAAACCAGAGTGCGCCGCTGGAATCCTCGTGCATGACGCTGACACGCTCACGGGGCAATGGCGGTACCGCTGGCCGCCCTAGCACGTTTCCACCCTGGAGCCGGCTTACCCCTTCGTCCTTGCCGATCCAAAGAGTGCCATCTCTGGTTTGGAGAAGAGAGTTCACGCTGTCGTTACTGAATCCCTGGTAGGTCGGGTATACCGTCACCTTTCCGTCCTTCAGGCGATCCAGTCCGTGTCCCTGGGTGCCGATCCAGATGCTGCCGTCTTCTCCTTCCATCACTGTCCAGACGGAGTTGCCGGAGAGGCCTTCCGGTCTGCTGTATGTGGTAAGCACACCGTCGCGGAACTCGTCGGCCCCGCCCCCGTTCGTACCCACCCACAGGTTGCCGTCACGGTCCTCATAAATGACCCGCACGGCGTCATTCGACAGTCCGTCCGCAGAAGAGAAGCCAGTTAGCCCCTCTGAGTTCAGCCGAAAGAGACCAGATCCTCCGGTTCCTATCCATAGATTACCATCGCGGTCTTCGCACAAAGCCCCGATAGGAGGGAGGGGGGTCTGGGCGCCTAAGGGGTAGACGGCAATCCTCCCGCCGACGAGGCGATTCAGGCCGCTAGCCGTTCCGATCCAAAGGGTCCCTCGGCGATCCCGATGGATCACATTGATGTGGGAATCAGAAAGCCCATCCTTGGTAGTATAAGTTCTCTCGGTGCCGTCTACCCGGCGCAGAGTGAGGCCGGTGGTGGTGCGCGTCCAGCGGTCCCCGTTCGGGTCCCTCAAGATTTCGGACCCGTTCGCTACTAAGTTATTGCCCGGGGCCGGCGCAGCAACGAATCTGCCATTCTGCCAGAGGCTCGTCCCTGTGTTGGTGGTAATCCAGAAAGCTCCGTCGGGATCCCGCCACAGCTGCTTTACATAGTTGTCGGGTAAGCCGTCTCTCACGCCATAAAGGGCAAATTTCCCTCCCTTTAGCTGGAGCAACCCGTTTTCAGTACCTATCCACAGGCTCCCGTGAGAATCCTGCAGCAGCGCGTGTACATTGTTATTGGTGATCTCTGGTGTGTTCTTGCGGTCGAAAACGGCGAAATGCACCCCGTCGAAGCGGACCAATCCCTCCTCAGTCGCGAGCCAGACATACCCATCGTCCGTTTGGAGGATTGATTGCACGTCATCTTCAGGTAGGCCGTTCCTATTATTCCAGGCCTGGTGCGTGTACTGCCTGATGCTTTTGCGGGGATCAAGCGCCAAGGCAGGTTGGAGGCACAAGAGCAGCGCAGCGAATAGAAGCTGACTGCGGATCCGTTTCTTGCCCGCCTTTTCGCGCTGGCGCGTCCCCCAATGCACTGGCCTCATACCACCTTTATCGGCAAATATGCTCTTCTCCGAGGCCCTCCCCCGCTTAAACCCGGAGCGTCCCATCGCATCTTTCATGCTATCTATGACTTAGAATCGCCCATACAGCAATGGTACAGGAGTACCCTGGATGCAAACCTCTTGCCCTGGGGCCTGGGACTGCCGGTATTGGTACGACGCTAATGTTCTTTTCAACAGCTCTGTGTGTTTTTGGGCAAGCGACATTTTACTTTTCCGCTGGAATGGAACTACTATATTGCGGAGGGTCTTTCCAGAGGGACCTTGGACAAAGGGAATGACCGCTTTGCTGTCCGCAAAACCCCGGCCCAGAACATTGAAGCCATGCAGACGAGCGCCGAGTCTTGAGGTGCCTGTGAACCAAGAAGACTTCGAGTTCAAACCTTGCTTCAGCTGCCCCCGCGTTCGTTCTGGGCTGATATTCGGATTGGGTGCTCGGATACTATAGCACTGACTTATGTGAATCGACAGGGGGGAGGCATATGCCCGAGGCCTGGAAAAGTTGGGAGGGCCAAGTCCTCAACGGGGAATTCCACCTGCGCCAGTACTTGGGTGCCTCAGAACACAGCGCTGTGTTCCTTACGGAGCACTGCGAGCAAAGACTTCAAAAGGCCGCGATCAAACTCATTTCGGCGGACCCACGGGGTGCAGAACTCCAATTATCTCGGTGGAGGCAGGCCGCGAAACTGTCTCATCCTAACCTGATCCGGCTCTTTCAGATGGGGCGCTGCCAGCTGAGTAACAGGGAGCTGCTATACCTCGTGATGGAGTACGCCGACGAGAACCTCGCGCAAGTTCTTCCATACCGGCCACTCACGCCGGCGGAAGCACGGGACATGCTCAAGCCGACTCTGGACGCCCTGGCCTGCGTTCACAGCGAAGGTTTCGTGCACGGTCACTTGAAACCCGCGAACATTATGGCCATCGATGATCAACTGAAACTCTCGAGCGACGGGCTCTGCCGGGTGAGCGAGTCGAGTGGCGGTCTGGGGACGCCGGGGGTCTACGACCCACCCGAGGCGACAAGCGGAACGATCTCACCGGCTGGGGACGTTTGGTCGCTGGGCATGACGCTGGTCGAGGCCTTGACGCAGCATAGGCCCGACTGGGAGAGGACGGAAGGAGGGGAACCGCTAGTGCCCCAGACACTGCCGCCGCCGTTCTTTGATATCGCACGTCACTGTTTGTGTCGGGACCCTCAGCGCCGTTGGACCGTTGCCGGGATCGCGGCGTGGCTGCAGCCGACCCCACCTGTGCCATCCTTACCCGCGCCGAGGCAGCAGATGAGTGCCAGGCCGCAAAAGGTGTTCTCGAATTGGTGGTACATTCTTCCGCCGGTCGCATTTGGGCTCACACTGGCGGCGTTGCTGGCAGGCCCGAGATTATTGAGCCGCCACCCTGAGACTCAGCCTGCCCCTTCCGTTGTTTCCGAACAACCGAGCGTTCGGCCAAAACCAGGGCAGAAGCCCGCGACGCGTGAAGCAAGGCCGGCCACGCAGAAAACAAGTGAGGAGAGGCAGAGTTCCAGTGGCACTGCTCCCTCGCCTTCCTCCCTTCGACCTGGAGCGGGTGCGAAGGCACCCACCAGCGGTCTTGTTCAGGGTGAAGTCCTTAAGGAAGTTCTGCCCGACGTGCCCCAGAAGGCGCGAGACACTATTCGAGGCACGGTGAGGGTCAGCGTGAGAGTTGCTGTTGATCCGTCAGGCAGCGTGGTGGGAGCGACGCTCGATTCTCCAGGACCGAGCAAGTATTTTGCCAATCTGGCTTTGCAGGCCGCGCGGCGGTGGGAATTCCGGCCTGCAGAAGCTGATGGTCGGCACGTCTCGAGTGAACGGATCCTGCGATTCGAGTTTAAGAGGACTGCAACTAAGGCCTTTCCGATGCAAGCAGCTCCTTAGCCGCATGCTGACGTGGACCGCTACAGGGCATTTGATCGACTGCCGAGCCGACCACTTCTTCACGCTGGGTAATTTGTACGAGTTTCAGTGGGCCATAGATTACATGAAAAGCGGCTAACAGAGCTGCCAGCGATTAGGTTCTTCTACCCCTTCTGCCCCCCTCAAGCAAGCCCGTTTTCGTTCGCCAGCTGCGGGGACCAAAATTCAGCTGCTGTACGTGGTAAAAGAGGGCAAACGTGGCACGTGAACAATCTGCCCGCGAGTAGACTTTTAGACCGCTCCCTGTGGTTTGATTCGCGGCGACGCAGCGTGGGCAGGATACCAGCGCTACCTACCCGCTCCGGGATGACATTCCGCGAAAAGGTGCCAGTCTAGAGACGGCGCGCGTGCCGGCGCCTTGGCGAGCGGCCAGGGACGACGTGCCCACCGGGAACACTGCAGCGGCCCAGCCGATACTCGCGCTGGTAGCCGTGAGTAAGATTACTGATGCGGACAACGACAGCTCCCTCCGAGTCGCAGGAGTAACTCTCCTCGATCTCCGGGCTCGCGGCGGAAGTGCGCGCCACTTGCGCATCGCTCAGATCGAAGGCATCGCGGAGGGCTGCATCAAAGGGGAAGAGGATATTGCCCCAAGTGATAATATCGCCGGCGGGGCGAGCGTCAGCAGAAAGTTGGGCGCACTCGAGGTAGCGGAAGTGGCCGATGTTGTGCGCCGGGCAGTAGTGTCGCACCTGAAAGAGCGGCGGTTGTTTGGGCCCGGGGAGCTCGAGGCCTTTCCTAAATAACGGGTCGAAGACCGCGGTGCGGCCAGCCTCACCCTCGCGCCAAACACCAAAGTAGCGTGTGAACCGGTCGTGGAGTTGGTAGCCGGCTTCCGAATCGGCCTGAATTGCGAGGCCGATGGCGGTGGCAAAGCGCGATTGGGCGGAGCGGCGCACGGATGATCCGAAAACCTCGCGCAGCATGCGAGAGACGAGCGGCAGCTCGCTGGCGCCGCCGGTGACGTAGAGCGTGTCGATGTGCGCTTCCCCGCCGGAAGGAGTCGGCCCCAGCCCGTGCGATTTCATCAAGTTCCCGACGGCGTGAATCGTCTCTTGAACCGCGGGCTTACAGCATTGGTAGAAATCAGCGGTGGAAACGGTGGTGTGGGACCATTCGGGACGGACCTTGTCGAGGTCCACATGGATCGAGCGTGTGTTGGGATGAAGGGCTTCTTTTTTCTCTCGACATTCCTCATGCAGGCGGAAGAATTCAGCCTGGGTGAGCGAATCACGCTCGCCCGCAACTACCCTCGCAGCGTCGAGGGCAAGCTCGGCGAGGAACTCATCGAAATCATCCCCGCCCAGAGCGTCTATTCCTTCCGAGGCGAGCACGGTATGTTCTTGGCCGGAGAGGCTAACCAGTGAGGCGTCGAACGTGCCGCCGCCAAGGTCGTAGACCAGAATGTGCTTTGCCTCTTCGGGGGATGATTCCCGGCGGCAGTGGCCAAATTCGATGCTCGCCGCGGAGGGTTCGTTGAGCAGACCAAGAACCTCGAAGCCGGCGGTCCGAAACATGTCCGTGGTCAGGAAGCGCTGGTTGCTGTTGGCATTGGCAGGGACACCGAGCATCGCCTCCAAGGGCTCAGATTCCCGGACAGGCAGGTTGGAATGTTTCAGCAGGCCCTGGCGAAGCGAGATGCACAGTCCCACCATCAAGGCCTTCAAGGGGATGAGCTGGCCGGCAATTTCGACCTGGCTCGCAAGACTCGCTGAGCTCAGCACGCGCTTAAGCGAACGAATGAGGGTCCAGCCGGGCTCTTCTTGAACGGCCCAAGCTTCCCAGCCGAATAGGTGGCGGGAGCCTTGGATGGCAATCAGCGGCGGGAACCAGTCGCGCATGACGCCATCAGGCCTTTCGAAAGCCACGACGGGGTAATTGCCGCGGTCGACGAATGCCACCGCGATACGGGTTGTGCCGAAATCGATTCCCAGCCTCATCGCTCTTCCCTGTGTTCCGGTTTCATCTGGAGCTTAGAATTTTGGATCGTGCACATATACTCAGAAAGCCTAGCTGGCGGAGATCACAAGGAATCAAGGAGCACACTCTTCAGGCTCAAAGGCGCCGTTGGCTGAAAAAAAAGTGATACTCACCCCCATGGTCATTGTGGGCAGAACATTTTCTCAGACTTCGAGAGGTCAAAGGATCAAGCGGCGACCTTTTCTGGAATCGGCCCTGAGGTTAGCCTATCCGCTTCGACCCCACCTTTGCGTAGGGGCGCCCAGTTTCGCATCACGCGGGCGATCTCCGTACCAACAAAAGGCCCCGCGAGATAATCCACAGCCCCCAACTGCATTGCTTCGAGGTAGCACCCCATTTCGAGGTGCCGTGCCACTACGACAACCGGCAATTGCCGGTTGAACTCCGTCGCCCCCTCAAGCACGCAACGCCCCTCGAAGTCACGACTCCCCTGACCCACAACAACAATGTCGAAAGCCCCAGATACCAGTTGGCGGATACCTTCGTTGTAGGAATTACAGGCCTGAACCCTATACCCAATTCCTTGAATAACCCTCCCAACCCACTCCAGTTGTTCAAGGTCTTCGTCCACAAGAAGAACCGCTCCGCCCGGACTTGGTTGCGATTGCACTTCCACCGATTGGCTCATGACCCCCCTCCCTTTTCGATCGGCCAGCTAGGAGTAATGGCTCCTCATCAATTTGCCTCGACTCATCACGTCTTGCTGTCTTCTTGATGAGGTACCACCAAATTGCGCACCCCGTGATTCCGGTGCGCTGGGAGCAAGAAACCCAGAGGACCATTTGGTTCCGTAACGTTCTGGTTAAATCGGTTAAAAGTTTGAAATCCCCGACAGAAATTGTAGCGTAATGCTCAGGTTGATTGGCGGCACCAAAAAATAACTGACGACCGCGTGATCAGTTACCTTATGAGGCCGGAGACTCATACATAACGCAAAATACCAACCTCGCTGCGTAACGTATATACCACTCGGGCCGTAGTAGTCAAGGACAATGTCTCAGATGTTGATTTCTGGAATCGCTTATTTCCGCGGGAGCTTGAGGACCTGGTCGCAGGTGACAGTACGACGACAGGGCGAGGCAGAAACCCAGCCCAAAAGTGCGTCACCGCAGGAGGCCTAAGACCTGGCAGGAACAGCTCCAGAACCTTTGCGCAAAGGGACAGGGACGTGGAACAGGATTTAGGATTACGGACCACAACCCCCGGGGATTCCTTTGGCGATCCGCCTTTCATTATCGTGCCCTCTGTTATTGTCTCTGTTATTGTCTTGCCAGCGGTCCGATTCGGTGTTAGCGTACACCCGTGGGAAGACTAGCTTGAAAAGAAGGAAGAGACTCGGAGAAGCACTGATCGATCGTCGGCAGATTTCCTCCGAGGATCTTGAGAAGGCAGTTCGCGATCAACAAAGGGGCGCTGGCCTCCTGGGTGAACTGCTTCTTCAGCGGAACCTCGTTTCAAAAGATGACCTCGTCGCCGCCCTTGAAGAGGTCACTCGTTTTCGGTACGTGGACGCTCGTTTTGCGACCGTAGAGACGGCCGTTCTGGACCTTGTTCCAAGGAGCGCCGCGGTCCGGTACTGTGCCCTCCCCCTGATCCGCGAAGGCAAAAGACTCATCACCGTCATGGCGGAACCCCAGAACCTGGAGACTCTCGACGAACTGGGGTTCATGACCGGGATGGAGATTTCTCCGCGTCTGGGTTTTCGTGGGGAGATCAGCGCGGCTATTGAGAAGTGCTACGCGCAATTTCGTAATACTGCGGGAGCAGCTTCTCAAAAGCTTCCGTTCATCGAGCAGTTTGACGTCTCGCAGATGCAGTTTTTCACGCCCAGTTCCAGTGAGAAGGCCAAACAAGCTATTGCTGAGTTCGAGGCGGAGCTCCGAAACGAGCAGACGCCCGCGGTCCGGCTCGCGTCATCCATTATTTACGCTGCCAGCAGAAAACGTGCCAGCGACATTCACATCGAACCCCAAGCACAAAGCACCACCGTGCGCATTCGGGTGGATGGGGTTCTGCGGGAGCTCATGCACGTTCCCAACGAGTTGCAAACAAGCTTGGTCTCTCGCGTCAAGATTCTTGCCGATATGGACATAGCCGAGCGGCGAGTGCCGCAAGACGGGCGTTTCCTCGTTCAGATTGCGCAGCGCAGCTTGGACTTCCGCGTTTCCACCCTCCCGACACAATATGGTGAAAAAGTTGTCATGCGGTTGCTCGACGCAGCGGCCGCGAGCGTCAGCTTTACGGATCTGGGGTTTTCAGAGGAGGATTCCAGTGCGCTCCAGGACGCCCTCTCCCGGCCGCAGGGAATGCTCCTGGTCACGGGGCCCACCGGCAGCGGCAAGACCACCACACTCTATGCCGCTCTCAATGTGGTGCGTTCTCCCATGGTCAACATCATCACCATCGAGGATCCGATCGAATATAAGATCGAAGAAGTCAACCAAGTGCAGGTGAACCCCAAGGCAGGGCTGACCTTCGCCAACAGCCTGCGCTCGATGTTGC
>Ga0187784_10005561_pt1 | contig 10172 bp, 11 predicted proteins | sample 1015_SJ02_MP15_2_FD_132964 | JGI IMG/M metagenome (GOLD analysis project Ga0187784, IMG submission 132964) | Tropical peat soil microbial communities from peatlands in Department of Meta, Colombia - 1015_SJ02_MP15_20_MG | ecosystem: Environmental > Terrestrial > Soil > Wetlands > Peat | place... | reverse complement strand
CCCCGGTTTTGCCTGACGGGGATCGCGACCCGCCCCACGGAGCTCGGGACGTATCTCGTCCCTCGCGCGCCCACTCGCGGGTTCGCGCGGGAGGGCCTGGGGGGGGCGAAGTACGGTCTTACGGGCTCCGGGACGGAAGCGGCGCGGCCTTCCGACCGTACCGCCACTCCCCCTCCATCGGATAGAGACGGCGGAGGAACGTCTGGACCGGGTCACCGACGTGGACCTCGCCCGGAGCGGCATCGGTCAGCTGCAGAGTGCCGCGAACGCCTTCGAGGAAGTCGAGCAGAACGACCCCGTACGGGCCGGTCGCCTCGACCTGGTCGTCGAACTCCGTCGGCTGGCCGCCCCGCCCGATCGTCGTGATCGCCGCGACGCGCGCACCCGTTCGGGGTAGGTAGGTCGGGGTGAGGGTGTCCCGGCGGCCGCATCGGCGACACGCTGCCCGCGCGGGGAATGTCACCTCGTGGCAGCTGTCGCACTCGTCCGCCACGAGTCGCCAGCGGCTCGGCAGGTTCTCGATGTACCGGGCCCAGGGGACGTACGCCCCCTCCGAGACATGCGACGGCTCCCGGTTCGCCCACTGCCGGACCATCTCGACCTCGACCGCCTTTCCTCGGGGTGGGGAGGCATCCCAGTCCCCCACGAATTCCGCTCGGCCCGCCTCCTGGCGGCCGAGCTTGCCGGCCCGGAGGATGGCGGATACCGCGGAACGGTTCGGGCTCCCCTTCTCGACCGGGAACGCGCTCTCCTCGTCCGAGCTCTCGAGCAGGAAGGCGACCGCCCCGGCCCCCGGAGGCGGAGGTGAGTGTCCGCCGGAGGGAAGGTCGCGCTCGGGAAGGTCGGAGGCGACGATCATCGCCGGCCCTCCGAGCCCCCCTTCGAGGGCCCGGAGCGTGCGCGTGAGCTCGGCCGCGGTCCCCGGGTGGTGCACGACCTCGGCCTCCTGGCCGAGCAGCGCGGCGAACCCCCAGTCGGCCATCGAGGGGAACACACCGACCAGATGCACGACGAGATGCCCCGGCCGTTCCGTCCGCTCGGCGAGGACCCGCTCGGCCGCGGCCGCCCCGAGGGTGAAGGCGTCCTCGTCGTATCCGGCGACGCGGACCCCTTCGGCCACTCCCACGGGGAGGTAGGACGCGACCCGAACGACCGACCGCATCGGTTCACCCTACCGAGAAGAGGGAGACCGCGGCCGTCGCGCCGGCTCCCCCCACGTTCTGGGCGAGCGCGTGATGGGCCCCCGGAACCTGACGGTGTCCGGCCTCCCCCCGCAGCTGGAGGAAGATCTCGTACGCCTGGCTCACTCCGGTCGCGCCGATCGGATGGCCCTTGGCCTTGAGACCCCCGTCCGGGTTCACCGGGAGACGGCCGGTGCGGCGTGTCTCCCCGGAGAGCGTCAACGGCCCGGCCTCGCCCGGCGCCGCGAACCCAAGGTCCTCGAGCGCGAGGAGCTCGGCGATCGTGAAGCAGTCGTGCACTTCGAGGAGCGAGACCTCCGAGCGGTGCCAGCCGGCCGACCGGAACGCCTCGTGGGCTGCCCGCTGGGTCGCGCGGAAACGCGTGAGCCAAGCCCGCTCCTGGACCGCGAGAGAGTCGGTGCCGGCGCCGGTGCCGTCCACGTACACCGGAGCGTCCGTGAACTTCCGCGCCTCGTCGGGCGCCGCGAGGAGGAGCGCGACCGCCCCGTCGCTCACCGGACAGCAATCGTAGAGCCCGAGCGGGTCGGCGACCCGCGGGGCCGCGCGGACCTGCTCGCGGGAGACCCGCTTCTGGAAGTGCGCGTTCGGGTTGAGGGCGCCGTTCTCGTGGTTCTTCACCGCGACCTCGGCCAGCGCCTCCGAGGCATCGCCGTGCTCGGCGAAGTACCGGGAGGCGATGAGACCGTAGACGCCGGCGAACGTGAGGCCGGCGAGCCGCTCCCACTCCGTATCGCCCGACACTCCGAGCCAATAACGTCGCCGCGCGTTCGAGACGTCCGTCATCTTCTCGAGACCGACCACGAGGACGAGCGAACGGGCCCCGCCCGCGAGCGCGCCGACCGCCGAGCGGAGCGCAAAGCCCCCCGACGCGCACGCGTTCTCGACCCGGGTCACGGGGACGCCGACGATTCCGGCCTCCTCCGCGAGGACGGCGGCGGAGTTGCCGATCTGGTGGCCTCCGAAGCCGAGGGTCGCGAGGAACGCCTCCCCGACGTCCCGACCTCGGGCGCCTTTGTCGACGCTGCCGAAAGCCGCCTCGACCGCCGTCCGCACGAGTGTGCGGGGCCCCGCGTCGAGCGCACCGAACCGGGTGTGCCCGGCACCGACAATCGCTGCTCGATGCGTCAACGCTTGCGCCCCGCGAACCGTCTTAACGGCGAAGTCGTTCAAGCCTCTTAACGAGGGGGAGCCTGCGTGAGCGACGAGCCACCCGTGGTCGTGGGCGTGTCGGGCGCGAGCGGAGCGCCCCTTGCGCTACGGGTGCTGCGGGCGCTCCACGATGCGGGCCGGCCGGTCTCGCTGGTCGTCTCCGCCGGGGCCCGGACGGTCCTGAAGGAGGAGTGCGGCGTGGACCCGGAGGCGCTGCGCCCGTGGGCCACCGACTTCTACGAGGACGGGGACCTCGCCGCTCCCATCGCGAGCGGCTCCGTGCGAACCTCGGGGATGGTCGTCGTTCCCTGCTCGGGCAACACGGTCGCGAAGATCGCGCTCGGTCTGAGCGACACCCTGCTCACTCGCGCCGCCGCGGTCCACCTGAAGGAGCGACGCCGGCTCGTGCTCGTCCCCCGCGAGACCCCCCTCTCGACCCTGTTCCTGCGCCACCTCACGAACCTGAGCGAGCTCGGGGCGGTCGTCCTGATCGCTTCCCCGGCCTACTACCTGCGGCCGAAGTCGGTCGATGAGGTCACCGATTACCTCGCGGGGAAGGTCCTCGACCACCTCGGCGTGTCCCACCAGCTCTACCGAGGCTGGAAGGCGGGGGGACCGTGAACGGTCCGACGAACCCGATACCTCCGCGCCGGCGTGTCGGCCGCCTCGGGGTCTACGCCCCCTGGCCGCTCGTCGGGGTCACCCTCATCCTCGTAGCCCTCGTCGTCTTCACCCCCGTGTTGGTCTCGAACAGCCACCAGCCCGGACCCGGCCTGCTCACCCAGGCGGAGCTCGTGGTCGACCGCACCGCGTACAACGCCACCTTCCACTTCTACGTCTGGGCGCTCGGCGAGACGATCCGGTACGACGCGGTCCGGGTCGGGCTCGCGGGCCCGTTCAACTGGTCCGGAACCAACCTCGTTCCGTGGGGCTCCCTTAACTGGACCCGGTGGTACAACGGCAGCAACATCCTCTCGGAGATCGTCACGACGCAAGCGAACCCGGTCGCGCTCAACATCTCGGTCCACTACGTGAGCCCCTCCGGCGCCACGTGGTACGTCGGGCTCCTCGCCTTCTACGTGTACGCCACCGCTTCCCCCTCGGGGGAGAGCCTCTACTCTGCCACGGCGACCCCGGGGATCGGCGTCCCGGGCGCGACCGCGGTCTCGAACAGCACGCTCCCGGTCGCGATCCTCCTCGCGAACGCCGGCTCCGGGGGCCCCTCATGAAGGCGAGCCGCGTCGCGGTCCTCCTCTGGGTGGGGCTCATCCTCGTCCTGCTCGTCGTGGAGCTCGCGGAGATCACCCACCTGTTCACGCTGCCGGTCGCGAACGCGCTCTCCGACCCGCTGTTCTTCGTGAGCGCGATCGTCTTCACGACCCTGCTCGCGCTGGTCGGGGCGATCTTCATCGGGGTCTACGTGTCGGCGCGGCTGATGAGCCCGACCGGCTTCACGCCGTTCGAGGAGGAGATGCTCCGGATGCGCTCGGACCTGCAGGAGATCAAGCGGGACGTCGCCGAGATGCGCGGACGCGCGGGGGACGGCGGGGCCGAACGCTCTCCGCCGGACCTGCCCGGGGAGCGGCGGTGAAGGTCCCGGTCGTCGACAACGGCGGCCAGTGGACCCACCGCGAGTGGCGGGTCCTCCGCGACCTCGGCGCCGAGACGCGGATCGTGCCGAACACCACGCCGTTCGAGGAGCTGGACGCGGACGGGGTCGTTCTCTCGGGGGGAGCGCTCAGCCTCGAGGGCTCGGACGCGCCGCTCGGCCGGGTCGGGGAGTGGATCGACCGCGGCGCGGTGCCGGTCCTCGCTATCTGCGTCGGCCACCAGTTCCTCGGACGCCACTTCGGCGGCCGGGTCGAGCGCGCCGCGGCACCCGAGTTCGGTTCGGTCGAGCTCACGGTCGACCGGGCCGACCACCCGATCTTCGCCGGCCTCCCCGCCAAGCTCCGGGTCTGGTCGAGCCACAACGACCAGGTCTCGGTCGCGCCGCCCGGATGGAGCGTGCTCGCCCATTCGGTCGCCTGTCCGGTACAGGCGATGTCCCATCCGTCGCTCCCCATCTGGGGGGTCCAGTTCCACCCCGAGGTCGAGCACACGGAAGGGGGCCGGGAGATGTTCCGGCATTTCCTCGAGGCGTGCCGCCGTTGACCCCCCGGGAATAAGTACGGCCCCCGGCTCCCCGGGCGAGGCTGAGCGTGCCGCGCGTCCACAAGGGCTCCGGCCTACGGGAGCACGACCTGATCGCCCGGGCGAAGGTGCTGCGCGGCTCGGTCGACGGCCTGCTGCCCCGGCTGACCGCCGACTGTCCCTCCGACCGCTTCGACCGCCGCCGCGCGGACCTCGAGGAGGTTCGGGAAGCGAAGGACGACGACCGTCGGCTCGAGCGCCTCTCCCGCTGGGGGGACCCGCTCGCGCGCGCGTACGCGGGGCTGCTCAAGTTCTCCCTCGACCCGAAGCCGCTCGCGGTCGTCAGCTTCGACCTGCCCGCGGGTCCGGTCTCCTACGCCGCCTTCGCGCGCACGGACCGCGAGGCCGAGGTGGCGGTCCAGCAATCGGACGACCCGAGCCGGCTCCTCCTCGGCTACCTCGACTGGGCCCGCAAGGGGTTCCACTTCTTCGCGACCCGCAAGACCCTCTACTGCACCGGCCCGTCGCCCGCGCCTCCCGCCGAGTTCCGCTCGGAGAAGGTCGCCGAGCTTCCGTACCGGCTCATCGAGGATCCGGCCGCCCACGCCTTCGAATGTACCCATCTCGAGGGCGGCGAGCCCCGTCCGTACCTCGAGGTCGGCTGGCCGGGGGCCCGCACCTCTTTCCGTGTCTGTCGTCGGTGCGCGAAGGGGGACCGCCACCTCCTCTCGACCGTCTCGGATGGCGCGGCCGGTCCGGACCCGTCGGGGGAGTTCCCGGTGTCGGCCGAACCGAACGTGGAGTGCCACGGAGGAGCCGACTGCGTCCACGCGTCGCTCCCGCCGCTCTCCCGGGGCCTCCGCCGGGATTACGAGCTCGGTCGGCTTTCCGACAGCAAGCTCCTGGACGCCTTCGTCGCGGAGGTCGCCGCGCGGGTCGACCGGACCGACCGGACGACGCTCATCGCCGGTGGGGTCTGCTACGGGAACGCCCTCGGTCCGTTCCTGGACGCGCTCCGGCCGACGCGCGTCGAACGCCGGGCGCTCGAGGCCGTCCTCGGCTCCTGGCAGGGGCCGTTCGAGGTGGACGAACCGAGCGCGAGCCGCGCGCTCGAGAAGCTGTGGAGCGCCCACGCCGAGGCGATCGTGCGGTCGATCGTCCCCGACCCGAAGGAAGCGCGTCGCTGGGTCGAGGAGACCCGCGCCTCCCCCGGGCGCGTCGCCGAGCTGTTGAAGCGGGCCGAGCGGTCGAGCGAGGAGAAGGAGCTCCTCGGGACCCTACCGCGCTACGCGCGCCTCGCCCGCGAGGCGGAGTGGGTCGACCGGGTGGCGCGCGAGTTCCGCACGCACCACGAGGGGGGCGCAGAACGGACGATCCTCCAGTCGCTCCCGACCGAGGGAAAGGAGCGGGGGCTCGCCTTCGCCTTCCTCCTCGCCCTCGGCCGGGAGAACGCCCACGCCTGGCAGTTCTCCCCGACCGAGCGGGAGTTCGGGATCGCCCTCGGGGACCGGGCCCGCGAGCTCCTGAGGGCCCCCTCGGACCGATACCATGAGGCGCTCGACCGCCTCCTGCAGGCGGCGGGGGTCGCGGACTGGGGAGAGAGCGCACCGGCCGCCCCGTAGCGACCGCCGGAGGAGGGCCCCTCGCGTCCCTCCCCGCGGACGGGTCTAAGCGTACTCAAAAATAGAGCGAAGTGGTGTACTTTGGCTACTCGAGGGGTGCGATCCGGGTTCGCACCGAAGACAACGGCCTTGAGCGGTGATCTCAGTTCCGCGGCGACATCCATTGTGGTCGCGGGGGACGAAGAGACCCGCGTCCTCCTGCGGGGTCTCCTGCGGCTCCACCATTTCCGGGTGGACGGGGAGGCGGAGGGGGCGTCCCACGCGGTCGAGCTCGTCCGCGTGCACCGCCCGACCCTACTGGTCGTGGACGCGAACCTCGCGGAGGGAAGTTCGGAGAACCTGGTCGCCCAGGCACGGGCGATCGTCCAGGGGATCCGGGTGATCCTGGTCGCTCCCGCGTCGCGGCCCCCGAACCTCGCCGACGACCCGGCCCGACGGCCGGATGCGCTCCTCCTGCGGCCGTTCCGTATCCGCCAGTTCGCGGAAGCCCTTACCCCCTCGGCGCCCAAGGGTTCGCCCGCGCCGGGCTAGTCCGAGCCCGGAGCCCCGGTTCCGCGGTCGACCCGGTAGCGGGCGACCGCCGCCTCCTCCTCGAAGTGGAGGGTCGGGGCCAGCACGACGATCGCATGCATCGGGGGGCCGAAATCGACCGACCGGAGGCGGGCGACTTCGCCGACCCACGCCTGGGCGTCCTCCCGCCCGACGCGGGCGACGACCCCGACCTCCGCCCGGCCGGGGACGAAGCGGCCATCGGGGTCCCGCTCCCGCAGGATGGCGAGCGCCTCGTGGGCGGAGAGGAAACTCCCCTCTTCCGGCCGCAGGTCGAGGAGCAGCAGCGTGTGGAGGTCCCGCTCCCGGTTCGCGGCGATGTGCTCGAGCGGGGAGGTCGGAGCGAACCCCGCGGACGGCAGCGGGAGCGAGACGGTCCGGCCGAACCGGTAGTGCATCAGGCCGAGGAATCCGGCCGCGGCGGTGAGGATGCTCGCGTTCGGGCAGTAGCTCCAGGAGTGGCCGGCCCGCTCCGCCGCGAGGCGGAGGGCGACGTGGGTGGTCGCGGCGAACGGGTCCCCGACCACGAGGAGGGCGACCCGGCGATGGGCCCGGAGCGCCTCCAGGATCGGCGCCTCGGACTCGAGCAGCGGTCGGTCGAGCCGGACGACCGGCTTCCCGAGAAGTCCCGCGACCCGCTCGATCGTCCCGGCGGGGGCGACCGCGGTGTACTCTTCCGCGAACACGACCTCGCACGAGCGCAGGACGTCGCGGGCCCGCTCGGAGAGCCCGCGCTCGTCCGAGAGGCCGAGACCGACGAACGCGAGGTCGCCCATCGCGGACGCACCCTAGTCCCGAAGGGCGAGGACTGGGCACGGGGCGCGCCGGAACAGCTCCTCGAGGAACCGGCGGGTGAGGAGCGCGGTCCCGGCCTGCTCCTCCTCGCCGACCAGGAGGAGGCCGTAGCGCTCCCGCTGGGCCGCCTGGAGCAACAGGTCGGGAAGCCGCCGTCGCCGTCCGAGGGTCGCCTCGGGGAAGAGCGACTGCCGGTGGACGATCCGCACGCCGCGCGCGCTCGTCTCCTCCCGGTCCTCACCGCCCCCCACCTCCTGCGGGCCGAGGGTGAGCGCGATGACCGGCGCGGGCGGGTTGCGGACGGCGAGCTCCTCGGCGAGCATCATCGGCTTCGAGGCCGGCTGCTCGTGGAACGTCGAGACGAGGATCCGCGGGATCCTCGGGGTCGCGAGCGCGAGGCGGTTCAGGACGAGGACGTCCGAGCGGGCGTGCTGGAGGATCCCGGTCGCCGTGTGCCCGACGAAGAACCGGGGGCTCCGGCGGTCCCCCCGCAGCGTGAGCAGGATCGCGTCCACGTCGTGGGACTCCGCGCTCTCGAGGATCTCTCCGGGGACGTCCGTCGCCGCCCGCACCTCCGGGTCGACGCGCACGTCGAGCGCGGCCCCGGCCTCGTGCGCCGGCACGACGATGTTCACGGAGGCTCGCCACTCCCGCGTGACCTCGGGAAGGGTCGTGGTCGGGATGACGTGGAGGAGGCGGATCTCCCCGTCGGCGTCCAAGAGCATGGACGCGAACCGGAGCATCGGTTCGACCTCGGAGGCGCTCTGGACCGGGACGAGGACCTGACGGTACATGCTCACCTCCCGATGAGCGGCAGGAGGGCGATGTCGAGCTCCAGCACGTTGACGTACGGGACCCCGACGTAGGGGAGAATCGGGTTCGTGATGTGCGCGTTCACGAACCCGGTGAGGAAGGCGATGGAGAGGTTGGTGTTCGCCGAGACCCGCGGAACCTGCACGAGGACCGCCTGCGGAACGAGGTCCGGGTCGAGGTCGGAGCCGGACGGGGCCACGTACCAGAACGGCAAGGTGGCGTTCACCGTGAAGTTCCCATACTGGCGCATGTACTGGAGGGTTTCGTTGAGGAGCGCGAGGAGCGCCGGGTCGCTCGGGCCGGGCGGCGTGTCGGCGCCGAGGGTCGTGTTGTAGTCCGTGAGGGACGGCCGTTCCCAGAACAGGTAGGGGGCGCTCGTGTTCTGCGCGATGAGCGTCGAACCGATGACCGTGCCGTTCGGGTCCCGCAGGAGCGAGCCGTTCGCCACGCCCGGGTCGGCGAGCTCGGCGATGCCCGTGACGATCGCCGGATAGAGGAACCCCGAGACGAGGATCGACAGGACGAGGAAGAGGACGGTCGCGCGCACGTGCCGGAGCCCCGAGTGGACCGGCCGCGGGCGCGCCGGCGGCGGGGGCAACGCGGGCTTCTCCGCCGGTGGCGCGAGGGGCGCCGGCGCGCTCACAGCCCTCCGAGCGGCAGGAAGTGGGCGATGGCGAGCCCCATCGCCTGGACCCACGGGAGCGACTCCATCCAGGCGAGGAGGATGTAGATCAGCTTGATCCCGACGAACGCGCTCGCGAGGCCCCCGAACCCGTAGAGGAGCAGGTTCCGGCGGAGGAGGTCGATGGCGCTCCGGGGGCGGAACGGTACCCCGTAGAGCGCGAGGGGGATGAGGAACGGGATGATGATGGCGTTGAAGACGAGCGCGGAGATCACCGCGAGGTCCGGGTTGCTCAGGCCGAGGATGTTGAGGAACGCGATTCCCGGCAGCGTCCCGGCCCCCGCGGCGATGAACACGGCCGGGATGATCGCGAAGTACTTCGCCACGTCGTTCGTGATCGAGAACGTCGTGAGCCCCCCGCGGGTGATGAGGAGCTGCTTCCCGATCGAGACGACCTCGATGAGCTTCGTCGGGTCGCTGTCGAGGTCGACCATGTTCCCGGCCTCCTTCGCCGCGCTCGTCCCGCTGTTCATCGCGAGGCCGACGTCGGCGCGCGCGAGCGCCGGCGCGTCGTTCGTCCCGTCCCCGGTCATCGCGACCAGGCGCCCCTGGGACTTCTCCCGCTGGATGAGGACGAGCTTCGCCTCGGGCTTCGCCTCGGCGACGAAATCGTCCACCCCGCTCTCCTGCGCGATCGCGGCGGCGGTGAGGCGGTTGTCCCCGGTGCACATGATCGTGCGGATCCCCATCGTCTTGAGCTCGCGCAGGCGGTCCCGGATCCCCGGCTTCACGACGTCCTTGAGGTAGACGAGGCCGAGCGCCCGCTTCCCGCTCGCGATCGCGAGCGGGGTCATCCCCTGGCGCGACGCCTCGGTCGCCTTGCGCCGGAGCTCGAGGGGGAGGATCGCCCCGTACGACTCGATCGCCTGGATTGACCCCTTCAACACCTCGCGTCCGTCCGAGAGCACGATGCCGCTCATCCGGCGCTCGGCCGTGAACGGGAGGATCTTGAACGTGCCGGGCTCGAGCCGGGCCGGCTGGACCCCGCGGCGCGCCGCGAGGCGGACGACCGAGCGGCCCTCGGGGGTGTCGTCCAGGCTCGAGCAGAGGAGCGCCGCGTCCAAGAGTTCGTTCATCGGGACGTCCGGGGCCGTGACGAGCTGGACCGCGAGACGGTTCCCCACCGTGATCGTGCCGGTCTTGTCGAGGATGAGGACGTCGAGGTCGCCCGCGGCCTCGACCGCCTTGCCCGACTTCGCGATGACGTTCGAGCGGGCGACCCGGTTG
>Ga0187784_10005560_pt1 | contig 10174 bp, 7 predicted proteins | sample 1015_SJ02_MP15_2_FD_132964 | JGI IMG/M metagenome (GOLD analysis project Ga0187784, IMG submission 132964) | Tropical peat soil microbial communities from peatlands in Department of Meta, Colombia - 1015_SJ02_MP15_20_MG | ecosystem: Environmental > Terrestrial > Soil > Wetlands > Peat | place... | reverse complement strand
TGCCGGAGGAATTGATCTTCTCCACCTCCGCCTCGATGCCGAGGAGGGTCGGCGTACTCTGCTCGCCGCGCCGCATCAAGACGATGCCCTGGACGATGTCGTCGTCGCCGTCCTGACCTGCGATGCCGAGACGAGGCAGATGGCCCACGCTCACCGTCGCAATGTCGCCCAACAGCACCGGCGTTCCATTGTTGGAGGTGAGCATCGTGCTGCGGATATCATCCATGGAATGGATGAGGCCGACCCCACGGACGACTGCCGCCTGTGGCCCGAAGTTCACGGTCTGGCCGCCGACATTGATGTTGCTGTTATTGAGGACCTGCAGCACCTGTTGCAAAGTGATGCCGTGGGAGATGAGCTTGTTGCGATCGACGGTGACGTCGTAGGTCTTGGTCTTGCCGCCCCACCCGGCCACGTCGACGACCCCCGGCATGGCCTTGAAGCGCCGCAGCAGGAACCAGTCTTGGATGGTCTTCAGATCCGTGACGGTGTAGCCGCTCGGCCCGACGACGCGATATCGGTAGATCTCGCCGATCGGGCTCTCCGGCGAGATTTGCGGCGTGGCGCCATTGGGAAGCGCCGAAAGCTGCGTCAGCTGGTTGATGACTTTCTGCTCGGCCTCCTCATAGGTGAAGTCGTAGGTGAAATAGATCTTCACGTCGGAGAGGCCGAAGAGGGAAATCGTCCGGATGGCGCTGACGTGCTGGATGCCGGCCACCTGGATCTCGATCGGGATGGTGATATAGCGCTCGATCTCCTCGGCGGATTGGCCGGTGCTCTGGGTAATGACTTCGACGAGCGGCGGCACCGGGTCAGGATAGGCCTCGATGTTGAGCTTGGTGAAGCTGACGATGCCGGCGGCGAGGGAAAAAAGCATGAGGATGACGATGAGGATGCGTTGCCTCAGGGCAAATGAGATGATCCCATTCATGGCCTTTATCCCCGGATCGCGTCGAAAAATTCCATCGTCTGCCTATTCGAATGTAGGGACGGCTTAATCGCCGCTCGCCGCCCGATCGATGAATAGCGCGCCGCTCGTCACGACCTTCTCCCCTGGCTTCACGCCATCGACAACTTCAACCATGCCGTTGCTGATGCGTCCCGTGCGGATCTGCCGTGCGCCGATCAAGCCCTCCGCCTGCACGACCCACACCCTCGCGGTGCTGCCTTCATAGATTATGGCGCTCTCCGGCAGGCCAGGAGCCTCAACCTCCTCGCCGGTGATGATGCTGAAGCTCGCGAACATCTGCGGCTTGAGCGCGTTGTCCGGGTTCTCGACGTCTGCGCGGACCGGGAGCCGATGGATGCTGGGGTCGACCGAGGGCGCCACATACGAGATCTTCGCCTTGAATACGCGCCCCGGATAGGCCAGAACGCGCACCTCGACGGGCTGCCCTACGCGCACGAGCGGCGCGTCCGCCTCGCGCACATTCGCGATGAGCCACAGCGTCGAAAGATCGGCGATCGAGTATACCGGGTTGGAAGCGCCGGATTGAATATACTGGCCGAGGCCGACTTGCCGCTGGATCACCGTCCCGTTGATCGGTGCCAGGACGAGCGCCTCCGCGTCCATCCGCTGCCCGCTCGGCATATTCTCGAGCGCATTGATTTCCCGGTCGGATTTACCGAGGATGCGAAGGCGGTTGCGCACCGCGGCGAGGGCTATCTCGGCGGTGCGTAAGCCGCCCTGCGCAGTGATGAGGTCGGCCTGGCTTTGCTGCCAGTCCTTGAGGGCGCCGCCCTTGGCTAGGTAGAGATCGTGCAGACGCTGCTCGTTGTTCTGTGCAAGCGCGAGCTGCGAGCGCGCCGTGCTAAGGGCGGCGACGGCGGCGATCAGGTCGTTCTGGCCTTGCACGAACTCCGAGGCCTCGACGGCCATCAGCGGATCGCCGCGCCTGACGGCATCGCCCAGCTTGGCGATGAGCTTGGTGACGTGCCCGGAATAGGGTGAGAACACCGGCGTCGTCAACTCATCGTCGATGGCGATGTTGCCGTCGGTCACGTCCTCCGTCCGGAACCGCATCTGCTCGATCGGCTTGACGACGATGCCCGCCCATTGCTCCTTCGTCGGTCGGAACGTGCCGGGCGGGCCCTGCGACGCCGCGGTCGTTTTCTCCCCTGCCGTGAAGAGGGCCGAGAGCGACGTGCCAACGACGACGACGGCCGTGACAGCGAGTGCCGCAATGCCAACGATCACCCACTGGGTCCGACGAGGAAGCGCCCGCAACGCGCCGGACGTCCGTTTCAAGAGGTCACTCTCCATGAGAAACGCCTTCCCCCCCGCGCCCCGGAAGGCTCAACGAAAGAGCCCCGATGCAGCGATGATAGGGGACTATAGACCGAATAACTCGCGAAAAAGCCCCTCGTCTCCGCGTTCCATCCTAAAAGGCGGCATAAAAAGTTCATTAGAATCTCACATTGTTCGCATAAAACTGCCGCGGCCGTGCGGCGGATAAGCGATCCAAATGAATGCGTACGCAATCGAGCGGGATCGGGTCACGCTCCTCATCCGCTAGAACTGAAGGTGCGCGCGCAGAAGAAAGACGTGAACCGGGCCGCGGTCTTGGTTGTAGGCCGGGTTGGCGAAGAACTGATAGTCAAAGGTCAACGCCAGCGGCTTGGTCAGCTGGAGGCTGTAATAGGTTTCGATGATCCCTTCCGGCGCATAGTGGCTCAGTTGCCCATCGCCGATGAGAATGCCGGTGCCGCCCGCCTTGAGGAAGCCGATTTCCTGATGGGAGATGGTGTCGACGATGCCGGCGAGCCCCACGACGTCGTCGGGGCGTCCCCAGCGCGCGCCCTTGAGGCTCAGTCCGGCCGAATAGCTCGTGGTGATGTCGGTGAACGACATGATCTCCTCTTTCCCGTCATTCCAGCTGTAACGGGCGAAGGCGCCGAGATCGTCGCTCAACGCCTGCTCCATGTTGAGGACGAGGCCGTATTTGGTGCGATCCTTGCGTGAGGCGTCGAGCGCGTCGTTGATGCCCAAGGGGTCCGTCGCGGCATTCGCGACCGCCAGGCGATAGCTGCCCATATTCGCGCGGTTGAACCAGGGAAGGACGCGGAAGACGCCGGGCTGATCGGCGATGGTGTAGCGATCCTCCGCTTCGAAGTTGAAACTGCCATACTTGCCCGTGAAGTTCTCGCTCAAATCGTTCACGTTGGAGACCCTTGGCACGGAGAAGTAGCCCCCGCGTACCGCCCAGTCCTTTTGATTGAGCTCTAGCGCGATGCCGTGCGTGTAGCCTTTCTGGTCGGCGCCGTAGTCCCAGGCGCCGGCGTCCATCAGGGCCCAATTCTGGAACTGGGTGCGGGGGTCATGGCTGTAGCTGTTGTCGTCGAAGAGGTCGGGAATGGCGAACTTGCCGATGGTGACGGTCAGCCGAGAGATATCCCGGTAGCCGGCCAGCTGATTCTGATCCGACTCGACCGCCTCTTGCCCGCCGCCGAAGCCGATCGTCTCGCGCAAGAACAGCCGCGCGGCGATGTTGGGCCTGCCCGGGAAATGCGCGCCCGCTTTCTGCGCGTCGCCGTCGGGAAAACCCGCGAGGCCGGTCGTCGACGTTTCGCCGATGCCGTAGCCCGAGTTGTATTCGGGGTTATAGTAGAGCTCCGCACCTGGGACCGGAAGCCGCATGCCGAAGAAGCCGGTGATGCTCTCGGTATATTTGTATTGGCCGTCACCTGGCAGGCTTTGGGGGCCCACGTACGGCGAATGGATCGGGGGATAGCCGTAGAAGACGGTGGTCGACTGGACATGGGCGTTCCAGTCCTCGGTCTCGATGGTCTTTTTCTCCTCCGCGTTTTCCTCTTTGTCGCTCTTGTCCTCTCCCGCCTTTTCCTCTCCGCCAGTCGCAGGCTGGTCGCCTGCCGCAAGAAAAAAGCGGTTGAGCAGGCTGAAGGGGAGACCGATTTCGTCGGCCCGCGACGAGGCGAGCGCAGCAAGCGACAGAGTCCCCCAGGCCGCCGCGACGGCGGCCAGCATAACGCCGAACGACACGCTCGTCTTCGTCCGCTGATTGCGGCGCCGCGCGGTGCCGTCTGCGCGCGCACGCGACATGGCCCAAGCTCGGCCGCAGCAAATGCGCCGCGCCCGGCATAGAGCAACAGTGATGAGGCCCGCGGCCGGCCGGGCCTGCTTCCGCTTCATGCGAAGAAGCCGGCGATGCGCCATCGCTATGCCCCCAGACGGTCTATTCGAGTTGCCGCGTCGATCTCGTAAGTGCCCGTCCGTCCGTGCTGTCTTGGCTCTGTGCGGGCGACGAGCTGCGCGTGGCGGCCGGAGGCGTCACCCGAAGCGGACCTCGATTTCGTCGTACTTCCTCACCCGGTAGATGATCGCCGAGAAGAGCCAACTCGCGACGAAAAAGCCGATGATGATGTAGCCGAGCACGCCGAAATTGTCGTTCAACGCCCCGATCCAGTCCCAGAACGCGCCCTGGAGATTGAGCTGATCCGCAATCAGCCCCAGCGTCTCGATCCCGCCGATGACGACCGCGACGAGCACGGAAACGAGCGTGATGCTCAAGTTGTAGAAGAGCTTGCGGATCGGCTTCATGAACGCCCAGCCATAGGCGCCCAGCATCAAGATGCTGTCGGTCGTGTCCACCAGCGACATTCCCGCGGTAAACAGCGCCGGGAACACCAGCACCGTCCCGAGCGACAAGCCCTGGGACGCTTGTGCCGCGGAAATCGCGAACAAGGCGACCTCGGTCGCGGTGTCGAAGCCGAGGCCGAACAGGAATCCGATGGCGAACATATGCCAGCTGCGCCCGACCATTCGGAAGAGCGGGCGGAACAGGCGCGCCAAGAGGCCGCGCTTGTTCAGAAGGACATCCAAATCCTCTTCCACGAAACGCTCGCCGCGCTTGACCGCCCGGAAGGTGCGAAAGACCGCCACGAAAATAAGAATGTTCATGAGCGCGATGGCAAACAGGAAGAAGGCGGATGCGCTGGTGCCGATGACGCCGCCAATCGCCTTGAACGTGTCGAAGCGGGACTGAATGGCCGAAGCGGCAAAAGCGACCGCCACCGACATCGCGATCACGACAGCCGAATGGCCCAACGAGAAAAAGAAACCGACGGCGACCGGACGCTTGCCCTCCTGCATCAGCTTGCGAGTGACGTTGTCGATCGCTGCAATGTGGTCGGCGTCGACGGCGTGGCGAAGGCCGAAGGCGTAGGCGAGGAGGGCCGTTCCGAGCACGATCGGGCTATCCTGGAGCGCCGCGAATGCCCAGCCCCAGATCAGCACATTGGCGCCCACGAGCAATGCGTAGATGCTGATGATCCGGCGGCGCAGATTTTCGGCGCCGTCGTTCATGACGTTCGAGATAACGCGAAACATGATCCTCTACCCTCGCATGCGGTTGACGGACACGGTCACCACAAGCGTGGGCGCAATCGAACAATGCCGGATTTTGTCATTGGTCCGCTCCGCCCGAGCCTTGCGTTACCGCCTCGCGATGGCAGGTCTCCTGGCTCGCGGGTCTCTGCCTGATGCCGACCTTCCCGGTATTCCAGTGGTCAGTGCTGGCAACAGGCTCGCCGCTCACAGTTGCGGGGGCAGCCACGGCTTCGGCCCCTTCTGGGTCGTCCGCACCGTGTTCCCTATTAATCCCCTGGAAGTTATCCGTCAGGAAACCATCGCAGCTCGACGATACGGAGGCGGCGCGCCGCCTGTCAATGAGCATCGCTCAGCGGCATAGAAGTTGTCGAGCTCGAGGTGCAAATGCGATTCTACGATTCGATGAATCGAAAGATCTGGGCTCGGACTGAGGCGATCACGCCGCTGCGGCGCGCGAGAAGAAAGGCGCGATTTGAGTTTCGCCTCTTGGACCCTCGATCGTGGCACTCCCGGGCCCTCGGGGTCCGCCAGATCGGTTCTCCCAAGGGGCTTGTCCGCGCGCCTCGTCTCGAAAAACGACCAAGACAGCGGTTCGCCGTCGCTATGCCCCCAAGAGATTTGCTGGAGCTGCCGCGCGGGTCTGCGGCGACTGTGTTGGGTTCTTCATAGCGGCGGTGAGCGCGAGAAGCTAATGCAAATAAGTCGTATTCGCAATCCCGTCCCGCTCCCCCTCGCGCCGCCGTCGAGCCGCGCCGCGGAAATCGTATGACTCTCCGTGCCTTCTCAGCTTATCGTTGCGCCCCCGGCCCCCTGGCAATTGTCGGATTCGATGGTCTCTCCGCCGCCGCGACAGCTCCTCACCCCGCTGATCGTGGCTTGCGCGCTCTTCATGGAGAATCTCGATTCGACCGTGTTGGCGACGGCGCTGCCGGCGATCGCGCATTCTCTCGGCGAGAGCCCAATTCGGCTCAATCTCGCCATCACCTCTTATCTCTTCAGCCTGGCGGTGTTCATTCCGGCAAGCGGGTGGGTGGCGGACCGCTTCGGGGCGCGCACGGTCTTCCGCGCCGCGATCGGCATTTTCACGGTGGGCTCGATCCTGTGCGGCTTCAGCAACTCCCTTCTCGGCTTCGTGCTGGCGCGCATCTTCCAGGGCATGGGCGGCGCCATGATGGTGCCGGTCGGCCGCCTCGCCATCCTGCGCGCCGTGCCCAAGGCCGATCTCGTGAGGGCACTCGCCTATCTCACGGTGCCGGCGCTCATCGGCCCCGTCGCCGGGCCGCCCTTGGGCGGCTTCATCACCACCTATTTCTCCTGGCGCTGGATCTTCTGGATCAACGTGCCGATCGGCGTCCTGGGGATCGTCCTCGCCACGTTTTTCATTGCCGAGACGCGCGAGGAGAACGTGGCACCGCTCGACGTTCCCGGCTTTGTGCTCACCGCCATCGGCCTCACCGGCATGGTCTTCGGCTTCGAGGCGGCCGGGCGCAATATTCTGCCGACCTACATCGTCGTCGCCATGCTCTCCGTCGGCGCTGCAGCGCTTGCGCTCTATGTGCGCCATGCGCGCCGGGCCTTCAATCCGATCATCGACCTGGCGCTCCTCAGCTTGTCCACCTTCCGCGCGAGCGTCACCGGCTCCTTTCTCTTCCGCATCGGGGTCGGAGCAATGCCCTTCCTGCTTCCGCTCATGCTGCAAGAGGGCTTCGGCCTCGATCCCTTCCATTCGGGCCTGCTGACCTTCGCGTCCGCGGCGGGCGCGCTGACGATGAAATTCACGGCGCGACCCATCCTCAAGCGCTTCGGCTTCCGTCCCGTCCTCATCGCCAATGCGCTCGTCAGCGCCGCCTTCATCGCCGCTTGCGGACTCTTCCGGCCGCACACTCAGACGTGGGTGATCCTGGCCGTCCTGCTGGCGGGCGGCTTCTTCCGCTCGTTGCAGTTCACCAGCATGAATGCCATCGCTTACGCGGAGGTGCTGTCCACCCGCATGAGCCGGGCGACGAGCTTCACCAGCATGACGCAGCAGCTTTCGGCCAGCGTGGGTGTCGGCGTCGGCGCCTTGCTGCTGCACGTCGCCTTGCTCGCACGCGGCGCCGAGCAGCTCGTCAGCAGCGACTTCTGGCCGGCCTTCCTCGCGGTGGGCGGCATTGCCGCATTCTCAAGCCTGGTCTTCCTGCCCCTTGCGGTCGACGCCGGGGCCGAGATGTCGGGTCGTCTTCCCGCCCCTCAGCCGGCGTCGAAGATGACGCCCGCGCCCGACGGCGACTGAGTGCGCGCGGCATGCCTCGGCGGCGCCCCTCGGCAAGGGCGCGACGGGCCCGCCCATGCTTGGCACTTTGCTGTTGTTCCCCCGGCGCAAGATGATATATGGGGCCCATGATGAAACCGACCGCATGGCTTTTCTGTCTCCTTGCCGCGGCATGCGCGGCCCCCTCCGAACCCACCTCCACGGCGCCTGCGGCCGCCGCCGCGGGCGCCAGTCCGAGGGCGCCCAATGCGGATAAGCCGCTGTCGAGCGACACGGCGGCGTGCATGGCCGAGGTTTATGCCTACGTCAGTGTCGCCACGCTTGCGCAAAAAATGGGCTCGGACGCCGACGTCTTCCAGGATGCCCTCGAAGACCTGCGTCAACAGCTCGTCGATTGTCTCGAGAGCCCGCCGCCGGACCTCATTCCGGTCAACCAACGCCGCTCGCGGGCACGGACAAGCTACTGATGGCGCATCCACCGAGCTGAGGCACTCGCGCGCGCCGCGCGCTTGCCTCGACCATGTCGAAGCGGCAGAGTGAGCGCGCTCTTGGGAGCGCCGCTTGAGGTGGCCACGGGCTTCGCTCAAACCAGGGAGGGCTTCTATGCCCCACGCGCTGACGGATGATGGCGTGAAGCTGTATTTCGAGGAGGCGGGGAGTGGCTCCGCCGTCATCTTCGTGCACGAGTATGCGGGCGACCTGCGCAGCTGGGAGCCCCAGATGCGCTTCTTCTCGCACCGCTATCGCGCGGTCGCCTACAACGCGCGCGGCTATCCGCCGTCCGACGTTCCGGCTGAGGTGCCGAGCTACTCGCAAGCGCGCGCCGCCGACGACATCGCCGCGGTACTCAAGCATCTCGGTATCGAGAGGGCCCACGTGGTCGGGCTCTCCATGGGCGGCTTCGCCACGCTTCATTTCGGCTTCCGGCACCCCTCGCTTGCGCGCTCGCTCGTGGTGGGCGGCTGCGGCTACGGCGCCGAGCCCGGCAGGCGCGAGGTGTTCCTCGGCGAGTGCGAGGCGACCGCCAAGCTTCTCGACGAGCAGGGCAGCGGACCCTTCGCCGCAAAATACGCAGTCGGCGCCGCGCGCGTGCAGTACCAGAACAAGGACCCGCGCGGCTGGCGCGAATTCGCAGCGCAGCTCGCCGAGCATTCGGTCAAGGGCTCGGTCAACACGATGCGCGGCGTGCAGATGCGCCGCCCCTCGCTCTGGGATCTCGTCGAGAGCATGAAGAAGCTCGACATCCCCACGCTCATCGTGACGGGAGACGAGGACGAGCCTTGTCTCGAGCCGGGGCTTCTGATGAAGCGCACGATCCCGAGCTCCGGCCTCGTCGTCATTCCGAAGTCCGGCCATACCATAAACCTCGAGGAACCGGACGCCTTCAACCGCGCCGTTGCCGAGTTCTTCCACGCGGTTGAGAACGGGCGCTGGACCCCGCGCGACCCGCGCTCGGTGACGAGCGGGGTGCTCGGCGTCAAATAGGGCCGACGGGCGGGGTGCCGAGCGACCGGATGCTCCTCGCGGACGGCCGTGACGCGGAATCGAGGCAGGGCCCGATGCTGAGAGGCGAGCGCTCCAGGCCCCCCTTGAGCGAGCCGGAGGGGCGCCCCAAGAGGCGGGCCACGCGCGGCCGCGCGGGCCGGCTTCTGCGTCTTTTGCTGCGCCTCCTTGCCGGCCTTCTTCTCTTCTGGCTCGCGCTCATCATCTTAGGCCGCTCTTTGACGCCGCCCGTGACCCCGCTCATGCTTTTGCGCCTGCCCGAGGCCGGCAGGATCGATCACCATACGGTTCCGCTCGGGGCCATCTCGCGCGAGCTGCAATACGCGGTCATCGCGTCCGAGGACAATCGCTTCTGCCTGCATCACGGCGTGGACTGGGGTGCTGTCTCCGAGGCGGTCGGCGAATACGAGTCCGAGGGGCGCCTCAGGGGGGCGAGCACGATCACCATGCAGACCGCGCGCAACCTCTTTCTCTGGCCGGGCGGCGGGTTCGTGCGCAAGGGCGTCGAAGTGGCGCTTGCCTATGTCATCGACGCGCTGTGGCCGAAGCGCCGCATCATGGAGGTCTATCTCAACGTCATCGAGTGGGGCGACGGCGTCTACGGCGCCGAGACGGCGGCTGAGGCCTCCTTCGGCAAGAGTGCGGCGCGGCTCTCGCGCCACGAGGCGGCCCTCATGGCGGCGGTGCTGCCGAATCCGCGCCGCTGGTCACCCGCGCATCCCACTCCCTATATCGCGGAGCGGGCCGCGATCATCGCCGCGCGTATCGATAAGCTCGAAGGGTTTTACGGCTGCCTACGTTAGGCTTCCGGTTTTGAAATTCACGACAGCGGGAAAACACGTGTCGTTGCGAGGCGCCTGACGGGCGCCGAAGCAATCCAGCCCCGGCGTACGCCGGGGTTCGCAGCGCTCGCAATGACGCTTATTTCCGGATGAGACAAACCTGCGAGTCGGAACACTAGAGCGGAATCCATTTCGGTGGAAGCAGCCCCCTCACCCTACCCTCTCCCCCTTCGAGGGGGAGAGGGTTGCGCAGCCTTAGCGAGCGTAGCGAGCTTAGGCAAAGCTGGGTGA
>Ga0187784_10005559_pt1 | contig 10176 bp, 8 predicted proteins | sample 1015_SJ02_MP15_2_FD_132964 | JGI IMG/M metagenome (GOLD analysis project Ga0187784, IMG submission 132964) | Tropical peat soil microbial communities from peatlands in Department of Meta, Colombia - 1015_SJ02_MP15_20_MG | ecosystem: Environmental > Terrestrial > Soil > Wetlands > Peat | place... | reverse complement strand
GGCACTCCTCGCAAGACCGTGTGAATCGGGCCGTAGCGCAGCTTGGTAGCGCACCTGAATGGGGTTCAGGTGGTCGCCGGTTCAAATCCGGCCGGCCCGACCAAGCAGGACAAGGCGTTTCGCACGATCGCCGTTCTCCCGCAACCCCGGACCACAGCCTAACCACAGCCTATCCCGGCCCGTCGGCCGCGGAGGCATCGTAGGGGATGCGCGCCTTCGCGGTGACGGCCGCCCGTCCAGAGATGGTCTCGATGACGCTCGCCGGCCGATGCGGATCGTGGAGACCGCTGCGGCATCTGGCCCGCGATATTGCCGCCCATACGTCCGCTGGAGCAGATGGTGGAGGCGCGCACGAAGGAAACGGCGACGGCCCTGCGCGCGAGGGCGCTTGCCGCGCAGCAGCGCTTCAGCGAAGTGAAGCGCGCGGAGCCGTCTGTGGCAAGAGCTGGCGACGGTGCTGCTGCGGACGCCGATCCGGCGCTTTCGCACGGTGAAGCGCCCGCGGAGGGCGATGCTACGCGGCCCAGCGGGGCACGGCGTGCGGTGGCGGCGAGGGCGGAGGCCGCCGACGGCCTGCTTGCCAAGGTCGAAGCCACCGTGGACCGGCTCGAGCAGGCATTGCAGGATGCTGGCGCAGCGAAGGACATCGCTTCCCTGGCGCGTGAGCACATGGCGGCCGTACGGCTGCTGCTCGAGGTCGAAGGGCGGTTGCGACCAGCGCCGGCCGTTCTAGACGCCGCCGTAGATGAACCCGTGACAACCGCGTGGTGAACGCGCTTTGACAAAGGGGAGTGAAAACGGCGCTGCTGGACGCCTTGTCCTGCAAGGGGTTCGTGGCGCGGTGCGCGGAGGGGTGTTCCCAAGGAGCTCCTTTTGACCAGGGGAGGGGCAGACGTGAGAGCAGGGCGACGGCGAGCGTATTCTATCGGACGTTGAGTGTACGCCGTCACCCACCGCTTGCCTTGTCTCCGCGGCGCGATGCGTCTCGGCGACGGCGTCCTTACCCCTTGAACCGACGACGGATGGCACCGACGACGAAAGGCAGCGCCTGTCCGAGCAGCGCGAGCGACGACGGCTCAGGCTTTGGGTTTGGGTGAGCCTCACTCCCGAACGCCCGCACACCGCCGTCCTTCCTCGCCCTGGTCCGTCTGGCCTGCATCGTCGGGCCAGCGACGCGATGGAACCCGAGTATCGCCCTCGGGCGACTCGCGGTCAGCCCGCCTACCGACCGCCCGCGGTGCTGCCGACCCCAGCCTCCCAAACTCGGAGGCCGGCCCACGAATGCCTACTGACCCATCACCGCCCGGAACACTCGGAGAAAGTTCCCGCCCAACACTTTTACGATGTCGTCGTCGGAGTAGCCTCGTTTCACAAGCGCAGCAGTGATGTTGGGAAGTTTGCTCGGGCTATCCAGCCCCTGAGGATGAATCAAATGAACATCGAGCGCTCGGCTCACGATCGGGATTTCGGGATACTTTGCGTGAGACCCGGCCATGCGCTCTTTTGAGTATCCCCGTTCGTCGCCGACGTCTGTGCCGATTCCCACGTGATCAATACCAACAAGGCGTCGGACGTACTCGATGTGGTCCACGTAATCCTCGATCGTTGTCCCCGTGTTCTCGCCGCCCTTGCGCAGGAATCCGGATTTCGCGGCGATTCCGATTACTCCACCCTTGCTGGCCAGGGCTTTGATCTCCTCGTCGGTTTTCCCCCGAATCGTGTCGCACAGGGCGCGCGCAGTGCAGTGCGTAACGGTCACGGGGTGGTCCGAAACCTCGATCGCGTCCAATGTCGTACGGATGCCCACGTGAGACAGGTCGATAATGATGCCGAGATCGTTCATGCGCTTCACGACATCCACGCCGAACCTGCTGAGGCCGCAATTCGTCTTCTCGCCGCAGCCATCCCCGACGAAATTCCGTCGCTGATACGTCAGCTGCATGATGCGTACGCCGAGCTCGCGAAACACGTCCAGCAGAAAGACTCTCCCCTCCAGGGGGCTAGTATCTTGGCACCCCATGAAGATCGCCACCTTGCCGGCGGCCTTGGCCTTCGCGATGTCGGCGGTGCCCTTTGCGATCAACACGTCATCGGGGAAACGCCGGTAGACCTCCCACCAGCCCTGAAGGGATTGGAGCGTTTCAATAAGGCGCTCGTCGACGGCCACACTGTGGTGGCTGACGGTCACGCCTGACTGCCGGAGCTTGGCGATGTATTCGGCATCGCCGTGTCGTAGCATGGTCGAATCGAGGGCGTTGATGACGACGCTCTCACGGTGAAGCCGCTCCGCCCGTGCGCGTTGCTCCGGAGTCAGGCTGTCCGTTTGTGCTGCCGTTTCCATGTCCGCACCTCCTTCAGCTCGTACCGATCGATGTGTTGGGGCCGCCCAGCTTCGTGGCAGCGGAGACTGGCGCTCGCTCTATATGCGATCGGGCTGTTGCACAAACCGTCCGGGCAGGCCCGCCCGGTAGTCTGGACGTCCGTAGAACATGCCGAGATACCAGGGGAAGTAATGATAGGCCCATGCGCAGAGCCGGTTGGCATACAGCAGGAAGGCGGTGAGCAGCTCTCGCACCTCGTCGCGCGACGCCACGCTTTGGACGGCGGCTCGCAATTCCGACGAGAACCGGTCGAGCGTCGTGAACCCGCAATAGCCGAGAAACCCAGAGTATCCGGCAGAGAGGCTGTTGAGCACAACGGTCAGTGCGCCTGCGTCCAGGGTGTCCACGAGCTGGAGTAGTGGATACAGCGTGTACATGACGTAGTCTCTCAACATGCCGTCGGCGTGCACCCATGGGCCGAAGTACTGGCCGAACGATCCCGCTGATCCCACCTTTCCCTGCCGCAGTCGCTCGAGGTCCTCCGGCTCGACCGTGGTGATCCTGGAGGCTTCGTGCGCAAAGGCCTTCGCGACGGGGTGGGTCGGTTCGGCCTGGGCCCGGTGCGTATCGGGTGCCCCGTGGGGGCAAACCGTCACCCAGATGAGGTCCTTTGTCCAACAGGTGCTTTCCCAAATCGCTTTCCCTACGAGCGGTAGAACATCGACCGATGCGGGCACGACGCGACCGAGAACCGGCGCCGAAAGGCTCTCCAGTCCCTTGCCGTATTGAATCGAGAACTTGTTCCCGGTACCTTGCGAGAACCGTATCCGTCCGATTGGCGCCTGATCGATGCGCTCCCGATGGCGAACACGTGCCGTGCTGACCAACGGTGCCCACGCGAAAATCGTCTCTCCCGAGACGATCGGGTGGTCCTGCAATACGGTAAAGGGCAGGCTGGCCCAAAAATCATCGCAGAGCTCTGGGTTGAGATCGTCCGCGAGTTCCGCGACCACATTGATGTTAAGCGTCGGCCAGGTAATATCAACGAGCCTTCCCATCTTCGCCTCCCCGCGTCGCACGTACGGTGCTGCAGCACCCCCGCCGCTTCCGACTCCGCGCACAAACGCAAAGCCACCGCGTCGCGCGGTGGCTCCCTCTCTCCTCTCGCCTCTGAGCCGCCCAGCATTCGTACGGTACCTTGGTTCGGTGGTCGGAAACGCCTCTCCTTCCGTACTCGCCGCCGAAATTGGGGACCGCTCGAGAGGGAGCGCCGCCGCGCCGGACAGACGCTTCCGGCGTCAGCAAGCTGGCGGCCTAGAGATCCGAGAAACACTCGGGGTGCCGCGAGAGGAGTTTCGAGGCACGCGTCGTAGGAAAAGGGCGACGGCGAAGTTTGTGGAGACCGCCGGCAACGGGCTCACAGGTGAGCGTGGGAGTAGATGTTAGGGAGCCGCGTCGCTTTGACGTGGCTGTTTTTGTTTGTGAGGTGGACGCAGGCGCGTCTCCTGTGGCGTTGGACGCGCGGCGATCGGCATCGCGAGAGCAGACGTGAAGGGAGGCGGCAAGCCATGACACGGAAGCGCGGGCACGGGGGACACCCTGCCTTCGGTATGACCGTTAGTCGTCTCGTGAACCTTGCGGGGGTGATTTGCCTGATCCTCGCCGCCGCGCTTGGGCAACCGTGGGTCGGGGGCGAAGCGGCTCCCGTCCAGACCCTGACGCTGGCACAGGCGACCGACGTCGACACGTGGGATCCTTTCGGCGACAACACCGATACCATCATCAACGTCAAGCGCAACGTCTATGAGACGCTGACCACCCGCGACGATCAACTAAGGCTGGTCCCGCTGCTTGCGGCGGGGTGGCAGCAGACCAACCCCACCACCTGGCGGTTTACCCTCCGCCGGAACGTCACCTTCCACGACGGCTCGCCGATGACTGCTCAGGACGTACAGTACAGCATCATGCACCAGCTCGATCCGGCGCACAAGCTCCCGTGCACATCCTGGATCGCCACGATCTCGACCGTGGACGTCGTCAACCCGTTCACTGTCGACATTCACACGACGGCACCCGACGGCATTCTCCCGGCTAGGCTGTCGTTCTGCGCCTTCATCGTGCCCTCGAAACTCGTGCAAGCACATGGTCTGCCCTGGCTCGCGGAGCACCCGACCGGGACGGGGCCGTTTCGGTTTGTCTCCTGGCAGCGCGATCAAGGCTCCACACTCGAGCGGTCCACGACCTACTGGGGCAAGCCAGCGCGGCCCGCAATGGTTCGCTTTCTCTCGATACCCGAGACCTCGAGCCGAATTTCGGCGCTGCTTGCCGGTCAAATCGATGTCGCGGCGGGCCTCTCACCCGACCTCCTGCCGCGGCTGAAGCAAGACCCGAAGGTAAAGGTCCAGGTCGTCCACAACGACCGTGTCTACTTCGTGATTCTGAATGCCCACGTCGCGCCGTTTGACAACCGGTCGGTGCGGCAGGCCATGAACTATGCGGTGAACGTGCAGGCGATCGTCGATTTCTTGTTCAAGGACTACGCCACGAGAACGGCAAGCATCTGCGGCTCGATGTGGGACGGGTGTGATAGCAAGCAGACGCCGTATCGGTACGATCCGAAGAAGGCCAGGGAGCTTCTCGCGGCGGCTGGGTTTCCGAACGGCTTTCAGACCACCCTGGCAATGAGCCCTCAGCGCCCGACGGCATCAGTTGACGTGAGCCAGAGTATCGCGCTCGAGCTCAAACAGGTCGGGGTGACCGCAAAGATCTCCTCGTTGGAGTGGGGAAACCTCGTGACCGACTGGTTGCAGGCACGGTCACCGATGTACTACATGAGCTTCGGGTCCCCTGTGTTGGCGCTCGACGACATTATCGGCGCGTACTTTGACCCCGCACGCCGCGCGCTTTGGTACACGCCGCCACAGAACATGATAGAGTTGGCCCGAACGGCGCTGGAAACCGGCGACCTCGCAAAGCGCGCGGAACTCTACCGGCAGTACCTTAGCCTGATGAAGGATGAAGCGCCATGGCTGTTCCTGTGGACGCTCGATGACATCACGGGCGTGAGTACAGCCGTCACCGGATTCGTTCCACGATCCGATGAGATGTGGGACATCACAGGTGCCACCAAGCAGTAGACGACCGACGTGCTCGGGCGCGCGGAGCACCGCCCCAAAGGAACGACGGCGTCGGGTCGCATCCACGTGATCCGCGAAACGGCCGGAGCGTGATCGGCGTCTCGCGCCTTATCGTGCGAGACGATGCTTCGACGCGAATCTCGGGCCGACGTACGGTCATGCCACGATGACGCGGCACCTCACCGCTCGGGCCGCCTCGGCGGTGATCACGATCCTCGCCGTGATCACGCTTGTCTTCTTTCTCATTCGCTTGTCGGGAGATCCGGCCGTGCTCCTGCTTCCGCCAAGCGCGACCCAGCAGGACATCCAGCAACTGCGGACCGAGCTCGGCCTCACCAGGCCGCTGTGGGTGCAGTACGGCACGTTCATCTGGGGAGTCGTCACTCGCGGAGACTTCGGCCAGTCCTTCCGACTGGGAGAATCAGCGCTGAGGGTCGTCGTCGGGCGCATCGTGCCGACCGCGGAGTTGACGTTCGCCGCGGTGGTGATCGCGGTCGGGGCCGGCGTGCCGGCGGGCGTGGTCTCGGGGCTACGACCCGGCGGCTGGGCCGACGCGAGCGTGCAGGGGTTCGTCCTGCTGGGCCAGAGCGTCCCAACCTTCTGGTTGGGCATCCTATTCCTGCTGCTGTTCGCGGTGAAACTCGGATGGTTTCCGGTTATGGGCATCGGCGGATTCTCGCATCTCCTGCTTCCCGCGATCACGCTGGGGGCGCCGACCGCGGCGCTGATCAGCCGCATGTTGCGGTCGTCCATCCTCGAGATCGTTCACGAGGACTATGTGCGCACCGCCCGTGCCAAAGGGTTCTCTGAACGTGCGGTCATCAGCAAGCACATCCTGCGAAACGCCATCATTCCAACGGTGACCGTCCTCGGCCTCAACGCGGGATTCCTCATGGGAGGGGCCGTGGTCACGGAAACCGTGTTCAGCTACCCTGGGATGGGCCTCCTGACGATCCAGGCGATCTACGGCCGCGACTACCCGATCGTGCAGGCCTTCGTAGTGGTAGCCGCTGTCGCGATCACGTTATTCAATCTCCTCGCGGATGTCGTCTACGCGGTTGTCGATCCCAGGATTCGTTACCAATGATACACGCGAGATCAAGCCAGGACGCACGTTCGCGCGCGCAGCCGAGTGAAGGTACGATGCGCAGCGAAGTGTCGGTCACCCCGGGGGTATCAGACGGCGGCATAGTCGGGGAAACAGGAAAGCCGCTATCGCGGTCGGACGGCGCTTGGCGATGTCGGCATGGGGAGGTAGTGGGCCAGTCAGAGAGACGCGCGATACTCGCGGAGAACGCAATCGACGTGAGGCGAACGACAATCGTGAGCGTCAGAGGCGCTTCCGGTCACGCCGAGCGTCGCTTGGCAGGTGGCGGACATACGCTTCGCATTTCCGCGGTCCTGCTCCCGGGACGTCCGCCCTGGCGTGCGCCATCAGAGTCCCGGTGAGCACCCGTACGGGCGCGGGAGTGAAGGTTGAGGTACAGCGCAGGCCCGCGGTCAGCGCACGCGCACTACGGCCGCGATGGGACCTGTGGGTTGGCGGTAGCGTGCTTGCCGTAGTCTTCATCTCCGCCCTGCTCGCGCCCTTGCTTTCGCCGCACGACCCGTCGGCGGGGGACCTCGCGCACCGGCTCTCGCCGCCCGTCTGGGCCGGTGGCGACTGGAGCTTTCCGTTCGGCACGGATTCGCTGGGACGCGACCTATTCAGCCGCATCCTGATCGGCGGACGGATCAGTCTCCTGGTCGGGTTCTCGTCCGTCATTCTGCAGGGCGCGGTGGGCACATTGCTGGGCCTTGTGGCTGGCTACTCGGGCGGGTGGGTCGACAATCTGTTGATGCGCATCGCGGACATCCAACTGTCGATCCCGTTCCTGGTCCTGGCGATCGCGGTCGCCGCCGTCCTCGGTCAAGGCATCCTCAACGTCGTACTCGTCCTGGGGTTCACCGGATGGGCCAGCTACGCGCGCATTGCGCGGGGAGCGACGCTGCAGGTCGCGCAGGTCCCGTTTATCGAAGCGGCGCGCGCCGCGGGGCAGTCGTGGCACCGTATCGTGCTTGGCCACGTGTTCCCGAACGTCATCAACAGCCTCATCGTCACCGCGACCTTCGAGGTGGCGCGGATGATCATCGCCGAATCATCGTTGAGCTTCCTAGGCCTGGGCGTCCCGCCCGACGTCCCCAGCTGGGGAAGCATGGTGGCGGCCGGCCGCGACCTCATGACAGAGGCGTGGTGGATTTCCACGATGCCGGGCTTGGCGATCACTGTGATGACAGTCGGAATAAACCTCGTGGGCAACGGTCTCCGCGACCTGATTGACCCGCGGTCCAGGTGACCGTTCGCAAGACCCGCACACCGCGACCAACGATCCTCCGCCTCCGCCGACGGCACGCTGACAGGCAAGCCGCCGTGCTGCCTGCGCGCAGACGGTGGTTTGGACGGCACCGCGAAGACTGGCCGCACGTCATCGCACCTCCCTTCCGTGGCGTTCGAGCAGTACGGCGAGGGCGTGAAGCGCCCGCCCTGCCTCGCGGACAGCCTCCTCGCAATCGTTGCGCGCGGGGACGTGGGCATCGGCCAAGACCTTCCGCCAGGATTCAATCTGGACCCGTAATACGGGCACTCTGAGCGCTTTTGCGGGCGGGGCGGGTATCTCGATACCTTCCCGCACCCAGCGTCGCCTCTGTGAAGCCAAGACCCGGCACGTTTCGCTGCACCCTTCGCCCGAGGCCCACACAGGATCGGCCGACCGCACCGCGGACAAGTCCGCATGTCGGGCGGCGCTGACGCGCCATCAGGGCCGCATCGCCGATACGCCTTGATTATCAAGGCTTTAGTGCGTAGAATCATCGGCCGATCCCAAGCTGAGGTGGGAACGATGACGGCAGGCTACGATCCGCGCCGGCCTGTCGCAGCACATCAGCGCTGGCGGAGTCCGAAAACTGAATCCGCAGGGGCGAGATCGTCGGTGTCGAGATCGACGCCTTCGACGACCTCAACACCTGCGGCGTCCTCCACGTTTCGTTCCCAAGGCGGGACCGATACGCGGCTCAATTGATAGTCACCGCCGATGGACTCTCGCAGGTCGAGCAGACCCTATCGGTGGTGCTTATGTGACTGGGCTAGGAGCCTGTCCGAGAAATGGCCTCGGAGCAGGACTTTCGAGCCATGCAGTGGAATCCTAGTCTATGCCTACCGATAAGCAGTATCGTCCGTACCACCCCCACCAGGTGTATCTCCTCCCGCCGTCGCCCGATGAGTGGCTGCCTGAGGAGCACATGGCCTATTTCGTCAGTGACTTGGTCGAGCACTTCGACCTGAGCGCGATCGAGGCCACGCATGAGGACGAACTGCGCGGGGGGCCGCCGTACTACCCGGCGATGATGGTGAAGCTGCTCCTGTACGGTTACTGCACGGGCGTGTATAGCTCGCGACGCATCGCCACGCATGTCCATGAGGATGTCGCCTTCCGCGTGCTGGCGGCGGGCAATGCGCCGGACTTCCGGACGATCAGCGAGTTTCGCCGGCGGCACCTGGGGACGCTCAGTGGGCTGTTTCGGCAAGTCCTGGAACTGGCCCAGCGCGCGGGGCTGGTGAAACTGAAGCATGTCGCGCTGGACGGGACCAAGGTCCCAGCCAACGCGAGCAAGCACAAGGCGATGAGCTACGATCGGCTGTGCCGGGAAGAGGCCCGGCTGGCGGCCGAGGTCGCGGAGTGGTTTCGCCGGGCGGAAGAAATCGACGCGGCGGAAGATGCGGAGTACGGCCCGGACCGCCGTGGGGACGAGTTGCCGGAGGAACTGCGCCAGCGAGAGAGTCGGCTCAAGCGGATCCGGGAAGCCAAGGCCGCGTTGGAGGCGGAGGCTAAGGCGAGAGCGGAACAGCAGCGCGCGGCCCAAGCCGCCAAGGCGGCTCAGGTGGCCCAGCAGCGGCCTCCGCACCGTCGTGGGCGCAAGGCGCAACCGCCGCGCGAGATCCCCCGACGGACCGCATGCAGTATAACTTCACCGACCCCGAGTCGCGCATCATGAAGAATGCCGATGGGGCGTTCGTCCAAGCCTACAACGCCCAAGCCGCGGTGGACGCGGACCATCAGATTATTGTCGCCGCGGACGTCACCGCGCAGCCGGCGGATGCGCCGCACCTGGAGCCGATGACCACTGCGATCGTGGCGCAGACCGGGCACGCCCCGCAGCGTCTCTCGGCGGACGCCGGGTATTTCAGTGAGGCTGCGGTCACAGCCTTGGGGGCGCACGAGATCGACCCCTATATCGCGACGGAGAAAGTGAAACACTCCCAGTCGGTCCCCCGGGCGCCGCGCGGCCGAATCCCCCACGATCTCTCGGTCAAGGAGCGGATGCGACGGAAGTTGCGGACCAAGGCGGGGCGCGCCGTCTACAAGATGCGCAAGGCGATCGTCGAGCCCGTCTTCGGGCAGATGAAAGGGGCCCGCGGGTTCACCCGCTTTCTGCTGCGCGGGCTCGTGAAAGTCCGTGGGGAGTGGTCGCTGCTGACCACAGCGCACAACATCTGTCGGTTGTTTGCGGCGCGACCACGAGTGCGTGCGGTCCTCCGCATGGCGACCGGGTAAGGAAGAGTAAGACACAGAACAAGGAGACCCGAAGATGCTCCTCAACGTACACTCACTCCTCCCACCCGCCCCGAGGACACGGCGTGGGCCCTCAATTGCCGTCACGAACGCCATTACTGGGACAGG
>Ga0187784_10005558_pt1 | contig 10176 bp, 9 predicted proteins | sample 1015_SJ02_MP15_2_FD_132964 | JGI IMG/M metagenome (GOLD analysis project Ga0187784, IMG submission 132964) | Tropical peat soil microbial communities from peatlands in Department of Meta, Colombia - 1015_SJ02_MP15_20_MG | ecosystem: Environmental > Terrestrial > Soil > Wetlands > Peat | place... | reverse complement strand
TCGCAGATCATCAATGCAAGTCATCTCGACGCCGGGAATATGCAAACGACGCGTTGATGTCATCCAATAACCAAAGGGCGAGCACTCGCCTGGCCTGCGCGGCAGCCGGGGCCGTCGCCACGGCGGCGCTTATGTCCGCGGTCACTCCTACGGGCGCGCAAATGCTTGCGAGCCGTCCCGTTACGCCGGCCGTCGTTGCGACGAAGACCCCCGCCGGCGCAACAGCGTCGATATCGATGCGGCCGGCCGCCGCCGACCCGCTGCAGTCCGCCGCGGCAGGGCCCGCGTCCGCGCCAGCCAACGCCGCCTTCTCATGCAGCGGGCCGGCCGAGCTTGCGCGCTTTAACTATCCGCTGCCGCACACCGCGCGGCGCCTGACGAGCGGCGAGCCGCTCACCATTGTCGCCGTCGGCTCTTCCTCGACCACCGGCGCCGGCGCGAGCTCTCCGGCGGCAAGCTATCCGAGCCGTCTCGCCGCCGAACTCCGACAACGTTTCCCGGCGCGCGACATCACGGTGCTCAACCGCGGCGTCAATGGCGAAGACACCGAACAAATGATCGCGCGCTTCGAGACCGGCGTGATTGCCGCCCATCCCGATCTGGTGCTCTGGCAAGTCGGCACCAATTCCGTGCTGCGCGATCGTCCGCTCAAGCCGCATTCGGGGCTGCTGCGCGATGGCATTGCGCGTCTCAAAGAGGTAGGCGCCGACGTGGTGCTCATCGACATGCAATTTGCGCCGCGGGTCCTGGCCAAGCCCGAAACGGAGGGCATGGAGGACCAGATTGCGCTTGCAGCCAAGGAAGCGGGCGTCGATCTGTTCGCCCGTTTCGCACTCATGCGCAACTGGCACGAGGTCCAGCGCATCCCCTTCGACGTCTTCATCTCGCCGGACGAGCTGCATATGAACGACTGGAGCTATGCGTGCGTGGCCACGCTGCTCGCCACTGCGATCGCCGAAGCGGCAACCCGCCCGATCGCATCCGCCGCCGCACCCGCCGCGCACTGAACCGTTTCAGCCTTCGTTGCTCCACGGCTCTGCGCGAAACGCGGACGGGATCGGCGTTCAAACGGCCTCCAGCGCAGCCAGCACGTCCTCGACGATATCGTCGGGATGTTCGAGGCCCACGGAGACGCGCACCAACCCATCGCTGATGCCGAGTTCGGCGCGTTGTGCCGGCGTCAGCCGCTGATGCGTCGTCGTCGCCGGATGGGTAATGAGGCTTTTGGCATCGCCGAGATTGTTGCTGATACGGATGAGCTTGAGCGCGTCCTGGAAACGGAATGCGGCGTTCTTTCCGCCGTTGATGTCGAAGGCGACCAGCGTCGAGCCGCCGCGCATCTGCCTTTGCGCAATTTTCGCCTGCGGATGATCGGGCCGGCCGGGATAGATCAGGCGTGCGATCTTCGGATGCTCGGCGAGCGCGACCGCAAGCGTCGCGGCGCTGTCGGTCTGCCGGCGCACGCGCACCGGCAGCGTCTCCAGCCCCTTGAGCAAGACCCAGGCGTTGAACGGCGACAGCGACGGCCCGGTCTGGCGCAACAGCACGTGAATGTACTTTTGGATGAAATCTTCCGAGCCGAGAATGATGCCGCCGAGGCAGCGGCCCTGTCCGTCGATATGCTTGGTCGCCGAATAGACCACGCAGTCGGCGCCGAGCGCGAGCGGCGACTGGAAAATCGGCGTGGCGAAAACGTTATCGACGACGAGCGTCGCACCGGCTTCGTGCGCGATCTCCGCCACCGCGGCGATATCGATGATCTCCAGCGTCGGATTGGTCGGCGTCTCCAGGAAGAACGTCTTGGTGTTCGGCCGCCTGGCGTCGCGCCATTGATCGAGATCGGTGCCGTCGACGAGCGTCGAGGAAATGCCGTAGCGCGGCAGATAATCCTCGACGATATAACGGCAGGAGCCGAACAGCGCCTTGGCGGCGACGACGTGGTCGCCGGCCTTGAGCTGGCCGGTGAGCGCCAGCGTGACGGCCGCCATGCCGGTCGCCGTCGCGCGCGCCACTTGCGCGCCCTCGAATGCCGCCATGCGCGCTTCAAGCATCGCCACCGTCGGATTGGCGAAGCGCGAATATTGGAAGCCCGGGTCTTCATTCTTGAAGCGCCGTTCGGCCTGCGCGGAGTCGTCGTAGACGTAGCCCTGGGTCAGGAACAAAGCCTCGGAGGTCTCGCCGAATTGCGAGCGCAGCGTGCCGGAATGCACGAGACGGGTTTCGGGGCGGTAGCGATCATGCGCGGACGCGGACATGCGGCCCTCCTTGGCCAAACAAAAACCCGGCCGGGAGGTCAATCCTCGGGCCGGGATCACGCGTCCCCGGCCTTTTAGCGAGTTGTTTTACGTGGCTGCAAGCCGGCCGGCTCAAATGACCACGGGATAAGACGGCTCATACGCCGCGCCCGTCTTTCCGTCAAGCCGGGCATCGGGTTAGATCGCGGCTCCGCCGCAGCTTGCGGCGGTTCAGAAATTGGTGATCGCGTGCCGCCTTCCTTCGCACCCTCCGATAAAGGGATCCTGCCCGACCGCATGATCGCGGCGCTGGCGGAGGCAGGCGCCATTGCGGCGGCGCGCCCCTTCGCGTCCGATCAAATACAGCCCGCGAGCCTCGATCTGCGCCTCGGCGCTGTCGCCTATCGCGTGCGCGCGAGCTTTCTTCCCGGCCCCGGCACCGCCGTCGCCCGCCGCATCGCGGAACTGAAGTTGCACGAATTCGCGCTCACCGACGGCGCCGTGCTCGAGACCGGTTGCGTTTATATCGTGCCGCTGATCGAGCGGCTCATGCTGCCGGCCGATGTTGCGGCGGCCACCAATCCGAAAAGTTCGACCGGACGCCTCGACGTTTTCACGCGCGTCATCGCCGATGAGACGCGCGGCTTCGATCGCATCGAGGGCGGCTATCACGGACCGCTTTACGCCGAGATCAGCCCAAAAACTTTTCCGGTGCTGGTGCGCGAGGGTTCGCGACTGTCGCAAATTCGTTTTCGCCGCGGCGAAGCGACGCTCAACGGCGAGGCGTTGCGTGCGCTGCATGCGCACGAGCGCCTCGTCGACCGCGCCGAAGCGGTGATGGGGGAGGGGGTGGCGGTCAGCGTCGACCTTTCCGGCGGCGGAGCGCGCGACAGCGCGGGCATCGTCGGCTATCGCGCCAAGCGCCATACCGCGGTCATCGAAGTGGAGCGCCGCGCCACCTACGACATCGCCGACTTCTGGGAACCGATTGCGGCACGCGCTGACCGCGGCCTCATCCTTGATCCCGACGAATTTTATATCCTTGCTTCGACCGAAGCAGTGCAGGTGCCGCCCGATTATGCGGCGGAGATGGTGCCGTTCGACCCGCTGGTCGGCGAATTCCGCGTGCACTATGCGGGCTTCTTCGATCCCGGTTTCGGTTATGCCGGGGCCGGCGGCCTCGGCGCCCGCGCCGTGCTGGAGGTGCGCTCGCGGGAAGTGCCGTTCATCCTCGAGCACGGCCAGATCGTCGGCCGGCTGGTCTATGAAAAGATGCTGGCGCGTCCCGACCGGCTTTACGGCAGCGGCATCGGCTCGAATTATCAGGCGCAAGGGCTCAAGCTGTCGAAGCATTTCCGCGGCTGAGCGGGTGGACTGCTTGCGGGCGAGGCCGAAGACGCGCCAGCAGCAAGAGCAAGGCGACTATGGGGAAGGCGATCCGCGCGGCATGGCGCGTCGAGGCAGGCATGCGCGGAACCATAGCGAAGTTGCCGCGGCAGGATAGCCGCCGATATGAGGCAATTCGGCGCGGGAAGGAGATCGCGTGCGAGGTCGATCCCGGACCCCGCAAAATCGCCCCGCTGCCGCCGCCGGTGCAAAGATTCTTGTGGCATTTCGCCGGGAAGGACGTTCTTCTAGGCGCGGGGGCACGCAAGGCAATGTGAGGCGGCGCATGCGCGCACTCACCATGGCTTTTGCCGCGCTCATCCTGGTTGCGGCGGGGACCGCGATGGGCATCGCGCCGGGCTTGGCGCAATCGGGGTACGATCGGCCGGGCGGCGATTATGCCAGCGCTCCGGTCGCAAACGGCGACCCGGCCGTTTGCGCCGTTCGGTGCGAGCGCGACAAAAGCTGCCGGTCCTGGAGCTTCTCGTATCCGTCGGCCTCCGGCGAGCCGGCGATGTGCCGGCTCAAGCGCGAGGTCGTGCCGCGCATCGAAGCAAGCTGCTGCGTTTCAGGTGTACGCGGAGCCGCCGTGATCGAGCCGCGGCGCGACGAGATCGAATATTCGATCGATCGGGTGGGCGGCGATTACCGCTCCTTCGATACGGAGCCCGATCCGCACGGCAAGGCTTGCGCCACCGCCTGCCAGGCCGAAACGCATTGCCGCGCCTGGACCTATCGCCGGCCGGGCTACGGCGCCGCTGTCCCGCGCTGTTATCTGAAGGAGGCGATCAAGCCACCGCATCGCCGGCCTTGCTGCATTTCCGGCGTCGTGCGCTAACGCCGTCGGCGGCAGCCGCGCTAACGTATTATCCCGTGCCGCCCACCGTGATGCGGTCGATGCGCAGCGTCGGCTGACCGACGCCGACCGGCACGCCCTGGCCGTTCTTGCCGCAGGTGCCGATGCCGTCGTCGAGCGCGAGGTCGTTGCCGATCATCGAGATGCGATGAAGATCGGTCGGCCCGTTGCCGATGAGCATGGCGCCTTTGATCGGCGCGCCGCGCTTGCCGTTCTCGATGCGATAGGCCTCGGTGCACTCGAACACGTATTTGCCCGAGGTGATGTCCACCTGGCCGCCGCCGAAATGCACGGCATAGATGCCGTTCTTGACCGAGGCGATGATCTCGTCGGGCGCATGCGTTCCGGCAAGCATGTAGGTGTTGGTCATGCGCGGCATGGGCACGTGGGCGAAACTCTCGCGGCGGCCGTTGCCGGTCGGCTTCATGCCCATCAGCCGCGCGTTCTGGCGATCCTGCATATAGCCGACCAGGATGCCGTCCTCGATCAGCACGGTGCGGTTGGTCGGCGTGCCTTCGTCGTCGATCGAAAGCGAGCCGCGGCGCAATGCGATGGTGCCGTCGTCGACGACGGTGACGCCCTTGGCGGCGACGCGCTGCCCCATGAGCCCGGCGAAGGCCGACGTCTTTTTGCGGTTGAAGTCGCCTTCGAGCCCGTGGCCGACCGCCTCGTGCAGCATGACGCCGGGCCAGCCGGGGCCGAGCACGACATCCATTTCGCCGGCCGGCGCCGGCGCGGCTTCGAGATTGGTGAGCGCCTGGCGCACGGCGTTGTCGACGGCATGCTGCCAAGTGTCGGTGACGAGGAAGCGCTTGTAGCCTTCGCGGCCGCCATAGCCGGCGCTGCCGGTTTCCTGGCGGTCGCCGTCGCCGACCACGACGGAGACGTTGACGCGCACCAGCGGGCGCACGTCGCGATAGCTTTCGCCGTCGGCGCGGACCACCTCCACCGCTTGCCACGTCGCGCCGAGGCTGACCGAGACTTGGCGCACGCGCGGATCCTTGGTGCGCGCATAAGCGTCGATGGTTTCGAGAAGCCGCGCTTTGGCCTCGAAGGCGGGAGTGCCGAGCGGGCTTTCCTCGCCGTAGAGCTTTATGTTGGTACGCGCCGGCGGCGCGGCATAGCGACCCGAATAGCCGCCCTTGACCGCGCGCACGGCGTCGGCGGCGCGCGCAATCGCCGCTTCGGAAACGTCGGAGGCGTGGGCATAACCGACGGCTTCGTCCTTCACGGCACGCAGCCCGAAACCCTGCGAGGTGTCGTAGGTCGCCTGCTTGAGCCGGCCGTTGTCGAAGAGGAGCATTTCAGCCTGGCGATATTCAAGGAACAGTTCGCCGTCGTCGGCGCCGTCGAGGCCGCGGGAGATGAGCTTGGCAAGCCGCGCCCGGTCGAGCCCGGCGCGATCGACGAGCGAAGTGGGGGCAGAGGCCATATAAAAAAACTCCGGCGTTCTTTCCGGCTTGAGCGTGCGGCCTTAGAGATAAGCCACGCCGTGCGGCATTGCCATGGCAACGGCACGCTATCCTGACAGCCGCTCGATGGCGGCGCCGCAGCGCCCGAGCTTGTGTTCAAGCCGCTCGAAGCCGCGGTCGAGGTGATAGACGCGGTTGACGATGGTTTCGCCCTCGGCCGCCAATGCGGCGATGACAAGCGAAACCGAAGCGCGCAGGTCGGTCGCCATCACCGGCGCGCCCTTGAGCCGTTCGACGCCCTCGATCGTCGCCCGCTCGCCTTCGAGTTGGATGCGCGCGCCGAGCCGCACCAGTTCCTGCACGTGCATGAAGCGGTTCTCGAACACCGTCTCGACGATGTGCGAGGTGCCGCGTGCACGCGTCATCAGCGCCATGAGCTGCGCCTGCAGATCGGTCGGGAAGGCGGGGAACGGCGCCGTCGTGACCTCGACCGGCGCGAGGTCGCCGCCGTTGCGCGCGATACGAATGCCTTGATTGGTCGGCGTCACCGCGACGCCCGCTTGTCGCAGCACGTCGAGCGCGGCTTGCAGCAATTCGGGTCGGGCGTTCCGTAAAAGAATGTCGCCTCCGGCCATGGCCGCGGCCATCGCATAGGTTCCGGTCTCGATGCGGTCCGGCAACACGGAGTGGCGTGCGCCATTCAGTCTGCCGACGCCCTCGATGGTGATCCGCTGCGTCCCGGCGCCGGAGATGCGTGCGCCCATCTTGTTGAGACAATCGGCGACGTCGACGATCTCCGGCTCGCGTGCGGCGTTCTCGATGACGGTGTTGCCGCCGGCAAGGGCTGCCGCCATCATTGCGGTGTGGGTGCCGCCGACGGTCACCTTGGGAAAGACGATCTCTGCGCCTTTGAGCCCGCGTGGCGCCCGCGCCACCACATAGCCGCCGTCGATGTCGATGTGGGTGCCGAGCCGCTCCATCGCCATGATCAGCAGGTCGACCGGCCGCGTGCCGATGGCGCATCCGCCGGGCAACGATACCCGCGCCTCGCCCATGCGCGCAACGAGCGGCGCCAGCACCCAGAAGCTCGCTCGCATCCTGGACACGAGCTCGTAGGGGGCGGTGGTATCGACGATGTTGGCGGCGGAAATATGCAGCGTCTGGCCGTTGTCGGCGGTCTCGCCGGAACGTTTGCCACCCACCATGATGTCGACGCCGTGGTTGCCGAGGATGCGCTGCAGGAGCGCGACATCGGCGAGGCGCGGCACGTTGTCGAGGATCAACGTCTGGTCGGTGAGCAGGCCGGCGATCATCAGGGGAAGCGTGGCGTTTTTCGCTCCCGAGATCGGAATCGTGCCGCTGAGCGGCCGACCGCCGACGATACGAATACGATCCATGATCACCCCACAGCCAGGCCCGGAACCCGGGGCTCTAATCGCGCCTCTGATTGCGGCGAAAGTCGGGAGCTTGCGCCGCGATATCGGTATCCCTTTCCGGGGTGACCTCGTGGTCGGCTCCATTTTGTGCGCGGCTGCGCGCTTGCGCCTTGCGGCGCTTGAGGTTTTCACGCAGCGCCGCCGACAGCCGCGCGGCGCGCGCCTCCCGTTTCTCATTCTTGTCGCGTGAAATTGTCATGGCCCCGCTACGGCAGGTGGATGAGGTGCGGGGCGAACAGGCCGAGCGCCAGCACGCCGAGGCCGGCAATGCCAAGGAGGCCGGAGAGCCAGGCGAGCGCGATCATCCCGGTAATCACGGCCGCCGAGGCGAGCACGATGCCGATCTGAAACGCCGCGGAAGCGAGTTCATAATGATAGTATTTGGCCAAGGCGAGGTCGCGGCTTCGCTCCGCCTCCTTCGCGCGTTCGGACAGTTCCCTGCGGCCTTCGTGGGTGTCCGGCTCCGAGTCGTAGCGGGCGGCGGTCTTCTGCCAGGCCTCGATCTGTTGGTCCATCGCCGCCTTCACCGCCGGATCGGCGATGCCCGCTTCCTCAAGCTTCAATTCTTCGGCGGCGGTGCGTACCTGCGTCATGCGGATGCTCTTGGCCTGGAAGAACGCCCACAGGTTCGAGGATTCGACGTTGGCGCCGATCGCTTCGGTCTGCGCGCTCTTGCCGAGCGTTTCCGAGAAGGAAAGAAACAAGGCCAGCACTGCGATCAGGAGCGCAATATTTCTGTTCGAGTGCGCGGCGTGCTCGGCGTGCTCGGCATGTTCCATCTGTTCGTGCGCTTCCGGCATGATGCTTGGCCCTACGGTTTCGCGGCAGTCCTGAGGCGACGGATAACACGAATTTCAGTCACGTGCGCGGGTGGGCGCTGCGATAGGCTTCGATCAGGCGTTCGGCGTCGACGTCGGTGTAGATCTGCGTCGTCGCCAGCGAGGCGTGGCCGAGCAGCTCCTGGATGGCGCGCAGGTCGCCGCCGCGGGCGAGAAGATGCGTGGCGAAGGAATGCCGCAGCGCGTGCGGCGTCGCCGTTTCGGGAAGTCCGAGCGCGCCGCGCAGCCGCGCCATCGCCAGCTGCACGACGCGCGCCGACAATGCTCCACCCTGGGCGCCGACGAACAGCGGTGCGTCTTCCGGCAAGTCGTACGGACAAAGCGCGAGGTAATCGGCGACGAGTTTCTGCACCTGCGGCAGCACCGGCACCATGCGCTGCTTGCGCCCCTTGCCGGTCACGGTGACGGCGGCGCCGGCGTTGAAATCGCGGCGCTTGAGGCCGAGCGCCTCGGAAATGCGCAGTCCACTGCCGTAGAGCAAAGCAAGCACCGCCGCGTCGCGGGCGGAAATCCACGGCGCGCGTGCATCGTCGGCGAGGAGCGCAGGCTCGGCAATGCGTCTTGCGGCGGCGACCGGCAGCGGCCGCGGCAGCGTCTTGCCGAGCTTCGGCGGCCGTACGGATGCGAGCGCACCGACCTTGCCCTTGCCGTTGCGTTCGAGAAAGCGCGCGAAGCCGCGCACGCCGGCAAGCGTGCGCATAAGCGAGCGGCTGGTAACCCCCTCGGCCCGGCGGGCCGCCATGAAGGCGCGCACGTCGGTGGGAACGAGCGCCGCCAGTTCTTTAAGCGAGGGGGCGCCGCCGAGATGGCCGGCAAGGAAGGTGAGGAATTGGCGGACGTCGCGCCGGTATGCTTCGAGCGTCTTGTCCGACAGGCGGCGCTCGTCGCCGAGGTGCTCGAGCCAGCTTTCGATTTCGGCCGCGACCTTGCGGTTCACGACCCACTGATGTTCAGCCCGCGTTTTCATAGGGCACGATGATGAGAAGAAGTCCTTTCCCCTTCCTAAACCACCTGGAATCGGCCGAAATTGGGCTCATGGCTAGGCGTGTCGTCGATGTCCTCGTCCCGGTGGCTCTCGATAAGCCCTATTCCTATCGTGTGCCGGAAAAGCTTGCGTTGGCGGTGGGCGATATCGTGTCGGTGCCGCTCGGCGCCCGGCAAGCCACCGCCGTCGTGTGGGCGGAGAATCCCAAGCCCCATCCGCGGCTCGACAACCGCCTCAAGGACGTCGAGGAAAAACTCGACATCCCGCCGCTGCGCACCGAGTTGCGCCATTTCGTCGACTGGGTGGCGGACTACACCTTGAGCTCGCGCGGCATGGTGCTGCGCATGTGCCTGCGCATGGGCGAGCATCTCGGCGCCGAGCGCGAGCGCGTCGGCGTGCGCCTTGTCGGTGCCGCGCCGCAGCGCCTGACGACGGCGCGCCAGCGCGTGCTGTCGCTTCTCGCCGACGGCATCGTGCGCGGCAAGAGCGAAGCCGCGCGCGAAGCGGGTGTCAGCGCCGGCGTCATCGATGGTCTCATCGACGAAGGCACATTGGCGACGCTGGTGCTGCCGCCGGAGCCGGTCGCGGAAAAGCCCGATCCCGATTTTGCGGCGACCGATTTCACCAGCTGCCAGAGCGCGGCGGCGGCGGAACTCAAAGCCATTGTCGCCAAGGGCGGCTATTCGGTGACGCTCGTCGACGGCGTAACCGGCTCCGGCAAGACCGAGGTTTATTTCGAGGCGGTGGCGGATGCGATCCGCCGCAGGCGGCAAAGCCTGATCCTGATGCCGGAGATCGCGCTCACCGCGCAATTCCTCGATCGTTTCGCGGCGCGCTTCGGCGTGCGGCCGGCGGAATGGCACTCGGAACTCTCGCCGCGCAGGCGCGCGCACACCTGGCGGGCCGTCGCCGACGGCGAGGTTGCCGTGGTTGTCGGCGCCCGCTCGGCGCTGTTTCTGCCCTACGCCGATCTCGGCCTGATCGTGGTCGATGAGGAGCACGATCCGGCCTACAAGCAGGAGGACGGC
>Ga0187784_10005557_pt1 | contig 10176 bp, 9 predicted proteins | sample 1015_SJ02_MP15_2_FD_132964 | JGI IMG/M metagenome (GOLD analysis project Ga0187784, IMG submission 132964) | Tropical peat soil microbial communities from peatlands in Department of Meta, Colombia - 1015_SJ02_MP15_20_MG | ecosystem: Environmental > Terrestrial > Soil > Wetlands > Peat | place... | reverse complement strand
TCGGCGGCCAGTGGCGTTTGCGCGGCGGGAACAAATACGACATCGTCATCGTCGACAACAAAACCGCGCCGGAAATCCCGACCGGCGGCAAAGTCGAGCCGATCGCATAAACGAGAGCTCAATTCGGTTCCCTCCCTGCGCAGGGAGGGAACCGTGCTGAGGGCACCCGTTGCCTCCGGGCAGCCTTCGACCGGGGGGCGTGTGATCCTCAAATTGGACAATCTGACGAGATCGTTCGATTCACTCAAAGCCGTTGACGATCTTCAGCTGACAGTCGCGCAAGGCGAAGCGCTCGGCATCATCGGGCCGAACGGCGCCGGCAAAACGACGCTGTTCAACCTGATCACCGGGCTGCTCACGCCGGACGCCGGAACGATCCTTTTCGATGGACACAATATTACCCACGCCCCGCCCCGCGCGCGCTGCATCGCCGGCATCGCCCGCTCGTTTCAGATACCGCACCCCTTCGAGAATCTTACGGTATTCGAGAATCTTCTGGTCGCGGCGATTCACGGCCGCAGACAACGCGAGGCTCAGGTGGTCGACGCCTGTGGCGATATTCTCGAACGAACCGGCCTCATTTCGTTTGCCAACCGACGCGCCGGCACGCTCAATCTGTTGGGACGCAAGCGGCTCGAGCTGGCGCGGGCACTGGCGAGCGCGCCGCGGCTCTTGCTGCTCGACGAAATTGCCGGAGGCCTGACCGAAGCCGAATGCCTGGAGCTTGTGCGCTTGGTACAGGAGATCAAAAACTCCGGCGTGACCATCGTCTGGATCGAACACATCGTGCATGCGCTCGTGGCGGTCGTCTCCCGCTTGGTAGTGCTGAATTTCGGTCGTAAGATTATCGAGGGCGAGCCGCGCGCGGTCATGGCCTCCGACGAGGTTCGGCAGATCTATATGGGCATTGCGGCGTAAGAGGCTCGGGCGGAGCAGTGCTGGAAACCCGCGAACTGACCGCGTTTTACGGCGACTTCCAGGCCCTCTTCGGCATCACGTTTGCGCTCAACGAGGGCGAAACGATAGCCGTCATCGGCGCCAACGGCGCGGGGAAATCCACCTTCCTCAAGGCGATTGCGGGCCTGTTGCCGCGCCCGCACGCCGCGGTCCGACTCGACGGCCGCGATATCGGGGCGTTGCCCGCATACGAGATCGTCAAGCTCGGCGTTTCGCTGGTGCCCGAGGGTCGGCGGTTGTTCTCTTCGCTTTCGGTTGAGGAAAATCTGATGGTCGGAGCCTACGGCCGGCATGTTAGCGGCCCCTGGAGCTTGGCGGCGGTCTATCAGCTTTTTCCGATGCTGCGGGAACGGCGTCGTGCCCCTTCGACCGCGCTTTCCGGCGGCCAGCAACAAATGGTCGCCATCGGCAGAAGTCTGATGTCGAATCCGCGTATTTTGCTATGCGACGAGCTCAGTCTCGGCCTCGCGCCGATCGTCATTCGCGACATTTATGCCGCACTCGCGGACATCAAAAAACGCGGCACCAGCGTCGTGCTGGTCGAACAAGACCTCGTCCACGCCATGTCGGTCGCCGATCGCGCCTATTGCTTCATGGAGGGACGCGTCAGCCTGAGCGGCCGCCCGCAGGAGCTGACGCGCGACGCCATTCATGCGGCCTATTTCGGATTGTAAGCGCATGCTCGGCTGGATCGATACGCTCGTACAGGGGATTCTGCTGGGCGGTCTTTATTCGCTCTATGCCACCGGGCTCTCGGTCATGTTCGGCATCATGCGACTCGTCAATCTGGCCCATGGCGATTTGATCGTGCTCGGGGCCTTCCTGGTGTTGGCGCTCACGACCATCGGCGTGCCTATTCTCGTCGCCATCGCGCTCGTCGTGCCGCTATTGTTCGTCGCGGGTTACGCGCTGCAGGCGGTACTGCTCAACCGGGCGCTCGGCCGCAATATTTTGCCGCCCCTGCTCATTACCTTCGGGCTGTCGATCATCGTGCAGAACGGCCTCCTGGAGACCTTCTCCGCCGACACGCGCTTTCTCAATGTCGGCTCCCTGCAAAGCGCGTCACTGCCGCTTGGCGGCGGGATTGCCGTTGGGGTTATGCCGCTGATCTGCCTGGCGGCCGCCGTTGTTGTGATTGTGCTGCTCAACGGCGTTTTCTACCGCACCGCTGTCGGGCGGGCGTTTCGCGCGACCTCCGATGACGTCGAGATCGCCCAGCTCATGGGCATCAACAACAAGGCAATCTACGCGCTGACCATGGGCATCGCGCTCGCAGTCTGCGCCGTCGCCGGCTTCTTTCTCGGCGCGCGCGCCAATTTCGATCCCAGCATCGGTCCGGCGCGGCTGCTCTACGCATTCGAAGCCGTGATCATCGGCGGACTCGGCAGCCTGTGGGGCACGCTGGCCGGCGGCATCGTGGTCGGGGTCGCGCAGACGATCGGCGCGCACATCGATCCCGAATGGCAGATACTTTCCGGCCACGTGGCGTTCTTGATCGTGCTCGTGATCAGGCCACGTGGCCTGTTTCCACGCGCCGTGGATTAGAGAGCGCCGGCATGCGCGGTGGCGGATCGATCCCGAGCGGCGTCGGTGCAAACCGTCCTCACGACGCACGCTTTGGCGTCACCAAGGCGACGCGCGCATCGAGCGTTACGCTGATCCTTGCGGTCCCGACCTTGCTTTTGCTGCTTGCGCTTCCGGCTTTTGCAAGTCGGGCGCTGATGCAGCAGCTGTTTTACGTCTTTACCATGCTGTCGCTGGCGCAACTGTGGAATTTGCTCGCCGGCAGCGCCGGCCTTATTTCAGTCGGCCAGCAGGCTTTCGTCGGCGTGGGAGCGTATGCGCTGTTCGCCTTCGCCGTCGTGACGGATCTCGAGCCAGTCCTCTCGATCGTGCTCGCCGGTATCGTCGCCGGCATCGTGGCCATTCCGGCGGCGTTGATCGTGTTCCGCCTGCGCGGCGCCTATTTCGCCATCGGCACCTGGGTCGTTGCCGAGGTCTGCCGGCTCATCCTGGCGCAAGTCAAGCAACTCGGCGGCGGCACCGGAACGTCGCTACCCCCCGACGTCGCTTCGTCCATGGTCGGCCTCGATTTCGTGCGCAATTTGTTTGCCGTTCGTGGCCCGGCCGCGCGCGATATTCTCTCCTACTGGCTCGCTCTCCTGTTGGCGGCGGGTACTTTCATACTGGTTTACCGGCTGCTGCGCTCGCGCTACGGCCTGGCGCTATCGGCAATCGGCGATTCCGAAGCCGCCGCCGAAAGCACGGGCGTCGACGTCTATTACACCAAACTTTTGATTTACGTGGTGACCGCTGTCGCCACCGGCATGGTGGGCGCCCTCATCTTTTTGCAGAAGGCGAGAATCTCGCCGGATGCCGCGTTCTCGCTCATCGATTGGACGGCGTATGCCATCTTTATCGTTGTCATCGGCGGCATCGGAACGATGGAAGGCCCGATCATCGGGGTGCTGATATTCTATCTTCTGCAATACTATCTCGCCGCGCTTGGCTCCTGGTATTTGATGCTACTCGGCGCGCTCGCCATCGTCCTCATGCTGTTTGCGCCGGCCGGCGTTTGGGGTGTGATTGCCCGTCGCTTCGATATCAGTCTATTTCCGGTGCGGCGAAGATTGATCGTGCGCGACGGCAACTCGAGCCGGAAGGAAATCAAGACTTAGAGCCCTCCACCGGAACGTTTTCGGGTGGCGCCAGCAGGGGAACCTCCCTGCCGGTATTGTTCCAGTAGAGGGAATTCGATACGATTTTGGCCGTCTCGGTGCCTTGTCGAACCGGTCGGTTCCTCGCGTCTCGAGATTGGCAAGCCGAAAATGGCGCAATTGTTGGGGAGGAATCCGAATGAATGTCCCGGCACCGAAATTCATGATCGAGAAAACCTGGCAGGGACGCGTGTTCGGCGCCGAGTGGCGCAGTGCCGCAGGCGGGTCGCTGGACGTATTGGAGCCCGCGAGCGGAGCCAGGCTAACGACCGTCGGCAACGCGACCGCGGCGGACATACGGAAGGCCGCGGCTGAGGCGCGCGCCGCGCAGCCCGGCTGGGCGGCGACGCCTTACGAGAAACGCGCGGCCATCCTGCGCAAGGCGGCGCGCATCCTGGAGGATAATCAGGAAGAGCTGATCCCGTGGATCGCGCGCGAAACCGGCGGCATTCCGGCCAAGGCCGGTTTTGAAATTCACATGGTGACGGAGATCCTCTATCGCTCCGCCGCGATGTGCACCGAGCCGCAAGGGTTGGTTCTGCCGTCCGACCCCGGCCGCATCAGCATCGCCCGCCGTGTGCCGCGGGGCGTCATCGGCATCATCTCGCCGTTCAATTTTCCGCTGATCCTGTCGACGCGGGCCGTCGCGCCGGCGCTGGCAACCGGCAACGCCGTGGTGCTCAAGCCCGATCCGCGCACGGCGCTGACGGGCGGATTTATCATCGCGCGGATTTTCGAGGAAGCCGAGTTGCCCAAGGGAGTTCTGCAAGTGCTTCCCGGCGGCGCCGAGGCGGGCGAAGCCATCTGCACCGATCCCGATATCGCCATGGTGTCCTTCACCGGCTCGAGTCATGTCGGCCGCCGCATCGGCGAACTTGCCGGCAAGCATCTCAAGAAAGTGCAGCTCGAGCTCGGCGGCAAGAATCCCGTCATCGTGCTCGACGACGCCGATCTCGATGCTACGGCCTCGGCAATCGCCTTTGGCGCGTGGTTCCATCAGGGCCAGATTTGCATGACCACCGGCCGCGTGCTGGCGAAGGACAAGGTCGTCGCGCCGCTTACGGCAAAGCTCGTGGCCAAAGCCCAGCATTTGCCGGTGGGCGATCCGCTGGGGCAGGTGGCGCTCGGACCGGTGATTACCCGCGCCCAGGTCGAGCGTATCCATGGCATCGTCAAGGACACTGTGGCGGCGGGCGCGAAGCTTGAAGCCGGTGGAACCTTCGACGGACCTTTCTATCGTCCGACCGTGCTGAGCGGCGTAAAGCCGGGCATGCGCGCTTTCGACGAAGAGGTATTCGGACCAGTCGTGGCGATCACCTCGTTCTCAACCGACGACGAAGCGGTGCAATTGGCCAATCATAACGATTATGGCCTCTCCGCCGGCGTGTTCTCGAAGGACGTCGGCCATGCCATCGCGGTCGGCAACCGGCTCAATACCGGGCTCCTCCACATCAACGATCAGACCGTCGCCGACGAACCGCACGTTCCGTTCGGCGGCACCGGCGCTTCCGGAAATGGAACGCGCATCGGCGGCCCCGCCAATTGGGAGGAGTTCACCCAGTGGCAATGGGTGACGATCAAGGAGAAGCCCAACCCCTATCCATTCTGAGCCGTCGCCGGACGGCGAATGCGTCCGGCAGCCAGCCGCTGGCGGCGGACGCGATAGTGAAGGTACGATAAAGACCTTCAAGCGGCACGAAACGAAACTCCGGGGGCAAACATTCGGCCGGAGAAAAATAGTCATCGCGTGCGAGGGCGCCGAAGGCCATCGCTACAGGAGAGGATCATGTATACGCAACTGCGCCGGACTGTCTCGGCCGCGGTACTCGCCGCGTTCGGGACTCTTGCCGGGTGGTCGGCCAATGCGGCCGACGCGCCCAAGAGCATCACCGTCGGTTACGCAATTTCCTTGTCCGGCGTGAACGCCCAAGGCGCCGCCGTCACGACGCTCCCCGGATACGATCTGTGGGTCCACGACGTGAATGAAGCCGGCGGCATCTTCGTCAAGGAATTCGACAAGAAGATTCCGGTCGAGGTCACCGCAAAGTACGACGACACCAGCAGCGCCGAGACCCTGCTGCGGCTCGAGGAGAAGCTGATGAGCCAGGACAAGGTCGACTTCGTGCTGCCGCCCTGGAGCACCGGGTTCAACCTTGCGGTGGCGCCGATCTTCGCCAAATACGGCTATCCGCAACTCGCTGTGACCGCGAACTCCAATGACGAGGAGCCATTGGTCAAGCAATTCCCCACGCTCTTTTTCTTCCTCAATCAACCGCCGCATTTCGGCGGCGCACTGATCGAGATTCTCAACAAGTTCAAGGGCGAAGGTAAGCTCAACAACAAGGTGGTGCTGCTCAGCGTCGGCGACCAATTCGGCGCGGAGTTCGCCGCCGGCTTTGGCGCCGGACTGAAGGCCACCGGCTACGACGTCGTACTGCAAAAGAGCTATCCGCTCGGCGCTGCCGATCTCACCAACGAAATCAAGGAAGCCAAGGCTTCGGGTGCCGACACGTTCATCGCCGGCAGCTATCCGCCCGATACTTTCATGCTGACCGGCACCGCGATCACTCAGGGCTATAATCCCAAGATTTTCTACACCGCAGTGGGCACCGCCTTCGCCGAGTACGGCGCCAACTTCAAGGAAAAAGTCGAAGGCGTGCTCGGCATCGGCGGCTGGGACCCGACCGTACCCGGAGCGCAGGACTATTATAAGCGGCAGCAGGCGGTCACCGGTCATGCGCCGGACGGGTGGGCGAGCCCGGTCACCTACGCCAGTTTACAGATTCTCCAGCAGGCAATCGAAAAGGCCGGCACGCTCGACCGCAAGAAGGTGCTCGACACCATCGCCAACGGCGGACCATGGACTACGATCGTCGGTCCGGTCGACTTGAAGACCCACATCCGCGAACACCAAATCGGCGCGGGGCAGTGGCAGCACGGCCAGTTCGTGGGCGTGTCCCCGAGCGACTTCCCAGGCGTCAAGCCGGTCATCTTTCCCAAACCGGCGTGGTGACGCTCGTCGAACCGTCGCCATACAGGTGCAGGCTTGATACAAGGCGTGAATGGCCGGTCCGGCTTGTCTGGACCGGCTGCTCCGGCTAACGACCTCAACTAATATGTCTGTGATCGAAGTCATCCTGGGCGGCGTGATCCTGGGCGGGCTGTATGCCCTCGTCGCCATCGGCTTCAACCTGCAATACGGCATGGCGCGCATCGTGAACCTCGCCTACGGCGAGTTCCTGATGGGCGCCGCATTCGCGGCTTTCTGGATGTTCACGCTGTTCAGCATCAACCCGATCCTGGGGATGATCCTGTCGGTGCCGGTGAGCTTCGGCGCAAATTGGCTCGTTTATCGCGTCCTCATGACACCCCTGGTGCGGCGCGCCCGCACCCGCGAACAGCTCGAAGGCGAAACGATCCTCGCCACCTTCGGTTTGTTGTTTGTCCTGCGCGGCGCCGCTACGCTGGCGTTCAGCGCCAACAATCGCTTCTACGACTATCTCGGCGCCCCGTTGCACATTTTTGGTTTTACTTTCGCGGCCAATCGCGTTCTCGCTTTCGCGATGGCCTGTGTCTTTGGCGGCACGATCTGGATCGTCCTCAACCGCACCCGGTTCGGTGCGGCACTGCGGGCACTGGCCATCGATCCGGTCGGCGCCGAACTCGTCGGCATCGATGCGCGCGGCCTTTCCGGCCTCGCGTTTGCCGGCGGCGGCGCTTTGGTCGCTGCCGCCGGAACGTTGGTAAGCACCTTCCTCACCTTCAATCCCGCCATCGGCATCGAATTCACCATGAAGGCGCTGGTGGTGGTGATCATGGGCGGCATCGGCAACATGGGCGGCTGCCTGATAGCCGGCGTGCTTCTCGGCATTGCCGAGGCGCTTTGTTCTTATTTCGTCGATTCAGGACTGACGCTGGCGGTCGCCTATGCGTTGTTTCTAATCGTGCTCGTGGTCAGGCCGCGCGGCCTGTTCGGAACACCCTGACATGGTGGCGCCGAGCGAGACCGTTGAACAAATTCGCGTCCGTCGCATTCGTGCCACAGCCGCCATCTCCACTCTTGCCGTGCTCGTCGCGGTACTTGCGGCGATGCCCTGGCTTTTGTCCGACTACGGCCTGTCCTTGATGGTCAATGTCATGTGCTATCTCGTGTTGACCATCGCCTGGGCGCTGTTCTCCGGCACGACGCGACTGGTATCACTCGCCACCTCGGCCTTTTTCGGCGTCGGCATGTATGCCGTCGCGATGTTGATCAAGGTCCTGCCGCTTTACGCCACTTTCAGTGTGGCCGTGGTTGTCGGCGCCGCGCTCGCCCTCGTGGTCGGCGTGCTGACGCTGCGCATATCCGGAATGTTCTTCGTGATTTTCAGTTTCGGCCTTTCCGAAATGATCCGCGAACTGATGGTGTGGTGGGAGATCAACCAGACTCACACGATGGGCCGCTACGTCTACGTGCCGTTCGACACCACCATGATATACGAGCATCTGCTTGCGCTCGGGGTGCTCGTCTTCCTCGTCGGTTGGCTGCTACGGCGCAGCCGCTTTGGCCTTGCTCTGCTGACGATCGGCGAGGACGAAACCGTGGCGCGCCAGGTCGGGATCAACGTCCCGTTCTCCAAGGTGACGATCTTCATCGTCTCGGCCGTGTTCATGACCTTGACCGGCGCGCTGATGGCGCCGCGTTTTGGCTTCATCAATCCCAATTTCGCCTTCAACCCGCTGGTTTCGTTTGTCGTCGTTATCATGGCATTCCTCGGCGGCTTGCAGAAGTTGTGGGGACCCGTGCTCGGCGTCATTCCGGTGATCGTTCTCTCGGAGCTGTTGCAGACGCGATTTCCGTTCTGGTACAGCGTTTTTCTCGGCCTCGTCTTCATGGTGATCGTCTATTTCTTGCCGCGTGGCGTTACCGGCCTGCTTGAGGACGGCTGGGCGGTGCTCAGCCGGCCGCTCGAACTGCCGCGCGGGATGAGCGGGCCGCTGCTTGACACCTGGCCCTGGCTGTCGCGGCCGATCATATTGCCGCGCGGGATCGTGGGCTTGATCGAGGATGGCTGGGCCAAGATTGTACCCCGCTCGGCCGAAAAACGTTGAGACCATGACGGCGCTGCTCGAAGTCCAAGACCTGACCAAGGCATTTGGCGGACTGGTTGCCGTCAACGGCATGTCGCTTACCGTCTCGCCCGGCGAGGTGTTGGGGCTGATCGGCCCGAATGGCTCAGGCAAGACAACGCTGCTCAATCTCATCGCCGGCACCATCAGGCCCGACGCGGGTGAAATCCGCATGGCCGGCGAGGACATCACTCGGCTTCCCAACCATTTGCGCGTGCGCAAGCGCATCAACCGCACGTTTCAGCTCGTGCGCACGCCGGCCAACATGCCGGCCATCGGCACAGTGATGGCTGGTTTGCTCTATGGCGCCGGCGAACGCATGCGCTTTAAGGACGCCGGCTACGAGGCGGCCGGCCTGCTTGGCGAACTCAACCTGCTCACCAAGGCGGATCGGCGCTTTGACCAGCTCACCTATATCGAGCAGAAGCGCGCCGAATTGGCGCGGGCACTCGCCACCCGGCCGCGCGTACTCCTGCTCGATGAATGGCTGTCGGGCTTGAGCCAAAGCGAACTGGACGGCGGCATTTCCGTGGTTTGGAGCCTGGCGGCGCGGGGTTTCGCGGTCATCCTCGTCGAGCATGTAATGACCGCGGTGCGCGCGCTCTGTCACCGCGTCATCGTCATGAATGCCGGGTCGAAGATCGCCGAAGGACGCCCGGAGGACGTCCTTCGCGACTCCGAAGTGATTCGCGCATATCTGGGCGAAGACGATGCTTGAGATCGAAAGTCTGAGTCACGCTTACGGGCGTCATCGCGCCCTCGACAACGTGTCCATTCGCGTTCGCGACGGCGAAGTCGTGGCGATTCTGGGGGCCAACGGCGCCGGCAAAACCACGCTGTTGAACGCAATCGCCGGTCTGTTGCGGCCGTCGACCGGCTCGATGGACTACCGCGGCAATGAATTGATCGGTCTGCGTCCGCACCGCATCGTCGAACTCGGCATCGCCACCGTCACCGAGGCCCGTCACCTGTTCGGTTCTATGTCGGTGATGGAAAACCTGTCGCTCGGCGCCTTTTCCGAGCGTGCGCGCGAGCGAGAGTCGGCCGCATTCGCCTATGTGTTCGACTTGTTTCCGCGGCTCGCCGAACGGCGGCGTCAGGCCGTGCGCACGATGAGCGGCGGCGAGCAGCAGATGGTCGCTGTCGGCCGCGCGCTGATGGCGCGACCGACGCTGCTGTTGCTCGACGAGCCTTCGCTGGGGCTGGCGCCTCTGATCGCCACCGAACTGTTCGCCGCGCTGACGCGCATCGCGCGCAAGGGCGACACCAGTATTCTAATGGTGGAGCAGAACGCGCGCCGCGCACTGAAGATGGCAAACCGCGCTTATCTGCTGGCGCTCGGCCGCATTGTCGGCGAAGGCACCGCTCAAGCGTTGACGCAGGATAAGGCGGT
>Ga0187784_10005556_pt1 | contig 10177 bp, 11 predicted proteins | sample 1015_SJ02_MP15_2_FD_132964 | JGI IMG/M metagenome (GOLD analysis project Ga0187784, IMG submission 132964) | Tropical peat soil microbial communities from peatlands in Department of Meta, Colombia - 1015_SJ02_MP15_20_MG | ecosystem: Environmental > Terrestrial > Soil > Wetlands > Peat | place... | reverse complement strand
GGCAATCCCGGCCTTGGCCAAAATTTTCTGAATCCGTTCAAGCGCCAATCGAATGTCCTACTCTTTTTTCTCCGCCTCACCCCATTCCTCTCCCCCGTGCAAAGAGGGGTTTATTCGAATCTCATCCTTCGATGTCTCTTCTTCAGGTTTCTCTTGGGGAATAATCTCCTCGAGGGATCTTTCTGAGGGAGCTGGAGGAGGCTGAATTTCTTGAAGGCTGGGGAGGTCAGAAAGTGTATTCAGGCTGAAGAGTTCGAGAAAGGTCCTGGTGGTTCCATAGACAATGGGACGTCCCGGGAGGTCCTTGCGGCCCATGATCTTGATCAATCCCTTTTCCAGAAGGGTATGAAGAACAGAGCCCGAATCGACTCCGCGAACCTCTTCGATTGCAGGTCGGATGATCGGCTGGCGGTAGGCGACGATGGCTAATGTCTCTAAAGCGGCCTGGCTCAGCTTAACTGCCTTTGCTTTTTTCAGCCGGTTTAACCACCCGGCGAAATCGGCTTTTGTCCGGAATTGATATCCGCCAGCAATCTCTGTCAACTCGATTCCCTTTGAACGATTCTCATACTCTGCTTGAATCTGACGAATCCCTTCCATAATCGCCTCTTTATTCGATTCGGGCAGGATCTCGACCAAGGTTTCAAGGCGGATCGGGGAATCCGAAACGAAAAAGAGGCTCTCTAGTATTGGCCTGACATCGAAGTCATCCATCATCCTGTCCTCTGACTCACATTTTAGTTCTCCGGGCAACTCCCAAGTTCCCGACATCCACCATCAAACAATAACCAAACTTTAATATCCAGGCCCCCCTCTTTACCAAAAGGCGGGGATTTTTATTTGGAGCCTGAAATTTGGTTATTGAAATTTCTTCTATCTTGCCTCGAGAAACTCTATTTTTTCACCGGGAGAAATAGTGCTAATGGCATGTTTATAAACCAACTGATCCCCCTCTCCTCGAAGGACGATGCAGAAATTATCGAAGCTGAGTATCACCCCTTCGATCTTGCGACCTGTCGTGAGTTCAACCACGACATGTTTCCGATCCCGGCGGATGCGATTGAGAAATTGATCCTGGATATTTATCTGATTCTTCATCATGCCAGGGGCCCTCCTCCTCCCCAAAAGGATTTAATTTTCAAAATGATCTCTCGCTGATCCGTTGACGCATCCCACCAGCGAACCTCAGGGTCAGACTTAAACCATGTCCATTGTCGTCTGGCATAACGGCGGGTATCCCTCTTTATCTGTCCGACCGCTTCGTTCCATCCGACCTCTTTCAAGAGAAATTGAACCATCTGTTTATAACCCAAACTCTGCATCGGCTTCAATTCACGTCCATAGCCCATCTCCATCAACCTGACGACCTCCCCAAGAAACCCCTTTTCTAACATCTGATCAACTCTCTCCTCGATACGACGATAGAGGATGTCCCGGTTCATCTCCAGACCAATTTTTAGGGTGACGTATGGCCTTTCTCCAAACCGGTGTTGTTCCCGATAGAAAGAGATGGGGACACCTGTCGAATCAAAGACCTCCAGAGCCCGTATAATCCGAAAGAGGTCATTGGGATGAACATGGGAGGCAGTTTGAGAATCAACGCTCTTTAGACGCTCAAAAAGGGCGCCCTCCTCCTTTTCCTTTGCTTCCGCTCTTAGATTTTCCCTCACGCGGGGGTCTATCTTAGGACTGGAGAAGAGTCCCTGAATGAGAGTTTTGATATAAAAGCCGGTTCCTCCGACTACCCAAATGGGTGTCTTGCTCTCGACTAGCTGGTCAATCGTTTTCCGGCCTAACGTTCGATAGAGGGCAGCGTGAAAAGGTTGATCAGGGGTCACCAAATCGATCAGGTGGTGTGGGACTTTTTTTTGGTCCTCGAGTGTGGGTTTGGCTGTGCCGATATCCATATGCCGGTAAACCTGCATGGAGTCAGCACTGATGATTTCACCCCCCAATTCCTCCGCACATTCGATAGCGAATTTGGATTTCCCCACCCCTGTCGGGCCGAGGAGAATCACCACCCGCGGCCGGTCCATCTCAGTCCTTGCGGCCATATGGAGTCGATTTTAATGAATTCATGGTGAGACTTCAAGGGTAAAGTGGAATGCAGAAAACCTACTAAATTTCCCTTGCAATTGGACTTCAATTTATATAGGATTAGTCCTGTTGTCGATAAAAAGGAGGGGAAACGAGCGTTTGTTCTGAAATTTGGGGGACGTTTGTCAGATTCGATCTTTGATTGTTTCGTCGACAGGGTTAACCCTCGGAGATAGGCTTTAAGCACCCCGTTTACCGAACCCATCACATCACTCGATTTCCAGCGGATAGGAGCCTGATATGCTTCCTACATCCTTCAGCAATCCTCGGTCCAATCCTGAATTGAGAAGCCTCTACGCGATTATTCTGCTCCCCCCACAGAAACACCTCCAGGATTATTTTGTTAGGGTGATCGCCATCCTGTCTGAATATTTTTCAATCAAGTATTCGGCCCTTTTTCTTCAAGACCAACAAAAGGAATTTCTCCGTGTGGAAGCCCTCTACGGCATTGAGAAAGAAACCCATCCTTTCACTTGTAGCAGCCAAAAGGGAACGATAGGCAAAGTCCTTGAATCACGACAGCCCATGGTGATTCAGAATTTGAGCCAGGAGCCACTCTATGAGGAGATGATGAAGAGTCAAAAGCGGATCGAGATGATCCAACCTCCCCTGCTCTGTGTCCCTCTCGTCACAGACGATGAGTGCATGGGGGTAATCAATGTAAACTCCATCTATGGCCCCAGACGCGAATTTGGTGAAGATTTCCAGTTCCTGTCCATTCTGTCAGCCATCCTCTCTCCGGCGATCAAGAATTATCACCAGAAAACGGCCGGACCTGCGAGAGACAGCAAGCCCAAGGCGGGATCTCATCGGCTGGATGAGATCTTAGAAGAGAAGTTGGTCGAACTTCTGAATAAGATTGATCCGTATGTGGAGACGAAAACCAAGCTGGGGATTTTCGACGATATCATTAGAGTGGTAGAGAGGATTTTGATCAAGTCCGCCTTAGAGAGAGTTGACCATGTTCAGATCACTGCCGCTCAACTCTTGGGGATCAATCGAAACACCCTTCGTAAGAAGATCAAAGAATTGAAGATCAAAGCCCGCTAGTCCGATTGCGGAGTGCGGAATCTAAAATTCAGATTTTTTGCCGAGGGAATTAAGCTCGGAACTTCAAGATTGCCACTGGCGGCCGCTTATTCCGCAATCCGAATTCCGAAACCTATATTCGTAGACCTCTTGCAATAAATCTATTCGGAAGTCACAATTTATTTTGTGACGAATCCTAAGGGGAACGTTGAAAAGCTCAAGACCCTCTGCCAACAATGGGGAGGTTCCCTGTTTGGAGCGGCAGATCTTCGCCTCTTTAAAGAGGAGGAGATTCTTATTCCGCCATCCTTAATAGGGCGGCTCTCCTACGGCATCTCAGTGGGACTCCACCTTTCTGATGCTATTTTGGAAGAGATTGACAACCAACCCACCCCGCTCTATTTTCATCACTACCAGAGAATCAACATTCTTCTCGACACCATTGGGCTGATTGCAACTTCAACGATTCAAGACCTCGGATACCAAGCGATGCCCATCCCTGCCTCCCAATTGGTGGATTGGAAAAACCAACGGGGACACCTTTCCCATAAACATGTGGCCCGGGCTGCCGGATTGGGATGGATTGGCCGGAACAACCTTCTTGTTAACGAAAGATTTGGGTCGAGGATTCGTCTGGTTACCATTCTCACCGATCTCCCTCTTACGATTGATTCGCCATCATTAAATACTTGTGGTCCCTGTCGCAACTGCCTATCGGTCTGTCCCGCGGGGGCAATAAAGGAACGCCAAGAGGAATTCGATCATCTTCGGTGTTATGAGCAACTGAGAACCTTTGCCAAGACCCTCCACTTCAGCCATAATATCTGTGGCGTCTGCGTGAAGGCCTGCCGGGGGAACCAAAAGCGCACAGGGCAGAGCGCATAGCGCAGGGCGAACAACGACAGAGGAGGCAACCGCAGTTGTTACCCGGTTTTTTCGGCCTGTTCGGTTTACCTGGTCTCTGTCGCTCACTTGGGCTCTCTTATTTATTGTGTGGTTTCTTCACTTTCTTTGGCGTTAGCGCTATGCTCTATGCGCTATGCCCTCTCGTTATGACACCACCGGTGGTCACGCCCGACTTATCTAATCAGGATGATTCAGTATGCTAAGGTTTGATGTCGTAGTAGTGGGAGGGGGACATGCTGGAATCGAAGCCTGCCTGGCCTGTGCTCGCATAGGACATCCTACCCTTCTCATCACCCAAAAGATCGAACAAATCGGCCACATGTCCTGCAACCCTGCCGTAGGTGGGTTGGCCAAAGGCCATCTGGTGAAGGAAATCGATGTCCTGGGCGGTGAGATGGCCAAAGCCACTGATGAAACGGGGATTCAGTTCCGGCGGCTCAACGACACGAGAGGACCTGCTGTCCGCTCTTCAAGAGCTCAAGTGGACCGTCAGGAATACCGATCGCGAATGAAAAGGACTGTTGAGAATCAAGAAGATCTCTCGATTCAAGAAGCGACGGTAGAGGAAATTCTGATACACAGAGATCAGGTGATCGGTGTGAAGACGGATTCAGATGAAACCGTTCTGACAAAAGCCTTGATCCTTGCCCCGGGAACTTTTATGAATGGTCTGATCCATATTGGTCTGACTCACTTTTCCGCCGGCCGGATGGGTGATCCGGCTTCCATCGGGTTATCGGAATCGCTCAAGAGATTAGGGTTTCGGATGGGAAGACTCAAAACCGGAACCACTCCGAGGCTCGATCGTCATTCCATCGATTTCACTCAACTCACGCGTCAATTTGGAGACGAACCACCTCTTCCTTTCTCTTTCTCAACAGAAAAGATCGAGACCGAACAACTTCCCTGCTATATTACCTATACGAATATCAGGACCCATGAAATTATCAGGAGCGGTCTCGACCGGTCCCCCCTCTACTGCGGAGTCATCAAAGGCATCGGACCTCGATATTGCCCCTCGATCGAGGACAAAGTGGTCCGCTTTGCGGACAAGAAAAGACACCAGATCTTTTTGGAACCCGACGGCCGAAAGACGACTGAAGTCTATCCAAATGGGATTTCCACCAGCCTTCCTCAGGACGTCCAGATCCGAATGCTGAGGTCGATCAAAGGACTTGAACAAGTCGAGATCATCCGGCCGGGGTACGCTATCGAATATGATTTTGTCGATCCTACGGAGCTCAAGCCTTCCCTCGAAACGAAAAAGATCAGAGGGCTATTCCACGCCGGGCAGATCAACGGAACGTCGGGCTATGAAGAGGCAGGGGCACAGGGATTGATGGCCGGGATCAATGCCTCGCTTTATATTCGAGGCGAGAGACCTCTCATCTTGAAGCGTTCCGATGCTTATATCGGTGTTTTGATCGATGACCTGGTCACCAAAGGGACTGCCGAACCGTATCGCATGTTTACCTCCAGGGCAGAATACCGCCTCCATTTGAGAGAAGACAATGCCGATTTGAGGTTGAGAGAAATGGGATATGAAGTGGGATTGGTTAAAGAGAAGGATTACCGAATCTTTCTGGAGAAAAGGATGGCGATTGAAAATACCCTATCCAGAATCTCATCTCTAAGAGTCAATCCGACAAAGGAGAATAACGAAATTCTCCATCAATGGGGAAGCGCCACCCTGAAAAAAGACTCCTCCCTTCGAGAGATATTGAAGAGACCTGAAATTCATTTCAAAAATCTTTTTGATTTTGATCGAAGCCTTGAAGGCATCCCGGAATCGATACAGGAGCAGGTCGAGATTCAGGTAAAGTATGACGGTTATATCAAGAGACAGATGGAACAGATTGACAGGTTTAAAAGATTGGAGGACGTGAGCTTCCCGGAAGAATTTGACTTCGGCTCTGTGATAGGACTCACCACAGAAGTAATGGAGAAACTGAAGAAGATCAAGCCTCACTCGCTCGGCCAGGCCTCAAGAATCTCCGGCGTCACTCCCGCAGCCCTCTCCATCCTGATGGTCAACCTGAAGAAACAGGGATATTTGTAGAAGTGCTATTTCAAATCTAACGCTACCTCTAAAAATGTCCTTCAAAAGCAAGAATCCAGTCTTTTTTTATCGGGAGTTTGTGGAGACTGCCCTTACAGAGAAGCCAAGAAACCCCTTTCAGAAGGTATACGGCGGGGTGATTCTGGGAGGGAAGAAGTTCATCGAAGAGGTGTTAGACCGGCTTAATGATCAAGATGTGCAGAAGAAGGAGATATCCCATAGGCGGTTCCTCGGGGCGATAACATCCGATATGGATGAGATTGTCGACCTTCTGTGCAATCAGCTCAAGGTTTCGAGGGAACAGGTTCAATCGGCATCCCCTTACAAGGGGTACGCTGTATATCTTGCGGGGAAGCACACGCCCTTTTCGAACCCGGAGATAGGCAGGTATTTCGGCGGTATCAGCTACTCTGCGATTACCAAGATTGGGACAAGGATCAAAGACAGGATGAAGAAAAACAGGAAGCTGAGAGAGGAAATGATAGAGCTTCAGAAGGCTCTGTCCCGTGTCAAGGGCTGACCCCTTTGCACAGTACCCAAAACCGTTAACCATAAAAACCTTTCCTTTTTCATAAAACAACCTCTTTTTTTTGAGAAATTAGGGAAAATTCCTCTTTTGTTTTTGAGGAGTATCCTCAATATTGGAGCATCATAATTGTTGACGGTAGAAACGTATGGTGAAAGAATGACTAATTCTAACTTATAAATACTAATAATACCTTATTAACCCTTAAAAAGTAGTTTTCATAAGCTCATTTTTAAATTGACAAAAGATTCGTTCTATGTATTAGTAGCCGTACAAGCCTTAACGACACTTTCTCTTTCCGAGGGGTGGTATGCGACACAATCTGAAAGCTTCAGTAAGAATTGCAGCAGTTTTAGCCTTGATCCTTGCATTTGCAATCGGATGTACAACTCCAACTTACATGCCCAGCCCTAGAGCAGAAAAGCGTGCCTCGGGTCTGATCAGTGCGGCTGCTGCAGGCGACCTCGTGCGGGTCAAGTCCCTCATTGCGGCCAAGGCGGATGTGAACGCCAAGACCGACAATGGCGAAACGGCACTGATGTGGGCGGTTTGGGGCGATCACGCCGAGGTGGTGGAGGCACTGCTGGCGGCCGGGGCGGATGTAAATGCCAAGGCCAAAGACGGCCGCACGGCGCTGATTTATGCGTCGGCTCGGGGCTATGCTGAGGTAGTGAAGGCGTTGCTGGCAGCCATGGCGGATGTGAACGCCAAGGCCGACGGTGCCGTCACAGCGCTGATGGTGGCATCGGATAAGGGCCGCGCTAAGGTGGTGGAGGCGTTGCTGGCGGCCAAGGCGGATGTGAACGCCAAGACCGACGATGGCGAAACGGCACTGATGTGGGCGTCGGATATGGGCCAGGCTGAGGTGGTGGCGTTGCTGGCGGCCAGGGCGGATGTTGATGCCAAGGCCAACGATGGCCGCACGGCGCTGATTTATGCGTCGGCTCGGGGCTACGCTGGGATGGTGAACGCGTTGCTGACGGCCAGGGCCGATGTGAACGCTAAGAACAACAATGGCGAAACGGCGCTGATTTATGCGTCGGCTCGGGGCTACGCTGGAGTGGTGGAGGCGTTGCTGGCAGCCAAGGCGGATGTGAATGCCAAGACCCACTATGGCGACACGGCGCTGATTTATGCGTCGGCTCGGGGCTACGCTGGAGTGGTGGAGGCGTTGCTGACGGCCAGGGCCGATGTGAACGCTAAGAACAACAATGGCGAAACGGCGCTGATGTGGGCGGTGTCGGGCGACCAAGCCGAGATGGTGCAGGTGTTGCTGGCGGCCAGCGCGGATGTGAACGCCAAGGCCAACAATGGCCGCACGGCGTTGAAGATTGCACAGGTCGCAGGCCACACCAGGATCGTGAAGCTCCTCAGGCAGGCCGGGGGCAAGGAATAGCCCTTGTAGGACACAATACCAAGGCCATCGAGATCAACCCGGGGTATGCCTTGGCCTACTGCTCCCGCGGCCTTGCCTGACATGTCAGAAGGTAACACTGACAGGGGAGTTGCTGATTTGAGAATGGCCGAAGAGATCGACCCCACAGTATGCAAATGATGCCATTGTTCCCGCGAGCGCAGAACGCAAGTACCCTATGCCCCCAATAATACCTCCATCTGAGAAAGAAGACCTCGTGGGCAAGAAACTTCTCTATTGTCTTTTCTGCTACTGAAAGCCCGTCAGGGCTGGAATGATATTCCAGAAAATCAAATCTCGTCGATGAATATTTCGAATAAGCGTCAATCCGAAGTTGTAATAAAGTTGACAAACATGTGAATTCACGGAGTTGATTCAATTTTGGATTGACGCATGAAGAACAGAGCGGCTGCGGGAATAAAACAGACTACCTATGGGGTTTCAATCGGGGGCCTTCCCTTACAAGTTGCCAAAACTTGGCAACGGAAGGATGTTAACACCAAATTCAACGGGGATCAATTAAAAAAGCGGTGCTTCGCACCAACCTTTGTTTCTACCGCGCAGCGGTTCAGTTCTTCTAACGGAAATGATCAACCTCTAATGTTCTGACCTTCACTCTTTGTAAAGTCGCCAATTTTTGCCATCCTGCCTGCCTCAAAAAATTAGAAAAAGGAAAATCGTTTAGTAGTTCCTGTAATGTTGTTTTTAAATTTTTGTCCCAACATACAAGAGTACAATTCGAAATCAATAATCCTTCTCTCAACCTTTGGATTGTTGACGCTCTTATTAGTAACAAGTGCCCATGCGGTGCCATCCATAGGCTGTTTTTGTTGTCAAAAAGAATTTAAACAAAATGGACAAAGGTGGAAAAATTATTACCAGATTTTGGAAGGAAGTTCAGTCTATCCCTTATCTTTCGATAAGTTATATTTTATCACTGCATGGCATAAATATTGCTTTAGGCAGTAAGTTGGCCCCTAAGAAGGAGCAAAAAATGATGTTGGTAAAATGAGATGGAGAACTTTGTAATTGGCTTAATTTTTTTTTATTATTTTAGTTTCTTTTGGATATACATACGGGTAAAACATATATGCATTCCTATGGTAGAAATCTAATGACAAAGAAAAGAAGACAAAGACTTTCCGATTAAAGGGGTGTTGAATATGAGAAAAATTTTAATAAATATTTTGATTTTCTGCGTTTTTGTTTCAATGGCGGGTGGTGAGATCATATATAAATGGGTGGATAAAGATGGTGTCGTTAACTTTACAGATGACCCTACTAACATTCCTTCTCAATATCGCAGTCGAGTAGAATGGGGAGAGAAAGGAGATTCTCAGGAAGTGGAAGCTCCCGCCCATGGCTCTGTATCCCCTGAGAAGAGCGAAGGGGGGAGGATGGATCCCCACGGCATGGGGGAAGATTATTGGAGGGCTAAGGTCAAGCCATGGAAGAACCAGTTGAAGGAAGCCACAGAAAATTGTGAAAGGTTGAATGAAAACATCAATGACAAAACAATGGAACAGGGTGGTAAAAGGTTAAGCCCAACTCAGTTTGATATGAAGAGGGCTGAGATAGCCCAGTTAAAAGATGAAAGATCAAAATGTGAGGCTCAAATCAGAGAGGCCAATGAGATGTTAAATAAGATTGCTAAGGAGGCAGAAGAGGCAAAGGCTGATCCGCAGTGGGTCAAATGATATTTTAAATTTATTCCCTAAGGAACAAAATTATGTGTATAAGATGGGACATAACCTAACTATCGATGTAAAAAAAGATATTGACCTCCTTCGGTAGTCGGTACCTCTGAGCTATTCTCGAATGAAGGATTAAAGAGTTGAGAACTGGAGGAACCGAGGGTTTCGATTATGACGCCGGTTGACACGTGATTTTGAGCGGAAACCGCGGTCAATGAAACTGGATCGGTGGCGAAGGTTTCTTAGTAGAATCTCTAAATGTTGGGGAACGGGAAAATGAGGACTACCCTTCTTGTCGTCATTATTTTGGCCGTCTTGGTAGCTTCCAGTTACGGAGAGATGTATAAATGGGTAGATGAAAAAGGGACGGTTCATTTTACTGACGATCTTTCAACGATTCCAGAGAAATATCGTGGAGATGCAGAGAGTCGAAAGCTCCTTCAGGAGACCTC
>Ga0187784_10005553_pt1 | contig 10182 bp, 6 predicted proteins | sample 1015_SJ02_MP15_2_FD_132964 | JGI IMG/M metagenome (GOLD analysis project Ga0187784, IMG submission 132964) | Tropical peat soil microbial communities from peatlands in Department of Meta, Colombia - 1015_SJ02_MP15_20_MG | ecosystem: Environmental > Terrestrial > Soil > Wetlands > Peat | place... | reverse complement strand
GTGAATGACCTCAGTGGGTAGATCGCAGGCACCGCGTGGCGGGCTGCCAGCGCAACAAGCTGTTCACGCCGAGAGATGAAAAATGGGTCTGGCATCACAATGAGGCAGCCAACGCGCTGTTCGACCATGGTTGCAAAAGCCGCCTCAAGATCGCTTTCAGTGCTGGCGGTCAGCAACTCCAGGTGATGATTAAGACGGTCGGCTGCTGCCCTAATCTCGGGCTCGTCAGTTTTGATATTCACATTGCCGGGATTTGCGAGCAATCCGATTGTGTTGGTGGCCGGGAGAAGCTCATGTAGCAGCTCCACGCACTTTGGTCCCAAGACACTGATAAAAACGCTCATACCGGTGAGGTTACCCTTAGGTCGACTGAGACTATCGACGAGGCCCACTTTGATGGGGTCGGCGCCGATTACGAAGACAATAGGAATCGTCTCGGTCGCTGCCTTCGCAGCAAATGCCGCTGGGACGTCAGTGACATAAATCGCGGCCACATTACGGCGTACCAGTTCGGCCGCAAGGGAAGGTAAGCGATCGTAGTCATCATCTGCGTGGCGGATTTCGATGCTTATATTCCTTCCTTCGACAAAGCCGGCGTCTTTCAGTCCTTGAAGAAAGGCGGGCACTCCGACATCCGACAAAAAACTAGGAAAACGGAAACCAGACAGAAGACCAATCACCCGCCGCGGTTCTTGTGCACGTACCCCCGATACCCAGGCCACTGTCAAGCCGAGGAGCCCAATGAACTCCCGACGTTTCATTGGATACCTCCCGCAAAACCGTGGCGGAGATGACCGAACGGTGTGGTGGTTCTTCGCTCCACGGGCATTACCCAGCTCCACAGGGGCAATGCTAGCCCGCCTATAGGTATAGAAAAGTGGCGTCCGGCTTTCCACCACGTCTTTGCCGCTCTAAGTTTTAGTAGGCAGGGAGCGCCACAGGGCAGAGAAAACGTGACCCTTGCTGATGGACGACGATGGAGGCATGCTCTAGCTGCGCCTCGCAACTATTGGGCGCAAAGAGTATACCATGTGCGCTCAGTGCTGAGGGAGGGAAAGATGGACAGACGTACGCACCCGAACGACGTTACACCGCGGCGCGGTTTCTTGACCCGCGTCGCCGCGAGTACGATGGCGATTGGGCTCATCGGGCTCGGGTCTGCGCCAGCACGTGCCGCGGCCGGCGCAGAGGATGGGCCGGACTGGCCTGGAACGCTCAAGGGACGGCACCGTCAGGTAGTAGATGCCTACGCGCCGAACGATGGGTTTCCGCTCGCGTTTGCCTTTACGTTCGTGGCGACAAACGGACCAGCGAGCGCGGGCGTCGTCCCTGCGACCGCGGTGGTGGTCCTGCGCCACGTGGCCTTCCCGCTCGCGCTCGACCACGCGATGTGGCAGAAATACAAGATCGGGGAGTCGCTTAGCATTCTTGATCCTGAGACTAAGGCTCCCGCGGTGAAAAACCCATTCCTGCAGGCGAAGCCAGGAGTTCTACTCGTGGACGACATGGCGATTGACCGCCTGTTAGCAAACGGCGCGGTGATCGGAGCGTGCGGTATCGCACTCAAGATGCTGAGCAGTAAGCTGGCACAGAACGCCAGTATGAGTGCGGAGGAGGCCGCTAAGGAATGGGCAGCGAACGTTATTCCTGGGATAACGGTGATCCCCTCTGGAACATGGGGCCTCAACCGAGCTCAGGAGCAAGGCTGCACCTACTGCGCAGGGGGCTAATCCGAATCGGTGCACATAGGAATGGCGGCGCAGAGAGGGGCGGCCGGCGAAAGGGTTTTCCGCGGGTTACGGTCATCCATCTTTAGCATGGGTGGACCCTGTCTGCCTATCCAACGGAGTCTGATACAGTCAGACACTAAGTGATGCGACTTGCCTACCCTTACCTGATGACGGGCTTTCTGGCGGCGTCCTTGTTCTCTCCGGCCCGCCCCGAAACGCCGGGCCAACAGGAGATGCAAGAACTCCCTTTCGTAAGGTTTGCGCCGCCAGACATCGCCGACATTCCGATTGACGGAAATGGCAATCATATCCTGCTTGGTAGACGTTTGTTGGCGCAAACTAAAAAATTGTTGCCTGATAAGGTAGGCAACGGCTTGAACTGTAACAATTGTCATTTGGGTGAAGGACGGGTCGCGCGTGCCTTCTCTTACTTCGGCGTGTCGGTTAACTATCCGCAGGTCAATTTACGCGCTGGCGGGTTGCTAACGCTAGAAGGGCGCATCAACGGCTGCTTCCTGCGTTCGATGAACGGCAAGGAGCTGCGTGTCGATTCACTAGAAATGAGGGCAATGGTCGCTTATTTGAACTGGCTGTCCACTGGATTGCCGCAACATGCCAAAATCGAGGGTGCAGGTGTCGACAAGGTTGACACGAATCTTGTGCCCGACCCGCAACGCGGAAAGGTCATCTACGAAGAGAAATGCGCTAGATGCCACGGATCCAATGGTCAGGGACTTGAGAATGCACGCGATGAGTTTGTCATTCCCCCACTTTGGGGAGATCAGTCTTTCAATATCGGTGCAGGTATGGCCAGAACCTATACCGCCGCCGGCTTTGTCAAGAACAATATGCCGTTGGGCCAAGCTAACCTTTCAGATCAGGAAGCGATAGACGTGGCGGAGTATTTCACCCATCAGCCTCGCCCTGACTTTGCTCCAAAAGTCAGTGATTGGCCAAATGGCGGCAAGCCAAAAGATGCCCGATATTAAATTTGGTAAGCATAGCTCGGCGCGTAGGTCCAATTCCCGGCAGGGACAATGCTCCAGCCGTTCTTTATTGTTCAATAAGCAGAGCCAGTTTTAGTTGGATCGCCCAGCAGGTTGTGAAAAAGGCGGATGACCCAGACTTGGACTCGCAGAGAAGTTATCGGCTCACTGGGTGCGACTGTTTCAGGCGTCTCACTTAAAGATTCCAATGCTGCGAGCAATTTGCCAGAGCACTTTAAGACCGGCAAACGGCTCACGCTCTTGCATTTTTCCGATACCCATGCCCAGCTCGAAACTCACCCCGAATATTTGCCCGGAGCGATGCCGGAGATCCAAATGATGGGCGGTTACGCTCGGCTCAAAACCGCGATCGAGCGTGAACGGGGGGACTGCGAGGGGCCATGCTTCCTGTTGGATGGAGGTGATGAGTTCCAGGGTTCGGGACCAGCCGCCTGGTCCGAAGGCGAAGCGGTACTCAAGCCTCTCAAAGCTCTTGGTATCGACGTTTTTACCCCCGGAAATTGGGAGCCCGCATATGGCCCCGAACGATTCAAACAAACCATGGCTCGCCTCGATTGCCCTGTTGTCTGTTATAATTTTCACGATATCGCCACAGGGGAACGTCTGTTCCCGGCTTCGATCACGTTTGAGCGGCAGGGCACGAAAATAGTAGTTATCGGCGTGACCGACATCGGTGCCAGCGGACGGCAACCACCTATGGAATTTCGCGGCATGGATACGAGCCGGATCGATGGCTTGCGCGATTTCGTCAAGAAGTTGCGCGACCGCGAACAGCCGGATCTCGTAGTTGGGCTTACCCATACTGGACTTACTATTGCTCGCCAGATCGCCCGTCGAACACCAGAATTCGACGTGATTCTCTCAGGGCACACACATGAACGAACGGCTCGCCCAATTATTGAAGGCGAGGTCATCGTGGTGGAACCTGGTTCATTCGGGTCGTTCTTAGGCAGGCTCGATCTCACCATCAAACCAGGCGGGGGCGTTGCCAATCATCACTTTCGGCTCATCCCGGTTTTTGCAAGCAGTTACGAGGAGGATCCCCAGGTCAAAGCCCTGGTCGACGAATCACTGTCGTCCCATCGGCCGCGTATGACGAAACAGGTCGGAAAGACGGAAACGATCCTGATGCGTTACGACCTGTTAGAAACTACGGCCGATGACTTTATCGCCGACGCCGTTCGCGAAACAGCGAAGACAGACATCGGGTTCACGAATGGCTTTCGCTTCGGTGTACCTGTTCTACCACAAAAAGTGACCGAGGCCGATTTGTGGAATCTTTTGCCGATGGATGCGCGGATGAAGAGCGGCTGGGTAACTGGCAAAGAACTCAAAGATTATTTGGAACGCGAACTTGAGATGGTTTATGCAATAAGCCCATTGAAACTGAATGGCGGCTGGGGGCCGAGGGCTTCCGGAATGTCGTTTGTTTTTGAGGCGTTGGCTGAAGAAGGACAGAGGGTCGTATCTATAAAGATAAATGGCATTGAAGCCGAAGATGAAGCGCACTACACGATTGCGGGATGCGAACGCGAAGGTGAGCCCATTGACGTGATCTGTCGCAATCGCGGCTCGCATGACGCGCAAATCCTGCCAACTTCAGTTCATGAAGCTTTGGCGAACTATTTTCAGGTGCATCCGGTCATCGCGCCTACCCGCGAAGGTCGCGAAGCGGCACAAGACCTGCCATCTTCTGTCTTCAGCCAGGATGCTGTGCTTGCCGGCGGTAATTTGTACGAGGCCCCCACTACGCCCCGCGGCGTTCCGCCCGGGTAGCGCCGCCCTGGGCGGCGAATAAGTCGAACATTAGCCGTCAGGTCAGCGACGCGAGGAGTACAACGCGTTAGAGATCCTTTTTGGGACGTAGGGAAAAGATGTAAAACCCGCCACAATCCCCACCGCCGCGCATGAGTTTAAACCGACTCATCAAATTGAGAGCCAAGAAGGAATTCCGGTGCGCACCAGCATGTAAGTCGCGACAGCGAAAATTATTCCCGCAAATACGAAGGTGAGCCTGCGCATGTTAGCGGCCAAGCTTACGGCGGCACGCATGCCAACGTAGCCCCCAGCTACGCCGCCGGCAATGAAGAGCAGCGCGATCGCCCACTCAATCAAACCCGACAGCGCGTAGTTAATCGCCGTGGTCAAACCGAAGCTGCCGACTGAAAACAGAGACGAACCGATCGCGTGGAGGATCGGCATGCCGGTAGCGAGCATGAGGCCGGGCACGATCAGGAAGCCGCCGCCGATTCCGAAAAAGCCCGATACCGCACCGACTACGAGCCCGATTGCTATTAGTCGTACCGCCATCCAGGCCGTTATGCGAACGTCCGCCTTTCCCGCGGCAGCGCGCGGACGCAGCATCGCCATACCCACCGCAATCATTGCAAGCGCGAACAGGAACAGCAACTGTTGGCCGTCGACTAGCTTTCCAAGTGTAGATCCGATGGCAGCGCCCACAATACCGGCAAGCGCGAAAATTGCGGCGCAAGGCCATTTGACATTGCCCGCGCGCCAGTGGCTGAGCAGGTTGGCAAAAGCATTTGCAGCGACGGAAAGGGCGCTCGTGCCTATGGCGACATGCGGGTCATTGATACCAACCACATAAAGAAGAAGCGGTACGGCGAGAATCGAACCGCCACCGCCAATCAATCCGAGCGAGAATCCGACGGCACCGCCTGAGAGCACCGCTAACGCTTCCTGAGCCCAAGAAAAAATCATATGTCCTTAGGAGTCCCATATGAGAGCGAAATCTGCGATCAAGTTTTCCGCAAAAATTGAGAGTGCAGACCCCATTCTTTTCGTTTGTTGTTCCGACACAGAGGCACAGCCGAGCAAGGTCGCACAGCAGAGAAATATCGCGATTGACCGGGCCACGGCTTCCCCCAGGTCAGCCGGTTGGTGTGCATTATAATGCGGCGCAATTAATTGGATATCCTGCCGCACCACGCTTATGGCGGAGAACGTACGGCGCCTGGTTGGCGGAACGTTAGACGACTGCGGGTTGGTGGCGGCTCGTCCCAGGCTGAGCTTGCTAATCGAATGGTCGTGGATCGCGGTTATGTCAGCGGCCTCGAATTGGGCCAGCTATCGTGACCTTGTGGCACATCATCCAGGCCTTCGAGGTGAGGCTCCGACGGCTGTTTGAAGAGGAGAGCGGGACCCCGCGCAGGAGCCGCTAGGTTGGATCCGAACTGGCGCCCCCCGAGCGCCTCGTAGGCCACGCGCCGCACGGCGCCGTCGGCTATTGCCTCGAGCTAGGCGATCGTCATTGCGTGGCGCGCCCGCGCATTTTCGACAGTGCCATGAACAACTCAAGCCGCAGCAAGTCGCCATGCGTTCTGGTCGGAACCAAACCGGGAGAACGCAGCGAGAACGAGAGTCAGCGGGTCTAGTTCGCGACTTGCGAACTTCGACCCCTAAAGGGGCATCCAGGCGACCACCAGCGCCTCTTTTGGGTTTACCCAATCATCGAGGCACGGGCGCGCACAGGACCACGCGTCGGTTCCACCGATCCTGTTGGCCGAATGATAGACTAAGCAAATTGTTCTCACTGCCGACCTGGCAGCGGAGCGTGACTATGTTGAGCGGAGCAATCCCGGGTTCGCGACCAATCTCCTATAGGCAGGAAGGCACGCTGCGAAAACGCGCTGACGAATTTAAACGCTTCCATGGGTGCAGGTTGCCGACAAGACCATTCGGATTCTCTGTAACTCGGCGGCCATTTCGAACGCGTTGCGGCCCAACGTAGTGCAGCGAACCTCTATTGGCGCAATAACGCATAAATCGAAACAATGGTGCAAATACAACTTGCAATCCGACGCACCCTCTGCACGCCGCATATACCTCATACCTAAGTCATTTTTTTGCCTCCGTCTTCGGCTCGACAGCCTGCGCTGCCACCTTAACCTGCTGGCCCTCCGCGATGTCTGCTGGCGGGCTAACTACGATGCGCTCTCCACCCTCGAGACCGTGGCGCAATTCCAGCATCGTCCCATAGTCGCGATACACGTTGACACTGCGCAAACGCACTCGGCTGGCGCCGTCCACGGTCGCCACACGCAAACCTTCCTCGTTGAATAACAGCGCGTCAGCAGGAATAAGGACAGCGGGAACGGTGCGCGGAATGCCGAACTCCACGTCCACATAAAGTCCGGGCCGAAGCATCCCTTCGGGATTAGGCACATCGATTTCGACGAGCATGGTCCGAGAGGCCGCATCGAGTGCCGCCGAATTGCGCGACACCTTGCCGTCAAATGTCTGGCCGGGCAGCTCCGGCACGCGCACCTGTGCCGGCAGTCCGTCCCGAATTCCGACCGCTCCACTTTGCGGCACGTTCGCCTGGACCCGCACGACGTCGTCTCGCTGGACCATAAGAAGCGGGGTTCCCCCGCTGTTGTCGTCCGCCTTGACTAGATCGCCATTATCCACGTTCCGAGCAGTGATCACGCCATCGAAAGGTGCTTCAACCTGCTCGAACTGCGTCAATTGCCTTAGCCGCCGCACGGTCGCCTGTTGCGCGCTGATACTCGCCTCCGCCACTTTCACACCGGCTTCGGCGTTGTCGACAGCCGCCAGCTTTGATGCCAAGCCAAGGCGCGTTGTGTCAGCGTTCTGCTTGCTCTCCCAGCCTTGCGTCGCCAAGCGTGAGGTTCGCGTATTGGTCACGTCGGCGAGCATGGCATCTGAGTGCGCCTGTTCGGCCGCGGCACGCGCCTGCTCCAGTGCGCTCTCCAGTTGCACTAGCCTGGCCTCGGCCTCCGAGAGTTGATGGTCAAGATCGGGTGCCGCGATGCGAAGCAGAAGATCGCCTTTGTGGACCCGGCTGCCGATATCCACGTGGCGCTCAGCGATATATCCTGTGGCACGCGCGAAAATCCGCGCTTGCTCGAAGGGAAGCACGGTACCGGGAAGCGTCAAGAGGACCGGGCTGTCCAGCCGCTTTGACAGCACCACCCGCACCTCGGGCACGAAATTGACAGTCCGCTGTTGAGTCTCGAGCGCGGCCGCGTATTGCTGCCAGCGCCCGTAAGCTCCCCATGCGAGCATGCCCAGGACCATGACCGTGATGAGAAGGTAAAACCGCCGCGACGGCGGCCGCGTGTCACTGAGGGACGCAACTTTCTCGTCGCCAATCGGCGGGGGCTCCCTAACGTTCATACGTAATCCTCCAATGGCCGCACCTCGCCTCGGCGCAGCATGGCATAGAGGAACGGAACGAACAGTAGGGTCGAACAGGTGCCAACTGCGATGCCGCCGAGGACTGCCCTGGCGAGGGCCGCATTTGCTTCGCTGCCCTCGGCAAGCCCAAGCGACATCGGCAACATACCGACGAACATCGCGCCGGCCGTCATCAGCACGGGGCGTAGTCGAGTCCGCCCGGCAATAATCGCTGCCTCAGCGGCAGAGCAGCCAGTTGCCTCGCGGTAGTCGCGGGCGAAGGTGACAAGCAGAATGGAGTTCGCCGAGGCCACGCCGATACTCACGATCGCGCCCATCAGCGAGGGGATGGAAAAAGTGGTCTGGGTGATGAATAAGCTCCCGACGATGCCGCAGAAGGCAAGTGGGAGCGCGGCCAGCACGACAAATGGGTCGCCCCAGTTTTGGAAGTTCAGGACCATCAGCAGATATACGAATACAAGCGCGCCGACCAGGCCAAGCTCGAGGTGCAGAAACGCGTCGTTCTTCCTCTGCATCTGACCCCGCAGCACGATCTGGTTACCGGGCTCCAGCCGTTTTTGAAATTCTGGCAGGATCCGCTTTAAATCGGCTTCGATCGAGCCAAGGTCGCGGTCTTGTACGTTTGCATAAATGTCGAAGGTTCTTTGAATATTGCTGTGCGTTATTAGCGTCTGCATCGGCTCGCGGGACAATGTCGCCACATTCGCAAGCATTTCCAGCTTCGTTCCGTCTCGGCCGGATAGCATCAGCGGCGTGTTTGTAAGGTCACTGATGCTGCTTAGACGGTACTCGGGTGTCTGCACGGCCACTTGATATGGAATGCCAGTTTTAGGATCGGCCCAGAAATTTGGTGATACTTGGAAACTCGAACTCAGCGAGGTGTTGATATCGTTGGCGATCTGCTGCTCGGTCAAGCCGATCTCTGACGCGCGCACCCGATCGACATTGACGAAAAAGCTCGGGGAATCCACGATCTGGTGCAGGTGCACGTCGACGGCCCCTCGCACCGCCTTTACGCGCACCAGGAGATCGAGCGCGACACGCCGATTGTTGTCGGCATCGTTCCCGATCACCTGAACGTCGATCGGTGCCGGGAGACCGAAGTTCAAGATTTGTGTGATGATGTCCGCCGGCTGGAAATAGAAAGTAACGGCGGGAAACTTTTCTTTTAACACGGCGCGCAGGCGGCGCGCATATTCAGCCGGCGACCCGTGGTTTTCCTTGAGGTTGATCAGAATTTGCCCGTCGTTCATTGCCACAGTGGAGCCATCGTCATAAGAGAGATTGTAATTGATCGCCGGCATGCCAATGTTGTCGAGGACTAGGTCGAGATCGCGCGCCGGAATGACGTGGCGGATCTCGTTCTCAACCTGCTGGAACAGCCGCTCGGTTTCTTCCAACCGCAATCCGGACGGGCCGCGCACGTGCAGCCGCATTTGCCCAGCGCTTATCTGTGGGAAGTAATCCTCTCCGACGAAGAACGTCAGGATGGTGGCGCCGACGAAGATCGTTCCCGCGACCGCTGCGGCGCCGAATGGCCGGGCCAAAATGATGTGGAGCAGACCGACATAGGAACGTCGAAATTTTTCGAAGTAGTGTTCGAACCTGCCATGAAGCCGGCCGAACGGAGTAGGCGAAGATGATTCATCCGAACGAGCATGGCGCTCGCCGTGCACTATTACGTCAATTAGGATCGGTACGAGCGTGCGGGAGAGCACATACGAGGCGATCATGGCAAAAACCACGGCCAGCGCCTGCGGCGTAAAGAGATATCTCGCCATGTCTGTTAGGAACACGACCGAAATGAAGGCGGTGCAGATCGAGAGCGTGGATATTAAGGTAGGTTTTGCTATCCCGGCCGCGCCTTCCACCACCGCCTGGCGAAAGGATCGACCTTCCTCGAACAAGCGATAGGTATTCTCGATCGCGACCGTCGCGTCGTCGACTAGAACCCCGACAGCGAGCGCTAGCCCCCCGAGTGTCATCAGGTTGAGGGTTTCCCCGAACGCTGCGAGGAGCGCAAGTGAACTCAGCACTGCCAACGGGATAGAGATCAGGACAATTAGGGTAGAGCGCCAAGACCCGAGGAAAACTAGGATCGTCAGGCCGGTGAGTGCGGCGGCAATGGTGCCCTCGCGGACCACATCGAAAATCGCGTTGGACACGAACACCGACTGATCGAACAGTGGCGTGAACTTCATGTCCGACGGCGCCGCTGCACGGATTTGCGGCAGCATCGATTTGACTAGATTGACGACAGATAG
>Ga0187784_10005552_pt1 | contig 10183 bp, 9 predicted proteins | sample 1015_SJ02_MP15_2_FD_132964 | JGI IMG/M metagenome (GOLD analysis project Ga0187784, IMG submission 132964) | Tropical peat soil microbial communities from peatlands in Department of Meta, Colombia - 1015_SJ02_MP15_20_MG | ecosystem: Environmental > Terrestrial > Soil > Wetlands > Peat | place... | reverse complement strand
GCACCCGCTGACCGCGGACGAAATCGGCGCGATCGCTGCGCTCAAGGAAATGCTGGATATGGTCGCGACAGTGAAAACAAAGCACCAGCGGCCGGCCATGCCCACCGGCACCATTGCCCCGGCCGCTTAGGCTACAAACGCAGTGACCGAATCTGCTAAGTGCAGACCATGTCTGCACGCATCGTCCGCGTCGGCCGTTGCTCGACCGGGCTTGGCCTGTTCGCCAACAAGCCGATCGCGCACAGGGCCACTATCGTCACCTATCGCGGCAAGCGGATTGCGACCGCGGAAGCGCACCGGCGCGAGCGGCGTTCGGGCGCAAAATACATGTTCGAAGTCAACCGGCGCTGGAGCATCGACGGCTCGTCGCGGCGCAATCTCGGCCGCTACATCAATCATTCCTGCCGGCCGAACGCCGAAGCCGTGTTGCGCAAAAACCGCATCGTGTTCGTCGCGCTGCGCGACATCGCGCCGGGCGAGGAGATCACGCTCGACTACGGCGAGGAATATTTCGAACTTTTCATCGCGCCGTCGGGCTGCCGCTGCGCGGTGTGCGCGGGCAAAACTTCCAAAGCCCGGCGCAAGTAGGCGCAACGGTAGCGCCTAGGGCGCGTCAGCCACCCGACTGCTGCAAGCTCACCGCATTACCACCGACATTTCCCATGCGCCTTGCGCGTCGGCTTCACCGTAATCTCGACGTCCTGGCCGAGCGCGGCGAGAAATTCCATCAATCGTCCGACCGAAAAATTTCTGGCGCGATTGCGCAGCAGCGCCGAGACGTGCGGCTGCTTGCTGCCGAGGAGTTCGCCCGCACGCGCCCGGGGCAGGCCGAGATCGGCAAATACGTTGCCGCTGCTCTTCATCGCTCGAGCTTTGTGTGGCGCATCTCGGTGTTCGCTTCCGTAACGCGTGCCACACGGCAGCGCTGAGTGCGGCGAGCCGCGGCATCCGGCGCGGCGCCTCAGGCGATTTGCGTGTCGGTGATGTGGCTGCGCCGCCAGTCGAAATCCTTGGCGCGGTCTTCGGCAATGGCATAGGCGCGCTCGGTGGTGCCGTTCAAGCGCGTCTCGACCATGCGGCGGGCGTCCTCCAAGGCGCCGTCGTCCGCATCCGGCGCGACGCGGACCGGCTCGCCGACCGCGATGGCGAAGCGACCGAACGGCAGGTTGATGACCGAGCGATCCCAGTTGCGCAATTGGATGCGGCGGCTGGTTGCCACCGCCACCGGATAGATCGGCCGTCCCGACGCGCGCGCGAGCTGGACGATGCCGCGGCCGGCGACGCGCGCGACTTTCGGTATGTCGGCGGTCAGCGCAACGTTATAGCCGCGTCCGAGCGCTTCCAGCATCTGCTTGAAACCGGAGACGCCGCCCTTCTTCAGAAAGTCGCGGCCGCTCGTGCCCGAGCCGCGGATGGTCTCGACCCCGAGCCGCTCCGCGGCGATGGCGTTGATCTCGCCGTCGCGATGGCGCGAGATCAGCACTTTGACCAGATGCTCGCTGCGCTTGAAGAACGGCATCATGAAGTGCTGACCGTGCCACATCGCCACGATCGCCGGCAGCTCCGGGCGGACCCGCGCATAAAAGTCCACCGGGTCGATGCCGAAATGACTGGTGTTCCAAACAAAGCGCAGATATTCCGCGGCCGCGACCCCGATGGACCTCTGCACCCACGGAAAATCTACAATACGTCTGAGCGAGTTCATCGGCTGCCGGGTCGCCCGTGCGGAGTGCCGGGCCGGGGTAAACCGGTCGCGACCGCCAACCGGCCGCGACCTAAAAACGATATTGGCGTCTTTCCCGGCACGCTGCAAGCCGGCTTGCCGCGGAAGAATTTATCTATTTTAGATCGATATCGTCGGCCGGCCCGCCAGGCGCAGGGCTACGCCTATTTGCGGCCTTAGGAAGTCCGCGCGGTCTATTCCTCGCCGACCAGATCGCGCCGCCGTCCTTCGAGCGCCGCGGCGTAGCGGCGCAGCACATAGGCCTCGGTGAGCAGCCCGATGACGCGCCGGTCGAGGAAGGAATCGACCACCGCCAGCGCTTCCGCCTCGGCGCGGTCGAAGGCGAGCACGGCTTCCTTGACCGCCATGCCCGGCAGCAGCATGTCGTCGCGATAGTGCAAGAAGTCCTTGATCGGGCTATCCGGCCCCGCCTCGGCGGAGTGCGCGTCCGCCACCGAAATAAGCCCGACATAGCGGCGGGCCTCGTCGACGGCGATCACATAGGCCGTGGAGCTGAGCGGGAAAATCTCGCGCAACGCTCCGATGGTCGAGGCCGCGTCCACCGTCTGCACGTCCTGGCGCATCATCTTCTCGACGGTGAGATCGCGCATCCAGCCGACATCGGCGGCGCTGCGGATGGTTTCGCCGCGCAGATGGAAGCGCCAGGTCGCAAACGAGTAGCCGAACACTTCGCGCGTCACCTGCGCCGCAATGATGACGGCAACCAGCACCGCCGTCGTCAGCCAAAGGTCGCCAGTGGTCTCCAAGGCGATGAAGATCATGGTCAGCGGGCCGCCGACGACGGAGGCCGTCAGCGAACTCATGCCGATCACGGCGTAGGCATTCGGATCGAAATAGACCGTCGGCCAAAGCATCGTCAGCGCGACAGCGAGCAGATGACCGCCGAGCGCCCCGATCAAAAGCGAGGAGAAGAACATGCCGCCGCGAAAACCGGAGCCCAGCGACGCGATCGAGGCCACGATCTTGAGCACGAACAATAGAGCGACGGTGCGAAACGACAAATCGAGCATCCCGGCGACGCGCAACGCGCCGTGACCCGACGACATGATCTGCGGCGTCACCAGCGCCAGAAGTCCGACGACGAGGCCGCCGGCCATGGTGCGCAGCGCCGGCCGCAGCCGCAACCGCGCGAACATCGTTTCGCTGATCGCGACCCCGCGCATCAGCAGAATGCCGAGCCCCGCCGACAACAGGCCGAGCGTGGCGGCGAGCACCAGATCGCGCGCCACGATGGTCGTCTTCTCGGGCGCCACGACGCCGAGTTCGGCCGGCGCCAGCGAGTGCGCGACCAAAAAGCCGATCAGCGCCGCGATCCCGACCGGGGCCAGGCTGTTCGGCGAATAGCTGCCGATGATCAATTCGAAGCCGTAGAAGGCGCCGGCGAGCGGCGCGCCGAACGCGCCGGCGATTCCGGCGGCGGCGCCGCAACCGACGAGGATGCGCAGATCGCCGCGGCGCAGGCGAAACGCATTGCCGATGCGTGAGGCTATGCCGCTGGCAAATTGGGTGTAGCCGGCCTCCAGTCCGACCGAAGCGCCGACGCCGCTCGACCATACCGTCTGCGCCGCGACGATGATGCTGCCGAGGAGCGACATGCGGCCGCCATGCAGCGCATTGGCTTCGATCGGATCGATTTCCCGCTCCGGCCGCCATCGCCTGATCAATTCGCTCGCCACGCCGAAAATCAGGCCGCCGAGGATCGGCACCGACAGCGCCAGAACCGGATTGAGCGTCAACCGCGCGGAGAGGCGTTCGCCATGCCGCAGGTTGAAAAACAATTCGTGCAGCAGATCGACGGCGGTGCCCATGCCGGCGACGACCAATCCCGCGATCACGCCGACCAGCGCCGCCAGCGCAATGAGGCTGGATTCCCGCGCCCGCACTACGGCGCGCAGGCGCCGCGGTATTTCGAGTCTGGTCGCGATTTCAGCGATCAAGGTGCGTCACCGGCTGGACGGGTGTAATGGAGAACGGGCGAACTGCCGGATGACAACAGCCTGCCTGCCATGACGACGCAACCGCATCGGCGGCGGCTTGTTGCTTCCTCGGGCCTTGCCCGCAGCCCGTCCTGCGCCGCCCCATCCATGCCATTATTGCAACTTTCAGCATTGCAACTGCCGTCGCCGGAATCATTTCACTCGCCGGCATCCCGTTTGTCGCAGGGACGCGGCGTCTGATCAGGCCGCAAGACATACCGGCGCCGGATCTGGCCCAGTCGGTGAGGAATGCCGTCAGAATTGCATCGCACTGACCAAAAGCCAATCGTCCCAAACGGCCTGGGAGTCAACCTGTTTGCTTCCGGTCCGATCGAGCAGCAATGGGTCTATATCGGCAATACCGATGCCGTGGTCCGCGTTCCGGATCGCAGCAGCGGCTCCGCCGCACACGCAGCCTGAGCAAATTTGCGCACCCCGAACCGGCGGTGGCTATACCGCCGATCGCGAAGCGAACTGGCGCTGATGAACCCCCTGCTCTTACTTGCGATGTTTACGGGGTGGAGGCGGCGGAGGTGGCGGCGGCGCAGGCGGCAATTCCGGGGCGCGCTGCCAGACCGCTCCGCGGTCAAACTGAACAGCGAAGCCGTCGGGCGAAAAGGTTGCGCCTTCCTTTTCCCTTTCGACCCAAATGTGCCCGGGATAGTCGATCCAAGCTCTCGATGGTTCTCCCGCCTCATTGAGGATGTTGAGGTCCCAACCATTTTGCGTGATATAGGCCATGCTGCCCTGCGGACCGAGACACGCCGCCACACATTGCCATTGGCCGCTCAAGTTTACGCCCTGCGCCGACGCGCCGGACGCCACCAAAGCCGACGACAGCGCAATCGCAGTGAGTACAATTTTTTTCATGGCGTTTCTCTTCTTTGCAACGCGGCGAATTCGGCTTGCTCACCGACTGCCATATCGGTCTTCCCGTTAGGCTATCACACATAGAGATCTGGTGCGGCGCATTGTTGCAGATCAACATGCCGCTTCCTGCGATCTTCAGCTTTGATCTGCCGTTGGAATCTCGAGCGGCGCAGCATTTCCCGCAGACCTATTCGCTGGCTGGCGATGCGGCTGTCGGGCAGCTGGGACGACCGCTCCTGATGCGCCATCCTGCCGCTGCCACAAGGAAATTTTTACCCCGTTTCGCCATAGTCACCGTCATTGTCTCAGGGTGGCGACTAGGTGTGGCGTAGCGGGGTGTGCGATGTCGGGCGTTGGTCATCCCGTTGCAAAAACAGCAAAACGCTTTTTCCTCTTCGCCCTGCCGTCACCGTCCGGTCGGCACCGCCTGTTCGGCGCTATCATGATCGCCGGAGCCATTGCGCTGGCCGGGCTCATCGTCGTTCCGGCCGCAGCGCAAAGCGCGGCGCGGATCGCTGTGCCCGCGGCCGATATGTCGCGCCCGCACGTTTATTTGATGCGCGGGCTGCTCAACATTTTCTCGCTCGGCATGGATCAGCTCGCGGCGCAGATCGAGCGCGACGGCATCGACGCCAGCGTCTACAATCACTCGCTGGCGGAAACGGTGGTGGTCGCGATCGTGCAGAAGTACCGCGCCGGCGATCACGGGCCGTACATTCTGGTCGGGCATTCGCTCGGCGCCGACGCCGTCATGACGATGGCGCAGGAACTCGATTCAAGAGGCGTGCCGGTGGCGCTCGTCGTGCCGTTCGACGGCACCGGCTCCTACGCGGCGCCCTCGAACGTGGCCTGCGTCCTCAATGTGACGCAGCACGCCTATATGCGCGCCGGCCTAGGCTTCCACGGCAGGCTGCAGAACCTCGACGTATCCGCCGATAGCAGCATCGATCATTTCACCATCGACAAATCGCCGCGGCTGCAGGCCGTAGCCATGAATTTGGTGCTGCAGGCGGCGCGCTCGGAATCCTGCCGGCCCGGCATCGCCGGCCCGGCGGTGGCGCGGCCACAGAAAGCCCCGGCGCCAAAGGAGATGCCGGCCAGGAGCGCCTCGCCGGGGCTGCGGCCCGGCCACGAGGGCTGAAACGGCGCCGCGACGATGCGCTACGCTCGCCAACGTCGGCACGACGACGGGGGCTAATTGTCGCCGAAAACCGGTATCGGCCTCGGCTGAAAACTCATTATAATACCTCCCGAGCCCATTGGAGAATGGGCTCGCTGTCCAATCCTGGCGAAGGATGTGGCCAATGCCAGTGACATATGAAACCTGGCTTGTCCTGCTGTCGGTCGTGATGGCGATCCAGGGCGCCTATGTCGGCTTGAGTCTCGCCGTGCAACTTGGCGCCGCCACCGGCATGCGCCGCCGCCTGCTGCTGGCGGGCGCCGCCTTTTCGCTCGCCGTCGCGATCTGGACCATGCACTTCGTCGGCATGCTGGCGGTGCGGATGCCTTTCCAAGTCGATTACCTGGTGTTCCCGACGCTGTTGTCGTTTCTGGTTTGCGTGATCGTGGTGGGGGCTGCGGTCTACGCCACGAGCTCGGGACCCCTCACGCTGCTGCGTTTGACCTTGTCGTCCTGCCTGATGGGCGGCGGCATTTTCTCGATGCATTATATTGGCATGAGCGCGCTCGGCGCGAGCGCCTACATGATCCACGATCGGTTTTATGTTGCCGCCAGCATGGGCATTGCCATTGCCGCGTCGGGATTGGCGCTGTGGCTCGCCACCGGCCGCGGCGGCCGGCCGCCGCTGATCCTGTCCGCGGTCGCCTTCGGCATCGCCGTCTCGGGCATGCATTATACGGCGATGGCGGGGCTAACGCTGTTGCCGTTCGCCTCGACTTCGGCGACAGCGCCGGCTCTGTCGAGCGATTTGCTGGCGATCGTCGTCGCGATCGTGGCGTTCTGCCTGTCCGGGATATTCCTCCTGATCCTCGTGCCCGATCCGGCGCGAACGATGTCGGGCATCAGCACCGGCGATATGCGACAGACCGCCGCTGCGGATCTGGCGGAAGCAGCTACGGCAATGCCGGTTACGGCGCAACCCCGTCGCGGCGGCCAAGCTCACCGCGTCAATGGCCACGACGATAATCCGGAATTCGGCCGCGGCACCTATTCGCCGCTCGGCGGCGCCGGCGCCCCGCCGCGGCGCTTCGCGCGCCATTTGCCGATCGAGCGTGACGGCTCAACGCAGTTCCTCGCCGTCGACGATGTGGTCGCGATCCACGCCAACGCGCATTACACTTACATCTTCAACGGCAATGACAAGCTGTTTTGTCCGCTCGCCATCGGCGACGTCGAATCGCGGCTCGACAGCAGCCGGTTCGTGCGCATCCACCGCAGCCACATCGTGAATATCGACCGGGTAGTCGGTTACAAGCGGTCAGGCGACAACGAGCTGGTCGAAATGGACGCCACGCACGATTATGTCGTCCCCGTCAGCCGCAGCCGGATTGGCCGGCTGAAACGCCGCGTCGCCGCGCTGACCGGCGATAATCCCGCCGTTGCGTTGCGCCGCCGGCATCATTTTGCAGCGCAATAGAAATTGCGCTGTCCCGATTTCAGAGTGAAGTATTATGCGGGATTGCGTCAGTTGCACTGTCGCAATTCATGCATTTTCGCCGCCATTCGTGCATGAATCTAGTAGTTTGTGCATCGTGCCTTTCATTGGTGCAGCGATGCTTGCTGCTGCAACGCACAACCCGCCACTATTTTACCTGCAAAGCCTACGAACCGGTATTGGGCGCTAAGCGTGGAACGGCCGCGGTGATGATCGCGGATCGGGCGCATGCGCCAGGGAGGATGCCCGTGATACCAGGATCCTTTAGCTATCATCGTCCCACATCGGTCCAAGAAGCGGTTGGGCTGCTCGCCAAGCTCGGCGACGATGGCCGGGCGCTCGCCGGTGGCCACAGTCTCATCCCGATGATGAAACTGCGTCTGGCCACACCGGCCAACTTGGTCGACCTCGCCGGCATTGCCGATCTCAAGGGCGTCCGCAGCGACGGCAATGACGTCGTCATCGGCGCGATGACGACGCAGCACGATCTGATCGGCTCCGAGCTCCTGGCCGCGAAGGTCCCGATCCTGCGCGAAACCGCGCTGCTCATCGCCGATCCGCAAGTGCGCTATCTCGGCACGCTCGGCGGCAATGTCGCCAACGGCGATCCCGGCAACGACATGCCCGCCGTGATGATTTGCCTTGGCGCGACCTATCACGTCGCCGGCAAGAGCGGCGAACGGCGAATCGCGGCGCGCGAATTCTATCAGGGCGCCTATTTCACCGCGCTCGAGTCAGCCGACGTGTTGACCGCGGTGCGCATTCCGACGCCGGCTGTCGGTCACGGCTACGCTTACGAAAAGCTCAAGCGCAAGGTCGGCGATTACGCGACGGCCGCGGCCGCCGTGATGTTGACCATGAAGGGCGGTAAGGTCGAGAGCTGCTCGATCGGCCTGACCAATGTCGCCGAAACGCCGCTGTGGGCGGAGGAAGCAGCAAAAATCCTTACCGGCTCGGCGCTCGATGCCGCCACCGTCAAGCGCGCCGTCGCCGCCGCCGAGGCGATCACGGCGCCGGCGACTGACGCGCGGGGTCCCGCGCGCTACCGCACCAAGATGGCCGGCGTGATGCTCGCCCGCGCGCTGTCGCGCGCGCAGTCGCGCGCCCGCGGTTGAGGGAGATAGAGCCATGGCTAAATCTCAAGTCGCGATGAAAGTGAACGGCAAGACCATCGACGCCCTGGTCGAGCCGCGCACTTTGTTGATCCATTTCCTGCGCGATCAGCTCAATATCACCGGGCCGCATATCGGCTGTGAAACCAGCCATTGCGGCGCCTGCACCGTCGATCTCGACGGCAAGTCGGTGAAGTCCTGCACCGTGTTCGCGGTCCAGGCGAACGGTGCCGATATACGCACCATCGAAGGCATCGCCAACCCCGACGGCACGCTGCACGCGCTGCAAGAGGGCTTTCGCGAAATGCACGGGCTGCAATGCGGCTTCTGCACGCCCGGCATGATCACGCGCGCCTATCGGCTGTTGCAGGAGAATCCCAGTCCGTCGGAAGAGGAAATCCGCTACGGCATTTCCGGCAATCTGTGCCGCTGCACCGGCTATCAGAACATTGTCAAGGCCATTCAATTCGCCGCCGCCAAGCTTGCCGGCGTGCCGTTCCAGGAGGCCGCAGAATGAACGACATGACCCCCACCTCCGCCGAACGCACCGCTAAGCTCGAGGGCTTGGGCTGCAAAAGAAAGCGCGTCGAGGACATCCGCTTCACCCAGGGCAAGGGCAATTACGTCGACGACCTGAAGCTGCCCGGCATGCTGTACGGCGATTTCAACCGCTCGCCGCACGCCCACGCCCGCATCAAGAAGATCGATACCACGAAGGCCGCGGCGGTACCCGGCGTCGTCGCGGTGCTGACGGCCGAAACCCTGAAGACGGTCAACCTCGCTTGGATGCCGACGCTCGCCGGCGACGTCCAGATGGTGCTCGCTGACGGCAAGGTTCTGTTCCAGAACCAGGAAGTCGCCTTCGTCATCGCCGAAGACCGCTATGTCGCAGCCGACGCCGCCGATCTCGTCGAAGTGGAATACGAGGCGCTGCCCGTCAACGTCGATCCGCTCAAGGCTATGGCGGCCGGCGCGCCGATGATCCGCGAGGACTTAAAGGACAAGACCGAAGGGGCGCACGGCAAGCGCAAGCATTACAATCACATCTTCTCGTGGTCCGCCGGCGACCAGGCCGCGACCGACGCCGCCTTCGCCAAAGCGGACGTGACGATTAAGGAGTTCATCGTCTATCCGCGCTGTCATCCCTGCCCGCTCGAGACCTGCCAATGCGTCGCCTCCTTCGACAAGATCAAGGGCGAGTTGACGCTGTGGGGCACGTTCCAGGCGCCGCACGTCATCCGCACCGTCGGCTCGCTGATCTCGAAAATCCCCGAGCACAAGATTCACGTCATCGCTCCCGATATCGGCGGCGGTTTCGGCAACAAGGTCGGGGCCTATTCCGGCTACATCTGCGCGATCGTCGCTTCGATCGTGACCGGACGCCCGGTCAAATGGACCGAGGACCGCATCGAAAACTTCACGGCCACGGCGTTCGCGCGCGATTTCCACATGGACGTGGAAATCGCCGCGACCAGGGACGGCAAGGTAACGGCAATGCGCTGCTACACCATCGCCGACCATGGCGCGTTCGATGCCTGCGCCAACGCCACCAAATGGCCGGCCGGGCTGTTCAGCATCATCTCAGGTTCCTACGATTTCCCAGCCGCGCATGTGCTGGTCGACGGCGTCTATACCAACAAGGCGCCGGGCGGGGTCGCCTATCGCTGCTCGTTCCGCGTCACCGAAGCCGTCTATTGCATCGAGCGCGCCATGGACATCATGGCGCAAAAGCTCGGCATGGATCCGGCCGAGTTCCGGATGAAAAACCTGATCCGGCGCGAGCAATTCCCCTATACGTCGGCATTCGGCTGGCAATACGATTCCGGCGACTATCACACCGCCATGAACAAGGCGATGGAATCGGTC
>Ga0187784_10005551_pt1 | contig 10183 bp, 10 predicted proteins | sample 1015_SJ02_MP15_2_FD_132964 | JGI IMG/M metagenome (GOLD analysis project Ga0187784, IMG submission 132964) | Tropical peat soil microbial communities from peatlands in Department of Meta, Colombia - 1015_SJ02_MP15_20_MG | ecosystem: Environmental > Terrestrial > Soil > Wetlands > Peat | place... | reverse complement strand
TGATGAGCGGTGTGAAGCTCTCCGGACGGATCAAGAGCTTCGATAAATATTCGGTAGTCCTCGAAACCAATAATCAGGAACAACTGATTTTCAAGCACGCGATCTCCACGGTGGTGGTGTCAAGGCCGTTCCATACGCCAATCCACACCAACGCGGCGTCGGCCGGGACGCACGCGGCTCCCGGGGCACCCCTAGCGGACGCAGAAAACTAATGGCGGACGCAGAAAACTAATGACGGGCGCAGAAAGCTGAGCTGGCGTCTGACGCTGGGAATGCCAAGCGAAGAAATTGCGCTCCTGGTGGGCCTGCACCTGACGGGGAGAACGGCGCACCGCGCGCCGGATACCGAACTCGCATTCAGCGCGGAAGAATCGATGGAAGAATTGGCCGCACTGGCGGGAACCGCGGGCGCGCGGGTCGCCGAAAGCACCATTCAGTCGCGGGCGCGCGCGGATGCGGCGACGCTGGTGGGATCGGGCAAGGTCGAAGAGCTGAAGGCCAAAGTCCAGTTTTACGACGCGACCACGGTGATTTTCGATCGCGAGCTGACGCCGACGCAGCAGCGCAATCTGGAACGTATCCTCGACCTGAAGGTGCTCGACCGGACGCAGTTGATCCTCGACATTTTCGCCAGACGGGCCCGGACGCGGGAAGGCCAGTTGCAGGTCGAGCTGGCGCAGTTGAATTATCTGCTGCCGAGGCTGACCGGTCACGGCGCGGCAATGTCGCGGCTGGGCGGCGGAATCGGGACCCGCGGTCCCGGCGAAACCAAACTCGAGACCGACCGGCGGCGCATCCATCATCGCATTCACGCCATAGAACAATCGCTCGAGCGCGTGCGCGGAGGGCGAACCACGCAGCGCAGGCAGCGGCAGGCGGTTCCGCTGGCGACGATCGCTCTGGTGGGTTACACGAACGCGGGAAAATCGACGCTGTTCAACCGGCTGACCGGCGCGGAAGTTCTGGCCGATTCGAAAATGTTCGCGACGCTCGACCCGACGGTCCGGCATATCACGCTGCCCTCGCATCGAAGGGCGCTGGTGAGCGATACCGTAGGGTTCATTCGCAACCTCCCGACGACGCTGGTGCGGGCGTTTCGCGCGACGCTCGAAGAAGTGGTGGAGGCGGAGTTGTTGCTGCACGTAGTCGACGCGAGCTCGCCCGAGGCTCCGCATCACACCGAGCACGTGATGGCGACGCTGAACGAGATCGGCGCGGCGGAGACTCCGCAGATTCTGGTGCTGAACAAGATCGACAAAATTCCGGGCGAGCCGGACGCGGCGTCGATCGCGCGGCGGATTTTGCAGGACTCCGAACATCAGCCGGCGGGCGCCGTCGCAATCTCGGCGGCGAGCGGAGCAGGCTTCGACACCCTGCTCCACAAGATCGACGAGACGCTGCCGGTGGATCGCGTGTCGGCGTGCGTGTTCCGCTTTCCGATCAGTGAGGGAGGGCCGCTGCACCTGCTGCACGAAAACGCGCAGGTCACCTCGACCAAGTACACGGGCGAGACGTGCGAGGTGGAAGCGGTGGTGCCCGAATCGCTGCGGCGGAGGCTGGAACGGTACGTCGTGAAATCGGCGAACTAAGAGCACGGCAGCCTGGGGCCTGCCCTGCCAATTGGTGGTATATGATTTTAGTGTCGGATGAATCTCCCCAATCTGCTCACGCTTTTGCGGATTTTTTTCGTCCCGCTGCTGGTCGCGGCGCTGCTGGCGGACGGGACCATCATCGTGCGGATGGAAGGCGTCGTGGGCATTTCGCGGGAGATTTTCGCCCTGGCGATTTTTCTCGCCGCGGCTGCGACGGACCTGCTCGACGGGTATCTGGCGCGGCGCTGGGGGCAGGTGACCACGGTCGGGACGCTGCTCGATCCGATCGCGGATAAGCTGCTGATCTCGGCGGCGCTGGTTTCGCTCGTCGATATTCACCGGGTGCCGGCGTGGATGGTGATTCTGATCATCGGGCGCGAGTTCGCGGTGTCGGGGCTGCGGTCGATCGCCGCGGCGTCGGGCTACACGATTCGCGCGAGCGAGCTGGGCAAGACGAAAATGGCCGCGCAGGTGGTGGCGATCGCGCTGACCATCGCGGGTATTCGCTGGGCGAGCCTGAACCAGGCCGGATGGATCGCGATGTGGACGGTGATGTTGTTCGGCATCGTCTCGGCCGCCGATTATTTCCGCAAATTCTGGCGCCGCGTGGACGATCAAGTGAAGCTGCGCCGGCGCCGCGAACTGCTCCGAATGGAGCGGCGCAAGAAGCGCGAAGCGGCGGTCCGGGGGATGGCCGTCGCCTCCAGCAATTTCGGCGACGAGGTGTAAGCCAGCCGATCTGTTCTCAGGCGGAGACGAGCTTCTCGCGAATCTCGGGAAGTCCGCAGGCGCGCCACGCGTCGAATCCGCCGGTGACGTTCCTCACATTTTGGAAACCGGCGCGCTGGACCAGGCTGGCCGCGATCGCGCTGCGATATCCGCCCTTGCAATGCACCGCGACAGGACGGTCGCGATCGAGCGAGGCGAGCTTCGTTTCCAGTACGTGCAGCGCCATCAGGTGCGCGCCCTCGATGTGGCCTTCCTCCCATTCGGACTCGCGGCGAACGTCGATCACCTGAATATCGGTGAGCTGGCGATGCAGGTCTTCGACGGAAATCTGGTCGATCGCCGCCATTTTCCGCGATCCCCAGCTCTGCATCCCGCCGTCGAGCGCGCCGATCACGCGCTCGATACCGACGCGAGCCAGACGCGTGCGCGACTGGTCGAGCTGCTCTTCATCCTCGGCGACGAGAATGATCTCCTTGTCGAGACCGAGGATGGTCGCAGCCCAGGATGCGTATTGTCCGGCGAGCGCGATGTGAACGGCGCCCGGGATATGGCCTGCGAAGAATTGCGGAGCGGGGCGCGTATCGAGGACCACCGCCCCGGCGGCTTGTTTCGCGATCAGTTCCTCCGGCGAAAGCAGAGCGATCGGCGGAAGGTCGGTTAAAGCAGGAGCTCCGCTGCGATTGATGGCGGCGTCCAGGGCGAAATAGCCAGGACGCTCCGGCAGCTCGGCGGTGAGAAGTCTTACGAATTCTTCTTTCGATCGGGCGCGCAGGGCGTAGTTGAGGGCGCGCTCCTGGCCGATGGTCGACTGGAGCTCCGCGCGCATCGATTTTCCACACAGCGAGCCGGCTCCATGAGCGGGCCAGACCTCGACATCGTCACCTAGCGGAATGAGTTTTTGATACAGACTGTCGTACAGCATCGCGGCGAGCTGCTGCGGCGTCAGATCCGGCGCGAGATCGGGGCGGCCGACGTCGCCGATGAACAGCGTGTCGCCGGTGAGCACGGCGAAGGGTTTTTCGCCGCGATCGAGATCGGTGACCGCGACCGATATGCTTTCGATGGTGTGGCCGGGCGTTTCGAGGAACTTGAGAACGACGCGGCCGAACCGGATTTCGTCGCCATCGTGAACGCCGGCGTGCGGGAACGTCGCGCCGCCGCGAGCGCCGAGATAGATTTTCGCGCCGGTCCGTTCGGCCAGCTCGCGATGGCCACTGACGAAATCGGCATGAAGATGGGTTTCGATAATGTAGCGGATTTCGAGGCCCTGGGCGCGGGCTTCGTCGATGTACAGCGTGACGTCACGCTGCGGATCGACCACGCAGGCGATGCCCTCCGAGCCGAGCATATAGGATGCGTGCGAAAGGCACGTGAGATAAAACTGCTGGAAGTACATGGCAACCTCGCTTACTTGTTTCGATTGTATGCTAGAAGCTCCAATAAGGATCGGGCTCGGGAATCGCGGCGCCGTCTTTGCGCGGCGACGAGGCTCCGTAATTGACCTGCGCTTTTGCATCGCGCAGGATCGCCTGGCCTCCGCCCATATAGCCGGAATAATCGCCGCGGATTTCGAGAGTATGGCCGCGGCGGGCGAGTTCCTCGAGCGTTTCGCGAGGCACGCGCGATTCGATGCGAACGTCGGAGCCGCCCAGCGTGATTTTCGAAAATCGTGGCGCTTCGAGCGCGGCCTGAATGTTCATCGCGTGATCGACGACGCTCGAGACAAATTGCGCCTGCGCCTGCGCCTGATTCATGCCCCGCATGATCCCGAAGGCGATGTGCCGGTCGTTGTTTTGAAGAAATCCTGGAATGATGGTGTGATACGGGCGCTTGCGCGGCGCGAGCGCGTTGGGATGCTTCGGATCGGAGGAAAACGCCGCGCCGCGGCTGTGCAGATGGAAGCCGAATCCGTCGACCACGACGCCTGAGCCCCACAGTTCGGAAATACTTTCGATCCAGGAAACGAGGTTGCCTTCGCGATCGGCAACAGAAAGATAGATGGTGTGGCCGTGAGCGATAGAAGGGATTGGCTCGCTGCCGGAAGCTGTTAAATGAACGTGACGGGCGCGTTCGCGGGCGTAATCTTTAGAAAGCAGGCGGGCGATCGGAACGTCGGCAAAACGCGGATCGGCGATGTAACGCCGCTGATCTTCGAACGCGAGCTTCTGCGCTTCGATTTTGAAATGAAACGCGTCGGCGCTCAACGGGTCGAGGTCCGGGATCGGAAAATTTTCTAAAATGTTGAGCATTTCGAGCGTTCCGATGCCTTGGCCGTTAGGCGGAATTTCGGAAACCGTCCAGCCGCGATAGGTGGTCGAGATCGGCTCGACCCATTCAGAAGAAAATTCGCTCAGATCCGCTGAAGAAAGTGTCCCGCCATGGCGGCGCGACGTTTCGAGAATCGCCGCGGCGAGTTCGCCTTCGTAGAATGCACGTGGACCGGATTCGGCGAGGATGCAATACGCCCGCGCGAGATCGGGATTGCGGAAGATTTCGCCGGTTTTCGGGACCTCGAAGAGGCGCAAAGCGGACTCGTCCTCTTCGAGACGATCGCGAGTGTGTTCCCAGTCGTATTGGATCAGCTCCGTGACGGGGAACCCGCGCTCGGCGTAGTAAATCGCGGGTGCGAACAGATCGGACCAGGGAAGTTTGCCGAACCTCGCGTGCATTTTCCACCATCCATCGACGGCGCCGGGGACGGTGACGGTATGGATGCCGGATCCCGGCACGGAAAAATTCACGCGTTCGAGCGTCAGCGCGGCGGGTGCCGGACCGCTCGCATTGATGCCCGTGAGTTTTCCGGTTTTCGCGTCGCGATGGATGGCAAACAGATCGCCTCCGAGGCCGCACATCATCGGTTCGACGACGCCGAGCACTGCGTTGGCGGCGATGGCGGCATCGACGGCCGATCCGCCGCGCGCCAGCGTCATCGCTCCGGCTTGCGAGGCGAGCGTCTGGCTGGTAGCGGCGATGCCGCCCGTGGCGATCACCATCGATCGCGCCTGGCTGGTGTCCTTGGCCGGAGAATCGTAGATCATAATCCTGGTTTCAGATACTGCGCCAGGAATTTGTAGATTTCGGCTCGCGATTCCCGCGCGAGCTTGGTATCCAGACGATTGAACTGGTGGCCGCCGGGCGCGTCCTGGTAAATTTTGTACTCGAATTTCTTGCCCTCGGCTTTGAGCGCGGTGATCAGGCGCTCCACTTCGAGCACGTTGACGTCTTCATCATTCGTGTTGGTGTGGATCAGCAGCGGCGTTTGAAGTTTCGAAACGTAGGTGATGGGCGAGCGGCGCTCGTATTCCCGGATGTCCTCGCGAACGGTTTTGCCGATGTGATACGGGGCGGAATATTCCGCGCGATAAGCGTCGGTCTGATAGCCGAGGCGCAGCACCAGATCGGTGACCGGGACGCCTGCGTAGGCGGCCGCGAACGATTCCGGGTGCTCGAAAATATTCATCAGCGTGATCAGGCCGCCGTGGCTCCAGCCGACCATGCCGACCCGTTTCGGATCCAGGAAACCGTAACGGTCGAGCATCCATTTCATGCCGAGATAAACGTCGTCGACCTCGCGGCCGCCGAAATCGATCTGGCGGTAATAGCCCTCGCCGTAGCCGGTCGAGCCGCGGTAATCGGTGGAAACGATCGAATAGCCTTGTTCTAAAAATTCGCGTACGATGTGCGCCGACTCCGAGGTGAAATTCGAATGCACGCCGCCGTGAATCAGGACGATCAGCGGCTGCTTCTTCGTTCGATCGAGATTCTTGGGGATGAAGGTGTACGCGTAGACGATCAGCGGATTGCCGGCGCCCGGCGCGGTGGGATTCGGATTATGCGCGGGAGGAAGACTTGCGTAGGCGACCTTGTCGAAGTCCGCGATGTCACCGATCTTGATGCGCCATTCCAGATCGTCGATGCTCTTGAGTACCTGGTCGGTCGATTGCTGCGGATTGATCGCCCCGGATGTAGGAGCTGCCGCAGCCGCGGGTGCGGCAGGCGCCGTCGCTGGAGTCGCGCCGCCACGGCCCACCGGGGCTTGCGCGAAAATCGGAAGCGCAACGGTGAGAATCGCGATCAAGCGCTTCATTTGAGTAAATATTTCCCGAGAAATTTGTAGACATCCTGCCGCGACTGGCGCGCCAGATCCGTGACGAGCCGGTTGAACATATGGCCGCCGGGCGCGTTCTCGTAGATTTTGTACTCGAATTTCTTGCCCTCGGCCTTGAGCGCGGCGATGAGGCGCTCCACTTCGACAACGTTGACGTCCTCATCGTTGGTGTTGGTGTGGACCAGCAGCGGAGTTTCGAGCTTCGAGACCCAGGTGATGGGCGAGCGCCGCTCGTACTCCTTAATATCGTCGCGTACGGTTTTACCGATGTGATACGGCGCCGAATACAGCGCATTATAGGACGCGTCGTGATAGCCGAGACGCAGCACCAGGTCGCTGACGGGCACGCCCGCGTAGGCGCACGCGAACGCATCGGGATGCTGAAGGATTTCCATCAGAGTGATGAAGCCGCCGTGGCTCCAGCCGATGGCGCCGACGCGCTGGGGGTCGAAAAAGCTGTAGGTTTCGAGCATCCATTGGCGTGCAGCGAACACGTCGTCCACTTCGCGGCCGCCGTAGTCGATGTCCTCGTAAAACGCCTGGCCGTAACCGTTCGAACCGCGATAGTCGGGCGCGATGACGGAGTAGCCTTCGCCGATCAGCTCGCGCATGATGTGGCCCAGCTCGGAGGAAGATACGTTGCCGTGAATGCCCTGATGCGCCAGCACCAGCAGAGGCTGTTTCCTGGTGCGATCCAGATTTTTGGGGATGAAAGTATAGGCGCGAATGATCAGCGGATTGCCCGCGCCGGGCGCGGTCGGGTTGGGATTGTGCGCCAGCGGCAGGCTGGTATAGGAAATCTTATCGACCTGGGCGACGTCGCTCAGCTTGAGGTACCATTCCAGATCGTCCAGCGCCTTGAGCACCGGCTCGTTGGGATTCGCCCGTTCGTTGGGATTCAATGCTTGCGCCGGAGCGAACGCCGGCGAGAGTAGGACGAGGAACGCAAAACACCCGGCAACGATCCGCGCCGGGCCGATTCTCATCATCCAAACCAGTTTAAGTTATGCCGGAAGAAACTGGCGGATGGGATGGTAGAACGTCTGGACGAAACGAATGGCTGTGCCCTCTGCCGTAGCGGTATCGCGGTTGAGGATCGGCACGATCACGCGGATCAGCGCCGTGTCGGTGCGATCGTAGCGGATCGCGTCGGCGATGACCCAGAACTTGGCCTTGTACTCGTTGGCGACGGCGCGATCGCGCGATTGATACCAGTACAGCACCACGCTGCGCGATTCGCCGTGCTGCACGACGTACTCGTTTACCGGAATCGGGGCTCGGGCGGCGACGTCGATCTGAATCTCGCGCTCATTGAGCGGAGTCCATCCATTGCCGGGCAGACAGTTCTTCGGCGAGTGCGGTGCTTTGCCGTTGCGCTGCGACCGGAACGCCGCGATAAAAAGATCGGCCCCCTGCTGTGTCCACGGATCGGTGTACACCCGGTTCAGCAGGTCGTCGGCTTTGAGCACATCCCGCGTGTCTTGATCGATCACGCCTTCCTGCTCGAGCTGCCAGGGCCCGACCCTGATCGGAAACGTGCCGAGCGGCTTGCCGGAAGGGACCGCTTCGGGGCGTATCGAACTATATAATATGGCCGCCTGAGCTATCAGCAGAATCGAAACCACGCGGGCCGGAGTGGAGTTGAGAAATTTAAACAACCTTCGCCGCCTTTCGCGAACGCAGGGAATAGATGCGATTGATCACCGCGTGCACCGCCAGCAGCATGACGATGTCGATGACGAAAATCACCCAGCCTTCCAGGCTATGAAAAAATCCGTGGGCGAGATCGGGGCTCACTTCCTCGCTCAGGATTCCGGTAATGGCGACGCGTCCGGCATTGGCTAGAATGGCCAGCGGAACCGTGGCGGCCAGCAGCGCCCATCGCATCCAGATCTTCTTATCGAAAAAGTAGCTGTAGACCAGAGACAGGAAGAGCAGAGACATCAGACTGCGAATGCCGCTGCACGCCTCCACCACGGTCAGCTTCTGGCTGGCGAGCTCCAGCACGTTGCCGTCGCGAAGCACGGGGATGTTGAGAACCCCCAAAACGCTTTCTGCCACGGAGCTGGCGAAAAGCTGCAAGGGAAACGTAATCTGGTTGTAGATCACCGCGGGGAACGGGATCATGAACGGCAAAAGCAGCAGCGGAAAGGTCAGGGCCTTTACCAGTTTCGTGCCGCCGAACACGAGCAGCATTCCCACCAGCGTGATCAGAACCGAGGTGCGTTGCAGGAACAGTTCCGCGCCCAGGGTTCCGAGGAAACTTTGCACGAGGCCCCACAGCAGGATCCAGACTCCCCACCATGCCGGCTTCCACTCGATCTCGAGCAGTTCCTCGCGGCGCTGCCAGACCACCAGCGCGGCTACCACGGGAACGAAAAATCCGTGTCCGGCATCTTCATCGTTGGCCCACTGTTCCACCAGGTGACGAAGGATCGGGAAGTAGGCGATGATCAGGAGCGCGGTGAACCATGCCAGCGCCACCCACGGGATCGGTTTAGCCACAGCGGGCCTGGCCTGCGGGAATTGGCCCGTAATTGTAGCCATACCCTCTTTAGTTAATCACAAGTGTCCGCGTATTTGTGCAACAGTCCTTATTGAACGTTGGGCAGCGGAGTATCCGGCTTCAATCCCTTGGTGACCCGGCCGACCAGACGCCGCGGGTCGAGCAGGTGTTGCGGACGAAAATGCCGCTGGGACCAGCGGCTCCCCGCCTCGAATTCGATGCCCAGAAAATAGCCGATTTCCCGGAACACGCAGTATTTGACCGTGCCCATCAGTTCCCCGTTCGGGTAGCTGATGCGGAACGGAGTGTCGAGCGGCACCGGCCGGTCGACCTGAAGACAGGCCCCTGATAGCGAGATGTCCTCGAGATTCGCCACGCCGCGGCGCGTGCGCCCGCTCTGATCTTTCCACTGCACATCCACAAGGTCCGCGCAGAGCATCCGCGGTTCTATTCGCCTGTCGAACATATCTATCAAGTTCATCGGCGCACGCCCGGTGAATAATTAGCGTCGCAACCCTAGAGAAATTCGCCCTAAGTATCGGGTAAGGCGCTCCTTATCTATGTTACTCCTGATCCGGCTGGTACCATATCCTCAACGTGACCGAATTTTTCTATCACCTGAAACGAGAAGGGGTAGGCCTGGGGACGCGCATGGGGCCGCCCGCGATCCTGATTCACGTGATCCTCATCGCCGCGTTCGGTATTCTTCTGCCATGGTGGAAAGGTGTGGATTTCCTGGATCCGGTGATGCTTTCGGCATATGCTTCGCTGGGCATTCTGTTCGCGGCGCCGGTTTCGGTGGCAGCGTTCGCCCAAGGCCGGCCGGGATCGTTCGCCGAAGCCCTTGCGAGGATCGCGATCGCGGTGATTTACGCCGAACTGATGACGGTTGCGATGCTTGCGGCCGGGCTGATTACGGTGTATTCGAAAACGCATTTCCCGCTCCCGCCGGATCTGGAGACGCTGGGCATGGCGGCGGTGTTCGGAATTGCGTTATCGGGAGCGCTGGCGGCCATCGCGGGCTGGATAACGCTGCGATTTTCGGCGGCGGCGGCGCGCGGCGCGCTGCGGATCATCTTTCTGGGTCTGCTGGCGCTGTTCTTCTTCCGCTCGCGATGGCTTCCCGACGTGGCCGGAGCGGGCGCGCTGCTGTCGCTGATCGTTGCTGCCGGCGCAATCGCGGCGATCCGCCGGACGCTTGCCTGAATGCTGATGTCCTGAGCTCGCAAATTCGTCCCAGAAATCGAG
>Ga0187784_10005550_pt1 | contig 10183 bp, 10 predicted proteins | sample 1015_SJ02_MP15_2_FD_132964 | JGI IMG/M metagenome (GOLD analysis project Ga0187784, IMG submission 132964) | Tropical peat soil microbial communities from peatlands in Department of Meta, Colombia - 1015_SJ02_MP15_20_MG | ecosystem: Environmental > Terrestrial > Soil > Wetlands > Peat | place... | reverse complement strand
CTCTACCAGAGTACTCCGAACGCTGAAGCACTCTTGGTGTGGGATGATCCCAGCTCCGCCACAAGCGTACGACTTCCGACACTCTCGCCAACCACACCAGCGATCAGCTATGTGGGGAACAACAATTTCGGAGAGATCTTCCAAGCCGACCCCAACGGAACGTCCCAGATCAGAGTTAATGCCACCTTCGCTGATTCAATAGGAGCATATCGATTCAACTCTGCGATCCTCCGGTTCTCCTCTTCCAATGGAACGGAAAGCGACCTACCTCTTAACCTCAGCAACGACACGGACTACTCCGTCCGATCGTTGGTAAGTGCAATATTCCCTGAAGGACAGTGGCAAGTCAGCTTGATATTGCGTGACTCGAGCGGAAACAATTACACTTTCACTCGACCCCTTGTGGTCGCCCCGTTCTACCCAGTTAGGATAGAAGTTTTCGACTCGGATGGTTTGACACTCTCAAACGCGACATTATCGGTAGGCGTTGACGCCCAATCGTTCTGGAGATCAATAACCAACGAGACAGGGTGGGGAACGTTGACGTTGCCCTCGTCGGATTTAGTGGGACCGCTTAACATGAGCGTGTCTTGGTCCGGCACGCAATCGCTTTTCCCTCTGGATGTGACGCGGTCGGCGACCGTGTCTGTGCAACTTACCGTTTACGCGGCGAACATCAAAGTAACCATGCTCAACCTCCCCGTTCCGTTGGCCCGCGTAACTCTTTACCAAACAGGACGAGTGGGACAGAATATGACTGGGGTCGATGGGTTGGCGACCTTCGGAAGATTGCCTGCCGGTGATTACACAATAACCGTCCAGTACCTACTGGCAACTTATCAAACTTCGGTGAACCTCACACAAAGCGGCATCGTGACCATACCGGTCCCGTTCCCTCACCGGACGATAACCACCTTCCTAGCCGTTGCTCTAGTCGCTATTGGTTCGGTCGTCACCATTCGCCGAAGACGCGGGAAACTATACCCCGCCGGTTTCAGTTACTTCAAGAACCTGACGCACGGCGGTCTACCCGAAACCTGCTTCACAGTGATCGCGGGAAACTCAGGGTCAGGAAAGACTGTGCTCCTCAATACCTTAGCTGCCGAACACCTCCACGCGGGGGCATCAGTCTACGTAACCAACACGGAGTACCCGACCAAAGTCCGAGAGAACATGCAGAGGCTTGGCGTGGCCAACGAGAAGTTGATGGATCCCCACAGGCTGATATGCATCGATGCTTACTCTGCGGTTGGTGGAAGCGCGTCAACAGAAGAATTTTCCGTGACGTCGTACACGGACCTCACGCATTTAGGGATGATCATCTCTAAATCCCTTCAAACCGCCGGCAAGGGTGCGGACGTTTACATGGACGCATTAAACCCCCTCATCACAGTTCTGCGAATCGATTACCTGATCAACTTCCTCCAAACCGTGGCCGCACGCGTCAAAGCAAATAACGGAATGCTTTGCGTCACCGTCGGAACCGGCATCGACGAACACGATCTAACCAAGCTCGAAGAATCTGCCGACTGCGTAATAGAAACGCAACTCCAAGAAGCAGGCGGAGGACAACGGAGGCGGTTTAGAATCAAGAAAATTCGCGGCAAGCCCTACAATGACCGGTGGACGCGATTCCGCGTAGAGGAAGGGAAAGGCATCGTGTTCCTCACGCATCAGAAGAACGCCGATTCAGTTGCGGATACCTAACACTCCACTTTAACATCCTTATTCTCACCGCGAAACGGAAAGCGCGGGCGAACGAGACTAGGTTTCCCAACGATCCTGAATGACAAGTTCGAGTTGAATTTCATTCGCGGCCGAGTTTAGTTTCGGATCAAGGACGAGTATTCTCTTTCGGTCATATTTCCCTTCAACGAGCTTCCGCAAAACGATCGACTCCGCCCTATCCCGACCCACGTATGTGCCGGCCGCATAATGCAAACTCAGACCCACCAATACAATGAGGGCATAATGGTACGAAGTCGGAGCCCCGCCAGCCCAAAGAATCTTGTAGAAGATACCCAAGAAACTCAGAATTATGCTAACGCCCACGACAGCACCAACGACGGCCGTGAGAAGCGAGGAATGAAACGGCCCAGCATTAATGCCCGTCACCCTGAACCGCCTGAAGTATGGAAGCGCAATAGATGGAACTATTCCCGATATGACCGTGATCAATATCAAGGCAGGTGTGGTTCTCAGCGAGTAGAGGACCACATTCGCTCTCTCGGGAGTAGCGAAGAAGTTCAGTGAATAAACGATCGACATTCCTAAACTATGACTTCTGACCGTTCTCGCCGTCATTGGAATAGACGTGTAAATATCCCATCCAATCCCAATCGATGTGAAGAACAGTAACGCAGGCAAATATACCAAATGAGATTTCTCAATCAGCAGCTTCCGCAGTTTCGGAGACTTCTCCCTCGATTCAATTAACTGCCTCGACTTAGTCACCCATGCAACAAAACCAACGAAACGGAGCGAACACATTCCGCCCAACAATACGATCGACTCATACCCTAGAACGATGGCAAAGATACCCGCCACGAACGTCAGACCCGCCACGGCAAACGTGTCAAGCCCGACATGCGTAAGCTGAGGGATTGAAAACGTGGAGACCGCCGCGACTGTGTACGTAACAAACCCGAGAATCAACGGCACGGCCGAATCCGCAATCGTCGCGTAATTCCGGCGACCTCCCCCAATTTCCTGATTCATTCCTAAGTCATCCTGAATTGGCCAAAGAGCATGTGTCCATCCGCCCTTCCCATTATTAGTGTAGCGATGAACCATTGCAATGGAACAAATTTCCAACATCCCGCGCGAGCAGCGACAATTAGGTACCCGTCGAGCATAGAGTTAGGAACATCAGACTCATATGTTCTGGGCAGTCAACCACAGGGTGGCTTCAGAATCAGTCCCTAGAGTCGTTTCTTACTCTAATGATTAAGAGGCTGGAGATGAAATGCCCCACCAAGCATGAAGCCTCTCTGATCGTGTGCATTCCGGGAACGAATAGAAGTCGAAGCGAGATTGCCTCCAATCGTCTGAGCGCATATGTGCCTAGAAGACAACCCAGTGTGAGACTGCAGAGGAGTAAGTTGGTTTCCGCGAAAGCGGTCAGCAACGTAATTCCGGTAACGTAGGCCGCATAGAGCACGGCCGCGCTCGAGGCCACCCACAGGCCTACTCTGCTAGGTTTTCCAAACCATTTGAATCTGCGCAAGATGCGCGAGAAGAAATAGGACAAGGGCGCAAAGTACACCAGGCCGATCAGGCTAGCCGCAACCACACCGGCAACCACCGCTCCAAGATCCCCGCCAAATGGTGACAGCATCAGGTAGGAATAGTATGAAGCGTAAAGGATTCCGAGTAGCGGATAAAGAGCGTCTCTGAATATTGCTCGCTGGGTCGGGTGCTGCTGGATTTGCGCCGCCAAGCCTGGGCTAAAAGAGTAGTACCAGCTGTTGAAAAGAATCATGAAGTCTGACCCAGTTCGCGTCCTGTCAATAGCTTGATCGCGAAAGCTCCTCATAAATTGCCCAAATGAAGCAAGCGACGTGCCGGATATGGCGGATGAGACGGGGCAGTTGGTTGGGATGACCGGCACCGAAGTTGTCCGAGTAGTGGAAGAGCTTAAGGTTGAGTTTGAGCCAGTCATAGTTGTTAGGCTCGTCGTCGTAACCGTCACAGCAGCCGTTCCCTGAATTACAATCGTGATGCTGACCGTATGAGATAGGGAACCGCTCACTCCTCCTACCTGGACCGTGTAGGTTCCAACCGTCGCGGTTGCACTCGCGCTGACATACAGTGAGCTCGTGGCGGTTCCGCCGGCGGAGAGTGCAATTGGTGAAGCGATGGAGAGATTTACGGCAGAAGGAATCGTGCCAATCCACACCGGCGTCAAAACTACGGAGCTAGTACTGAACCCGTTCAAGGAAGTGAGAGTAATCGGGATCGATACCTCCTGCCCCTGCTGCACAGCCACTGTGGGAGCAGCAGAGAGCGCGAAGTCGGCCGTTGTCGAAGATGTCGTTGTTACCGACCCGGTAACAATGGTCAATGTGGCCGACCCCGAATCTCCAGCGGGAGTACCAGTGGCGGTGACTGAGTACGAGCCCAGGGTTACGTTAGCCACCTCGAAAGAGCCCGTTAGAGCGCCATCCGAAACTGAACATGAAGAGGCAGTGACTACCGAGCCCGAGAGTGTACAGCTTGAGTCGCTTGCGGAGAAGCCCGTTCCTGTAACTTGAACGGTCGCGTTGACCGGATCGGACGTTGGGTTGAGCGTTATGGTTGTCGATGAGGATATCACAGTGAAGTAGGCCGAAGTGTAGTCCGATTCAGGGCTGCCGGTTGCAGTGACAAGGTAGGCGCCCGGAGACACGGAGGCAACCACAAACGAGCCTGCTAGATTGCCGCCGGAAATCGAGCAACTCTCTGACGTTATGATCGTTCCGCTGAGCGTGCAAGACGTATCGGTAGATGAAAAGCCGGAACCCGTAACCGACACTGCCGACGCCACCTTACCCGAGGTTGGACTGAATGTAATCGATCCTGCTGCACTTGAAGTGCCTAAGGTGAGTATAGCCGAACTGGAGTCGTCTTCCGGCGTTCCGGTCGCCGTAACCGTATAGGTTGTGGCAGCGACATTCCCGACTGTGAAGGAGCCCGTCAGAGTTCCGTCTGAGATTGAGCAAGTTGCGGACGTTACGGGTGTGCCGGAAAGTGAGCATGAGGAGTCGGCGGTATTGAAGCCGGAGCCGGAGACATCCACAACCGTACCAGAAGCCGCAGTCGATGGGTTCAACGTTATTTGAAGCCCACTTTCACCGACCGTGAAAGCTGTTGACGTTGAATCGTAAATGGGCACGCCAGTAACGGTAACCGAATATTCCGAGGCCGCAACATTCGCCACCACAAAAGACGCCGACAAGGCGCCGTTAGAGACAGAACACGTGTACGTATTTACGGCACCGCTGGTAACCTCGCAGCTAGTGTCAGATGAAGAAAAACCAGAGCCCGTAATGTCGACGGTTGCACCCGCTGCCGCAGATGACGCGCCCAACGTTATGGTTGGTGAAGACCCAGCGGAGATTGTGAAGCTATTCGACGCAGAATCACCGCCCGGACTCCCTGCTACCGTGATTGTGTATGTGCCCTCGCTGGCGGAGGCGACGAGGAAACTACCGGTCAAGGTTCCGGCAGACACGGAGCAAGTGTAGGAGCTGACGGGAGTCCCCGAAATTGTGCAGGAGGAGTCACTTGTCAAGAAATCCGACCCAGACACTTGCACGGTCGCGCCCACAGAGGTGGAGGTGGGATTGAGCGCGAGTGAAGGGGGTTGGGTGGAAACCACGAAACTCGCCGTCGCAGTATCACCCGTTGGGTCGCCCGTCGCCGTTATGGTATATGGACCAGCCGCACTAAGTGAGACGGTGAATGCACCCGCCAGCAACCCATCAGAAATAGTGCAGGACTGTGAAGCAACAGCACCGCCAGTTATTGAGCAGCTCGTGTCCCCGGTGGAGAAGCCGGATCCGCTTACTTGAACAGTAGCGCCGGTCCCCGCCGAACTAGAACCAAGGGTTATCGTCGGAGAGACGATTGAGGTCGTCGACGTACTCGTCGCACTGGTGGACGTGGTTGTCGTAGTACTCGTCGAGCTGCCGGACGTAGTAGTGGTAGCGACCGAAGTTGAAGTTGTTGTCGCGACCGACGTGCTTGTAGCGACAGAGGTTACAGTCGCTACTGAAGTTGACGTGGCTACGGACGTTACAGTCACGCTTTGAACTGTAAGGGATGAAGTTGGAGTCGTCATCGTTTCGCTTGTACTGGTCGCGAGTATCGTCGTCGGCGTGCTGGAGGCCGTCGAATTCACATTCTGGCCAATCGAGATGGCGTTGAAGGGAGTCGCATCGCCAGCTGAATCTCTCCAGCCAGCGATTACGCGCGTGGGACCTGGTCCTAGGACAGACAGAAAAGCCACCGAAAGCAAGACGAACAATACTAGGTTCTGTGAGCGCTTCAATCTCTCTCACGGATCAGATTTCTACCCGTCAAAGAGAAAGCTTACACTTTACATTCTGTTGCCGCAATTCAGATGAACCTTCGCAGATACTGAGACCCATTATTGCGGATTTCTTGCATGATAGTCGCCCACGCGAGGCAGATTACTCGTGCTTCCGTCCGAGCACCACGCGGATCCTTCCATAAAGCCCGTGTGGGACGTTAATGGCCTGTTGCATCTCCGCCATTATTTTGTTCTGTTTGGAACGTTGGCCTAGATGTAGAGGTGACACTGTATTTTGCACCATTGATCCCTATCCGAACAATGCCGGACACAGTAACGATGAGTGGTACATTGATGGCCAATGCCGGCCCGACGCTCACAGTGAAGGTGGCCGAATTGTTCCCGCGATTGGTATTGTTCAGAGTATTGTTCGGATCGATGGTTATTTCAAATGTGTGAGTTCCCAGGGTTGAAACCCATGTGAACGTGGCCGGAGTTGTTGCGTTGGCGTTTACCGAGATTTGCAAATTCGTATAGAGGCGCGCATCGAGGTTCACTTGAAGAGGCACGTTGTCCGCGGCTTCTGTCCCGCTATTGGAGATTTGCACTGTAATGGTAACGGTGGTGTTAGGAACTGTTATGACCCGAGGTTCAGCGGAAATACTTGTTACCGCCAAGTCGACGAAAGTTTGGTTTTGGATCGGAGGCGGCTGGATGGGAGGCTGCAGCGTGCCGCCTCTGTTAACGGTCACTTGGTAGGAGCTCCCTGTGTGCCCCACAACGGTCATGGACCATCCGTTTTTCGAATCCGTAAAGGTCTGCCCCATGGTCCAAGGAGCTTCGCTAAGGTCGACCTTGTTCGGATTAGCGTTGATGATCCTGACCCTCCCGGTTGAGAGGGCGGTATCCACGTACAGCAGAAGCACTCCGACCGATGGGAGGGCTGCATCAAAGCCTATAGCCGATCTAACTTCAATTATGTAGTATTGCATTGGAGATGTTACATTCGATCCAATGGGAACTAGCACAGCATGGACAGTGCTCGACGCGACTTCAGTTGTTTCTATTGTGTATGTAGTTGTTGCCCCCGGGTTTGCAGTTAGAACCAATGAGCCGCTGAGAAAGCCCAATTGCATTTTGGACCACGCATCCATATGCGAAGGGCTTGAGCCTTTCGGGGCTCCGTTCCATAATCCCTTATCCATTAGAGACCACGGCCCTAGGATCGTCTTGCCAGTATTCGTGTTGTAAAGATCCGGCAAGTCGAGGTTGTGGGCGAACTCGTGACAGTAGACGCCTATTGGCACTGCTCCTCCGGCTTCGAGCTCTGGATCGATGTTAAACTTCGTCAAGGTTTTCTGTGTACAATCTTCCTGCACTTGGAGGCAAGGGTTCACCCACACTCCCGCAAGATACGTTACGGACCAGACATCGTTCGTGTTGCCACTTGACTCTTGCCCATCGCCCGAGTGGATGAATACGTAATAGTCGTAATTCGCGAATGTTACATTGTGCCTCGCAAGAGTGGAAGCGTCTCTTCCGAATGAATCTTCCTGATAGTACTTCGCCACCTGATCTACCCATTCAGATCTTATCGTATCGATGCTAACGGTGTGAGGAACATCCGGGAACTCGGCAGCTATAATCAAGACCCTCAATACACCGGATACCGGGGCGGGGGCATACGCTATTGCCGGAACAGGGAGGGGCATGTTTGGAGCTGACGAGATTGAGGCTCCGGCCATTGCGGGTTCGTAGAGCATTATCGGGCCTGGGCCTCTCGCCGTCACAGAATTCCCTAGGTTGGGCAGCAATGTTAGTGCGAAGAATAGCAGAGCGAGCATCGTAGTCTTTCGTGAGTAGCGTGCTGCCATTATTTCGCCGACCGAAGAGATGCAGTGGCGATTTCGCCAAGTCATAAGATGTTTAGCTGCACGGGGGCGTGCACGTGCAATGACAGAACTTTTCGATGATTAACAGTAATTCGGCAACGTTGGTGTCGACAAAAATTTCCGAAATCTGGCAGTTCCTCAAGCAGCGAGCTTTGCCATGCGGAACGCAATCGCGAGCGGAAACAGAAGCATGGTTGCTATCATGAGGAGAATTTGAAGTAGAGAGATCAGGCTCTGCAGCGCGCCAAGGTTGGGGCTGAGAAGCACGAGGGCAAGAGCAACCGCCCAGACGACCGCGAGAGGCGCAAGCGTGCGAAGGCTTGGCTTCCGCTTAGTCTTACCGGCCCTGTATAGAAGCATGAGAGCACTTATTGGAAGCACGTAGATTAGCCCAACGAATAGGCTTCCCAGTAAGTAACCGGCTATTGGTGGCCCTCCGGGGACCAAAATGCCGGCAAGCAAGTAACCTAGCTTTGCAAGGCTCGCCGTGAAACCTATCATTGGCGTGAGCAGTGGGATGTGACTTCTGACTAATAATGCGTATGTCGAAAACAAAAGTAAGAATGCATAATCCGGCTCCGCTGCCGAACCATTAGGAGACACGCTGATTGCGGCCGAGGGCGCGCTGTTCTGCGTTGGTGTCGACGCATACATCAACCAGATAGTTATCGGTTGAGTCACAACTACAAGTCCTCCGAAAGTCTCGTTATCGGCGCGCAATTCGGAGAAAGAGTAATTTCCGTCGGGAGCCTGCACATGTTGATTCTCGACGGTTATCATAAGTTGCTGATAGGCGTCCGCCCATTCGACGACTGGAGTCGGTCCTTGAAGCTTTACGCTCTGGCTTCCGACTAGAACCTCAGCCGTAGCCTTCGATGGTAATCCCTGAGCGCTGATGGTAAGTGCGTACTGTGTTTCCCAAATCGCATTCAGCTGCTTTGCCGAATTTACTGTAAGAGAACCTTGAGGGGAAGTTGAGTTCGAGTCTCCTTGCCATTGAACAAACATTCGCCTCGTCCCATTGCCCAGGTCGAGCGGCGAATTCACTCCATAGTTGACATTTGCTCCGTAAGGGTACCACCCGGAGCCTTGTGGCGAACCGTAAGGACTGTTCACTGACACCCAGTAGTCAGTCGTAAAATTGGCAATTAGGTTGACCGTCGAGTTCATCAAGATCCTCAGTGGGTTTGCGGAACCAAACTGACTCCAATTAGAGAACGTTAGCTTCGAGTTGTCAGCCCCCACAATTTCCGACGGAACCTCTACGGTCGCGTAGCCGGCGGGAACCGACGCGGATGCTATGCCGAGCTCGTTTGTCTGGAAGGGAAAACCATCGATCTTCACCGTCATGTTAGGGACGGATGTACGGATACCGAGTTGGTTTACGAAGCTACCGAGGGCCCACTTTGCATCCACGGTAACTCCCTGTAGTTTCGTGTAATCATTCAACCTTAACTGATGTTCGATTATAATGTGGGAATTATCGGCGTTCGGCATGTAAAGTATTGCGAAGTAATCATTGCCGGAACTGTCGACCAGAAGGGACCAGAGTTCGTTGTAGTCATTCTCACCCGTAAAATATTGATTGTAGAGTGGGTAGATCGAAAGAGTTGTTGTCCCGTTTAGCCATTCCCCACCTTTCGGACCAAGGGAAAGGTCTGGCCCCAAGGCGGATAGACCATTGGTTACTCTTGCTGTGGCTTGGATTTGCAGCTTAGGAATTGCAACGGGAGATGTGGACACCGTCCGATTGTAAACATGTTGAACCCCTTGGAAGGTGAAGAGCTGAATGTTATCGGTACTGTAGTCAAACAAACGAAGAATGAAAGGTTCGTCCGATGAATTCGTCAAGTATAGGAAACCAATCCTGAAATTGCTCTCAGTGACGTTCACTAGGAAGATTATGTAGACCGTACCCGTCGGCCATTGAGTGGTAACGTAGCCCCAAGGCATTAACCCCATTGAAAGATAATCGCTGACGGCAAGGCTGCCACCCTGCGGTGACACTTGAAGCGAGTAGCTATCGCTCGTTCCTCCCGCGTAGAAATCCAACACTTGATTCGGTGAGGACGGTGCCGGAGCTGGGACGGTCAGTAGTGGCGTAGCAGCGGCATGAGGCATGAAGATCCCACCTAGGATCACCATTAAGACCAGGCAAACCCAAGGTTGGCAAAACTTCAGAGCCATTCATATCCCCTGAGAACTCGTCGAGTTCGCTGGGGAAGGAAAGGCTTGTACCTTACCCACTCTTACCGTTAAATGTGCAAGGCAAAGGCCG
>Ga0187784_10005549_pt1 | contig 10183 bp, 7 predicted proteins | sample 1015_SJ02_MP15_2_FD_132964 | JGI IMG/M metagenome (GOLD analysis project Ga0187784, IMG submission 132964) | Tropical peat soil microbial communities from peatlands in Department of Meta, Colombia - 1015_SJ02_MP15_20_MG | ecosystem: Environmental > Terrestrial > Soil > Wetlands > Peat | place... | reverse complement strand
CGGCACCATCATGTCCTGCCATGTCTTACCTTTCGACGTAAAAGCCAGGTCGGACTCGCTGTAGGCGCGGCCGTCCGGGCCCACGTAATTTCCGGTCGCCGGATCGTAGGGAATGGCGACCGGCGGCCGAACCGGCGACTCGGGTGGCGGGTGCCAGTCCCTGCCAGGTGACGGTGTCGGAGCCCCCTTAGGAAATTGCGGCACACTTTGACCGCTCAATGTCGCGTTGGGATCGCCCTTCCAGAACAGACCGTCGTTGAGTGGGACATACTGTTCGTCGCTTTCGCACATCTCGACCGTCGGGGCGCGCTTGCCCGGCTTTGTCTCGCAGGGTGTGTTGCGGACGCCTCGGACGTTCATGTCGGAGTCCTGCGGAATGCGGCAGTACAACTCTCCGTCAGTGCGGTCGGGATAGTCCTGCCGGACAGGAATCCGCTGTTGTTGTACAGGGAGAAATCCGGTGTTGCATGGCGGCGGCAGGTTGAGGTTCAAGTTGAAGTCGAGATAAATGCCTTTGTAGTCCTGCTTGGCGACCCTGTCCGGCACGATGATCGACGACATCACCGCGGTCCCCTGCGGGAAGAGCACCAGCAACTCCTCGAGGTCGTTGCGGTAGGTCAGCGCGATGTTGCCCAGGCTGACCAAATTGGCCAGCAGCACCGGCAGCGTGGGCGCCAGCCGGTCGAACAGCGCGGTGCCTTCATCGAGCGCGGGGCCAGCGGTGTTGAGCAGGTCCGCGAACGAATTATCCTGCGCCTTAAGTTGACTGGTGATCGAGTTCACCCGCCGGGCCCAGGTTGCGATCGAATCCGACGTCCGGACCTGAGAGCTGGCCACCGGCGGGAACTCGTCGATCAGTCGCGAGAACGTGTCGCTGGTCTTGCCGGCGTCGATCGCCAATGCGGTGCCACCGTCGACAAGCCGGGACAGTTCCGGGCCCAGACCCGCGACGGCCTTGGATGCTTCGTCGACGACGGTGTGCAGGTTGTCCTGCGGAATCGCCTGTAGGGCCTTGTTGGTGGTATCGAGCAGAGATCCGATGTCGACGGGGATCTGTGTCTTGCCGACTGCGATGACGTCGCCGTCGCGCAACGTCGGACCGGTGTCGTTGGCGGTGCCGGAATGCGGTGTCAGCTCCAGGAACTGCTCACCGATAGCCGAGCGGCTGTGCACGGCGGCGGTCACGTTCGAGGGAATCGCGATGTCGGATTTCAGCGAAAGAACCGTGCGGACTCCGTTCTGGGTGACGTCGACCGATTTGACGCTGCCGACCTCACTGCCGCGATAGTTCACCACCGACGTCGGGTACAACCCGCCGGACGCGGGCAGGTCGACGTTCACCGTGTATCTGCCAACCCCCAGCAGCGCCGGCACTTTGACGAAGCCGAACGCCATGACGGCGACGGAGAGGACGGTGACCGACGCAAGGATCGCCAACTGTGTCCACACCCGGCGGGACAGGCGCAACGAGCTGGTACGCGACATGCTAGTAACCCCCCCAGTGGTAGGGCGCGATCAACGGGTTCGCCGCGGTATATGGGCTGGGCATCTGGCCGATGGTGCGACCCCACTGCAGTTCGAGTTCGGTGAGGTTTCCCTCCCACTTCGACCCGGTGAAGAAACCGCTGTCCAGGCGGCTCAAGGTCAGGTCGACCACGAGCGAGATGTTGGCAAAGTCCCCCCGAAACCAGTTGGGCACAGTGCTTTTCACCCACGGCAGGGTGGAGAGGAAGTCCAGACCCCTGGTCAGCGCGGGCCCGGCGTTGGCCAACTCCCGCAGCGCCGGTGCGAGGTTGCGGAAGTTGTCGGTCAGCGATTTCTTGGTCTGATTAATCGTCGAGGCGGCGACGGCGCTGAACTGGCCCACCGAATTGATGGCGTTCACCAACGTCTTTCGGGTATCCGACAGGACGCCCAGCGCTTGCGGGATCGTGGTGAGCGCCCTATCGACCGTCGGATCTTTCTCCGCCACCTGGCCGACCAACGAGTTCAGACTGTCGATGGCGGTGATGATGTCGTCGGTCTGGGCTTTGGTCTCCGTGATGAAAATGTCGAGTTGGCTCAACAGGCTGCGCATCTCTTGTTCGCGGCCGGTCAACGCTGTGGCGAAAGTCCGGGTGATCTCTTGAAGATCCCCCAGCCCACCGCCGTTGAGCAGAATCGCCACCGACGCGAGGGTCTGCTCGGTGGTCGGGTAGGTCGCGGCTCTAGACAGCGGGATCACCGAGCCGTTCTTGAGCTCACCTCTCGGTGCCTCGTCGGTCGGGGGCGCCAACTCGATGTGCATGGAACCCAACAGGCTGGTCTGGCCGACCTTGGCGGTACTGTTCGCCGGCAGATGGATACTACCGTTGATCCGCATGGTCACTAGCGCATGCCAGTCCTGCACCTCGATCTTGGTGACGTTGCCGACGTTGACATCGGCGACACGTACCCGGGTGTTTGGCTGGATGACGACGACGTCAGGTAGCTGCGCCTGAATGGTGTATGCGCCCTTGCCAACGCCCTGTGTCCCCGGCAGCCGCAGGGTGTTGAGGCCCTTCCAGCCACAACCCGTCATCAGGCACAGGCACGAAAGGACAAGGCCCGCAATCACTGTACGTCTCATGGCGTGCCTTTCGGCGGCACGGGTGCGGCCGCAGGCACCATCAGGCCTGGCAGGCCGGCGTTGGGGTCGGTCGACCGGACCGCGGCCGGCGCCGGCGGTAGCGCACCCCCCGGCAAAGCTTGGGGCGACGTCGGCGGTGGGCCCGCCGCGTCAGCCGGCGGGGCGCCCGGAGCTCCTGGCGGCGGGATGTGCGGATTGAGCTTGTCTTCGCTGTACGTGATCTCGTTGGGCCGTGCGGACGCCCCCACAAACGGGTTGAAACCGAGCGGCGGGAAGTTGTACTGACGGTTCTTCATGATCGGGGACAAATACTGCTCGCACAGTCGCGCCGACTGTTTGGCGCCGATACGGCCTGCGGATTCGATTGCACCGCAGAGGAACTGGACGGTGTCGGCGAAGTTCACCGGGGCCAGGATGCCGGTCACCGCGCTCTGCGCAGGTTGATAGATGTTGAGGAAGTTCTGAAACGTGTCGGGCGCAACGTGCAGGGTTTGCTTGATGTCGCGGCGGCTTTCGTTCAATGCCGTGGTGATGGCGTTGAGGTGATCGAACGTCGTACCGATGGCCTCTCGGTTTTCGGCGACGAACGGACGCAGATCGTTGACCGCACCGTCCAATCCCTGGATCGCCTGGCCCCACTCGTTCGGGGTATTCGTCATCACGGTCGTGATGTTGGCCAGGTTCTTGTTGAACGAGGCCAGCAGCTCGCTGCTCGACGTCAGCGCAGAGACGAACGTCTCCAGGTTGCGCACCGTGCTGAAAATGTCGGTGCTGTGGTCACCGAGCGCTGAAACCGCTTGGGAGAGCTTGATTACCGTGTCCCGCGCGGTGTCACCTTCGCCACGCAGGTTCGCGGCGGTGGTGTTGACGAATTGGCCCAGCGCGCTTGTCCCGCCCGGCGTGGTGGGTTGCAGGGACTCGGTCAGCTTCTCCAACTGCTTGCGCAGGTCGTCCCACTCGACGGGGACCGCGGTCCGCTCCTCCGGAATGGTCGCGCCGTCAGCCAGTTTCGGGCCACTGGAATAGACCGGGACGAGCTGGATCGCCCGCGAGGTCACCAGCGACGGCGACAGGATCGCCGCACGCACATCGGCGGGCACCGCATACTGCGAGTCGACGGTGAAAGTGACCTTGGCCGCGTTGGGCTGCGGGTCGATCTTCTCGATGGTTCCCACCGCGACGCCGAGGATGCGGACTTCGTCGCCGGTGTAGATGCCGTTGGTGTTCGGGAAGTAGGCGACGTAGGTGTTGCGGGTCACCTGTTTCCACCACGGCGTGACCATCATGCTGATCCCGACGAGCAGGAGCAGGACCAGGCTGATCGCCGTGCCAATCTGCGTGGCGCGCCGATGGTTCAGAAGCCAAGCGACGGCTTTGTCCAGCCGAGTGCGCACGTTCGCGAACGCCATCAGCGACCCCCGTTCGCGGGTACTTCGTTGGGTGCCGGCAGGTACACCGGCGTCTGCGTGGGCGGCGGCTTGAGATCCGCCGGCGGTCCGGGCGGCGGGCCGCCCGGCGGCGGCGCCGGTGGCGGCGGCCGGTACGGATAGCAATTGGGGCCAGGGAGCGGAACTCCGGGCGGACCGCACTGTTGCTGATCGGGGTTGCCGGTGATCGCATCCGGGATCGACCGTCGCGGCTCGCCGCCTTGCCCGGTGCGCGGGTACGGCAACGGCAGCAGTGGCAGACCTGGCTGGCCATTGCCCGGGTCGGTGAGTTGCGACGGCAGCAGCACGTTGGGGTCGAGCCCTAGATCTGAGAAGGCCGCATCGGTGAACGGCTGCACGAATTGTCCCGGTACCAGGTTGACCAGTGAAGCCTTGAAGAACGGCCCGGACCCCAGTACCTCACCGAACGTCACCGCATACTTCGGAATGAGATACAACGTGCGCTGCAGCTCCTTCTTGCGGTCGCCCAAGATCGACAACACACCGTTGAGCTTGTCCAGCGCGGGCTTGAGCTGCGTTCGGTTATCGCCGACGACGGCAGATATCTGCCGGGTCGCGGCGCCGATGTTGGTCATCAGCGCGTCGACGGAATTACGTTGCGTCAGAAGCTCGGCCAGCAACGCATTGGCATTGATGACGAGGTTAGCGATCTGATCGCTGCGCTTGGCCAACACCGAGGTCACCTTGTTCGCATTGCCCAGTAGGCTGCGCAGCTTCGCATCGCGGTTGTCCAGCGTGCTGGAGAACTGCGCCACCCCCTCCAGTGCGGCTTTCAAATCAGGCGGCGTGTTCTTGAAGGTGTCCGCCAGTGTGGTGAGCGCCGACGACAGCTTTGTGGTGTCCAAAGCGCTGATAGTGCTGGTCAAGTCGCCCAGCGCATCCGGCAGGTCATAAGGCGCGCGAGTGCGCTCGATCGGGATGGGGCCTTGGAGCTTGCCGTCCCCGCGCGGAGTGATCTCGAGCATCTTTGTGCCGAGCACGGTTTCGGTCTTGATCGACGCTTCGGTGCGGTTGCCGAGTGCGACGTCGTCGTCGACGGTGAAGTTGACCAGCACCTTCGTCCCGTCCAATTTGACGCTGGACACCCGACCGACCGACAGCCCGGACACTCGCACGTCGCTGTCCGGCTTGATTCCACCAGCCTCGGTGAAATACGCGGAATAGCCAGACTTGCCGGTGAGGAAGGGGAGCTTCTCGTAGGAGAAGACCGCAACCACCAAGGCGACCACGATGCCGATGCCGACCAAGCCGACCGTGACCCGGTTGCGCTCGGCAAGCGGCTTGATATTGCGCGGCTTGAACTTTTCTTTCAGGGCGCTAAAACGGCCTTTGATCGCGGTCATTTTTTCGGTAAGCACCGCCCGGTAACCTGGCTCACCAGCTTGACGAACGTGGGCTGTCCGTTTCTGCCGTTGAGCTTGATGATCACGTCACAGATGTAGAAGCCGAAGTAGTCGCCGTACAGGCCGTTGCGCGAGAGCACCTGGTAAACGTCAGGAAGGGTTCTGACGAGGTCGTCGACGTAGTTGTGATCGGACTCGATTTGCCCTGACACCCGGTCGGTTTGGACGACGGTGTCTTTGATTGGCTGACGCGCCGCCGTCAACAAGTCGGCAACCGATCCCGTCGCGGCGTTGATGTAGGCGACGTCTTTGGTGATATCGGTCTTGCGCTCGGAGAGTGCCCCGACAAGCTGGGAGAGTTTGTCCAAGCCTTGCGAGAATTCTTTGTCGCGAGCGCCGAAGGTGTGCAGCACGGTGTTCAGGTTGGTGATCACTTCGCCGATGAGCTTGTCGCGGTTGGCCAGCGTGGTGGTCAGCGCAGATGTTTCGCCGAGCACCGACGAGATGGTGGCCCCCTCGCCCTGGAACACCCTGAGCAGTTGGCCGGACAGCGCATTCACTTGGTCGGGATCTAACGCCCGGAAGAGCGGTCGAAAACCACCGATGAGAGCGTCGACGTCGAGAGCCGGAGAGGTCCGGGCCAACGGAATCGTCGCTCCCGGAGGCAATCTGCGCGGCGGACCGGGCCCATCCTCGAGGGCGAGATAGCGGTCGCCGATGAGGTTTTCGTAGCGTACCGATGCTTTGGTGCCCTCGGTGAGCCTCAGCCCCTTGTCAATGGCGAAGTCGACGTGGACGGTGCCATCCTTGTTCAGTTTGAGGTGACTGACTTTGCCCACTTCGACACCGGCGATGCGGACGAAGTTTCCGCCCTTGAGGCCGGAAACATTGGAAAACTCCGCGCGGTAGGAGGTGCGGGTGTCGAACCGGAACTGGCCGAAAACCGTAACCAGAATGAACACGAAAGCAAGCGAGACAACGGTGAACGCCACCACGCGCGCGATGGCGCCGGCGTTGGGTCTCATTGCGGTTCCTTACTTTTCGTCGCGGGTCAGGGCGCCGGCGGCGGTGCGGGCGGGAGCGGTGGCGTCGCGGCACCGGCGTAATCAGGTGCACCGGACGGCGGTTGTCCGGGGTAGGCCGGTGCCAGGCCCGGCGCCGGACCGCCAGGGTAACGGATCAGCGGCGGCTGGGGTGTTCCCTTGGTGACCGGGAAGTAGTTGTTGTAGCCGGGGAAGCCGATCCCGGGGTTAGGCCGGATGTCCAATCCGGTACCGAATCCGGTGTCGGTGACCAGGTACTTGACCGGGAAGTTCGCGCTGGCGTCAGGCAGCGAGCCACAACTGGGCCTGCCGCCCGGGCCACCCTTGGCCTGCACGACCGGCAGGTTGTCGGGATAGCGATAGGGGTCGTCGCCGAAGAGCAGTCCACCATCGATCATCAGGGATTTGCCGTTGCCCCCCATGGCAGCTCGACCGCCGTTCTCCAGGTACCACACCGCGCCCTCGAAGGTGCACTTGTAGGTCGGTGAGTATTTATTCACCAGCTCGAAGGTTGGCGCCACCAGGTTGATCGCGCTGACCAGGTTCTGCTCATTGCGGCCGATCGTGTTGATCCCCGCATTCGAGAAGCCGATTGCATCCAGCAGCACCTCGTTGAGCGCCTTCTGTTGTTTACTGATCGTCACGCTGGTTGTCGAGAATGCGTCCAGTGTCGACAGGATGTCCTGCGCCGCAACTGAATAGGCTTCGGCGGTCTTACCTAACAACTGCCAGTCCTTCCGGATGGTCTGCTGTTTCGGGTTTACGGCAACGAGCGCTCTGTTCCCTTCGGTGATCGCCTGACCTATCCGAGCGCCCTTGCCGCGAAAAGCGTCGGACAACGCCGAGAGCACGCCGTTCAGCTTTGCCGGATCGATTGCACGGACTATCGACTGCAAGTTTTCGAAGACAGTGTTGACCTCAACCGTCACGTTGCGGCTACGTAACACAGCACCTTTGGCCAGTTGTCGATGAGTGGCGCCCTCTTCAGGGACGATGAGGTCGACATACTTTGCGCCGAACGCAGTGCTGGACTTGATCTCCGCCTCGGTATTGCTTGGCAGATACCGGAATTCGTTCGGATAAATTTTCAGCTTCAGCTTCGAAAGGTTCGTGCCGGCCGAATCGACATAGGATTCAACGTGGTCTACTTCACCGATCTGGACGCCGCGCAGCTTGACTTTCGCGTCGTCTTCCATGACCAGACCGGCCCGATCGGAAATCACCGTGAGTGGAACGGTCGTCTTCAGCGTTCCCTCGAACGCCATCGCGGTCAGCGTGCTGATCGCGACGATCACCAGAACGAGTACCGGTGCCCACCAGATTGGATCAATTCCCCGGCGCCGCCGGGACTCTTGGCTCATCCCGTCACCCCGACAAGTGGAAGTTGCCGGACTGCCCATATACCGACAGCGTGATGGTTAGCAGGATGAAAACTCCGGCGGTGATCGAGGCGCGCACCGCGCGACCGACCGCCTCACCCACGCCCGCCGGTCCGCCGGTGGCGTTGTAGCCGTAGTAAGCGTGAATTGCCATCACCGCAGCCGCCATCGATAGCGCCTCGACGAACGACCAGAGCAGGTCGGTGGGATGCAGAAACGACGAGAAGTAGTGGTCGTACACACCGCGGGACTGCCCGTAGACGATCGTCGTGCCGAATCGGGTGGCCAGAAACGACATCAGCACGGCGACAGTGTAGATCGGGATGACCGCCAGAACCCCAGCCACGATGCGGGTGGATGCCAGGTAGGTGATCGGCCGGATGGCCATCGACTCCAACGCATCGATCTCTTCGTTGATGCGCATAGCCCCGAGTTGCGCGGTCGCGCCGGCACCGATGGTGGCGGCCAGCGCCACACCCGCCGTCGCCGGTGCGATGAACCGGACATTGAGAAACGCTCCCAAAAACCCTGTGAGAGCTTCGATTCCGACGTTGGACAGCGTGTTGTAGCCCTGGACGGCGATCAGTGCGCCGGTGGTCAAGGTCAAAAATCCGATGATGACCACGGTGCCGCCGATGACGGCGAGTGCGCCGGTGCCCATGCCCAGGACGGCGATCAATCGCAGTACCTCACCCGGGTAGCGCCGAACCGCGTCTACGGTAGAGACGAGCGCGGTGCCGATAAACGCCGTTTGCTCCCCCACACTGCGGACCGAGTCGACCAGCCGACCCAGGAGCTCGGCACCGGGTATGTACCTCTCATCTTCGTCGGCTTCCGCACTGCCGCCCGCCCTGGAGGCGAACTTGCCCATGGCGGCGCTTCCCCCCTCGGATTTGGCATTGCGCCCCCTTTTCCGCCGCGGCTTGCCGCGACTCTTCGCTTCGGCGGTGCTCATGGCGATACCTTCACGCCGAATGCGGTGGCCAAGATGTTGATCAAGAACAGAGCCATGAACGCAAACACCACCGTCTCGTTGACGGCGTTGCCCACCGCAATCGGGCCGCCGCCAACGGATAAGCCCTTGTAGCATGCGATCAGACCCGCCGAAAGCCCAAAAAGCAATGCTTTGACCAGGGACACTATTACCTGCGGAAGGCCGGTCAGCAATGTCATCCCAAAGATGAACGCCCCTGGCGTGACGTGTTGCACGTACACGACGAAGAAGTAGCTGCCGGTGAGGCCTACCACCGCTACCGCCGAATACAGCAGCAGCGCAACGAATGTCGCGGCAATCACCCGCGGTACCACCAGTGCCTGGATGGGGTTGACGCCGATGACCTTCATCGCGTCGATCTCCTCGCGAATCGTCCGGGCGCCGAGGTCCGCGCACATCGCGGTGGAGCCCGCGCCAGACACCACGATCGCGGTCACCACCGGTCCTACCTGGGTGACCGAAGCCAACGCAGCACCGGCACCCGACAAGTCACCGGCGCCGACCTCGATCAGGACGATGTTCAGCGTGAAGACGATGAGGACGGTGTAGGGGATCGACAGCACCAGCGTGGGCACGATCGACACCCTCGCGACGAACCAGATCTGATCGATCAGTTCGCGCAGCGCGAACGGCCGCCGGAAGGCGGCGGCGAATGTCTCGCCCGCCAAAACGACAAAGTCGCCGACGCCGGCGACGGGTTTCGACCAATCAATCCCGGATACCGTCGGCCCTGGAGCTCTTTGCGCCAAGGGCCTATCCGCTCCGCCGAGAGACGTAACCGTGTGATAAAGACCACGATTTTATAGGTTGGCTAGTTTGCTTGACGGGTGCATGCCAACCCCCCGGACGGGCCGTCCGGCCGGTTGGATTCTTGGCAGCAACCAGGAATGACTCGTGCAAAATCGTCAAAATTCTGGCGATGACCGCGGCGTTCATCGAGTTTGCTCGATCTGTCGGCGCATGATCCACGTCATCGCACTCCTCTGGCTGAGGGAAGTTTTGGAATCACCCTGTTGTCTGCGGGAATCCACACGTGCAGGTCCGCGACACCGATGCCCCACCCGCCTGCACACACAAATCACGTCGAGAATTTACGGACAGAGGGGTCGAAGCGGGAGAGTTCGGATCAGGCAGAAAAAATGTGCCCTGAGGGATCACTGCAGCCCAGAAAGCGCCGTTGGCCTGGGCAGATACCGGTGGTGACGATCATCTGCCTAAGCCCGGTCAGAAACCAGCCAACGTAGCCCGGAAGAATCCGAGCGAGCCTCAGCCGACGTTGGTGCCACCCTCGGCGATCCGGCGCACCGCCCTCAGGAAGACGTCAATCTCCTCGAAGGTGTTGTAGAACGCGAACGACGGGCGAACGGT
>Ga0187784_10005548_pt1 | contig 10184 bp, 10 predicted proteins | sample 1015_SJ02_MP15_2_FD_132964 | JGI IMG/M metagenome (GOLD analysis project Ga0187784, IMG submission 132964) | Tropical peat soil microbial communities from peatlands in Department of Meta, Colombia - 1015_SJ02_MP15_20_MG | ecosystem: Environmental > Terrestrial > Soil > Wetlands > Peat | place... | reverse complement strand
TCGACGTCGGCCACCGTGCGCACCCCGCCTCCGACGGTCAACGGGATGAAGACCTGCTCGGCCGTGCGGCGCACCACGTCCAGCATGGTGGCCCGCGCCGACGATGACGCAGTCACGTCGAGAAAGGTGAGCTCGTCGGCGCCTTCGGCGTCATAGGCGGCAGCCAGCTCCACCGGATCCCCCGCATCCCGCAGGTTCTCGAAGTTGACTCCCTTGACCACCCGCCCGTCGTCGACGTCCAGGCAAGGAATCACCCGTACCGCAAGACGGTTGCTCAGGACCATCTCAGTAGTCCTCCGGTTGGCCGGTGCCGCGCAGGACCTCGAGGATCTCGGCGTGCGCGCCTGGTCCTGCCGCCAGCGCGGAGTCCGCCGCGGGGGTCCACGGTTCGCCGGCCACGTCGGTGACGACGCCGCCGGCGGCTCGCACCAGCGCGACGCCGGCGGCGTGATCCCACACATGTCCACCGAAACTTATTGAGCCACCAAGTATTCCGTCGGCGACGTACGCGAGGTCCAGGCCGGTCGAACCGTGCATGCGCAATCGTGACGAAACCCGGCTGAGATTCTCCAGCACCGCGATTCGGTACCGCCCCGGGAAGCGGCCGCGCGCGTCCGCGCTGAAGGAACCGGCGCCGATCAGGGCGTCAGCCAGGTCGATGGGAGCCAGGGAAGGCTGCGGTACGCCGTTTTTCATCAATGGGCCACCCAGCACCGCGGTGTAGCGCTGGTCGGTGAACGGCAACCAGGTCAGGCCCGCCACCGGGTCGCCGTCGTGCAGCAGGCCCAACAGGATTCCGGCCATCGGCGACCCGGCCGCGTAATTGAAGGTGCCGTCGACCGGATCCAGTACCCACACCCACGGCGCATCGACGTCCTCGCCGCCGAACTCCTCGCCGTGCACGCCGATTCCAGTGGCCTCGGTCAGGGCGGCGACCACCTGCCGCTCGATCGCGAGGTCGACATCGGTGGCGAAGTCGTTGCCCTTCTTGCGGACCACCGAATCGGCGCGGTGTCCGGCAACGAAAGGCTCCGTTGCGTCGTCGAGGATTGCTGACGCCATCTCAACCAACGCGTCCAAGTCCATGCCCGTCTACTCCTGAACCGCAGCCAGCGCGTGCGGCAGGGTAAACCGCCCGGCGTAGAGCGCTTTGCCGACGATGGCGCCCTCGACCCCGCGGCCGGTGAGAGTGGCGATCGCGCGCAGGTCGTCCAGGCTCGACACCCCGCCGGAGGCGATCACCGGGGCCTCGGTGCGGTCGGCAACCGCAGCCAGCAAGTCGAGATTCGGGCCGCCCAGTGTGCCATCCTTGGTGACATCGGTGACGACGTACCGCGAACATCCTTGACGGTCAAGGCGTTCCAGCACTTCCCACAGGTCGCCGCCATCGGTTTCCCAGCCGCGTCCACGCAACCGGTGCTCGCCGCCTGGATTGCCCTTGTCGATCTGGACGTCCAGCCCGACGGCGACTTTGTCGCCGTACTCGCTGATCGCCTGCGCGCACCACTGCGGGTTTTCCAGGGCCGCGGTTCCCAGGTTCACCCGGGCGCAGCCGGTGGCCAGCGCCGCGGCCAAAGAACCATCGTCACGAATGCCGCCGGACAGCTCCACCCGCACGTCGAGCTTGCCGACGACCTCGGCGAGCAGCTCGCGGTTGGAGCCGCGGCCGAACGCGGCGTCCAGGTCGACCAGATGGATCCATTCGGCACCGTCGCGCTGCCAGCCCAGCGCGGCATCCAGCGCCGAGCCGTACTCGGTTTCGCTGCCAGCCTTGCCTTGCACCAGCCGCACGGCGCGGCCCTCGACCACGTCGACCGCGGGTAACAAAATCAGTGGCATCTTCACAGTCCCCCAACCCAGTTGCTCAGCACGGCCGCGCCGGCATCCCCGCTCTTCTCCGGGTGGAATTGGGTGGCCGACAGCGGCCCTTCCTCGACCGCGGCCAAGAACGGCACCTGATGGGTGGCCCACGTCAGCACGGCCTCCGATGAACCTTCCCAGCGCTGCGCGGCGTAGGAGTGCACGAAGTAGAACCGGGTGTCCGCGTCCAGTCCCTTGAACAGGGCACTGCCGGGCCCGGCATCGACCACATTCCAGCCCATATGCGGGATCACCGGAGCCTCCAGTCGGGTGACGGTTCCCGGCCACTGCCCGCAACCGTTGGTCTCGACGCCGAATTCGACTCCGCGGGAAAACAAGATCTGCATCCCGACGCACACCCCCAACACGGGACGCCCGGCTGCGACCCGCTCGGCGATGATGCGATCGCCTGAGATTTTCCGCAGGCCCGTCATACAGGCCTCGAAGGCGCCGACGCCGGGTACCACCAGCCCGTCGGCCGACGCAGCGGCGCGCGCGTCGGCGGTCACCTCGACCGACGCACCCACCCGCTGCAGGGCGCGCTGGGCCGACCGAAGATTGCCCGAGCCGTAGTCCAGGACCACGACTGATCGTGCTGTCACAGAACACCTTTGGTGGATGGAACATCCGACATGCGGGGGTCGGGCTCGACCGCCTGACGCAATGCGCGCGCCACGGCCTTGTACTGTGCCTCGGTGATGTGGTGCGGGTCTCGCCCGTACAGCACACGGACGTGCAGCGCGATACGGGCATTGGCGGCCAGCGACTCGAACACGTGCCGGTTGACGACGGTGTGGTAGGGCACCGAGCTGCCAGCAATGGTGGTGTGCTGCAGGTGATCCGGCTCTCCCGTGTGCACGCAATACGGCCGGCCGGACACGTCGACCGCGGCGTGCGCGAGCGTCTCGTCCATCGGGATGAACGCGTCCCCGAACCGGCGGATGCCTTTCTTGTCGCCCAGGGCCTGCCCGAGTGCCTGACCGAGCGCGATGGCGGTGTCCTCGATGGTGTGGTGCGCCTCGATCTCGACGTCGCCCTTGGTGCGCACGGTCAGATCGAAGCTGGCATGGCTGCCCAGCGCCGTCAGCATGTGGTCGTAGAACGGCACACCGGTGTCGACGTGAACCTGCCCGCTGCCGTCGAGGTCGAGCTCGACGACGATGTCGGATTCCTTGGTGCGGCGTTCAATACGCGCGCGACGCGTTGCAATAGTGGTCACGAGGCTCCTATTGGCGTGGCTGGGGCCAGTTCGGTGGCCGCGATCTCGGCGCTGGCCCGCAGGAACGCATCGTTCTCGTCGGCCAGTCCTGTCGTGGCACGCAGGTAGCCGGGAATCCCGACATCGCGAATCAAGATACCGGCGTCCAGATAGCGCTGCCAGGTGCCCGGCGCGTCGGCGAATTCTCCGAACAGCACGAAGTTCGCGTCGCTCGGGATCACCCGAAAGCCCATGCCGCTGAGGGCTGTTGTGACGCGTTCGCGTTCGGCGATCAGCGCCGCGACGCTGCTGAGAGTGTCGTCGGCGTGCCGCAGCGCGGCCCGGGCCGCAGCTTGGGTGACCGATGACAGGTGATACGGCAGCCGCACCAGCAGCATCGCGTCGATCATGGCCGGTGTGGCGACCAAATACCCCAGCCTGCCGCCGGCGAAGGCAAACGCCTTGCTCATGGTGCGGGTCACGACGAGCTTGGTCGGATACTCCTCGACCAGCGTCACCGCACTGGGCTGCGAGGAGAACTCACCATAGGCCTCGTCGACGATCAAGATGCCCGGCACCACGTCGAGCAATCGCCGCAGATCCGGCAGCGAAACGCTCTGTCCGGACGGGTTGTTGGGGCTGGCGATGAACACCACATCCGGTTTGCGGTCGCTGATCGCGGCGACGGCGGCATCGACGTCGAGGCTGAAGTCGTCAGCGCGGGCAGCTTCGAGCCATTCGGTGCGGGTGGCGGCGGAGATGATCGGGTGCATCGAGTAGGACGGGGCGAACCCGATCGCGGTGCGCCCAGGCCCACCGAACGCCTGCAGCAGCTGTTGCAGGATCTCGTTGGAACCATTGGCCGCCCAAAGGTTTTCGACACCAAGTTGGACGCCGGTTTGCGCGGTGAGGTAGCTGGCCAGATCACGGCGCAGTGCCTCCGCGTCGCGGTCGGGATAGCGGTGCAGGTCTGCAGCCGTCTCGGCCACCGTGCGCACGACGTCATCGACCAGCGCCTTGGTCGGCGGGTGCGGGTTCTCGTTGGTGTTCAGCCGCACCGGAACCGCCAATTGCGGTGCCCCGTAGGGCGATTTGCCACGCAGATCATCGCGCAGCGGCAGGTCGTCGAGGGTTGGCTTCGGCGTGGTCATCGCTCGAACCTCCGCCGTATCGCCTCGCCGTGTGACGGCAGGTCTTCGGCTTGGGCCAGCGTGACCACGTGTCCGGAGACGTCTTTGAGGGCCGCCTCGGTGTAGTCGACGAGGTGGATGCCGCGCAGGAACGTCTGCACCGACAGGCCGCTGGAATGCCGGGCGCTGCCCGCGGTTGGCAGCACGTGGTTGGATCCGGCGCAGTAGTCGCCGAGGCTGACCGGCGAGTACGGGCCGATGAAAATTGCTCCGGCCGAACGTATTCGTCCGGCAACCCGCGGCGCATCGACGGTCTGGATCTCCAGGTGCTCGGCGGCGTAGGCGTTGACGACTTTGACGCCGGCGTCCAGGTCGTCGACCAGGATGATCGCCGATTGGTGTCCACCGAGCGCGGCGGTCACCCGTTCGCGGTGCACCGTCGTTTTCAGCTGGGCCGCCAATTCGGTGTCGGTGGCATCGGCCAGATCCTCACTCGGGGTGATCAGCACGCTGCCCGCCATCTCGTCGTGTTCGGCCTGGCTGATCAAGTCGGCGGCCACATGCGCCGGATCGGCGGTGTGGTCGGCCAGGATGGCGATCTCGGTCGGCCCGGCTTCAGCGTCGATTCCCACGCGTGAGCGGCACAGCCGCTTGGCGGCGGTGACGTAGATGTTGCCGGGGCCGGTGATCATGTCGACCGGCGCCAGTTCTTGACCGTCGGTGTCGGTGCCGCCGTAGGCGAGCAGTGCCACCGCCTGCGCGCCGCCCACGGCCCACACCTCCTCGACTCCCAGCAGCCGGGCGGCGGCCAGAATCGTCGGATGCGGCAGGCCGTCAAAGCGGGCCTGCGGCGGGCTGGCCACCACCAGCGAGTCGACGCCCGCAGTCTGCGCGGGCACCACGTTCATTACCACGCTGGACGGGTACACCGCGTTGCCGCCGGGCACATACAGGCCAACCCGCTCGACGGGAACCCACCGCTCGGTGACCGTCGCGCCCGGGCCGAGTGTGGTGGTGACATCGGTGCGACGCTGGTCGGCGTGCACGGCGCGGGTGCGTTCAATCATCACCTGCAGGGCTTCGCGGACTCCCGCGTCCAGTTCGGCCAGCGCGGCGTCCAGCGCGGCGCCGGGAACCCGGACAGCCGGGGGGCGCACGCCGTCGAAGGACTCTCCGAACTCCAATGCGGCCTCGGCTCCGCGCTCGGCGACGGCCTGCACGATCGGCCGCACGTGGGGCAGCACGGTCTCCACGTCGGCGCCACCGCGCGGCAACGCTTCCCGCAATCGGGCTGCCGTCAGCTCCGTGCCCCGTAGATCGATACGCGGCATCGGCGACGTTTGGGCGGTACTCACGGTCTCCATTGTCCCAGAGCAGCTCAAGTTGATTTCCGACCGGTACAGTGCCGGTGAACAAGCCCACACCCCGGTATTGAAGAGGGAGCCGCCATGTCCGCAAAGGATCATCCCAACAACGCCCCGGGCGTCCCGATGGTGTTCCCGCCCTGGTTCGAGAACTTCCAGATCAAATACGTCAATCCGGCGCTCAAACCCATCGCGCGTTATCTGCCCGGAACCGCGACCATCAAGCATCGTGGCCGCACGTCCGGCAAACCATACGAGACGATCATCACCCCTTACCGCAAAGGAAACGTGCTGGCGATCGCGCTGGGCCACGGCAAGACGAACTGGGTCAAGAACGTGCTGGCCGCCGGTGAAGCAGATGTACAGTTCAGCCGCAACCGCGTAGTGCATATCACCAACCCGCGGATTCTGCCGGCCGGATCCGACGGTGACGGGCTGCCCTTCATGGCGCGCGCGCAACTGCGCCGGATCGGGGTTTTCGTCGGCGATATCGCCTGACGTCGCGTTGCGTGTGCGCTGAGGGCGTTCAGTGTGCGTTCAGGGCGGAATTCGGGCGATTTTTCCGCCCAGGACGCACACTACAAACGGTTGAAAAGGGGCCGTGCCTACATGTCCAGGCCGATATCGAGCGCCCGCACCGAGTGCGTCAGCGCACCGACGGCCAGGTAGTCCACACCGGTTGCGGCGTGGGTCGCCGCGTTGTCGAGGCTGAGCCCACCGGACGACTCGAGCAGCACGGCGGGCGCGCGGGCATCCCGACGCTGCACGGCCATCTGGGTCTGCCACACCGCGAAGTTGTCCAGCAGGATCAGTTCCGGCTTCTCGGGCAACACCGCATCAAGCTGCTCGAGTGAATCCACTTCCACCTCGCACGGCAGATCGGGGGCAGTTTCCCGAACCGCCCGCAGCGCGTCGACCACCGATCCCGCGGCCGCGACATGGTTGTCCTTGATCAGGGCCGCATCACCGAGCCCGAGCCGGTGGTTGACGCCGCCACCTACTCGCACCGCGTATTTCTGCAGCAGCCGCAGGCCGGGCAGGGTTTTGCGGGTATCGCGGACCTTGGCCTTGGTGCCGCGCACGGCCTCGACCCAGGCCGCCGTCGCAGTGGCGATCCCCGACAGGTGGCAGACCAGATTCAGCATGGTCCGCTCGGCGGTCAGCAGGCCGCGCGTGTCGGCTCGCACCGTCAACAGCGGCGCTCCTCGCTGCAGCCGGGCACCATCCTCGACCCGGTCGAGCACTCGGTAGCCGCCGGCCCCGAGCACCTCGTCGAGCACCAGCAACGCGACGTCCACCCCGGCGATCACGCCGTGCTCCCGAGGCACCATCGATGCGGTGGCCACCGCGCCCTCGGGCACCGTGGCCAGCGTGGTGATGTCAGGCCCGTAGCACAGGTCCTCGTCCAGACCTCGCCGGATGATGTCTCGAGCAGCGCTGCGTTCGTGCGACAGCATCGTCACCCCACCGCCGCCAGCGCCTCCACCAGCACCGAGTTCTGGTCGTCGGCCAGCCGCAGCACGCTGCTGCGTGCTTGTTCCGGTGCGGCGTCCGAATACTCCGCGCGGTGGTGGCACCCTCGGCTTTCGTTGCGGGCCAACGCCGCGACGGTCACCGCCCGCGCGACCAGCGCCAACGCGACATCCTCGAAATCGCGGCGACCGGCAACATTGCGAAGCCGCGCTGCGCCGAGCATGTTGGACAACCTGTTCAGCCCGGCGGCGTCACGCACCACCGAGGCGTCCCGGCTCATCGCGAGTTGCAGCTCAGCGCGCTCCGGCGCGGTATAAACGATCGGCTCGGGCCAAATCGCCGGCAAGGTCGCGCGGGGATGGCCGACCGCCGCGGCATGTGCGGCCGCCGTCTTTCCGGCCCGGCCACCGACCACCAGGCCTTCCAGCAAGCTGTTGGACGCCAAACGGTTGGCGCCGTGCAAGCCGGTGCGGGCCACCTCGCCCGCGGCAAACAATCCCGGCAGCTCGGTTTGGCCGTACACGTCTGTGACGATGCCGCCGCAGCTGTAGTGCGCCCCCGGAACAACCGGGATGGGTTGGCGGACCGGGTCGATCCCGGCGGCCCGGCACGCCGCCGTCACGGTCGGGAACCGGCTCGCAAAAGCTTCGATGCCGCGCGCGTCGAGAAAAGCGCAGGGATCGCCGGTGGCCCGCAGGCGCGCGTCGATGGCTGCCGCGACGACATCGCGCGGCGCCAGATCGCCCATCGGATGAACGCCGGCCGTCACCGAGTTGCCCTGCCTGTCGACCAAGACCGCGCCCTCACCGCGGATCGCCTCGGTGATCAACGGGCGCCGTCCGCCGGCCCCAAAGTCGCGGCTACCAGCGGCGAAAAGCATCGTCGGGTGAAACTGTATGAACTCGAGATCGCTGACCGCCACACCGGCCCACAAGGCCAACGCGATCCCGTCGCCGGTGGAGCCGTCGGGATTGGTGGTCGCGCTGTAGAGATGCCCGAGCCCGCCGGAGGCCAGGATGACCGAGGGCGCGCTGATGATCCCGTACCCGCCCCGATTGCCCACCGCCACCCCGGTCACCGCCACACCGTCATGCAGCACCCGCAGCGCCACCTGGCCGGTACGGATCTCCAGCATGCGTGCGGCGTGGTCGAGCGCGCGCTGGACCTCGGCGCCGGTGGCGTCGCCACCGGCGTGCACGATGCGGCGCCGCGAGTGGCCACCTTCGCGGGTCAACGCCCACTGGCCGGGGACCGATTCATCGAATCGTGCACCGTGCCCGACCAATTCGGACACCGCGCGGTATCCGTCCGCGACGATCGAGCAGACCGCGTCGGGATCGCACAGGCCCGCGCCCGCGGCCAGGGTGTCGGCGACGTGCGCCTCGACCGAGTCGTCATTGTCCGGCAGCACCACCGCGATGCCGCCTTGCGCGTAGTGGGTCGCGGTCGCCCCGTGCCTCTGGTCTGCCTTGCTGAGCACGACGACGCGGCGACCGGCGCGATGGGCGGCCAGCGCGGCGGCCAATCCCGCGACACCGGTGCCGATGACGACCACGTCGGCGGTATCCATCCAAGCCGGAGCCGCCATTATTCGCCGCCGCCCGGTTGCCCGATTTCGATCATCCGCTGCACGCTGCGCCGGCCGGCCGCGGCGATCTCCGGGTCGACATGGACTTCGTCCGCCCCCTCGGCCAGGCAGCGCAACAGGGCCGCGGGGGTGATCATCTTCATGTACTTGCACGACGCGCGGTCGTTGACCGCTCGAAAGTCGACCTGCGGCGCCGCCCGGCGCAGCTGATACAACATGCCGACCTCGGTGGCGACCAGCACCTGGCGCGCACGCGTCTGGTTGGCGGCCTCGAGCATGCCGCCGGTGGACAGGATCTTCACCCGGTCCGGGGGGAAGGCGCCTTCACCGGCGAGGTACAAAGCCGAAGTGGCGCAACCACATTCGGGATGCACAAAAAGCTCGGCATCGGGATGTGCGCGGGCCTGGTCGGCGAGCTCGTCGCCGTTGATGCCGGCGTGTACGTGGCATTCACCGGCCCACACATGCAGGTTCTTGCGACCGGTCACCCGGCGCACATGGGCGCCCAGGAATTGGTCGGGGCAGAACAACACCTCGCGGTCGGGGTCGATGGACGCGACCACATCGACCGCGTTGGACGAGGTGCAGCAGATGTCGGTGAGCGCCTTCACCGCCGCGGTGGTGTTGACGTAGGAAACCACGACGGCGCCGGGGTGTTCTTCCTTCCAGGCGCGCAGTTCGTCCGGGGTGATCGAATCGGCCAGCGAGCAGCCGGCGCGCTGATCCGGAATCAGCACGGTCTTATCGGGGCTGAGGATCTTGGCGGTCTCGGCCATGAAGTGCACGCCGCAGAACACGATGGTGTCCTCGGGTGCCTCGGCGGCGATCCGAGACAGCGCCAACGAATCCCCGACGTGGTCCGCGACGTCCTGGATGGCGGGCAGCTGGTAGTTATGCGCGAGCAGGGTCGCGCCACGCAACGTCGCCAGTCGGCGAATCTCGGCGGCCCACTGCTCATCCGCGTCCGCGCCGGCGTAGCCGGCTGGCGAGTCGGTGATGTCGGCGATCATGTCTTCGGCGAGCGTGTCCATGCGATTCAGCACCGTCATGGCGGCTCCTTTCGCACCCGGGAGGTTTTCGACTTATAGTCGAAAACATGCCCCATGGTAGCACCGCCCATGAAGTGCTTGCGGTCGTATTCCAGGTTCGCCAGGTTACTGAGCAGGTTACGAAGGGCCCGCGAGCAGAGAAACCGCAGCTTAACGTGCTGTTATGGCAGCGTGCCAAGGATCCCCAACGCGGCGCGTGGTCGCTGCCGGGCGGACAGCTGCGCAACGACGAGGACATGACCACCTCGGTCCGGCGCCAACTGGCCGAGAAGGTCGACCTCAAAGAGCTGGCCCATCTAGAGCAGCTGGCGGTGTTCTCCGACCCGCACCGGGTGCCGGGCACCCGGATGATCGCGTCGACCTTCCTGGGCCTGGTGCCCTCCCCCGCCACTCCCGAACTGCCGCCGGACACCCGCTGGCATCCGGTGAGCTCGCTGCCGCCGATGGCCTTCGACCACGGCCCGATGGTGACCCACGCCCGGGCCAGGCTGGTCGCCAAGATGTCGTACACCAACATCGGTT
>Ga0187784_10005547_pt1 | contig 10186 bp, 12 predicted proteins | sample 1015_SJ02_MP15_2_FD_132964 | JGI IMG/M metagenome (GOLD analysis project Ga0187784, IMG submission 132964) | Tropical peat soil microbial communities from peatlands in Department of Meta, Colombia - 1015_SJ02_MP15_20_MG | ecosystem: Environmental > Terrestrial > Soil > Wetlands > Peat | place... | reverse complement strand
GTGAGCGGGGAGGCTCCGGCAGCTGATGCTGCTGGAGGGGGTGCTGAACCAGCGGCAACGAGCGAAGCGAGGGTGAGCGGGGAGGCTCCGGCAGCTGATGCTGCTGGAGGGGGTGCTGAACCAGCGGCAACGAGCGAAGCGAGGGTGAGCGGGGAGGCTCCGGCAGCTGATGCTGCTGGAGGGGGTGCTGAACCCCATTAATTGTTCGCGAAGCTCTCCTTCTTGCGCGTAGCAGGGCCTTTGGCTCTCCCTATGAGGTGGGTGGACACCTTCGCGGAGACACCCTTTTCGATCTGTCTGGCCCTTTCTCTCGATATGTTGAAATGGTCGCCGATCTCCTGCAATGTCATGGGCTCATCGGTCATGATACGGTGCTCGAAGATGTACAGCTCGCGCTCGTTGAGCATGGCCCGGAACTCGGCTATCTTTCCGGCCGCTATCTTCTTCTTCTCCCTTTCCTCGACCATGTCTTCCACATCCCCGTCAGTCTTGACCATGTCCATCATGGTTTCCTCTCCGTCCTCATATGCGGGCTGATCGAGGGAAACGTCCGCCATGGAGAGCCTTCTCTCCATATCTTCCACATCTTCCTGCTTTACGTCGAGGTTGCTTGCGAGAAGCTGGGGCGCAGGCATGATGCCTTTGGCCTCAAGCCGCCTCTTTTCCTTCTCCAGGCCGTAGAACAGCTTCTTTTCGCTCTCGGTGGTGCCGATCTTCACGAGGCTCCAGTTATTCCTGATATACTTGAGCATGTAGGCCCTGATCCAGAAAGATGCGTAGGTAGAGAACTTCGTTCCTTTGTAAGGGTTGTACTTCTTTACGGCCTGCATGAGGCCTATGTTCCCCTCTTGAACGAGATCCCGGACATTCATGTACGTGTTATAGTAGCCGAGGGCGATTTTGACGACCAATTTGAGATTCGAGAGGATGAGCGTTCGGGCTGCTTCTTTGTCCTTGTTCTTGTAAACTCTTTCGGCGAGAGCCTTCTCCTCCTCCCTCGACAGGAGGGGATACCTCGACACCTCCGCAAGGTACTGCTTCAGTGGATCGTAACTGGCAGGAAGAGATGACTTTTCTTCCAGCGTCTCTTCTCTTTCGAGTTCTTCCAATCGGGCTCATTCCCCCTTTTACGCTTGATACTTTAACTTACCACGTCCGGCCACGCCAATCAAGGAAACACGGGGGATCGAGGCAGGCCGGGCAAGGGAACATGAGGCGAAAGGCGTGGCAATGACGTAACAGAGGAACTATATTTTGTTTCAAGGCATTCATCGAAACCAAGGCGAATCAGGAAGGCAGGAGGAGTATCGCAGCGAAACAACGGGGGTCTTTAAGATGAGCACGCTTAAGGTCAAGACGTTCATGTCGCCACTCAAGATCTTTCACACGAAGGAAGAAATTGCCTCGCTTGACGACCAAGTAAACCAGTTCATGGCTGAGCAGGACGTGAAAAGGGTGATCTCCGTGAGCGACGCGTGCACGACGGACAATACGGGCGCCACGATCGGGATCATGAGGGTTCTTGCCTACGAGACCTAAAGATTGCCCCTTCCCGGGGGCGAGCCTTCATGTCTCGGGAAAACAAATGTCCGCACCCTCAGGCACCGCGCAATAGTGCGAGCCAGGAGCCTGATCGTCTTTGGCCTTTCCCTCTAAAGACTGCCTCGTGGTGAGGGCCTTGGATACGAGCAATCCCGCCCCCACACCGATTGCTCCTCCGACGAGAAAGGTGAGAAGCGTCCTGTTATTTATCTGGTTTTCCATAGCAGCCTCCTTATCTACCCTAATGTAAGTCGCCCTCCATGCGTAATCAAGCCCGCTCGTGCGTTTCAGGCCAGTCGCGGCACCACCCGTCAAGGCTTCTCATTCCCATTCGCTTCCCGCTTTTCGCGCACGCGCAGGTGATCGGGCGTGATTCGCCCCTCTATATGGCTCGCGCAAGGCCAAGCCGCGTTATGGTATGGCCGGGTCTATTTCCTCCGGGAAGATAATGACAAGACTTGACAAATCCACCAGGGAATATCATGCTGAAGAAAAGGGACTTAAGGGGTTTACCGTGTGTCTGAACATACCAGCCTGCCTGCATCTACTTCCATTTTCGCCCCTGCCGCGTGCCCCATGAATAGCTGGAGGGATTTGATCGGCCTTCCTGGTCTTGGGAGACCTCCGGATTCCTCAGGGATTCGCCTCGATGTGTACTGGGAGCCGAGCCCGCGGGACGTGGTGAGGGAGATGGTGCGGATGGCCGAGGTCCGGAAGGCGGATGTAGTTTACGACCTGGGATGCGGCGACGGCAGGGTCGTCATCGAGGCTGCCAAGCAGGGCGCCCGCGGCGTGGGAATCGACCTCGATCCTCGAAGGATCAAAGAGAGCGTCGACAACGCTGCTGCCGCAGGGGTTGTAGACCAGGTGCATTTCTCCGAGGGGAACCTTTTCCAGGCAGACGTGCATGACGCAACAGTCGTCATGCTGTTCCTCTTTCCCGACGTGAACCTGAGGCTGAGACCGAAGTTGATCCGCGAATTGAGGCCGTCCACAAAGGTCCTTTCCTATTGTCACAGCATGGATGCGTGGGAGCCCGACCGGTATCTCAAGATCAGGACGAACTACCTCTACTATTGGATGGTGCCAGCGAACATAGGCGGCCATTGGGCAGGACAGATAGATCGGTCCGGCTCATCAATTCCTCTGCGTCTCGAGCTGGAGCAGGAGTTTCAACAGGTGAGGGGAAGGGTGATGATCGGGGATGCGCTCTGGCGCATAGAGAGCGTTTCAATGAGGGGTAGGGATTTCAACTTTATGGCCCGGGGAGGACCACGGGGGGACCGCCTTTCGCTGAACGGGACCGCAGGCGATGACCTCGCCTCCGGCACCCTTGAGAGTCAGGGCTATTTCGAAGGGACCGCGGGCTGGACGGCCACGAGGAACCCGGACACGAGGAGAAGCCTCGCCCGCTAGCGAAAAAAGATGACGCCTTAGGTGGCCCCAGGCAGTTCGTCCTGCCGATACCCAGTGCCGTCGAAGACAAAGCACCGCAAACCCGCTATCTGGCCGAGGAAGCTCACGAGAACTTGGGAGGATGCTGAGGATTTTATGCAGACGCCGCAGTCGGAGCTGAGGCTCCTCGGCACGGGCACGACCTCCATGCTCACGTGTCCATGCTTGAGGCGCTTTTCTGCCTTGAGCACGTCGTGTATGGTAGTAAAGAGCAGGTAGTGCACCCTATTGGCTGGCAATGGCTCTCATGACCTCCAGCAATCGGTCGATGTCGTCGCCGCCGGTAAAATAGCCGGGAGAGATGCGAACCCCGCCATTGGGAAAGGTTCCGACAGCCCTATGGGCCAAAGGGGCGCAATGAAGGCCGACCCGCACCGAGATACCCGCACGGTTGCATGCGTAGCCCACTTCCGATGGCTCGACGCCTTCTACATTCATGAGAATGATAGGCAGCAGATGGTGCGGCCCGTCGACGTCTCCGTATACCTTGATCCTCCGCATGCGGCGAAGACCTTCGAGGATCCTCTCTTTCGCCTCCCTTTTCTTCTCGCCGATCTCCCCTAGGCCCACCCTGTCGATAAAGTTGAGGCCTCCGAGCAGTCCGGCAATGGCGGGTGTGGCGGGTGTGCCGGATTCGTACCGGTCAGGCAGGGCCACAGGCTGCTCCGTATGTTCGGAATTGCTCCCGGTGCCGCCGAACTTGAGCGGGACCGGATCAACCCCCTCGCGCAGATAGATTGCCCCCAACCCCTGAATGCCGAAGAGGGCCTTGTGGCAAGAAAAACAGAGCACGTCTATGCCCTCCTTCCGGACGTCAATGGGAATGTTGCCGATCGTCTGGCAAGCATCGACGATGAGGAGCTTACCGCTGATAGCGTCCCGTATCCTGTCCAGAGGCTGCACTGTTCCGAGGATATTCGAGCCGTGGTTGATGATAACGGCCCTCGTCTTCCTCGATACTGCATCCTTGAGCGCCTTGAGGTCGAGAGAGCCTCCTTTCGTGCAGGCAACCACAGAAACCTCAACGTGCCTCGTCTTGGCCACGAAATCGAGGGGCCTCATCACCGAGTTGTGCTCCATTGCGGTGGTGACCACATGATCTCCCTTTCCCAGGAGGCCCAGGATGGCGAGATTGAGGGACTCTGTTCCGTTCTGGGTAAAGATCAACCTCTCCGATTGTTGCCCGTTGATGAATGCGGTGAGTCTCTCCCTCGCATCGAAGACCAGCCGAGCCGCATCTATTGACGGGGCATGGCCGCCCCTCCCGGGATTGCCTCCCGTGGAGGTGAGGAAGCGGAGGACCGACGTTACAGTCTCTTCCGGCTTCGGAAAAGAGGTGGCTGCATTATCAAAGTACATCATCAGGGCTTCAAGACGCTCGAGGACTCGGCGAGGGAAGAGACTATCTCGAACATGTTGCTCGTTCTGCCGACCCGCACCCGCTCCTTCAGATGATAGAAGTCGATGCACGTGCCGCACAACAGGATCTCCACCCCGAGATCCTGCAGCTCCTCCAGGTATGGCAGCACCTCGGATGTGTCGGAAGCGAGCCTGACCCCACCGTTGACGAAAGCGATCCGCCACGGCAGGGGCTTCATCTCCTTCAAGGTCATAAGGAACGACTTCATGAGGATCGCTCCCAGGCGATCATCCCCCCTTCCCAGGGTTTCGCCATCGACGAAGGCCATGATCTTTCTTGCCTTACCTTCCTTTTCGGGCGCCCCTTCTTCGGCCCTCGAGGCAATGAGAAGAAACATGTCCCCCTGCTGCTCCATTGCCACCCGGTAGCCCCTCGATTCAAGAAATCGGCGGACATTCTCCCGGGATGTCTCATTGTCGACGCCGACCTTTACCTCATCCAGTCCCTGGTCCTCGATAAGTTTCTTGGTTTCCAGAACGGGTTGAGGGCAGCTCTTACCTCTGCAGTCGAGAAAATACATAGACATATTGTAAACGATAACGGGCGCCTTGGCAAGAGTGTATATAGGTATTAGTGATGAGTGTTATAGAAAGGGCGACTCTATGATCTCTACGGAAAAGTCTTTCGGTGTGCCCGAATACGTATCGGGGAAGAGGATGGAAAAGGGCATCTCCTTGTTCGGTGACAGCACGAACGAAATCAGATTCGCTTTTCTGAAGTCAGCCACCTTCTTCTCTATGTCCGACTTGTCCATCTGCCGCACCTCACCTTCCGTCAGGGGGAGGCCGGCGAGGGCCAGATGCTCTCCTATGATCGCCCCCTGTAGGTCGAAGAGCTTCGCCTTCAAGATCACATACTTTCGAGGCTTTGTCGAACCGTTCGCCACCACCCCGCGGATGAGGAATACCTTACCATCCTTAATGACGGTCTCCTGTCCCTCGATCTTTTCCAGTTTCAGCCACCTGTTCCCGGCACCCACGTAGTTCATCCAGCCATACCATCCCCCGGCAGCGAGGAGGAGAACGACGACGATGCAGACGAGAAGGGCGGTAAGGAGCCTGCGGGTCTTCTCTTGGGCAGGCTTCTCGGGAGTAATCGAAGGGCTCTCTGACAACGGGCCCCGCGTGAACCTCTGCTCTGTTATGGGGCTCCGGCCCGCCTCGTCCCCCCCGTGAACGAAGACGTGGCCGCAACCGGAGCATCGCATTTTTTGGTAGGGGGACTTGAGCTGGCTGTCGTCCAGCCTATACGCTCTCTTGCACTCGGGGCACGTAATGATCATTGTCCGGCCCTTGATAGGGGAAGGGGGGTCCCCCCTTCCCCTATCTGCTCAATCTCTTCTTGAACTCGTCAATCAGTTTCGGCACCACCTGATTGTAATCCCCTACTATACCATATGAGGCGATCTTAAAGATAGGGGCATCGGCATCCTTGTTGATGGCCACGATGCAGTCCGATGTCCTCATTCCTGCGAGGTGCTGAATTGCCCCAGAGATGCCGCACGCGATGTAGATCTTCGGCTTCACCGTCTTGCCGGTCTGGCCCACCTGGTGCTCCTGGGGGATCCAGCCGGAGTCCACGGCGGCGCGAGACGCACCGAGGGCACCTCCCAGCGTGTTTGCCAGGATCTGCAGAATCCCGAAGCCTTCCGGCTTGCCCATGCCTCTTCCACCCGAGACGATGATGTCCGCTTCTACGAGGTTTACCGCAACCTCCGACTGCATGAACTGAAGGACCTTCGTCCTTAAGGTCTCTTCGGAGACTGCCACGGATTCCTTCACCACTTCTGCGCTCTTCGACGTGTCTCGCTCAGACATGGCGAAGACCTTGGGCCTCACCGTTGCCAGCTGGGGCTTCGTCTTCTTGTTCGCGACGGCTACGAGGAAGTTTCCGCCGAAGGCCGCCCTCGTCATCTTGAGCGTCTTGTCCGCGTCGATCTCCAGGCCTATAGCATCCGAGCCGAGGCCCGTTTCCAGCGTAGCAGCGCAGGCTGTCGAGAGATCGGCTCCCTGGCTCGTCGAGCGGAACAGGACGATGTCCGGCTTATGCTTGTCTATGATCGAGCAGGCTGCCTTGGCATAGGCATCGGGCCTGAACGTCTTGAATTCGGCACCGTCCGCAGCATATACCTTGGTGGCCCCGTAGTAGCCCGCCTCTTTTGCTATTTCATCGGTATTCTCCGCTATAGCGAGGGCGCAGACGTCTGCACCCAGCTCCCCTGCGAGCTTCTTGCCTATGCCCATGAGCTCATAGGACATCGGGGTGAAGGCCCCTGACTTGTGCTCCACGTATACCCACACGTCCTTATAGTCAGACATATTGCTTCCTCCTCATCGTTATTTTATGACCTTCAGGTCGAGGAGCTTCTCCACGAGGAGGTTGCTCACCTCATCGAGCTCTCCCTTGAGCACTTCTCCGCCTGCCCTCGGCGGCGGCGTGGTGAGCTCGATCACCTTTACCGCAGACCCTTCGACGCCGATCTTCTCCTTGGCCGCGCCGATGGCGCTCGAATCCCATACGGGTATCTGGACTTTCGCAGCCTTCCTGATGCCCATGAGGTTGGGGAGCCTTGGCTCGTTGATCCCTTTGAGCACCGACACCACGGCAGGAAGCTTCGCCTCCACCACCTCGATGCCTCCCTCAATGCCACGCTCGACCTTGATCTTCTTGTTTGCCGCATCGATCTCTACAACCTTCCCGACGAAGCTCACCTGGCTGAAGCCCAGCCTGGTGGCTATCTCGGAGGCCACGATGCCCGTGTTGCCGTCCGTGGCCTGCTTGCCGCAGAACACGACATCCACGTCGCCCAGCTTTTCTATGGCCTTTGCAAGAGCATATGAGGTGGCAAGGGTGTCGGAACCGGCGAAAGCAGGGTCGCTCACGTGATGGACCTCGTTCACGCCCAAAGCAAGGGCGTTTCTCAGCACGTCCATTGCCTTCTCCGGGCCCAAGGTGATGGCCACTATCTCCGCATCGTACTTCTCCTTCGTCAGAAGGGCCTCCTCCAGGGCAAACTCATCAAAGGGGTTGGTGATCGAATCCATGTCCTCTCTTTTGAGAGTGCCTTTTTGAAGGTCCCATTTCACCTCGGCTTCAGTATCAGGAACCTGTTTGATACACACGACAATCTTCACAGCGCCCTCCTTGGAATGTTTTGTTATTTGCCGCGATACGTAGGTGTTCGCTTTTCGAGAAAGGCAGTCATGCCCTCCTTCTGGTCCTCGGTGCCGAAGCACAGGCCGAAGGCCTCCGCTTCGAAATCGAGACCCGTTTCGATATCCATCGTGAGGCCCCGGTTGATGCAAGCCTTCGCCAGTCTTATCCCGACAGGGCCGGCGGAGAGGATCCGTGACGCAAGCTCCTCCACCTGGGCCATCAGCTGGTCGTCGGCCACCACTTTGTTGATGAGGCCCATGTCAAACGCTTCCTGGGCCGTTATCACCCGTCCGGTGAAAATGAGCTCCTTGGCCCTGGCCGGACCCACGAGCCTTGCGGTCCGCTGGGTGCCTCCGAAGCCGGGAAGGATGCCCAGGGTCACCTCCGGAAAGCCGAGCCTGGCCTTTTCAGACGCGTAGATGATGTCGCAGGCCAGGGCTACCTCGAATCCACCTCCCAAGGCATATCCGTTCACCGCAGCTATGACAGGTTTGTCCAGCCTCTCGAGCGCTGAGATGGCGGCATGCCCCTTCTGCGAGAAGCTCATGCCCTCTACGGGGTTCATGGGCTGCATCTCCTGTATGTCCGCGCCCGCCACAAAGGCCTTGTTCCCCTCCCCCGTGACGACCACCACGCGTACCGCGTCGTTGCAGGCAAGCTCGCCCACCGCGTCGAGGAGGTCGTCAAGGGTGGCCGAATTGAGCGCATTGAGCGCCTTGGGCCTATTGATCTTGATGAAGCCTATCGCCTGCCGCACCTCGAGGTTGACGTTCTCGTAGGGCATGTCACGTCTCCCTTTCTACCACCATCGCCATGCCCTGGCCTCCCCCGATGCACATGGTCGCAAGCCCGTACTTCAAGCCGAGGCGGGGCAGCTGGTACATGAGCGTTGTCACGAGGCGGGCCCCCGTGCAGCCGATGGGATGGCCGATAGATATGCCGCCTCCGTGCATGTTCGTCCGCGCCAGATCGAGCTTAAGCTCCCTGATATTGGAAATCGCCTGCGAAGCGAAGGCCTCGTTCAGCTCGACCATGTCGATCTTGTCGAGGGTCAGGCCTGCCCGTTTCAGGGCCTTTTTCACCGCCGGGATAGGGCCCAGCCCCATATACGCGGGATCGACGCCGCCCGCGGCGTAGGAAATCACCTTGCCCATGGGCTTGATGCCGAGCTCCTTGGACTTCTCTCTGGACATGAGCACCACTGCGGCAGCTGCATCGTTGAGCCCCGACGCATTGCCGGCCGTGACGGTTCCGCCCTTCTTGAACGCGGTCCCCAGCTTAGCCATCTTCTCAAGAGACGTATCCATGGGCCGCTCATCCGTGTCGAATATGACGGGATCTCCCTTCTTCTGGGGGATGACCACCGGCACGATCTCCGCCTTGCACCACCCCTCCTTGATCGCCTTGCGCGCCCTCTGGTGGCTCATGAGGCCGAACTGGTCCTGTTCCTCGCGGGTAATGCCGAACCGCTCGGCAATGTTCTCGGCGGTCAACCCCATGTGATAGCCGTAGAAGATCTCCCACACGCCGTCGAGCACCATGAGATCGACCATCTCGCTGTTGAACATACGGGCCCCGAACCTGGCCGCAGGAAGGGCATAGGGCGCCAGGCTCATGTTCTCCATGCCGCCCGCCACGATGATGTCCGCGTCCCCTGCCATGATCGCCTGAGCCCCACTCGCGATGGCCCTCAAGCCGGAGGCACAGACCTTGTTGACGGTGAACGCATTCGTCTCCTTCGGCACCCCGCCGAAAATCGCTGCCTGTCTCGCCGAGTTCTGACCGAGACCCGCCTGCAGCACGTTCCCCATAATAACTTCATCGATGGCAGCCTCTTTGAGGGCGCTATCGAAATCGTAGTATTTTGCCTCGAGGTCTGTCTCCAGCTTGCCCCCGAAGATCTCCGGGGCAAACTCCCTATCCTTCGTCCTCGACGGCCTCAAGCCAGCTCTTTTGAGCGCTTCTTTTATGACCAGACCTCCGAGCTTTGCCACGGGCACGTCCTTGAGGCTCTGCCCGAACTGGCCTACGGCAGTCCTCGCTGCCGAGACAATGACAACCTCCCTCATGGTTCACCCCCTCATCTGCTGATTATTAAAAAATTCACAATCTTTTATCCCAAAAGCAGCCTCTTTGTCAAGTCTGCTTTCGAAGAATCAATACGCAATTGCATCCGAAGGGGATGCCCAGAAAGCCCCCTGCAGAAGTACGTACCGTACCGTCTCTGCCAACGCGTTATTTCCGGTCGCTTTTCTCCCGGCGGCAATGCCTTCCAAACCTTCGACAGTACCAGGAGCACCGTCCGCTCTCGAAGGCTGTTTCTTCCGATTCGCTAAGCGCCCTGCGCAGTGGCAGCCTCTTCTTTTCGGGATTGTCCCTTTCTCACTACGAAGACTTGAGCGCCTAGGAGACAAGAGCATCTTCAAAGACAGCAGCAGTCTGAAACGCAACCCCACCGTCCGCTTTCGAAGGCTATTCCTTCCGATTCGCTAAAGCGCCTCCGGTGCTGACCCCTCATCACGCAAGACTCGCTCACGCACCGATTGCGGACCCACCCGCGGCCCCTTGAGTGTGGTCTGCCGCGGGTTCCTGGCCTCTATCTTTGTCATGTGG
>Ga0187784_10005546_pt1 | contig 10186 bp, 10 predicted proteins | sample 1015_SJ02_MP15_2_FD_132964 | JGI IMG/M metagenome (GOLD analysis project Ga0187784, IMG submission 132964) | Tropical peat soil microbial communities from peatlands in Department of Meta, Colombia - 1015_SJ02_MP15_20_MG | ecosystem: Environmental > Terrestrial > Soil > Wetlands > Peat | place... | reverse complement strand
GAAAATTCCCTTCCAAGGCCGGCGCCCGGGGATAAAGAAGTTGTCCTTCATGAATAATCGAGGCTAGGCGACATCGATCCGGAACCGAGACCATGAGTCAGCACAAGATCGTCGTGTACGTTCCGGTGACCCACGCGGATGCCGTGCGCGATGCGATGGGCAGCGCCGGTGGCGGCAGATTGGGCCATTACGTCTGCTGCAGCTTCTCGGTTCGCGGGATCGGCAGGTTTCGGCCCGAGCCAGGGGCCCATCCCGCGATCGGTCAGGTGGGCGAGCTCGAGGCGGTGGACGAGGAGAGGATCGAGGTGACCTGTGACAGCTCGCGGGTCGAGGAGGTGGTTGCCGCCATCTTGAAGGCGCATCCGTACGAGGAGCCGGCGCTCGATGTCTGGGCTCTGGAGCGCTGGAAGTGATCTCGCACCGCTTCGTCGACGCCAACGGGATTCGCCTGCACATCGCCGAATGCGGCACCGGACCCCTCGTCATCTTGTGCCACGGATTTCCCGAATCGTGGTACTCGTGGCGGCACCAGCTCTGCGCGCTCGCCGACGCCGGGTTCCACGCGGTCGCGCCGGACATGCGTGGCTATGGTCAGAGCAGCTGTCCGGACGAGATCGAGCGCTACACCTTGTTTCACCTCCTGGGCGATGTGGTCGCACTCGCCGACGCGCTCGCAACCGAGCCTGCGGTGATCGCGGGGCATGATTGGGGCGCGCCGGTCGCCTGGCACGCAGGCCTGTTACGTCCGGACCGCTTTCGTGCGGTGATCGCGCTGAGCGTTCCCTTTCGGCCCCGATCTCGTGCTCGCCCGACCACGGTCATGCCCCAGAACGAGCGCGAGCAGTTCTATCAGCTCTACTTCCAGACGCCGGGCGTTGCCGAAGCGGAACTCGAGGCGGACGTTCGCCGCAGCATCCGCACCATGCTCTTGGCCGCCTCGGGTGATGTGCCGGTCCGGAGCACGCCGCAGGTCCCGGGGACTGAGTCCCCCGTTCACCCGATCGCCATGGTGCGCCGTGGCGGTGGCATCTTGGGGCGCTGGAAGGATCAGCCGCCGCTTCCCGGCTGGCTGTCGGAAGCGGATGTGGACTTTTACGCGACGGAGTTTGCGCGCACGGGCTTTCGCGGGGGACTCAACTGGTACCGCAACATCGATCGTAACTGGGAGCTCCTGGCGCCGTTCGACGGAGTAAAGCTCGGCGTTCCCGCGTTGTTCGTTGCCGGAGAGCGTGACCTCGTGGTCGGTTTTTCGGGGGCACGTGAGCTCATCGCCAACATGCGAACCTGGGTACCCGAGCTGCGCCGCTCCATCATGCTGGCGGGATGTGGTCACTGGACGCAGCAGGAGCGAGCCCGCGAGGTGAGCAGCGCCATGATCGAGTTCTTGCGCGGTTTGTGAGCCCTCAGAGACCGTAGCGCAGCCTGATGCCGTCGAAGCGCTCGCGCATCTGACGCACTCGCTGCTCGGGGGACACCTTGGCGGTATCTGCGGGCAACGCCTGCTCGAGCTGTGCGCGCTTGAGCACTTGGGTTCGAAAAACCGTCCGCGCCTCGCTCAGGAGATTTCGGTAAGTCAGGTTGCCCCGCTCGAACCCTTGAGTATCCAGCCAGTTGTGATAGCCGGGATCCTCGTGACAGAGAATCAGCCGAACCTTGCCGTCGCGGTCCACCTTGGTGCGGCTCGGGGTGTAGCTCACGGGCCTGTACAGATAATCCATGCTGTTGAAGAACACGCCCATGTTCGTCAGCATCCAGAAACTCTCGTGACTGTCGAACTCGAGGATGAGCGCTTCGTCGGGCGCGAGCTGCCAGCACATATTGATGGCGGCTCGACCGCGGCGCCGGTCTGAAGCCGCATCCCCCTGGGGGTCCGCGGGAAAGGCATTGACGTTCACCGCGTCGACCAGGCCGCCGCTGTAGCGGTAGGGATGGTCCGGCCAATCCTCCATGAGTCCTGTCACGAAGCGTCCGGCCCAATCCATGCCCCGGATGAGATCCTGCGGTGTCGGCACCGGTCGCGGCTCGCTCATGCCGACGCGCTCGATGCGAAGCCGCGCGGGCAGCTCGCTCCAGCGATCGAAGCCCTGCCGCAGGAAGAGCTTGCGCGTGCCGGGCGTGGTCGGCAGCCAGTTCGGTCCGCGCTCGGCTCCGCCGAGGTAGAGCTCGAAGCCGCCGTCCCATTCGGTCGCGAGCTGATGCCCGAACAGATTCGCCTCCGGTATGTCGCCGAAGGGCTCGTGCAGGCTCGGCCAGTCCGTGCCCGGCTGTTTCTCGGGCCGCGGGCCCTGCACGGTGAAGTTCAGAAATCGGGCGCTGCCTCGATTGCCGCTGATCTTGTACACCGACTCGCCGTCGAGCCAGGCCTGCTGATACACGAAGTCCGCGCAGTCGCCGCCCAGCTTGCAGAACGGCGTGACGAAGGTGTGCAGCACCGGGTAGCGCGTGTCCTTGGTCTCGAGCCCCAAATCGAAGGCCTGGCCGAGATTTTGCGTGAGAAAGCGAAACGCATCGGCCCGATGGAGCGGTGTGGGTGGATTGTAGTCCTTGAACACGCGCTCGCCGGCGCCGAGCAGGCGCTCGCAGAACAGCCGCCAGGCGCTACGCAGGGCTTCATCGTCGCGACCGTCTCCGAACGCCATGGTTGATCCTCCTCGGTACAGAGTTTAGCGCTGCTTCAGGGCTGGCTCATGAGGGGTGGTTTAGGGCTCGATGCGTGGGCTCGGGCTCATGCTCCGAGCGCTCGCAGCATCTCGCCGACGTTATCCGCCGCCCGGCCAACCGCCTTGAGCGGTCCTTCGGCATCGATTCGCGGACCGAGGATCTCGAGGTCGAACACGCCTCGGTAGCCTGCCCGAAGAATCCACCCGAGCAGCCTCTTCACCGGAATCGCACCATCTCCCGGAACCGCGCGCGACGGCAGGGAGCGATCGCCGTACACATAATCACAGACCTGCACGATAGGGCAGCGTGGCATCACGCGCTCGATCGACTCGGCGAGGCCCGCCTCGGTCCAGCAGGCGAAGAACTCGATACAGACCCCGACATCGGCGATCTCCGCGAGCGTCGCCGCATCACGCAGCGTGTGCGCGATATGGGTGTGCGCGTAGAGCGGCGGTGCATTCTCGATCGCGAGCGCGATCCCGGCGGAGCGCGCCTCGGCAACGCAGGGCGCGACCGCCGCGCGAAACACCTGCGCCGCCTCCTCCCAGACGAGCGCGCCGTGACCGCCGGTCAAGAGGTAGATCGAGCGGCCGCCGAGCGCGTGGACGTCCTCGATTAAGCGGCTCAATGTGGCGCGCGCCTCGTGCCTCGATTCTTCGGATGCGTCGAGATGCTGGCCGGGCGGCAGAAAGGGATGCGCGAGGGTTTCCAGCCGGCAATCGCCGGCGCGCAGTGCCTCTTGCGCCGCTGCGCGCCCTTCCTCGAGCAGCAGGTTGCTCACGAGACTCACGCGGCGCGCCCCCAGCTCGCGCCAGTAGCCGGCGAGATCGCGAAAGCCGACGCCCGGAAAGCAAATCGAGTTGACGGATATTCGATCGTGCACGCTACGCGCTCCTTCGACTGCGAAAGGGCCAGGGAAGAGTCTAAGGTCGCCGCTCGATCTCCAGACCAAAGCGCTTTCGGTACGGCTCGAACTCGGCATTGAGGCTCTCGACGTCGACACCGATGATATCGGTCGAGTAGCGAAACTTGCCATACCGATCGGCCTTGTTGCTGTGCAGGTACTCGCGCATGGCCGTCTGCGTGTCGGCGCCGAACGGCACGGCGTATCGGCGGTAGAAGCCGCGAATGCTGCCGACGGGGTCGGCGATGAAGTCCGGATAGCGCACATGGTAGATGCGCGCATCGTTCATCAGGGGATTCTCGAGTGTGGCCTTGAATCCTGCGCGACAGGCGGCCAGATGGATGCGGGCCTGCTCCTTCCAGTCCACATGACCGGTGAGGCCCTCGACGAGCTCGCCCGTGAGGGCGATGCGCGAGGCGATCGCCTGCACCGGGTCGCGGTGCACCCAGATGAGGCTCGCATCGGGATAGGCCTCGAACAGGGCCTCGAGCCGGGGTCCGTGAAATCCCTTCAGTACCCAGTACTTTTTAGGTCTCGCATACTGCAGCTGCTGCAACATCATCTTGTGGATGCGATATTGTGCGCGCGGATCGGCTGGCAGGCCCGCGATGTTCATGCCCATCGGCACGCGCCACCACGCGGTCGGTGTCATGACACGAAAGTCGAACGCCCAGGTGCGCTCGCATTCGGGCAGACCGTCTCCGAGCATGTCGTTGTAGGGATGGCTGATCAGCCATTTCGGCAACCTCTTCAGGATATCGCGCCAATCCTCATCGGCTCGGGCGCGCCGCGGGTCATCCGGCGCGGCGAGCCCCGGCGGCGGCGAGGGATACATGACTTCCCAGAAACGCAGTGCGCGCCCGTGAGGATCGACCGACAGGAGCGCATGCAGGAGCGTGGTCCCCGAGCGCGGCTCGCCGGTCGCGAACAGCGGCTTCTCGATCTGCTCTGCGCCGATGGGGTAACGGCGGCGGTCCTCGAAGAATTCCAATCGCGAGGTCAGGAGCCAAAGACACACCGCTGCCGCAGCGCGCTGACCCGCCTCGTCCATGTTGACGCTCTTGAGAAACGCCACCGCCTGGGCGAACCTCTCGGGCAAGCTGTCATCGCCGAAGTCGCGAAGGCCGGTGGCGCTCTGCGCCTGCGCGAGCAGCGCATCGGCATTCAAGAGGTCGTTACGGGCTTGCACCTCACCCCACCAGACGCATGAGCTCGTCTTCGGCATCCTTCACCTTCTGCGCCGAGCGTGCCGCGTACTTGAGTCCCGCCATGCCGCCGTAGTCGAGAATTTTCGGCACCCTGAGTCCCGCCTCCACGTAGCCTTTCAAGACGCGGGCGATCTCGCGGGGCGTGCCGTGCGGCACGATCGCGAGCAGAGCCTCCGCATTGACCTTCTTCAGCATGGCGAGGATCCGCTCGCGCGGCAGCACCTCGGGATTGATGTCCTGATAGCCTCCCCACTCATCGCCCAGCGGATGCTCGTAGCCGTGCTGGCGCATGAGCCACGCCGGAATCTGCAACACGTAGGCCTTGACGAGTGGGGCCTCGAGGATCTGGGCGAGCTCCGCATCGTCATCGGCGATCAGGCAGGTCCAGATGAGCGCCGGTGTGATCGCCATCGGGTCGCGACCCGCTTGCTCGGCTGCATCACGCACCCTCTTGAGCTTGGCCGCATAGTCTTGCGGCGAATAGGCACCCGTCGGCCACCAGCCGTCGCAGGTGCGCCCGATGATGCCGAGCGCGCGCGGACCGGCGCCGCCTGCCCAGATGGGCGGCAAACGCTCCTCGTAGGGCTCGGTGTCGAGGCGCGCGTGCCTGAGCGTGTAGAACTCGCCGGAGAAGTCGACCGGCCCCTCGCTTTCCCAGAGCAAGCGGATGACCTTGATCGATTCCTCGAAACGCGCCACGGGCCGCGTGAAATCGAAGCCGTAGGGCACCGTATTTTCCGTCTCCCCGCTTCCCAGGCCGAGGATGAAGCGCCCGCGCGACAGGTGGCTCACGGTGAGCGCCGTCTGCGCCAGGAGCGAGGGATGTCGTCGCACGGTGTCGACCACGCTCGTTGCGATGGGGACGTTCTTGGTCAGTACCGCGACCGCCGCCGCGACGGCCAGGGCGTCCAGATGCCGGTGGGGAGAGGCCGAGGTCGTCGCGAGGTCGGTAAACTCCGGGGTCCAGATCGCATCCGGCCAAAAGCTGACCATGTGATCGGGAAGCCAGATCGAATGATAGCGGCCGCTATCTAGCGCATCCAGCCTGGACAGATCCAGTGGAAGCGTGGTGCGAAGAAACGCGGCCGGCTGAACCTTCATGACTTCCCCCGTTGCCATTCAAGTCGCGAGCGACGACAGTATAGCGAAGCCGTCGGGAGCGCGAATCGATCGCCCTGCCGCACTCCCGCCGCACTCCCACGCGCGATCCTGCCCGAACGGTGGCTTTGCCGGCGCGTCCCGTGCGAGGTGCTGTATAGTGGCCGCCGCTTGCGTGCTGACCGAGGGGGGGGGTGAGGCATGACGAGTTTCGATGAGCATCTCGACCTGGTGGTGGTCGGCAGCGGCGGGGGCTCGATGTGCGCCGGGCTGCTGCTGCGATCGGTAGGCCGAAGTGTGGTCATTCTGGAGAAGACGACCCTCGTCGGCGGCACCACCGCACGCTCCGGCGGCGTGATGTGGATCCCGAACAATCCCTTCATGAAGCGCGATGGCGTGGAAGACAGCCTCGACAAGGCCACGACCTATCTCGATGCCGTTCTGGGAAGCCAGCCGGATGCGCCCGGCGCCACGGTCGAGCGGCGCCGCACCTATTTGACCGAGGCCCCGCGCATGCTGGAGTTCCTGCTGAGCCAGGGCATCAGGCTCGCGCGAGTGAAAGCTTGGCCTGATTACTACGACGAGTATCCCGGGGGCTCGGTGCCCGGGCGAACCGTGGTGGCGGAGCTCTTCGATGCGAGCGAGCTCGGGCCGTGGGAGGAGAAGCTCCGCCCGAGCTTCATCGTGGCACCGGTCCCGGCGACTCTCGAGGAGATGCTCGAGCTGCGCGCCATCAGCCGCTCATTCAGGGTGAAGCTCCTGGCGCTCAAGCTCGCGCTGCGCGGAGTGGCGGCGAAGCTCACCGGGAAGCATTGGGTTGCGGGCGGCGCTGCGCTTCAAGGACGGATGCTCCAGGCGGCGCTTCGCGCCGGGGTGCAGATTCGGACGGAGTCACCGGTGAGCGAGCTCATTGTGGAAAACGGCGCAGCGACGGGAGTCGTAACGGTCAAGGAAGGGCATCCGTGGCGGGTGGGGGCGCGGCTCGGCGTGCTCGTCAATGCCGGCGGCTTTGCGCGCAATCAGCGCATGCGCGATCGATATCAGCCGGGAACCTCGGTCAAATGGACCATGTGCGCACCCGGAGATACGGGCGAGATGATCGAGGAGATGATGCGCCACGGGGCGGCCATCGCGCAGATGGAGGAGCGGGTCGGCAATCAGATGACGCTGCCGCCGGGTGCCGATGAGAGCGAGTTCAAGCCGAGCGCGCAGGCGATGACCGCCTCGCCCCACGCCATTCTGGTGGACCAGAGCGGTGTTCGCTACATGAATGAGGGCGGCTCCTACATGGCGTATTGCAAGTCGATGCTCGAGCGCAACAAGGGCGTGCCGGCCGTGCCGAGCTGGGCGCTGTTCGACAGCCAGTATCTGCGCAAGTACATGCTGGCCGGCACGATGCCGGGCAGCAAGAAGCCGCAGCGCTGGTACGACGAAGGGTATCTCAAGAAGGCGGACACCCTCGAGGGGCTGGCGCGCGAGCTCGCCATCGACCCCGGCACGCTCGAGAGTACGGTGGCTCGTTTCAACGATTTTGTCGCCAAGAACCGCGACGAGGATTTTCACCGCGGCGAGCGCGCCTACGATCGCTGGCTCGGAGACTCGTTCAACAAGCCGTCGCAGACCCTCGGCTCGATCAGCGAGCCGCCGTTTTACGCAGTTCCCGTGGTGCCCGGTGACGTCGGCACCTACGGTGGCGTGGTCACGGACGCGCATGCGCGCGTGCTGCGTGAGGACGGCGCGATCATCCCGGGACTCTATGCCACCGGTACCTCGACCGCCTCGGTGATGGGACGCGCTTACCCCGGCGCGGGCTCGAGTGTCGGGCCGTCATTCGTCTGGGGCTTTGTGGCGGCCAAGCACCTCGCGAACCTGAAATAGGCGGCGCGAGCTTCAGGCGCCGATGAATTCGTGGCGCGCCTGCAAGAAATCGCGCGGCTCGATCGCGAAGCCTGCCGACACGCAGTCCTGGCGCCTCGTCGAGAGACCCTTCGAGTGAAAGAATCTCTCCGCGGCCTGCGGGTCCTCGACGCGCCAGACGAGTGCGTAGATCCCGGAGGTCGGCGGCCTCAAGAAAGCGCCGAGCGCCCCGCTGCTCGAATCGTCCGGCTGAATGAAGGCAACGCGGGTGTCGGCGAGCCGGACGACCCAGCGGCGGCCCGGCTGCGGAAGCGTGATGTGCTCCTCGGCGAGGAGCTCGCCGTCCAAAAGGCCGGTGAAGAACGCGAGTGCGGCGCTCGCATCGGCCGTGACGCACGCGATGTGGTCGAGAGCGCGGAGGGTGCTTGCGTGGAGGCCGGCCCACGCGGGACGGAAGTCGGGGCGCTCGTAGGGGTCGTTGGGCATGGGTCGGTCGCAGACCTCGAGCAGCACACCCCCGGTCGACTCCTGGCGCACGAAGAAGAAGAATCCGTATTCGGCCGCGAGCTTGCAGCCGCCCTCTTTCAGGCGCGCGGCAACCGCCGGTCCGTCATCGACTTTGATCTCGAACGAATGAAAGCCGGGGCCATAGCGGTTGAGGTAGCGAGCAAAGGGCTTGTCGAGGCGCTTGGGATCGCGCGGCGACATGGGCTCGATCATGTGATCGGCCACATAGAGGAGCGCCATGTCGCGGTCCTCGGCCTCGAAATAGCCTTCCGCGAAGATCAGGCCTCCCAGCACGTCGAGATAGCGGGCGCGGCAGGCATCCATGTCCGCCGTCGCATGGATCGTGTGGATGATCCGGCGCACCTTCACGCGGGATCCCGTCATTACGAAGCCTCCTTGATATTTTCTGAAACGTGGTGACTCGCGAATTGTATGATAAGCGCGAGACATCGCCGTCGAAGGCTCGATCCATGAGTTTTGCCGAGCGCTATGGCCCGTGGGCCATCGTGATGGGTGCCTCGGAGGGCACCGGTCGCTCCTTCGCGCGCGCGATCGCCGCGCGCGAAGTGCCCTGCATTCTGTTGGCGCGACGCGAGGGGCCGCTTCGCGCCCTCGCCGAGGAGATTCGCGCCGACACCGGCATCGATTGTGTCACCGCCGCGGTCGATCTTGCGGCAGCGGATGCATTCGAGCGGATCGATGCCGCCGTGGACACGCGCGGCGTGGGACTTCTCGTGTGCAACGCCGGTTCCGATCCGAACGGGGCCCGTTTTCACGACCGTGAGGTCGGCGTATGGCTGGAGCTCGTGCAGCGCGGTGTCGTCACGCTCGTCAAATGCTGCCATCATTTCGGCGCTCTCATGCGTGCGCGGGGCAAGGGCGGCATGCTCCTGGTCAATTCCGGCGCCTGCTACGGCGGCGGCAGCTTCCTTGCGACCTACTCGGCCACCAAGGCCTTCATGCTGAATCTGGCCGAAGGGCTCTGGAGCGAGCTCAGGCCCCATGGCATCGATGTCCTGAGTCTCGTTCTCGGCATGACCGACACGCCGGCCTTGCGTCAGCTCCTCGAGGAGCACGGCAAGCCGATTCCTCCCAACCTGGCCTCACCCGATGAGGTGGCCGAAGTGGGCCTCGCGCGGCTTGCGCACGGGCCTGTTCATAATTGGGGCGCCTCGGACAACGAGCTCGGCTTCGCCCCGATGTCCGCGAGCACGCGTCGCTCGCGCGTTCTCATGATCGATGCCGCTGCGAAACGGGTCTTCAAGCAACCTTGAGCGCAGCGCAGGTCCTTGAGTCAGGAGCGAGCCATGAGCGAGAGCGACGTATTGCAAGAAGTGGCGGACCGCCAGCAAATCACCGATCTCATCTATCGCTATTGCCGCGCGGTGGACCGCATCGATGTCGAGCTCGGTTGCGGTGTCTTTCACGAAGACGGTGTGGCGGAATTGGAGGGCTTCTATCGCGGTTCCGGGCGAGGGTTCATCGAGAAAGTGTGCGCGCAGCACCGCGGGGTGCTCGCTCATTCGCATCAGGTCTCGAACGTCATCGTCGAGCTGGACGGCGAGCGCGCGGGGAGCGAAGCCTATGTGACGGCGACGCTTCGGCTTCGCGATGGCGAGCGCCTGAGGCAGATCATGGTCTGGTCGCGCTACATCGACCGATGGTCGAAGCGGGACGGTCGCTGGGGTATCGACCGGCGCGTCGCGATCCGTGACTTCGATGAGGTACGCGAGGTCGTCGCGCTGAGCCTGCCGGGCCGCCGCGATGCGAGCGATCCCTCGTACGAGGTTCTGCGGAGGACGCGGTGAGAGCGGCCTACCTCGAGAACGATCGAATCCGCGTCGGGCACTTCCCCGATCCCGTGCCGAGCCAAGGGCAGGCGCTCGTGCGCACGCATCGCTGCGGGCTGTGTGCATCCGATGCACAGTTCGTGGTGGATCCGCGCCGGTTG
>Ga0187784_10005545_pt1 | contig 10187 bp, 6 predicted proteins | sample 1015_SJ02_MP15_2_FD_132964 | JGI IMG/M metagenome (GOLD analysis project Ga0187784, IMG submission 132964) | Tropical peat soil microbial communities from peatlands in Department of Meta, Colombia - 1015_SJ02_MP15_20_MG | ecosystem: Environmental > Terrestrial > Soil > Wetlands > Peat | place... | reverse complement strand
CGGATATGGTCGGCACCGCGAGTTTCTAACATCAGTATCACTTTTGAAAATCCAATGGGAATATCCTTGGCTGTCCGTTCGTGGATGATATGAAGAATATTGGCCCGATATTGGGCGACGAGAGCGGTCAGTTTTCCAAGTGCTCCTGGAACATCTCTTAAGACGATACTCATGCGTACCAGCCTCCCTGTTTGGGCAAGGCCTTTTTCAATGATCCGATCAAGGAGGTGAAAGTCAATGTTTCCTCCGCTGATCAGCAAGACGATCCTTTTCGCTCTGGTCTTCCATCTTTTCGACAGGAGCGCAGCCAGCGGGGTGGCTCCTGCACCCTCTGCTACGATACGTTTTCTCTCCATCAGCATGAGGATGGCTGAAGCGATTTCATCCTCTCCCACAGTGACCATTTCATCGACCCTCTTTTGGATCAGAGGAAAGGTGATCTCTCCCACCCTTCGGAGGGCAATACCGTCGGCTAAGGTTGGTTTCACCTTCGCCTCCACAACTTTTCCTCTCTTGAAGGAATAAAAGGCAGAAGGGGCATGAATAGACTGAACGCCGATCACTTTCACGTCAGGTCTTCTCTTTTTTACAACGGCGGCAATGCCTGAGATCAGTCCCCCGCCTCCTGTTGGGACGACGATTGCCTCCACACCGGGGACTTCCTCAAGAATTTCGAGCCCGATCGTCCCCTGGCCCGCAATCACCTGCTTATCGTCAAAAGGATGGATAAAGGATTTCCCTGCCTCTGCCAGGTTCTTCGCATAGTTGAGTGCCTCATCCGTATTCTCACCGAAGAGGACCACCTCTCCGCCATAGGCGCGGGTGGCCATCTGTTTGGCAAGAGAAACTCCCTCGGGCATGACCACGATCGAATGGATCCCCAAGATGGACGAGGCCAGTGCCACCCCCTGGGCATGGTTTCCTGCGGAGGCAGCCACCACTCCCCTTTTCTTCATCGAAGGAGTGATCTGCGACAATTTATAGTAAGCCCCTCTGATTTTGAAAGAGCCGGTCTTCTGGAGATTTTCCAACTTGAGAAAGACCTCTTTCCCGGTCAGCTTTGAGAAGGTATCGGAATAGATCATCGGAGTCCGGAGGATGATCTTCTGAATCATCCTCTGTGCGGCTTCAACTTCTTCCCAAAGCTTCATCTTTCAACGACCCCCTTTTCTCAATAGGCTGATTCGTGGCATTCCTGAAACAGGATGTTGGTCAATCCACACCTCGCAGCCGTAGACGCTTTCGATATTCTCTTTGGTCACGACCTTCTCGGGAGTCCCCATTTGATAAATTCTCCCTTCCTGGAGAAGAATCAGCCTGTCACAAAATTCGGAGGCAATATTCATATCGTGAGAGGCCATGACAATCGTTAGACCTCTCTCTCGATTGAGCGTGAGGATGAGATCGAGAAATTCGATCTGGTGCTGGATGTCCAGGTTGGCGGTGGGTTCATCCAGAAGAATGACGTCTGGTTCTTGAGCCAAAGCCCTGGCGATGAAGACCCTCTTTCTTTCTCCGCCGGAGAGTTCCTCTACGGGTCTTTCGGAAAACGGAAGGATCTTTGTCCACTCCATCGCTTTTCTTGCAATCTCCAGATCCTTTTCGCTTTCGAACAGGAGACGGCCAAGATAGGGAGACCTTCCCATCAGGACCGTTTCGATAACGCTAAAAGGAAAGAGAAGCTGAGTCTCCTGGGCGACCACAGCAATTCTCTTGGCGATATCCCTTCGGTCCATCTTCTTCATGGGAACGAGCTCGAAGAGAATCTCTCCCCTCTGGGGTGCAAGAAGGCGATGGAGGAGCTTCAAGAGTGTGGTCTTCCCTGACCCATTGGGCCCGATCACTCCAACGAACTCCCCCTTCTCCACGCGGAAAGAGACTTCCTGGAGCACCCACGCTTCATGATAACGGAAGGAAATAGAATGGGCTTCAATCATAATGTTCTGATCGCCTTTCTTGTCCTGAGAAGGTAGATGAAAAAGGGACCTCCAAAGGCCGCCGTAACCACGCCCACAGGCAATTCCACGGGAGCGAGCAGAGTTCTGGCAAAGGTATCGCAAGCGATGAGAAACGAGGCCCCTATCAAGGCCGAAGCCGGGATGAGGAGGCGATGGTCGGGGCCGAAGATCAGCCGGACAGAATGGGGAATGATCAGACCCACGAAACCAATCAGACCGCACACGGAGACGGATGCCGCTGTGATCAAAGAGGCAGAGAGGTAAGAAACCAGTTTCAGCCTCTCCACATCCACTCCCAACTGGACAGCGCTCTCCTCTCCGGAGAGGATGAGGTTCAAGTGGCGAGCGCGAAGATAAAGAAGGAATACCCCCAGCAGAATATAGGGAAAGATGATGAGAATAGACCGAGCGTTGGAGAAGCTAAAGTCTCCCATCAGCCAAAAGATGATCGTACGCAGTTCCTCTTTTTGGGAGAGGGAGATGAAAAACATGATGAGGGCTGAGAGAAAGGACCCGACGATGACCCCTGCGAGCAAAAGCGTATGCGGATGAATTCTTCCTTCCTGTCTTCCGCAATAGAAGACAACCAGGATGGACAGCAGGGCTCCTAAGAAAGAAACCAGGGGGAGGCCGAAAGAAGATACCCCAAGTCCCAATAGAATGGCGATGATGGCGCCCACGGCCGCACCGCTGGATACACCCAGAATGTAAGGATCGGCCAGAGGGTTTCTCAGGAGGGCTTGGAACGTGGCCCCTGAAACAGAAAGGCCTGCTCCCACAAAGCCTGCCAGAATTGCCCGGGGAAGTCTAAGGGAAAGAATGATGGTTCGCTCCGTCTCATTCCCTGCTCCCTTGAGACCTAGAATGGCCCGGAAGAGAATGCGGATGGAACGGAGGGGTGGGACTTTTACACTTCCCATCGTGATCGATGTCAGGATGATAACGATCAGGACAAACCCGAGAAGGATGGAAATGGCGGCGACCCTCTTGCGTGTAATGAGTTTCATAGGAGCTGAATTAATGTCCAATGACCAAGTCCGAATGTCAAATCAATTCCAATGCTCCGATCTCAAAAATCTTTTGAAATTTGAATTTTGACATTCCTTTGGCCGGAACTTGCCCCGCAAGCCCTTCCTTCTATGCGGGCGTTAAGGGGCACAATATGAATGACATTACAATGCCGGGAAGCCCCGCCCTATAGGCGTGGAGCTTCACATTTGGGTTTTGAAATTTGGATTCAACAAGCCTATCTCTTAAACCTCCTCGGATGGAGAACGGTTGTGAGCTCCTCCAGTCCTTGAATGATGCGGGGGGATGGTCGGTCGAGCAAGTCTGAGTCGATGAGGTGAATGCGGCCATTTTTAACGGCTGGGATGGTCCTCCACTGAGTCCATTCTTGAAGGATCTTCTGATAATCCCCTTTAGGATTCATGGAGCTGATGACGATCACCTCCGGAGATCTCTTTAAAATCTCCTCCATTCCCAGTCGAGGATATACCTCTTTCTCTTTTCCCGCAATGTTTTCACCCCCGGCAATCCGGATCAGGTCATCTGCAAAACTCCCTTTCCCTGCCGTCACGATGGGGACCTCTCCGATCTGGATAAAAACTTTAGGCCGTGGAAGGCCCTTGGTGAGATCCATCACCCTCTCACATCTCTTTCTCATTCCTTCGATGATCGCCTCCGCTTCTTTTTCGCGATTCACGACCTGGCCGATATGGGCGATGCTCTGGAGGATGTCCCTAAAGTTCTTCGGATAGATCACATAAGTCGAAAACCCCAATTTTCCTAAGCGGTCCACCATATCCCGGGTATTTCCAGCACCGGTGGCAATGATGAGATCAGGGTTGAGGGCGGCGATCTTTTCAAAATCGAGACGGATATAGCTTCCAACTTGAACTTTGGTCCTGGCCTTTTCAGGAAAGTTGGATTGAATGGAGACGCCCGCAATCTCTTCGTCGAGACCCAGGCTGAAGAGGATTTCCGTGACATTGGGAGCCAGGGAGACGATTCGTTTCGGAGGAAAAGCAAATGTCACTTCTCTTCCGACTTCATCTGTAAACGTTCTCGTGGCAGAATAGGAAATTGAAAATGAAAAGAAGACGGACAGGAATAGCACCAAGAAAAGACTTCTTCTCCCCATCTCTCCACCGCGAAAGACTTCCTCCCTCAGCTCCCTTCGACCGGGGAGATCGGTACGACTCGCAACCGAGGTGAGGGTGGGGTTGAAAAGGAAGGATCGCCAATGATCACTCATTTTAAGGGCCTGTCAAATCCCCCTTCACCTTTCCTCCCTCCGCTGAAACTATGTCACATTACAAAGGTCGGTTCAAGACAAGATGGGAGAGACGGTCGGGTGGAGAGGCTTTGGAGCGGCAACCTTTTACACGTCAGATTCATACGTTCATATCCTTGAGATGAAATCATTTCCCATAAGCGCCGATTAGCCATTCCTAAAAGACCGCATCCAAAGCTTAGAAACCCGACTGTCTCTTCCATGAAAACTGCGATTACGACACAGTCCCGCTGGGGAGGGGGGAGGGTGAGGGATTCCCATTAGCTCCCTGAGAAGATTGCTTGAAAGACGTACCAGGCAATCTGAGGATTTTCTTTAAATCGTCGAATCGAATAGGCATACCAAGCCTGCCCGAAAGGAACATAAACGCGCAGTCTGTGCCCGTCCGCGACAATCCTATCGCGAAGCTTACTCTTTACACCGTAAAGCATCTGAAACTCGTAGTCGGATCTTGGAAGATTCATCTCTTGAATATATTGATAGGCGCCGTTTATCAGAAAATCATCATGGGTGGCAATGCCCACATAGCACTTTCCTTCGAGAAGCCTTTTAAGAAGCTTTAGATAATTGAAACGGATTTCCTCTTTGCTCTTCAGGGCGATAATATCCGGCTCGATATAAGCTCCTTTGCAAAGCCTGACATTTGCCTTCACGGGGATCAGTCTCAGGATGTCTCCTTCGCTTCGCCGCATATTTGCCTGGATGACCACACCCACGTTTTCAAACCCGTCATTCCGAAGCCTTCCGTATAATCCCAATGTCTCGCTCGTCGTGGATGAGTCTTCCATGTCAATCCGTACGAAGTTGTCGTACCCGGAGGCGATGCCGAGTAATCGCTTTACGTTTGAACGGCAAAACTCCCCGTCAATCTTCAGACCGAATTGAGTCAGTTTAATCGAGAGGTTTGCATCCAAATGATTGTGATCGATCGAATGAAGAACCTCCTCGCACGCTCCGACCGCTGCCAGAGATTCTTCACGGGTCCCGACATTTTCGCCGAGGACATCCGTCGTCCCCGTCATATGTTTTGAGTTGACGGCTCTTACAACACGGACGGCATCGTCCAGTTCTTCACCGGCGATGTAGCGCATGGCAAAGGGTTTCACCAGAGGTCTGGGGAGAAGCTGAATAGCGGATAAAATCAATCGGTTTGCCGGATTCATTTGAGCTCGGTTAAATCATCTCCTGCAGAGAATGATGTTGTTAGAAATGTAGCAAGCTCATTTCTGAGTGTCAATAATAAATTCCCGGTCGCCCGCGTTTATCGCGATCCCATATCTTTCATCGGCCTTGGCACCCAAATTGACAGGCAGAAAAAATTATAGTACTTTTAATGACATAACCTCTTACCTTTGCCTTCTCGTTGAAGGCTTTGTCGCAATCGCGACCTTGCTGGAAGAGACATCTTGTGTGGAACCGTTTTTTCTCGCTGCGGCACAGTCTCACAGGGGAAGAGTCTGCCTGCCGTAGGCAGGGGGCGGGGTAAGGAGGGGATCAGGGGCATGGGAAGAGAATTACCGCGAAGGATGGTGATGGATTGAAAGAATTCCTTTCACTTGTTTCAAAACCGGTCAGGTATCTTGGCCAGGAGATCCATTCGATCAGAAAAGATCCTGCTGAGGTCAAGTTGCGATTCTGCCTTGCCTTTCCGGATGTCTATGAAGTGGGAATGTCTTACCTGGGAATTCAGATTCTTTATCATATTCTAAACACAAAGAAAGAGGTTGCCTGCGAAAGGGCTTTTGCTCCCTGGGTGGATATGGAAACTGTCCTGAGGAAGAGACAGATTCCCTTCTCCTCCCTCGAATCCTCGATCCCCCTCAATCAATTTGACATCGTAGGCTTCTCTCTCCAGTATGAACTCTGTTTTACCAACGTTCTCAATATGCTCGCCCTCTCCAATATTCCTCTCTTCTCCACAGACAGGGATAGCCGGTTCCCCATCATCATCGCCGGAGGGCCTTTAACTTTCAATCCCGCACCCATCGCTGATTTTTTTGATGCCCTGGTCATCGGAGATGGTGAAGAGGTAGTTCTAGAGATCTGCGACACCGCACTTCAATCGAAAGAGGCCGGGGCGAAGAAAGAGGAGTTTTTGAAATCCCTCTCTCAACTGGAAGGGGTCTACGTCCCCAGTGTGCAAAGAGACGGGCAAAAGATACGTAAAAGAGTTGTCGCCGACATCAACCAGACTCCGTTTCCCACCTGCCCGATCGTCCCTTACATGAAGGTGGTTCATGACCGTCTTAATATTGAGATCGCAAGGGGTTGTAAAAGGGGCTGCCGCTTCTGTGAGGCCGGGTTCATCCACCGGCCTTACCGTGAGAGAAGTCCAGAGAGCATCCATGAGATTCTCGACGCCTCGCTCAAGCAAACAGGTTACGAAGAGCTGTCGTTGCTGTCTCTTAGCGCGGGAGACTACTCTTCTATCGAGCCCCTTCTCTCTGACCTCATGGATCAGCTCGAATCGAAGAAGGTGGCTGTCTCTTTTCCTTCGCTAAGGATTGAGAGTGTGGTGGGACATCTGGCAGAAGAGGTGAAACGGGTGAGAAAAACCGGGTTTACGGTCGCACCCGAGGCTGGGACCGAGCGACTTCGAAGCGTCATCAATAAGGAGTTGGATGAAAGGGTCTTTTTTCAAGGCCTCTCGGACCTCTTCTCAAAAGGATGGAAGAATATCAAACTTTATTTCATGATGGGACTGCCGACGGAAAAGGAAGAGGACTTAAGGGGGATCTTCGAACTGACCAAAAAGATCACTTCCTTAGCAGAGAGACAGAAAATCCATCCCAATATCAACGTCAGTGTCTCAACTTTCGTACCCAAGCCTCACACGCCTTTCCAGTGGGAAGCCCAGATCCCTTTGGACGAGATGAAGGAAAAACTTCATTTGGTCAGGGATGGGGTAAAGAAGAATCATCTGGGTTTTAAGTGGCAAGATCCTCATCTCAGTTTTCTGGAAGGGATCTTTTCAACGGGCGACCGAAATCTTTCCCGGGTCTTGGCGGAGGCGTACCGCCTGGGATGTCGCTTCGACGGCTGGAGTGATCAATTCCGATATCCCTTGTGGGAAGAAGCCTTTCAAAAGGCAGGACTGAAGATGGATGCCCACACCCGAAAGAAAAAATTCGAGGATGTCCTTCCATGGTCTCTGATCGAAACAGGGATCGATGCTCGATTTCTTTGGGAGGAATACCGGAGAGGCCTTGAAGAGAAAACCAGCCCTCCTTGCGTGGCAGACAATTGTCACCGATGCGGGATTTGCAACGGCAAAACCATTCTCGTGAGAGAAAGCACGTCGGCGGAGGTGAGGGGTCCCGAGAAAGTGACTCGAAGAGATAAACCAAAAAGAGACATGAAGAAAAAGATTCGATTAAAATTCAGCAAGGTGGGCGAGATGCGATTCCTGAGCCATTTAGAACTGGCCCATCTTTTCTATCGCGCATCCAAAAGGGCCGGCCTTTCTCTCTGTTTTTCCGAGGGATTTCACCCGATGCCCAAGATCGTCTTCGCCACAGCCCTTCCGGTAGGAATGGAGAGTTTGACGGAGATTGTGGATATGGAGTGCGATGCGAAAATCGCTCCGCCTGAGGTTGCGGAGAAACTGAATCAAACTCTGCCACCGGGAATTGAGATCAAGGAAGCGGAGGAGGTTCCGCTCTTTTTCCATCTCTCCTCTTTACACGATCCGTCTGTCTACTGGGTACCCCTGGATCATCTTCCTTCACAAGAAGAAACCATCCTGAAGATCAAGGAGATTTTGGATAAAAAGGAGTTCTTCATTCGCCAGGAGCGAGATGGAAAGAAGAGGAGTGTGGACATCCGACCTCTCATTGAAAAAATGGAAATCAAGAAGAGGCCAGGGGAACAGGCCCAATGGGGAATGGAACTCGCGCTTCGAAGGACGAACGGAAGAACGGCGAAACCTGCTGAGATTGCGGGGACCGTATTGGGTTTGGAAGGAGAGCCCTTGGCTCAATTGAAAATTGTCAAGTTGGAATAAAAAACCGAGTTAAGGATTATAGAAGGCATCCAAAGCTGCAGATTGAAAAAATCTGAAATCGAAAATCTGAAATCTGAAATTGGCGAGAGCGCCCATGGCGAATGAATTAATCATTAACGTGACGGAATATGAAACAAGGGTTGCCCTGTTAGAGGATCGCGTCCTTGCCGAGCTTTACATCGAGCGCGCCAAGGACCGGGGGATCATGGGGAACATCTATAAGGGAAAAGTGGTGAAAGTCCTGCCGGGGATGCAGGCCGCTTTTGTGGATATCGGCCTGGAAAAAGCCGCCTTCCTCTATGTCTCGGATGTCCATGGGGGCATCGAAGACTATGAGGAGATGGGCTTTCAGGGGGAAGAGATGCCGGCCTATTTCAGTAGTCCTTCCTCACAGATTCAGGACCTCCTCTCCGAAGGCCAGGAGATATTGGTTCAGGTATCAAAAGAACCCCTCGGCACGAAGGGGACGCGAATCACGTCCCACACCACGTTGCCCGGCAGGTATCTTGTCTATATGCCCCTGGTGGATCATATCGGGGTTTCGCGAAGGATCAAGGATGAAAAGGAACGGAAGAGGTTGAGAGAAATCGTCCAATCTATAAAACCTCCCAGCAGTGGCTTCATCGTCAGGACGGCCAGCGAAGGGGCATCCGCGGATGAAATTCGAGCCGATATGGAATTCCTCCTCCATCTTTGGAATAACATCCAGAAGAAAAAAGAAAATTCGCCGGCCCCCTCGTTGATCCACAGTGATCTGACCATGGTTCTCCGCGTCATCCGCGACATTCTCTCCCCCCAGGTCAACCGAATCATCATCGACTCCAAAGAAGAGTACGATCACATCCTCTCCTTCATCAACACCTATATGCCGAAACAAAAATATGAGATGAGCCTCTACGAGAAGAAGGAGCCGATCTTCGATGCTTACGGAATTGAGATGGAGATCGACAAAATCCTGGGGAGTAAGGTCTGGCTTAAATCCGGAGGATACATCGTCATCGATATGAGCGAGGCCCTGGTGGCCATTGATGTGAACACAGGGAGATATGTGGGAAAAAGAAACTTAGCGGACACCATTCTCAAGACCAACCTCGAGGCGGCCAAAGAGATCGCGTACCAGCTGAGACTCCGAAATATCGGAGGGATCATCATCATTGACTTCATCGATATGGAAAGAGAGGGAGATAGGGAGAAGGTCTATCAGGCTTTTGAGGAAGCCCTGAAGAAAGATCGTCAGAAGACGAATATCTTTAAGATCTCAGAATTGGGCTTGGTGGAGATGACCCGGAAGCGGACCCGGGAAAATATCTCCCGGATCCTGGGAGAGTCCTGTCCCTATTGTGAGGGAGCAGGACTGATCAAATCGAAAACCACGGTCTGCTACGACATCTTCCGAGAGATCGAAAGAACCTCCACGGAATTGGGGGGCCATAACATTCTGGTCGAAGCCAATCCGGAGATCGCCGACCTTCTTTACGAAGAGGAGAGGGTGGGCGTGGAGGAATTGGAGAAAAAACTAAGGAAAAAAATTGTCGTGAAGGGCAAGATCGGATTCCACCAGGAGCAGTTCAATATCATCGAAATTTGATCTTTCATTTTATTTTTGATAGATTGGGGTATCTTTTATTTGATTAAAATCTGCCTGCTGCCATGTGCCTTCTTTGGTTAAATAGTATGATAGGAGGGCATCAAAGCGATGAGTTTAAAAAAGAGCCTATTCTCAAAAAGAATGGGCTTTTTTGTTTTTCAATGATCTACGGACACGGACACGTTTCTTAGCATTGAATGGTGAGGGGCGATCCGATTAGTATGAAAACATTAATGACCAGGGAATACCTGACATTCCTGAATGAAATCAAATCTCGTATCGTTACGGCGCGGATTCAGGCAATCCGTTCTGTTAATAAGGAGCTTATTAACCTCTATTGGG
>Ga0187784_10005544_pt1 | contig 10187 bp, 8 predicted proteins | sample 1015_SJ02_MP15_2_FD_132964 | JGI IMG/M metagenome (GOLD analysis project Ga0187784, IMG submission 132964) | Tropical peat soil microbial communities from peatlands in Department of Meta, Colombia - 1015_SJ02_MP15_20_MG | ecosystem: Environmental > Terrestrial > Soil > Wetlands > Peat | place... | reverse complement strand
GCGGTGCGGGAATTCAAAGGCGTCGAGCACCGGCTCGAGTACGTTCGCGACGTATGTGGAGTGGAGTTTTATAACAATTCCAAAGCCACCAGCGTGGATGCCACGGTAAAGTCGTTGGAGGCCTTCGAGCAAGGTGTTCATCTCATTCTGGGTGGAAAAGATAAGGGTGCTCCCTACGCGCCTCTGCGGCCTCTAATGAAGGACAGGGTGCGCGAGGTTCTCCTCATCGGTGCGGCGGCAGAGCGCATTGCGCAGGAGTTATCGGGCGCAGTGGAATTGATTCCCGCGGGCAACCTCGAAAGCGCTGTGCCGGTGGCATTCCAGCATGCGCGCCCTGGTGATGTGGTACTCCTCGCTCCGGCTTGTTCCAGCTTCGATCAGTTTCAGGATTACGAGCATCGTGGCCGCGTGTTTAAAGAGTTGGTCGAGCGGCTGGCGCAAGATATTGAGTCCGGATCGGTGACATGGAAATGGAAGTCTGAAGGTCCAGTGGAGGCAGGGACGATCGAGAGTTTGGCCTTGGCTGCCACACCTTCACAAGCGTCCCAGGTCTCGTCGCCGGAAGCTGAAGAGCCGCCCAATCAAGTTGCGGAGCCTCTAGCTGCGGAACCGATGCCCTTGATAACCGCAAGCTCCGCCACAGAAGACCAGTCCCAAGAGCCAACCCTGGCTTACGAAATCAGTGCCCAAGATCTTCCTCCGGTACAGACTGAGCCGGCAAAGGATTACTCTCCAGAACCCGAAATGAGTCAACCGCAAGCAGAGTCGGAGCCGGAAAGGACGGATGACGTTCAGTTGCCGTACGAGGAAAGAACAGATGAGGAGGATACTGCCGCCGGCGACTCGCCGGGCCGCGATCCCGCCGAGGGCGACTTGACAGAGATGTCCAGCCCTTCAAAACCCCGACCCGCGATAACGGAAAGGGGAAAGCCGGCTTCAGCGGAACCTGATTCGGCACCTCAGCCTCGACTGCCCGGACTGGATTAACAGAACATGGCAAGGCGACTACAATCCGACAAAACTCTGTTCGGCACTGTCGTGGCCATGACGCTTTTCGGGGCCCTGATGGTTTTCAGCGCCTCGGCGGTGATGGCCAGCGAGAAGTTTGGCAGTGGGAGTTACTTTCTCTTTCGCCAGTTGTCATGGGCTGGGGCGGGACTTGTCGCCCTGATAGTGATGATGTATTGGGACTACCGTCGTCTTGCCAGCCCTGCGGTGGTTTTTCCGGGGTTGGCTGTGCAGTTGGCGTTGCTGGTGGTGGTTTTGTTTGCCGACCGCAGCCACCACACTCGCCGCTGGCTGCATTTGGGGTCTGCCAGCTTGCAGCCTTCCGAATTCTCCAAGATCGTGCTGGTATTATTCCTTGCTTATTTCTTGGACCAGCGGCGGGGCAAAGTCAACGATGTGGAACATACCCTGCTTCCTATTGGCCTCACCACCGGGGCAACTACGGCGCTGGAGCTGGTGGAACCGGATTTCGGAACCTCCCTGGCCATTGCCATGATTGTTGCCGCAATGCTATTCGCAGCGGGCCTTCGCCTCAGGTATTTTGCCACAGCGGCCCTGGCGGCAGTTCCTGTGGTCTATTGGCTTATCTTCCATGCTACCTACCGCTACAACCGTGTGCTGGCCTTCCTCAACCCTTATGCCGATCCGCTAGGAAAAGGGTTTCAGATCATTCAGTCGCTTATTGCAGTGGGCACGGGAGGAATTACCGGAGTGGGGTTGATGGAGGGGAAACAGAAGCTCTTCTATCTTCCAGAGCCCCAGACCGACTTCATTTATGCCGTGGTGAGTGAGGAGTTGGGCTTCATCGGGGCGGTCGCGCTCATAGGAGCTTTTGGAATCATCCTCTGGCGAGGGTGGCGAGCCAGTGCCGGTTGCACGTGCGAGTTTGGCCGGTTGTTGGCTATTGGCCTGACGGTCATGGTGGTGGGGCAAGCGCTTGTGAACATGAGCGTGGTGCTCGGCCTGCTTCCCTCCAAGGGTATACCGCTGCCACTGATAAGTTACGGTGGGTCGTCGCTTTTCGTCACGCTGGCGGCGGTGGGCATCCTTCTTAATGTTTCGCAGGATGCAGGATAGTGTCGCGCTCTGGGCGCTTTGAAGGCCGACGCACCAAGTAAGATGCGGTGGGTCACGGTGCTGGTCATCAACCCTGTCGAGACTGGAGTTCGAAACGGCGGGCAAATGTTGGGTGATGCGGTTGGCGTTTCTAGGAGTTCTGTGCAGTCTCCACCTGCTGTGCGATTTCTGATGGTCGGTGGGGGAACGGGAGGTCACATCTTTCCGGCACTGGCTGTGGCGGAGGAACTGCGCGCGCGCGGAGCATGCCCCAAGCACTCGGGACCGGAATACGATATCGAGTTTCTTGGCACGAAGCGGCCCCTGGAAGCTCGCTTAATTCCGGAGGCCGGTTTTCCACTGCGTACGGTCAACGCCGCGGGGCTTAAGGGTGTGAGGGGGTTTCGCGGGCTGCGAAACTTCATGGTGCTTCCCGGCACGGCAGTGGCCACGGCTAGGGTGTTGCGCGATTTTCGGCCCCAGATCGTAATCGGTGTGGGCGGGTATTTGGCGGGCCCTGTGATGTTGGAAGCTGCCCTCCAGGATATCCCGACGCTGTTGATTGAGCCCAATGCCTTGCCAGGTTTTACAAACCGCGCCCTGGCCCCGGTGGTGCGCTTGGCGGCAGTTGCCTTCGAGGAGGCAGCGCGCTTCTACGGCGAGAAGGCTCGCGTCACCGGCCTTCCACTTCGGGCGGCCTTCCACGCGATCCCGGCGAAAAGCCACGAGGCGCCCTTCACAGTTCTCATCGTGGGTGGTAGTCAGGGGTCGAGAGCCATCAACCAGGCCATGATTCAATGTGCTCCGCTCTTGAAGCGCGAGTCGAGATGGCTCACGGTGGTCCACCAAACGGGGGAAACGGACTATAATGCAGTGCGCGAGGCTTTTCAGGAACATGGTGTAACTGCCCACGTCCTGCCTTTTATCGAGGACATGCCAAGTGCCTTGGCGCAGGCCGATATGGTGGTTTCGCGAGCCGGCGCGACCGCGGTGGCTGAATTGGCCGCCGCAGGGCGCGCCGCGCTGCTGATACCATTTCCAGCGGCCACGGACCAGCACCAACTGGCTAATGCCCGGGCTTTGGAACGCGCCGGCGCCGCCCGCGTGATTCTTCAAGCGGAGTTGGCGCCGCAGCGGCTGATGGGAGAAATCCATGAGCTGCTCAGTGACTTCCCGAGGCTGATTGAGATGGAGCGGGCGGCTAAGAGTCTTGCGCGCCCACAGGCGGCGCCGCATATCGCTGACTTGGTCGAGGAGTTGGTGGCGTAGAGGCGGCTTTACGCCGCCAGGTGGTCCGTCGGCACACCCATATGCTAGGCAAGATTCGGAAAATCCACTTCGTAGGCATCGGCGGCATCGGCATGAGCGGCATTGCCGAGGTCTTACTCAACCTGGGGTTTACGGTTTCAGGGTCTGACCTCAAGGCGACGGCCGTCACGGAGCGGCTCTCCATGTTGGGCGCCCGAGTTTTCGAAGGCCATGCTGCGAGCCATCTTCGGGATGCCCAGGTAGTTGTAGTCTCATCCGCGATTTCACCCGATAACTCTGAGGTGCGGGAGGCCCAACGTCTACAAATCCCCGTTATTCCCCGGGCCGAAATGCTCGCCGAGTTAATGCGCTTGAAATTCTGCGTGGCAGTGGCCGGGGCGCACGGCAAAACTACGGTCACTTCGATGATTGCGGTGATGCTGACGCAAGCCGGACTTGATCCCACGGCTGTCATTGGCGGTCGGTTGGACGTCTTCGCCTCCAGCGCCCGGCTGGGCAAGGGTGAACTGATGGTGGTCGAGGCCGACGAAAGTGACCGCTCATTCCTCTACCTTCTGCCCTCCATCGCCGTCGTGACTAACATTGACCGTGAGCACTTGGACCATTACCGTGACTTGAACGAAATAGCTTCCGCTTTCCTGTCCTTCGCCAACAAGGTTCCGTTCTATGGCGCGGTGGTGGCCTGTACTGATTCCTCCTGGGGAGCGGCATTCAGGGAACTGATGCCGCAACTTCGACGCCGTGTGGTCACTTACGGTCTTGACCCCGGCGCTGAGGTGCGAGGCAGTTCAATGCGGCTTCAACCCGAAGGCTCATCCTTCGAAGTTGAGGCAAGAGCGAAGCCTCTGGGGAGCTTTGCCGTCCGTGTTCCGGGACGGCACAACGTACAGAACGCCTTGGCGGCGGTGGCTGTAGGCTTGGAGCTCGAATTGAGCGCAGAGGAGATCCGCCGGGGCCTGGAGCACTTCCGGGGCGTTGAGCGCCGATTCCAGATCAAGGCTGATTTCGAGGGGATTATGATTGTGGATGATTATGGCCATCATCCCACGGAAATCCGCGCCACGCTGGAAGCGGCTCGCCTCTGGGGCTCCAAACGACTCATCGCCATCTTCCAGCCCCATCGTTATACGCGTACACTGTTCTTGATGGATGACTTTGCGCATTCCTTCCAGGCTGCGGACCGTGTCTATGTGATGGACATTTATCCGGCTAGCGAGAAGCCAATCCCGGGCGTCACCTCGCAGCGACTGGTGGAGCGTATGGCTGAGCTGGGTTTCGAACGTGCTCGCTATGCGCCTTCAGAACAGGCCGTCATCCAGGGAGTTCTGGAGGATTTACGACCCGGTGATATGATTCTGACGGTGGGCGCCGGAAGCGTGGGGAGGGTTGGCGATACCTTGGTGGAGGCGATCCAGGGGCGCTCGGCGCGATCGGGAGCGGTTCAAAACTGATGACATGCTTGGCGCGACAATCCGGAATGGCGGAGCAGATGCTGGCCTTCGGGGCGGAATGGCTCCCGCAGGAGCGGCTGAGCCAGCACACTTCTCTGGGTGTGGGCGGCCCGGCTGACATCATCCGGTTGCACGACACCTGCCGCTTGCCTGAAATCGCGGCGTATCTGCGCGGCCACGGCGTGCCATGGCGGATCTTGGGCGGGGGCTCGAACCTGCTGGTGGCTGACCAAGGATTGCCGGACGTGCTGCTGCAGCTAGTACGCGGCGAGCCTATAAGGTTTGCAGGAAACTCCGCCGAGGTGCCTGCGGCGGCTAACCTGGGCACCGCCGTTCTCGAATGCGCCAAGCAGAACCTGGGGGGATTGGAAGGCTTGGCAGGCGTGCCGGGCACAGTGGGCGGCGCCCTGCGCATGAACGCGGGAGCGTACGGCACCGAGATAGCTGACGTGGTGCGCGCCCTCGCGGTGTTTCGCGGCGCCACCGGGTTGATCGAGACTGTGAAGGCGGAGAACGTCAGGTTTGAATACCGCCACACCAGCTTTTCTCCCGACGACGTCATGCTAGGCGTCACACTCGAGTTGGAGGAGCGCCCCTATGCTGCGATCCTGGAGCGCATTAAGGAATGCAATCGGAAACGCCTTGCCTCACAACCCATTCAGGAAAGAAGCGCGGGCTGCATCTTCAAGAATCCGCCCGGTCGTTCCGCGGGAAAGATGATCGACGAACTGGGGCTGAAAGGTACGCCGGTGGGTGGGGCGATGATCTCCGAACGGCACGCGAATTTCATTCTCAATCGTGACCATGCCACGGCGGCGGATGTCTTGAAACTGATGGACCTTGTCCGCATGCGGGTTCTTAAGGCGTTCGGGCTGGAGCTTGAAGAGGAAGTCATTGTGTGGAAGGGATAAAAAGCGGGGGGGGGGAGCGTTAGAGGAGTAAGGGGGCACCGGGATGGGCACAGGCCCTTATAACAAGCCGAGCTTTAATCGTATCCTCGGTCGGACAGCGGGGCGAAGCGCGAGACTGCCCTCTCCCAGGGGAGAGGGTGGCGAGCGTAGCGAGCCGGGTGAGGGGTTACGTGGTTATGTTGGCCCATCTTGCCCTTCCTGGTCGCGCAAGTGACCCCTCACCCGGCCCGCGCCGGCTGGTGAAAGCGCCGGTCGCGGTCCACCCTCTCCCCTTGGGAGAGGGCCGAAACACGATTTCCTCTCTTTCAGGTCGGGGAGGGGGAAGCAGTCAGAGGTCGGACCCCTCTCGCCGGCGGACGATGGGGGCACCCTCAGACAGCAGGAGAGGAGTGCGAGGACAAGTTGGATAGAGAATTGGCAGAAGAAAGAAAAGCGCCATCGCCCGAGGAGTTGGATGGGGAGGAGGAATCCCCCTACCTTCGGCGGCAGAGGGCGGTGACAGTTCGGCGCCACCGTCTGTGGTGGGGCTGGCGTTGGGTACTTTTCTTTACGGCGGTGGTGGCGCCCGTGGGAATCGCGGGCTTTTTCCTCACCACCTTCCTCCTGTTGTCGCCACGGTTCGAATTGAACTCCGCTGACGATATTCAGGTGACCGGAAATAAGTTTGTTTCTCGCGAGGAAATTGCCAACGCGCTGGGAGTGCCTTTACACGCCGGCCGCGGTCCCGGCCTAAAGGTCTTTCGGCTCTCTCTTGAAGCTGCGCGGAAGCGAGTGGAAGCGATTTCCTGGGTGCGCAGTGCCGCCTTGATGCGAATCCTTCCCAACCGCTTGCTAGTGCAGGTCACAGAAAGGACTCCGGTGGCCTTTGCCAATTCAGGCGGTCATGTGAGCCTGGTGGACAGCGACGGAGTGGTGCTGGATAAACCGGAAAGCGCTTCCTTCGACTTACCGGTAATCACCGGCCTGGATTCTAGCGCGAGTTCGGAGGAGTGCCGGACCCGGATTGCCCTCTACCAGGATTTCATGACCCAAATCGGAGAGGAGATCTTCAATTCCGGGTGGATGGTTTCGGAAGCGGACCTCTCCGATGGCGAGGATCTCAAAGCCCTGCTCGTCCAAGGCCGTGATACCTTGCAGGTCCACTTCGGGCACGAGAATTTTCTGGAGCATTTTCACACCTTCCTGGCTCTTCTTCCAGAGTTACGCAAATCGAACTCGCCGCTTGATTCGGTGGATTTGCGTTATCGTAATCTGGTGGTGGTTAACCCGCAGGGTGGAACTCAGCCTGTCCCAGCGGGAGCCGCCGAGTCGTCGCAAACTTTAAAGGAATAGGAACCATTGGCGCGCAAAGACCAGTTCATTGTGGGCTTGGATTTGGGGAGTAGCAAAACGTGCGCACTCGTGTGCCAGCCGGGAGAGGGCGGAAAACTTCGGGTGGCCGGTTTGGGCGTGGCCGAGTCCAAGGGTTGGCGGAAGAGCGTTATAGTCAACCTCGATCTCACCGTTTTGGCTCTCAAGAAGGCCGTGGAAGCCGCTGAAACCGCCGCGGGGATGTCCATCGCTTCCGCCTACGTGGGGGTAGCAGGTACGCACATTAAAGGGGTGAACTCCCGCGGCGCGGTGGCCTTGGAAAAAACGGCAGGCGCTACTGGAGCTGTCACGCAGGATGATATTCTTAAAGTCCTTCAGGCTGCCCGAGGTGTCACCCTGCCGCAGGATCGCGAAATCGTCTACCTGGAACCGCAGGATTACGTGCTGGATTCCCAAGAGGGGATTCGCAACCCGGTGGGGATGAGCGGGGCGCGGCTTGAAGCCAACGTACACTTGATTACCGGGTCGTCTACGGCCCTGCGAAATGTGGTTACGGCGGCGAATCTGGCCGGAGTCAAAGTACTCGACACGGTTTACGAACCATTTGCTTCCGCTGCCGCTTGCCTGACCACGGACGAGCGGGAGCTGGGTGTGGCTCTGGCAGACATTGGGGGCGGGTCAACCGACATAATCGTGTACGCGGAGGGGAGTGTCCGACACACCGCTTCAATCCCGGTGGGCGGGGAGCATCTTACCAACGACATCGCGGTGGGCCTGCGCACTACAATTCCTGAAGCGGAGCGGGTGAAACGATTCTGGGCGGAGCGCGAGGTCACTGCTACCCCCGACGGCCTCTTGGAGGTGCCCAGCGCAGGGGAGAGGCCTGCACGTGTAGTAAGCTATGCCACACTTGACGAGATCATCCAGCCGCGCACCCTCGAGCTGCTGGAATTGATCCGTGACGAGTTGCAGCGCTCCGGCTATATTAGGCAACTGGGCGCGGGGTTGATTTTGGTGGGTGGCGGAGCTAAGCAAGGTGGCTTGGTGGCGCTGGCGGAGCGCACGATCGGCCTCCCCGTGCGCCTGGGTCAGTGCATGGGACTCGAGAACTTAGGCGAGACCCTCTCCGGGCCGGAGTACGCAACTCTGGTCGGCCTGGTGGTCTACGGCAATCGTCGCCGCTTGCTTCATGACTCGCAGGAAACAGGATTTATGGCCAAATTGTGGCGCGCTTTGCGCGGCAAGGGCGGAGCGGCGTGACAAGTGGCATCGACTTTGCCAGTCCAGGTAGCGCGGGCCCCCGTTTTTAGCGTCCGCGGCTTTTTCTTGTGGACGAACCGCAGACCTCAAGACTGGGGGGCTGCGCTACCAATCATTCAGGGGTTCAGAATTCGTAATGGTCGGCGAGTACGCCAGGGGAGTCAATATGGAAACTGAAGAAGCCAACGACAGCCTTCGCGTGGATTTTTCCGATGAGCTTCGCACGAGCGCCAAAATCAGGGTGATTGGTGTGGGCGGTGGCGGCGGAAACGCCGTGAACCGCATGATTGCCGCCGGGGTGACAGGGGTGGACTTCCTCGTGGCCAATACCGACGCCCAGGCCCTCCAGGCCTCCAATGCGCCGGTCAAAATCCAACTGGGCGCGAAGCTCACCAAAGGGCTGGGCGCCGGCGCCAACCCTGAAATCGGACGCCGCGCCGCACTCGAGGATACCGATAAGGTCATCGACGCGCTGGAAGGCGCCGACATGGTGTTCGTCACAGCCGGCCTGGGCGGCGGAACCGGCAGCGGCGGCGCGCCCATTGTGGCCAGCTTGGCGCGTGAACTGCACGCCCTCACGGTGGGCGTGGTGACCAAGCCCTTTGCCTTTGAAGGCAAGCGGCGGATGCTCCAGGCCGAACAGGGATTGGCGGAGTTGAGCCAAAGTGTGGATACTGTCATCTGCATTCCCAACGAACGTCTGATGCAGTTTGTGGATAAGGGGACCAGCTTCTTCGAAGCATTCAGAATCGCCGACGATATCCTGCGCCAGGGCGTACAGGGTATTTCCGATATCATTACCATTACTGGAATCATTAACCGCGACTTCGCTGACATCAAAACAATTATGGAGGGAATGGGTTACGCGGTAATGGGAACCGCCGTGGCCGAGGGAGAGAACCGGGCGGTCGAAGCCACCAATCGCGCCATTGCCAGCCCTCTGCTCGAAGATGCTTCCATCAACGGCGCGCAGGGCATTCTGCTGAATATCACCGGGTCGAGCAAGCTCACTCTGCATGAAGTTCACGAAGCCTCGACTATTGTGCAGAAGGCCGCGGCTGAAAACGCCAATATCATTTTCGGCGCCGTCCACGACGAGTCCATGGGCGATGCCGTGAAGGTCACGGTCATCGCCACCGGAATCAAGTCCGAGAGAATGGGCCTCAAGCCCTTGGCCGGTCCTTCGTTGGCCATCCGCACCGCGCAGCAAAGCGTTAGGACGGCGCTCGCCAAGAAGGAAAAGCTTCCTGTGGAACAGGAGCCGTCGGAGATAAGCACGGAAATCCCCAAAGATGACTACGAAGTGCCAGCCTTCATCCGGCGGCGCAAGGCTGAAACCAAGTAGACTCATTGAGCCATTGAATCATTGAGTCATTGAGCCATTGAGTCCTGGACTGATCGGCCCGCTGGTCCCGTTTATTGATTCAGTGAACTGCGCATTTCAGTTTAATGAATTAATGAAGGAATGATTCAGTTGATCAATTCGTTGCTTCACTCAATTGCCGAACGCAGTTCAATGAGCCAATGAAGCAATGAAGAAATGACTCAATGAATCAATTCGAGAGAAACCGGGCTGCCTATGCGGAGTGCCGGCGCCTGGCGCGCCGCCATTATGAGAACTTTCCCGTCGCCTCGCACCTGGTTCCGCGTGAAAAGCGGGATGCGCTGGCCGCCATTTATGCCTTTGCTCGATACGCGGATGACGTTGCCGATGAGCCTGGAGTCGAGGGCAGGCTGGAGAAAATCGCTGCCTGGCGTGAGATGCTCCGGGTGTGTTACTCGGGCGAAGCTCATCACCCGGTTTTTCTGGCGCTTGGCGATGCGGTGCGGCGCTTCAGCCTTTCTTTCGAGAGTTTTGACAACCTGCTGCGCGCCTTTGAGTCGGATGTCAGCGTGAATCGGCATCGTGATTTCACCTCCT
>Ga0187784_10005543_pt1 | contig 10188 bp, 9 predicted proteins | sample 1015_SJ02_MP15_2_FD_132964 | JGI IMG/M metagenome (GOLD analysis project Ga0187784, IMG submission 132964) | Tropical peat soil microbial communities from peatlands in Department of Meta, Colombia - 1015_SJ02_MP15_20_MG | ecosystem: Environmental > Terrestrial > Soil > Wetlands > Peat | place... | reverse complement strand
CAGGCAAGAGCAAAAGAAATGATCAACATTGCCCACCCCGCCTTCAGAGAACAACTGATGAAAGAGGCAAAAGAGAAAAAATTATTAATTGATTAAGAAATTTGTACGGTTTCAATTTCATAAAAAGATAGGACGATAGTGTAGATAAAAAATCAGGAGAGAGACATGAAGGAAGTGGTTATCGTGTCCGCATGCCGTACCGCCATAGGCGCTTTTGGGGGAACTCTGCGCGATATGAATGCCGCCACTCTGGCCAGTGTAACCATGAAAGAAGCAGTCAAGAGGGCCGGCGTCAATCCGGTACTGATCGATGACGTCCGGTACGGATGCTGTCTCGAGCCTGAAGACAGTATAAACGTGACCCGTGTAGCGGCCTTGATGGCCGGGATTCCGGACACGGTTCCGGCCGCTACGGTCAATCGGGTCTGCATATCCGGAATGGAAGCTGTCCTTTCCGGAATGGCCATGATTGGCGCCGGGATGGCGGATATCATTCTAGCCGGCGGTGTCGAACATATGTCAGGGGTCTCATACACGGTACCCAAAGCTAGGTGGGGATGCCGAATGCAGGACCAGGAGTTAGTGGATGCCGTGATACGAGGTCTTCATTGCGGATCGCATATCCTGCCGTTGACCGCCAATGCTCCACTGGAGACCTCCAGCGCTCCTGCCAGCTATTTTGTTGGAAAGCCTTATATCATGGGCCATACAGCCGAGTTCGTGGCTCAGAAGATGGGCATCTCCCGGGAAGAAATGGACGTAGTGGCCCTTCGGAGCCATAATAACGCCGAACGTGCGACTAATGAAGGTTCATTCAAAGATGAGATAGTAATCATCGAAGTGCCACAGGTTAAAAAAGCCACTCTCATTTTCGATAAAGATGAACACTTTCGGCCCGGCTTGACCATGGATCAGCTGCAAAAACTGCCGCCAGCCTTTGTCCCCAGAACCGGGAAGGTAACAGCTGGAAACTCGAGCGGCATAAACGACGGATCTTCAGCCATGGTTATCATGTCAACCGAGAAGGCGAGGGAGCTCAACATCTCTCCGATTGCACGAATCAAGGCGGTGGGAAGCGGCGCGTGTCATCCGGCCATAATGGGTCTTTCGCCGGTACCGGCCGTCTATGGCCTTATGGGAAGAAGTGGACTGAAAATTAGAGATTTCGAGTTGATCGAAGTGAATGAAGCTTTTGCCGCTCAGTATATTGGTTGCGAACGAGAGCTTGGACTAAATCGCGAAATCACCAACGTAAACGGATCGGGAATCGGGTTGGGCCATCCGGTGGGATCCACCGGATGCCGCATTATGGTCACTTTGATGCATGCTATGAAAAAGCGGGGCAACACCCTGGGGCTTGCTACGCTGTGCGGCGGCGGTGGCGTGTCCATGGCCTGTGCTCTTGAGATGCTTTAATGACGTTCTGGCAATTTCCTTAGGCGGACGTCATTGGTTTCAACGCGTTGTGGGGCTCATCGCGCCGGGGTTGGACCTCTGAGCCCGCGGTCCGGAGAGAGTTTCGTGTCGTTGCTGAGTGGGTATGCGCTCGATGGCGGTTGTGATCGGATTTTGGGACACTGCAAAAAGTCAACCCCCGAGGATTTGAATCCACGGGGGTCGATCAGGTTGAGTTCTCGAAAGAGATGCATTAATCCCAGGAGCCCATCGGTTCGGGCACGTGAGCGCTCTGAGTATCCGTGATTCCGGGGTTGTCTACAAAATCAGTGTAAGCAGGTAGCGCCAAAAGAACTGCAAACACGAACAAAGAAGCCAGCATCGCATTCAATATTTTCTTCATTGTGATATCTCACTTTCGAGTCATTATCCGGCTCGTTTGTTTGACCTTAAATAGGTTGCTGCCGGCAACCCGTCGCATACCCCTGCTTTGGGGTTATTCCCAGGAGCCCATCACGTCGGGCACGTGAGCGCTCTGAGTATCCGTGATTCCGGGGTTGTCTATAAAATCAGTGTAAGCAGGTACGGCCAAAAGAACTGCAAACACGAACAAAGACGCCAACATTGAATTCAATATTTTCCTCATCGTTATACCTCGCTTCCGAGCCACTATCCGGCTCTTTTATTTGACCGTTAAAAGGTTGCTGCCTGCAACCCGTCGCATACCCCTGCTTTGGGGTTATTCCCAGGAGCCCATCACGTCGGGCACGTGAGCGCCTTGAGTATCCGTGATTCCGGGGTTGTCTACAAAATCAGTGTAAGCAGGTACCGCTAAAAGAACTGCAAACATGAACAAAGACGCCAGCATTGCACTCAATATTTTCTTCATTGTCAGACCTCGCTTTCGAGTCATTATCAGTCTCGTTGGTTCTACTGTTGGACGATCGTTTCTTAAATCGCTCATTCGCCTAAGTACGTGCTCCCAAATTTTGTTAGGCGCAACATAAATTCGACTGCCACGCCTGTCAACCGCATTGAATTGAAAAGTTGCATGAATAAGCTGGACAATTAGGCAAATTGGAAGATTTATCTAACAATATCCATATAATAGAGCTTCTAAGAAAAATGGCTCGATGTAAAAATAATTTCCACGCGAGCAAACCAGGACACAATTCATTCTTCCGGACTCCTTCGGATCCACCCACCGGCCTCGGTCCGTGTCAACCGGCCGTGGCGCTCAAGCTTAATATGCCCTCATGTTCCCTCTCGCGGTGAGGCCCCCGCATCTCGATCGGCCGTTGGCTGTTGATGCCGCTTTGATCTGCCTTTTTTGCTCGGGCGCCACAAATAATTTGACTGTCCGGCATCTCCTTGCTATTTTGCTTGTAAATCAGGCATGAAGCCTGGGGAATTTCCGCCAAGCGTTAACCGGATTCTGGCACAGGAAGGCCAAATGCTCACGGAGGGCTGTTTGGCCTTTTTTATATTGCGAACCGGAAAATAATCGCGCTCATTCCGGCATCACCCCTTATAAGGAGAACGGTTATGCACATGGCCGATGCTTTGATCTCACCAGCTGTCGGCGGTGCATTGTGGGCTACGACGGCAGGACTGACCGTCTTTAGCGCCAGAAAAGTCAAAGGTGAGATGGATGAACGTAAAATTCCCCTGATGGGCGTGCTGGGCGCTTTGGTTTTTGCCGCCCAGATGGTCAACTTCACTATCCCCGGAACGGGTTCGAGCGGTCATCTTGCAGGGGGAATGGTTCTTGCCGTCCTGTTGGGGCCCTATGCGGCATTTCTTACCATGGCCTCGATCCTCACCGTCCAGGCGTTGTTTTTCGCTGACGGGGGTCTCCTTGCCCTTGGCTGTAATATCTTCAACATCGGATTTTTCCCCTGTTTCGTCGCTTTTCCTCTCATCTACAGAAGAGTAGTCGGACGAGACGGGAAACGAATACTTGCGGCTGCCCTGACGGCCTCCATCGTGGGCCTGCAATTGGGAGCCTTCGCGGTTGTAATTGAGACGGTTTTTTCTGGCATCGCCGAGTTACCCTTCAGGACTTTCCTGTTGCTGATGCAGCCCATACACCTGGCGATCGGCATTGTGGAGGGTCTCGTTACGGCTTCTGTCATCGGTTTCGTACGCAGGGCCCGCCCCGAAATGGTTGAAATGGCGGCCGGGCCCGCCGGCAGCAAAGCCCTCTCGATTAAACTCGTTCTGATTACCTTGATAATTCTCGCCGTTTTTACAGGCGGCATCCTGTCCTGGTTTGCTTCGGCAAATCCGGAGGGTCTGGAATGGTCCATTGCACGGAGTTCCGGCAACAAGGTGTTGGAAAGAGACAGTAGGATACATGCCCTGCTGTCCATGGTGCAGAAAAAAATAGCCGTCTTTCCCGATTACAATTTCAGGAAAGACGAGACCGAGGAGCCGTCAAAAAGCGAGAAGACAGAGGGCGGGGAGGAGGCCTGGCCTTCGGTCAGTGCGGGTACCTCCATTTCAGGCCTTCTGGGAGGGGCAATGTCGCTTGTCCTTGCCGGTCTTATCGGCTTTGGGATAAAGATATTCCAAAGAAGAAAATGAAATGGGAAGCATAGACTCTTCATTCTTCGACATAGGCCATCTCGATGCTCTTTCGAGCAAACAGACCCCGATGCACAGGGTTGATCCGCGCGCAAAAGTATTGACCACCATCTGTTTCATAGTGGTTGTCATATCCTTCAATAAGTACGATCCGGCCGGACTTGCGCCAATGGTCATCTATCCTATGGCCATCATGACAATCGGAAACATTCCGTTCTCCTTCATAATGAAAAAATTACTGATCGCCTCACCGTTCGTTCTTTCTGTGGCGGTGTTCAATCCCATACTGGACCGCAGTCCCGCCATGGATCTGGGACTGTTTAGCGTGTCGGGAGGTTTCGTTTCGTTTGTGTCCATTATGGCAAAGTATGTGCTGACCGTGAGCGCAGGACTGGCGCTGATCGCCTGTACGGGGTTCGATTCGATTTGTTCGGCGGCGGCTGAAATGGGTGTCCCGAGGGTTTTCACTATTCAACTGCTCTTTCTGTACAGGTATATTTTCGTGCTGGGTGAGGAAGCCGTCCGCATGACGAGGGCGAGGGCCCTCCGCTCATTTGGGGACAAAGGGTTGGGGATGGGCGTTTACGGCAGCATGATCGGGCAGTTGCTTTTGAGGACCATGGACAGGGCCCAGAGGATACATCTAGCGATGCTGTGCAGAGGATTCGACGGGGAAATCCACCACAGCCGGTCATCAAAAATACGTTTATCCGACGTGCTTTTTTTCGCGGGCTGGAGCGGCCTCTTTGTGATGCTTCGTTTATATAACTTCCCCGCGTGGCTCGGCAAAGAACTGGGAAGGCTGATATGAGCCATCATATCGTAGAAGTAAAAGAACTTAAGTTTTCCTATCCCGACGGGACACCCGCGCTGAACGGCGTTAATTTTCGCATTACTCACGGAGAGTCCGTCGCTCTGGTCGGGGCAAACGGGGCGGGGAAATCAACGCTTCTTCTGCATCTAAACGGATATCTTACCCCGCAGGCCGGGTCGGTTCGAATCGGGGATATGCCTATCACCAAAAGCACACTCAAGCACATAAGGCAAATAGTAGGGATGGTTTTTCAAGACCCTGACGACCAGCTCTTTTTGCCCAGGGTCTATGAAGACGTAGCATTCGGTCCCATGAATCTTGGTCTGCCTCCTGATGAAGTCGATCAAAGAGTGATGAGCGCCTTGGCGCTCGTGGGAGCTGTCCATCTCAAGGACAGACCCCCCTACAGGCTGTCCGGGGGGGAGAAAAGGGCCGTATCGATTGCCACCGTTCTGTCGATGTCCCCGAGCATCTTGGTCATGGATGAACCAACATCCAATCTCGATCCGAAATCCAGGCGACAATTGATACACCTCCTCTCCGAGTTCGATCACACTAAAATCATAGCCACTCATGATATGGATATGGTTCTCGACCTGTGTTCCAGGGCGATCGTCCTAAGAGATGGTGAAGTGGTGGCTGACGGGGCTGCACGGGATATTCTCGATAACCGTGACCTGCTGGATGCAAGCGGGCTGGAAAAACCGCTGCGCCTGCAGGGCTGTCCGATATGCGGAAACTCGGGGAAAAATCAGCAGCTGTAGATTTGGGACAGAGATCCTTTTCGACGCCACTTGTATTTCGCAGCCTTATCCCGCTCGTCATGAACTTTTCAGAACGAACCGGATCGGCAGGAGGGCCTTGCAGGCCAGCGGTTTTCCGTCTATTTTGGCAGGAATGAATGTCGAATCCTTCACTGCCTTCACCGCTTCTTCGTCAAAGCCGAACCCGGCTTTTTCTATCACTTCGACTGCAACGGGTCTGCCCCTTTCGTCTATAGTCACGCGTAACAGGACAGTTCCCTCCTTTTCCAGTTTTTTGGCGAGGGTGGGGTAAGACGGCAACACCTTCCGTAGGAAACAGGGGCCGTCTGGAGAGCCCAAAGCTCTTTCCGCCAGTCCGGTGCCGCCCGGTCCATTTTTACCTTCCACCCCCCGACCCGCAGGGCTACCAGCGGCGCCGGTCCCTTCGCCTTGGCCTGAACCTTCGGACTGGTTTGGGGTGGACTCTGTTTGCGGCGGGTTTGACTTTTGCTCGGGCCTGATTTCTTTATGTTGAACGGGATGGGTCGCCGCCGTTGCCATTTTCTCGCGGTGTTGCCTGGGATCCGGTGGCTCCTTTTTTACTGGAGGGGCTGCTGCGGGCCCCGTGACAGTGGGTGCCGGAGCAACCGGTTGCTCGTCTTTTCCAGGCTCCGGGCTTCCCTCCCATGGTCCAGGCTCTCCCGGCATCGAGACGAGTTGCACCTCGATGATTTTGGGACTGGCCAGCGGAGGTTTTGGCAAAAGCCAAAACTGGCACGCCAGAATCGCATGCACCAGAATCGCTGCTGTAAGGCTGGACCAAGTCCTTCTTTCCATAAGGATTGGAATTTGTGAAAGCCGGAAGCCTAGTATTTCCACATCCGGCGGACCGTCCGGAAATGAAAAATCAAGTTCGGCATCTGCGGCCGCCGATTTTACTGGGGCTTCGCCAAGGCGGGACCAAGCCGTCACGTCCGGATGGGTGAGGGCCTGCGGAGACTGAAACCCTGACATTTCCATGTCCAGGGGATCATCCTGAGACGAAAAATCAAATTCAACTGGGTCAAAGTTCACAGTGTCTCTGGCTATCGAACTAATTGCGGTCTCCTGTTATCGCCCTTCCGATTGTTGTTGGGGTAAAAGTTTAACCACTGCATTGCCGGAAATCTATCAAAACCGTATGGTCAGCGAAACGCGAAAAGAATTTGGTTTGGCCGAATGAAAATGAATCCCGGGTCTCATTGCCTCGCCTGTTAAACGGCATACCCTAGTCTTTGCCTTTCGGCTTCCACTCCCTCGCAAGCCGTTGCGCTTCCGCGATTTGGGCCGGCGTCATCCTGGCGGCGATGATTTCCATATTCTTTTTTGCGGACGAATCTCCCGATGCAGCCGCAAGGGAAAACCACATATAAGCCTGCACGAAGTCCTGCCTGACTCCCTGGCCTTCGGCATACATTACGCCGATATTATATTGGGCGTTGAGATAGCCCTGCTCCGCAGCCTTGCGGTACAATCTTACAGCTTCCGCGTTGTCCTGCTGCACGCCATGCCCCCGGCGATACATCACTCCAAGATTGAATTGCGCTTTGGCATAGCCCTTCTCCACAGCTTTCCGAAACCATTTCACCGCCTCGGCATAGTCCTGCGTCACACCCTGGCCGTCATAGCTCATCACTCCCAAATACCATTGCGCTTCGGCGTTCCCCTGTTCGGCTAAGGGCTTAAGTTCACTATAGGCCCTGGTGTACTCACCTCTGCTATAAGCCGCTTCGCCTTCAGGGAGGCCGGCACAGGCGAGGGAAACAACCCGCAGTGAGAGAAAAACCACCGTAAATAACACCAGCTTTTTACGCATGCCTGGCCCCTTACGCCATATTTTGCGCCGTATCACATCGCCCTAAAATTTATAGGTCAGCGCAATTCGAAAAGTACGCGGTTCAGCCGCGTGGAACACATCACCGGTTACAGGCGAACTCACTGGTGAGAGCTGAAACGTGTAATTGTAGGTTATATCATCGGCTTTTGCATTGAGGAGATTGAAGATATCTCCTTCGACTATCCAGTGTTGGTTGAACTTGTAGCTGAGGTTGTAATAGATCAGGCTGGTGGAGGGGGACTTTTGCGTACCGTCCTCCGTCAGATACCGAGGTCCGAAATATCTCCACCGCAGCCCGGTGCTCCAGCCGCACACATCGTGCACATATATGCCGCTCGAGATGACTACCCCGGCCGCTTCGGGTACGTACGCACCCGGCCCCCCCAAAGCAGCCGGATTGTTCGGCGGCACGCCTATAAAATGCGCCGTCGAGTCGCAAAAATCCGCGTCGATCGTCAACCATTTGGTCGGCGTCCAGTAGTTTGCAAATTCGATTCCCTTCCGGATATCCGCGTAAGGACTGGGTTCGTCCGTACCTGCGTCCCCGTTGAAGACCTCTTCGGATTGCAGTCTCAGCATCCAGAACGTCAGCGAGCTTTGCAAATTGGGGATGGCAAGAGTGCGGACGCCAACCTCCGCGCCCTCCGCGAGCGCTACCGCTATCGCCGGTGAAACCGGTAGAATATTAGTCGGCGTGGCGGCTCGAACGACGTCAGGTGCGACAGAAATCGGAGCTGGGACAGAAGTAATCTGCGGCGTCACCCCTAACGGGTCTATATGAGTAGTAGCGCCCCGGGCGTCGTCGGTATGGTAGCTCATTCCGCCGTTCAGGTAGAACTCGGTCTTGTACCACGGCCCGAAGATCAAAGAGAGCTTGGGCTCAGGAATGGTCCTGAACAGGTCTCCGCTGTCGGCAGGTTGGGGGCCGTTGCTGGCATAGGTGTAATTATTGTTGACGTTGAAGTTCATGAGATCTAGCCGAAAGCCGGCAACGGTGCGAAACCACGGCAGCCATTGAGTTTTGTTTTCATAATAGGGCGCCAGGTCCGTTTCTAGGATATCGTCGTCGCGGACTACCAGAAAGACCGTGCGTTCGTAGGTTCGATTCAAGGTATCGTGGATCACGTCGTTTCTAAAGTCGAACCCAAAAGTGTTTTCCATATTGCAGCCGAACAATTGGCCAAAGTACGTCCGAGTTCCCCTCAACCCCTGCACCCACCGGGTGTCCAGTTGCTCGAACTGGTCCCCGTAAACTGTCGAATAGCTCGTATTGGTGCCGGGTATATTGGGCAGTTCGGGCAGGTAGAAATCGAAGTTATTCCAGAGGCCCATGTGATAGTAATAAGCATACGCCATAACCTTGGTAGCCGAATGTTCATCGGCTTGATGAAACTCGCCCGACAAGAGATAGCGGTCCGTCAGTCCTCCGTCGGTAGGGCTCAGGCTTCCAAAACGGCCGACCAGTCCCTCGGCGACCGCAAGGTCCGGGATCTGGTTGGTTGCATTCCACGTCCCGTGATACCCTATCGCCGACGCGCTCCAGCCCTGACTTGCGTCTCCATGGCTGTAGCTCAGATATCCGTTGTATTTTACCATATTTTCGGGCACCTCCCAGGGACCGTCGGTGTGCACCATCTCAAAGGCGCCCAGAAGATTGTCCTGTCCGATCTTGATCGAATCTGCCAGCAGGGCTCGCTCATAGTTCCAACTGCCGTACTCCACCTTTGCAAAGCCTTCAGGAAGACTCTGAAAATATTGGATATTTTCCCAGCCCGCGGCTCCGAAGTCCCCCACGTTTGCGTAGTATGGCCCCTTTCCGTAGTCTATCTTCTGGATCAGTTCTGGAATGAGAAAATTTAAATCTGTGTAGCCCTCGCCATGCGCGTTCGAAGGCAGGTTGACGGGAATGCCGTTGAAAAAGGCTGCCATGTCCGTACCGTGATCGAGGTTAAACCCTCTGAGAAAATACTGGTTCGCCTTCCCGTCCCCGCTGTGCTGGGTGACAATCATTCCGGGCATCGCTTCGAGCACCTCGCCGGGACGGCTGATCGGGCGTTCTGAAAGCTCCAAAGCCCCGATGGTCCCCTGCGTCGAAGTGTCGGCAATGCCGATCATACTGTCGCTGCGTTCCTCCACCACTATCTCGGGCAATCGCGCTGTACCCTTTTGAGACTCGGTTGTGCTCGATGAGGAGGTCTCTGCGGTCGTCGCAGGAGCGTAAGTATCCGCCAGCACCAAACCCGGTATGGCAGGACAGGAACTCGCGATAATCAAGATGCAGGCCAGGAATTTAAGCACATAGATTGCCGAGTTTTTCCATTTCAAATCCACTTTGCCAACTTTCCTCCGGCTTTGCGGAAAAAAAAGCCGCGAACATCCTCCCCGTCTTCAGACGGGCTCGAGGCGTTCGCGGCCTGTTGGTCGATAAGGTTAAAATGCTATTGGCAAGCTCTCTACGGCCGGTGAAAACCACACATTCATTGTGTACATGTCCGGTCGTCAGATTGACGGCAGTCTAGCTGAATCAACGGTTCGTGTCAATACCGAAAAGAACCGAAAAGAACCGAAAAGAACGGATAACACTGGAGCAGGGAACAAAATCCTCCTCGCTTCTTGCTTCTTGCTTCTGCCTTGCACGCTCCACCTTTTATCGTTCACCTATTCAGTAACTCAGCCTAAAGCGCAGGCCGTATACTTGGACCGGACCCCTGTCCCTGTTGTAGCCCGGGTTCTGAATGAACTGAAAGTCGGGGCTGATTGCCATAAATGAGGTG
>Ga0187784_10005540_pt1 | contig 10190 bp, 9 predicted proteins | sample 1015_SJ02_MP15_2_FD_132964 | JGI IMG/M metagenome (GOLD analysis project Ga0187784, IMG submission 132964) | Tropical peat soil microbial communities from peatlands in Department of Meta, Colombia - 1015_SJ02_MP15_20_MG | ecosystem: Environmental > Terrestrial > Soil > Wetlands > Peat | place... | reverse complement strand
CTAAATTATACTGCGCCGGGCTGGCGGCATCATGGCCAATGTCCTGGGCAAAGTCCTCTGCATCGAGGATGACGGCGAGACCGCCGCGGTGATCGCGGAGGAGCTCATTGAGCGGGGCTTCGAAGTCGCTGTCGTCCGCAGTGGCGAAGAAGGATTATTGGCGATCTTAAACGATGGCCCGGATGTTGTGCTTTGTGACATCCGGTTGCCAGGCATGTCTGGTTATGAAGTCCTGGAAAGATTGAAGGAATTCGCACCTCGCGCTTGGCGAGTTCCGTTCGTGTTCGTAACCGGCCTGACTGGACGGGAAAGCGAACTAAAGGGGCGTCGACTTGGCGCTGACGACTACGTGACGAAGCCGATAGATTTCGATCGCCTGTTTTTCATCATAAAATCTCGGCTTGCCGCAGCTACGCTTGCCGCGCCGGCACCCCGGTCGCAAAATCTGAATGACCTCGAGATCGAAATCATCACCGAAGTTGCGCACGGCAAAAAGTCTCGTGAAATTGCGCGCCAGCTGCACCTGTCAAAGCGTACGGTTGATTTTCATGTCGGCAAAGTGCGAAGCAAGCTGCGCGCGGGGACGCGCACCGAAGCCGCAATCAAGGCTGCGACTGCCGGTCTCATCAAGCCATAACTTCAGCCGGCGCGATGTTGTTGGGGCCCGAAGCGTTTTCGATGGACAAGACTTTAGTAGTTGCGGTCGCGACGGCCGCGATCGCCGTCGCTGCAGCGGTCGCACGCCATCACCTGGTTGCGATTATCGCGGCGTTGGTAGGGGGTGGGGTCATTATTCTTGATCGCTATGATGTTCTTGGCCGTTATGGCGACGTTACACCATTGCCTGCCGGCCACGAGACTGTCCGAGCGGGCCGCGCCGGCGAGCCCGTGGAATGGTCGAAACTTTACATCAATAGCGCCTCGGTTCCACAACCCGGAAGCCCCTCGAACATATCCACGCTTAGCGTCATGGGCACTAACGTCAGCGGCAGCGACATCAAGCTTGGTGAGGCATATTTTCTGTGCGGTCTTGACGGGACGAAGCTCGACACGCAGATCGGGCGGGGGGGCGCGCGGTATAAGATACATGATATGGAGCCGCTGCCGCCGGGCGCGCTCTTCTTTGTTGTTTCCGACCCTTTCCGTCCGACGAATAGGGGCCTTAGTGCGGGCGAATTTCTCAAAACTTGCGCGACGATTTCTTTCGTCGCCAAATACAACGGCATAACGCAAACGGTCGACTTTGATCGGCGAGCCGTGGAGTTGGCTTTGCCAAAGCCGTAACGTTCGCCAGTACAGGAAGCTTGGATGAGACTTGCAGCGCTTTTTCTGGCTCTGATCTGCGCGACACCGGCATTGGCAGCCGAGCTGCCCTCACGCAGGCCCGGCTTGTGGGAGGTCAAGATGAGTATCGAAGGCCGCAACGCTCCACCGCAGGTGATCCGGCAGTGCATCGATGCCGCTACTGACCAGATGATGCAGTCGAGTGCGGGTCCTTATTCGGCCGCCGCCTGCCCGAAGCGCGACGTGCAAAGTTCACCCAATTCGATCACGATCGAATCCAGTTGCACGATCGATGGCAAGCCGGCAACCGCGCACGCGATCATCACCGGCAGCTTCGACAGTGTCTATACCATGACCGTGACGTCGCAGAGTGAGAGCCTTCCGGGCAACGCGATGATCATGACGCTCGACGGCAGATGGCTCGGTCCTTGTGCCGCCGACCAGAAACCAGGCGATATGATCTTCAGCAATGGAAGGACCGTCAACATCGTGGAAATGCAGAAGCGCGTTCCGTCGCCAAATGCTCCGATGCTGCCGCGGTAAAGCGCGGCGCCCGCGATCGGCGCCGCAGGCGCCGCTCACTGCTGGTGTTTTGGGTGAAAGTCGGACCCGCTCAGCGCACCCGGAACGGTCTTCGGGGCGCCGCCAAGTACGGTGAGGCTCGTACCCGGGCGCGCGGTGCCGCGACCGTTGAGAATTCCGGGTGGCGATGTGGCGGCGATCAATCCGTTATTACCAGGCGGTACAGCCGTCTTCAGTCCGGTGGTTCCTTCCCTAGCCTTGAGCCCTGCGATTCCCTCCCGGTGTTCGTCGATATTTTCGCCACGCGGGGCCGGGTGAACCTGTATTGTCATGCCGACGGCATTTCTGGTCGTCGTGCCGTTGGCGACACCCGACTCCGGCTTACCAGCATTGTTATTTCCAACGCCCGCACCGACGGCGTTGTGAACGCCTGTCAGAGGGGTGCTGGCGGGTGCATTCCTTATGCCCAGACTGTTTGTTCCAGGCACAGCGGTACCATTTCTGGCGCGCTCCATTTGGTGAAGTTTTTCCCGTTCGATGGCGGCGTTGACTCGATCCTGCACGCGCGCGCCGGGACTTTGGCTGAGCGGATTATTGCGCGAGGATTCAGCTTTGCCGGGATGTTTCAGCGACCGCAGCAGGATCATCCTGTTGCGATCGAATACGCCGAATGATTTGTGCGGATGCAAAGGGGGTGTCACTGTAACGCTCGTGTCGAGCGGGCCGGGATCCACGCGGAGACCGTGGCTGACATCGGCAGGGTTTTTTTCCACGGCGCCGGCAGCGGAAGCATGTGATGCAGCAGCGCCGCCGCCACCGCCGTCCCCTCCGGCGCTCTCCTGCGGTAAAGGCGAAATGGGCGCATCGGCGCCGGGACCACTTGTCCCGGGCGCGGTCGCGCTTCGTTGCAGCCCGAGAGGCTCTGCGCCGCTGTCGCGATTTGCGGCGCTTGCCGCTTCAGCAACGTCGTTCGCTCGTTCGCGCGCGGCCGTGCTGCGAGCTTCCGGCGGCGGCAGATTCTGTTCTGGACTGCGCGTCGCCGGCGGCGCCAGCTCGATGAGCAGCGTATCGACACCGGACGATCCGTTGGCATCAAAGGGTCGGCTTGTGAGGTGCCAAGCCAGCACTGCCATCGCCACTGCGCCATGCACGACGACAACAAGCATCGCGCTATACGACCAGCGGCGAAACTCGGCATGGCCGTCATCGATCGATGCGGCACGGATGAAGGCGGACATCGTTCAAATCCGCTCGCCGATCACTGGTTCGAAAGCGTCGATGAACGCAATTTCGCTCAATTCAAGTAAAGCGCGTCCTCCGAGGATTGTTCACTCAGCCGGCACCAGATGGTCGCCGCCGGAGCCGCGGCTGTCGGCTGCTTGCGGACCTCCCTCACTGCCGAGGAAGAACATTCGCAGCGCTGGCACGACCACCAGCAACATCAGCGGTCCGATCAACATACCGCCCACCACCACGGTCGCGAGCGGTCGTTGCACCTGGCTGCCGATTGCGGTGGAAAGGGCGGCGGGGAACAGCCCGATGCAGGCGGACATCGCGGTCATCAGCATCGGCCGCATGCGCTGGGTGGCGGCGTGGAACATGGCCTCGGTCGCCTCCATGCCCTCGCGCCTGACCCAATTGTAATAGGTAATCATCAGAATCCCGTCCATGACCGACACGCCGAACAGCGAGATGAAGCCGATGGCGGCCGAAATGCTGAAATCCAATCCGGTCACATAGAGCGCCACGATGCCGCCGGCGATCGCGAATGGAATTCCGGCCAGGGCGAGCAGGCTGTCGCGCAGCGAACCGAACAGGCCGTAGAGCAGAACCAGTATGATGCCGAGGCTGATCGGAACGACGACTTCGAGCCGCTTCTGTGCGAGTTCCAAGTCCTCGAACTCGCCGGCCCAGATCAGCCGGTATCCCAGCGGCAGCGGGACGTTCTCGGCAATTCGTCGCTTTGCTTCCGCGACCGTGCCACCGAGGTCGCGGCCGCGTGTGGTGAACTTGATCGGAATAAAGCGCTGAACGGCCTCATGGTAGATGTAGGCGGCTCCGTTATCCAGCGTGATCGTGGCCAGCTCGCGCAACGGAATGTAGGTGTTGGTGCCGGCGGCATTGGTGTAGCCGACCTTGATGTCGCCAACCTGTTCGAGGCTCTGGCGGTACTCTTCGGCGACACGAACCGTTATGTTGAATTGACGGTCGCCTTCGAGCAGGGTCGATGCCACCGTGCCGCCAAGCGCCGCCTGAATGACGGTGTTGACGTCGCCGGTGTTGAGGCCATAGCGGGCGGTCTTTTCGCGATCCACCTTGACGTTCAGATTGGGCTGCCCGAGCACGTGGAAAATCCCGACGTCGGTCATGCCCCTGACCTTCATCATTTCATCCTGGGCCTTGGTGGCGAGCTTCTCCAGGACGGCGAGATCGGGGCCGATAATCTTGAGAGAATTGACGCCCTTGACGCCCGAAATTCCCTCTTCGAGGTTGTCCTCGATGTATTGCGAGAAGTTGTAGGTGGCGCCGGGCACCTCGTCGCTGAACTCCTGAATAAGAGTATCAATCAGCTTGTCTTTGGTTAAACCTCGAGGCCACGTGTCAAACGCCGTCAACGTGGCAAATATCTCAACATTGAAGAACGGAGAGGCATCGGTACCGTTATCGGGCCGGCCATGTTGCGTCACAACCGTGATGACTTCCGGGTGACGGTGCAGGATCTCGCGGAATTTTTTCGTCGCCGGCTCGCCGGACAGCAATCCGGTCGAGGGCGGCAACGTGATGCGGATCCAGAAGTTGCCTTCTTCCAGATGCGGCAGAAACTCCGTGCCGAGCCGCATGCCGAGCAATCCGATGAGCACGAGAAAGCCCAGCGCGAAGCCAAGCATGGCCTTGCGATGACCGAGCGACCAACGCAGGACCGGCGTATAGGCAGCACGCAGCGCGCGCACAAAGATCGTTTCAGCTTCGTTGACATGCTCGGGAAGCAGGATGGACGCCAGCGCCGGCGTAACGGTGAAGGTTGCGATCAGCGCGCCGGCAAGCGCGAAGCCGTAGGTGCGCGCCATGGGACCGAAAATCTGGCCTTCGACGCCCTGCATGGTGAAGAGCGGCACGAACGCCGCGACCGTGATCAGCGCCGAGAAGAATATGGCGTTGTCGACCTGCAGCGCGCTGGCCAGGATCAGGCGGAGACGATCGGTCCACACGTTAAAATGTCCTGGCCGCTCCTTGGTCGGGTCCGCTCCCCACGTGTCATCGGCGAGCTGTGCCAAAATTGTTTGCCGTTGCTCAGGCCGCATTTGGAAATTGCGAAATACGTTCTCCACCAAAATCACCGCCGAATCGACGATGATGCCGAAGTCGACGGCGCCGACGGAGAGAAGATTGGCTTCCTCTCCCGTTATCACCAGCATGATGACGGCGAAGAACAACGCGAACGGGATGTTGACCCCGACGATGATGGCGCTGCGCAAATTGCCCAGGAAAATCCACTGGATGAAAAAGACCAGGATGCAGCCGAATACAAGGTTGTGCAGCACGGTGTGGGTAGTGACACTGACCAGTGAGCCGCGATCGTAATACGGAACGACCTTGACCCCTGGCGGCAACGACCCGTCGTTGTTCATTTTCTGCATTTCTTGCTGCACCAGGGGCAGCACATCATTGGTGTGCATCGTGCGGTTCATCACCACGATGGACATCACCACGTCGTCCTGGTCATCGAGGCCGGCAATGCCGAGTCGAGGAACATAGCCAATCTCGACCTTGGCTATATCCTTGACCAACACGGGAACGCCGTTGACGGTATTGAGGACGATGTTCTCGATATCCTCGGTATGGTAGCCTTCCGTCAGTACTTCCGCGCCGCCATCGTCGACCAGACCGATACCGCGAATATTGACCGACTGCTGTCCGAACAGAATTTCGCGGCCGCCCACATTGACGTTGGCGTTGGCTATGGCGGCGAGAATTTGCGGTATGGTGATGCTGTAGGCGTCGAGCTTGTTAAGATCGATGTCGACGTTCATCTGCTTGGTGGTGCCGCCCCAGGAGTTGACCTGAACGACGCCCGGCACGGTGAACAACCGTCGCAGGACGATCCAGTCCTGCACGGTTCGCAGATTTGTCAGTCCGTAGTGCGGCGGGCCGGCCACCTGGTAGCGATATATCTCGCAGTTCACGCTGGACATGTTGATCTGCGGGACCTGATTTGCCGGCAGTGACACGTTCTGTTCCAGGCTGATGTTGGCCTGCGTCAGCGCGAAATAGAAATCGACGCCGTATTTGAAGGTGACGCGGACGAAGGAGAGGCCGTAGAACGAGGTCGAGCGGATGTTGGCGATGCCCGGCGTCGGGTAAAGGCCGATTTCCATGGGGATGGTGTAGTAACGCTCCATCTCCTCGGCGGATAATCCGCCCGCCTGCGCGGTGATCTCGAGGATCACCGGCGCCGGGTCAGGATAGGCTTCGATGTTCAGTTTCGAAAACGCGATGAGGCCGGCACAGAAGAACACAAGCAGTCCGAGCAGGACGATGGGCCGGCGGATCAAGCCAAACGCAAGAATTCCCTTCAGCACGGCTTGTGCCTTTCCTAGGTTCGAGCACCCGGCATTACTTGTTTACGCGATACGCTACGCATTCATTGAGTGAGCGCATAGGAAGACGAGCCTTATCCGCCGCCCTGCCCAATGAGCACCATGTTGCTCAAGTACACGGCGCCCTTGGTCGCAACCAGATCGCCCAGCTGCAAGCCGTCGACAATCTGCCGATAGCCGTCGTGCTGCATGCCGATCTTGACCACTCGCTGCGAGAAGTGACGCCGATCGCCGGTCACCCAGACCGAATAGGTCCCGTCGCCTTCGCGAACCACCCCGCCGGACGGGACTGCGAGCGCGCTCATGGGTTGGCCAACGCGGATAATAAAAGTCGCGAACATCCCTGACCGCAGCTCGTGATCGGGATCGTCGATCGCCGAACGCATCAACATGCGATGGGTATTCGGATCGACCATCGCATCCATCGACCAAATCCGGCCACGGAAGACCCTGCCCGGAAATGACACAAGCGAGACTTGGATCTCTTGGCCGATGTTGAAGGCCGGGACGTCGCTCTCGGCGACATTCGCCAGCATCCACATGGTGTTGATGTCGGCCACGGAATAAACTGCAGGCGGACTACCAGGCTGGACGAAAAGGCCGGGTTGCCCGTCCCGCGCCGTGATCCGCCCTTCAATCGGACTCGGCACCACCAGCGTGGGATCTGCCGCCCGATCGGCCACGATTTTGTCGATCTCGGCATCGCTCTTGCCGAAAATGCGCACCGCGTCACGTCCCGTGCGAAGAGCGCCTTCGGCCGTCATCTGGTTGGAAATATCCAGCTCCAATTCCGCTTGCGATATGGCACGCGTGTTGTAGAGCTCTTGCGCCCGCGCCAGCACGCGCGTCGTCTGATCCAATACGCCCGCAGCGGAAATCAGACTCGATTCGGCGTTGAGCAGATCCGGGCTGTCGATTGTGAACAGCGTCTGGCCTTTTTTCACTTCGTCGCCGATCTTGGCGTATAATTGAATGATTTTTCCTTGATAGGGCGTGAAGACTTGAACAGTCATATCCTCATTGAAATCGATGCTACCGACAGCGGTTTTCTCGAGCGGAAACTCGTGGTCTCCGACAGAGCCAACCTCGACCGAGGCCAGTTGCTTGTCATTAAGCGTCACGCTCGTAGCGTAAGTCGGCTCGACGACTCTGAGATTGCTTTCCTGCGCTCTGGCGTCACCAATCACGACACTGTTTTGATCAGCAAATAAAACGACACAGGCGATTGTCGCAACGGCAAGAGCCGCGAGCGCAATTGCCGCTACGATGCTTGTTGCTCTCAAAGGCGCCATCGGTTTGCCCCCGTGCAAGTTTAAATTTGTCAATACGATAAAACGTAGCGATGACGATGTTTGGCGTCTACTGAGAGAAATATCGAGTTTTTACTGCAGGCGCCGCCGCACGGACGCACAAATGCTTTCGTAAGAATTATCGCGGTTTAGAGCCGCAGAAGCGCCCGCACTGTTATTTATTCTGTCACTCTTCACAGTTGAGAATGGTCGCGAGGCGAAGCAAAAATCTTTGCTGCCAACCGCTCCAATTGGCCACTGTGATAAACGCCAATTGACCCTGCGTCACGGCCGGTCGATTAATTGCGTCGGCAGAACCAAACGCTGACGAAGTTCATATGGGGGTCTTTCAAGATGCTGAGCAGAAGTGTTGCAGTTCTTGCCGCCGTGGCCGCGTGCAACGCTTTCACGGCGACCGCCACTTATGCGCAAAACAAGCCCGTTGACGGCAGCGCCGTGGCCGGTCGCGATTTCGCGCTGCAGGCGTGCACCGGTTGTCACATCGTCGCCAGCGACCAGCCGTACGCGCCGATCTACAAAGGAAAGGGCCACCCGCCTGAGTTCAAGGAAATTGCCAACAGGCCGAATGTGAGTGCCGCGTGGTTGCGCGACTATCTGGCATCACTGCCGGTTATCCCGAAGACTGGCCAAATGGCCAATCCGGACCTGACCGAAGAGGAGATGCGCAACGTGTCAGCCTTCATCATGACACTGCGCGACAAACCGCCGGCATCTTCGTCTTCTTCGCGATCGCAGATGACCGATGAGCGCGGCGATAAATAACGGAACAAAATCGCCGCGGTGACGTTTGACTGGGAGCGCCTGATGGCGTCATCCAGAGCGCAAAAGCTGCTCATCGAACTTGCCATTCTGATCGCCGCCATAGGTTTCTTCCCGGGCACCGCCGGTTACGCCTGGGCGCTCGGCTGGTTGCCGGTGTACGGGGCCGTTTGTCATTTCGACAAGATATTCGGACCGGCGATCGATCCGGACGGGTACAGAATTTATCTCATTGGCCGCGGCTGCGCCATCGATGCCGCGATCCGCAGCATACTGGCAGCGTCGCAATTTGCCGCCGGACAAGACAAAGTCGACGCTGACAGAATTGTCGATATCTATCACCACAAGAAGCTGGCAGCGGCAGGTGATGAAACCTTGGCCGTGGATTTGGTGCAGCAGAAATTGAAAGAGTTCGCGGCGTCAACGCCGAGCGCTAACAATTGCACGCCGGATAACAGGTTTTGCGCCGTTTCCGCTGGCTCGGATGCGGATTTTTTTTCCAGGTGGGCACGCGCATATTTGTCCTATGTGCAATCGCAGTTCCGCTACACGGCGATGGACGGAGCGGATTATATGGCATCATTGCTGCGGATGGGGCTTATCGCCCAGGGCATCATCGCAGTTTGCTATTTGATCGTCGTGCTTTTGGCTGCCGCACAAATCGTCCGTTATGTTGTGCCGCGCTCTGCAATTCCCCGGCGAACCGCCAAGAACAATTGCGAACAATCAGCACATCAGCGGAAGTAGGGAGCGGAAATAGGGTTCGACGGCGCGATTGTCTTGACCGGGTCATGCAACAAGCCGGTGAAAAGAGTCGGTCGGGATTAATTCCAAAGCTTGTAGTTGAGGCCGACGCGGACGATGCTGCCGGTCGGATTGAAGGAGATCGGACCGGCGCCGGGAACGACAGCACACGGTCCGGAGCAGGTGAAGCCATTGAGGTTCACATACAGATATTCCACCTTAACGCGCAACGCGTCGGTGATCGCAAATTCGAGGCCGCCGCCCGCGGTCCATCCCAGATTGCTTGACGTCGCGGTACCGAACGGTGCGCCGCTCAGATTGGCATATAGCCCGCCGATGGCCGCTCCGCCGGTCACATACGGCAGGAAGCCGTTGATCGAATAGCCGAAGCGAAGCCGCGTGGTGGCCAGCCACGGGATCTTGAAGTCGCAGGACGGGCAGGATGGCGCCGATACCGTTCCGGCGACGCTGGTCCAATCCATATCGGCTTCCACACTCGCGACGAAGGCATCGCCGGCCTGCAAATTGTAGCCGGCAGTGCCGCCGACCACTCCGCCTGAGGCTTTGAGTGTGCCGCTGACAGGGACCGGCAGCGAATGCCAATCGGTGTCGGTGAGCGCGCCACCGCCGTTGAGTCCTAGATAAAAGCCGGTCCAATCATGCAGCCGGATGGCGCCATAGGGCGGTGGCGCCTTGTAGAGGTCGGGCGCTGCCGGCTCCGGGAGGCGGTTCTGGGGGAAAGCCGGCGGCGCATCGAAAGGCCCCGGGGTGATGGTCGGTTCGGGACCGGCCGCGAGCGCGGCGCCCGCCACAGCGATCAAGGCAACGCCTGCTGTCGGCAAAGCCTTCATTGCGGCGTCCCCGTTTGTGCCGGCGTTGCCGTTTGCGCGGGCAGTTGAATGAGCGGCACGACCTCGCCGAAGAATCCGTCGTGTCTGTCGACCAGCGTGGCCGCCTGGTCAGTACCCACGTT
>Ga0187784_10005538_pt1 | contig 10193 bp, 7 predicted proteins | sample 1015_SJ02_MP15_2_FD_132964 | JGI IMG/M metagenome (GOLD analysis project Ga0187784, IMG submission 132964) | Tropical peat soil microbial communities from peatlands in Department of Meta, Colombia - 1015_SJ02_MP15_20_MG | ecosystem: Environmental > Terrestrial > Soil > Wetlands > Peat | place... | reverse complement strand
TGCTTGCAACCGATTATTCAACCTGGGGACGGTTCGAGGAAGGTATCATCGCCGAACTTGGGGCGCGTGGAATCCCGATGTTCGTCGTTTTCAACAAGTGCGATCTCGGCATACCCGACCCGGTCCACCTGGACGGACTGTCCGCCAGGAAGATACGTACGGTTTGCGTCAGCGCACTTTCCGGCCAGGGGATTGCTTCACTGCGGGAGGCTCTTCTGGAGAGCGCCCCTGGCGAGCTAATCGACAATCCGACTATTGTCGGAGACCTTGTCGGCCCGGGAGAGACGGCGGTACTGGTCGTCCCCATCGATAAGGAAGCGCCCAAAGGCCGGTTGATTTTGCCCCAGGTTCAGACCATTCGCGACCTGCTCGACAGCGACGCGATTTGCATGATAGTGAAGGAGCGCGAGTTGCGAAGGGCTTTTGAGAAGCTCAAGAGTCCACCCAGGCTGGTGATTACGGACTCTCAGGCATTTTTGAAAGTTGCGGCTGACACCCCGCCAGGAGTGCCGATGACCAGCTTCTCGATCCTCTTTGCTCGCTTCAAGGGTGATCTGGTAACCCAGGTGGAAGGGGCGCTCGAGGTCGAAAAACTGAGGGCCGGCGACCGGGTGCTGATTGCCGAGGCCTGCACTCATCATCCGATTGCCGAGGATATAGGCCGGGTGAAAATTCCTCGCTGGCTGACTCAATACGTGGGAGCAAAACTGGAAATCGATCACGTTCAGGGGCATGATTTCCCCCGGGACCTTTCGCCTTACAGGCTGATAATCCACTGCGGTGCCTGCATGTGGAACCGCCGGGAAATGCTGAGTCGTATACTTCACTGCCGTCAGACAGGGGTTGCGATCACCAACTACGGACTCGTAATCGCGTACAGCCTGGGCATTATGGAGCGAGCGCTGGCGCCGTTCCCCGCTGCACTGGAGATTTTTCGCAAATCTCGCCTGGAGGGGGAACGGCAACTGACTGGGTTGGCATGACGGCAAGAAAGGCAGCTATGAGCGATAACAAGGAAGAGAAACCGATCGAGATGGCGATATGCATGGGAAGTTCGTGCTTTTCGAGGGGCAACAAGGAAAACATCACTCGGATCCGCGAATATATAGACCTGCACGGACTTTGCGGAAAGGTGCTGTTGAAAGGGCACCTTTGCGAAGGCCTGTGCAAAGATGGACCCAACATAACCGTCGAAGACAGAGTCTTCAGCCTGAGTTCCTCAGATATCCTGGAATTCATTCTGGATGACCACTTTGCCGGACAGGAATAGGAGCCGGGATGGACGCTCACACCCCCATCTACACCGAACGGACTGAATGCCAGGACTGCTTCAAATGCATTCGGGAGTGTCCGGTAAAGGCGATTAAGGTCGAGAACGCCTGTGCCGCCGTAATCCCGGACCTTTGCATCATGTGCGGTCATTGTGTCGAGATATGCCCAAACGGAGCCAAGCATGTCAGAGACGATTTGAAGCGTGCGCGCCTTCTTCTTGCCGAGAAAGAACATGTCTACGCGTCGCTTGCGCCCTCTTTTGTAAGCGAATTCCCTGACATTCCGGCAGCTGCTGTTGTCAGCGCATTAAAGAAGCTCGGTTTCAGTGGAGTCTCAGAGACGGCGCTCGGCGCGGAACGTGTCTCGGGGAGCATAGCCAGACTACTCCGGGACAGGACGCCGCGTGTGATGATCTCCACGGCTTGTCCGGTCGTCGTTAACTATATCGGGAAATACTCCCCGAACTATGCCAATTGCCTGGTGTCACATGTCTCGCCGGTCATCGCGCATTGCCAAATGCTCAGGGAGACATACGGCCCCTCGATAGGGATCGTATTTTTCAGTCCCTGCATCGGGAAAAAGGGAGAAGCGGATCTAAACCCGGATTTGCTCAATGTGGCCCTCACTTTCGAAGACATGAGGCATTGGATGATTGAGGAGGGACTTTCCTTCGAAACCGGCTTGAAAGATCCTCCGGATTTTGTTCCCTACAGCGCCCGGGAAGGAGCGCTCTATCCGGTCGATGGCGGAATGATGGCCGGGATCAAAGCAAACTGCAGCATCATGGAAGCCGATTGCATGGCCTTCTCCGGAGTTCGTAACATCAAGAAGGCTATTTCCGGTCTAAACGAAATGCGCCTTTCGCACCCCATCTTCCTGGAGCTGCTGGCCTGTGAAGGCGGGTGCGTAAACGGTCCCAAGGCCAGCCAGCGCATCGCCACCGCTTGGAAGCGCTCCCAGATAATAGATTACGCTAAATATCCCCGCGAAGAGATACCGCGTCCGCTTGAAGCTCCACGCAATGAAGGACTGGCTCCCAGTCCGGTGTCGGTCAAGGAATACAACGATAAAATCATGAAGCAGGCACTGCAGGCGGTGGGCAAGTACGGTCCCGAGGACGAACTTAATTGCGGCGGCTGCGGCTACGACAACTGCCGCGAGTTTGCAAAGGCGCTGATCGACGGCAAGGCCGAGAAGGTGATGTGTGCCGCCTATATGCGAAAGCTGGCCCAAAAGAAGGCCAACGCCCTCATGGAGAAGGTCCCGAGCGCAATCGTGCTGGTCGATGATGAGATCAGAATAATCGAATGCAATCTCAATTTCGCCAGAATTTTAGGCCCGGACGTTGAGAAGGCGTTCCGGATGAAGCCAGGCCTGGAAGGAATATTTCTCCGTGAAATCGCCCCGTTTCATTCGCTTTTCAAGACGGTGCTCGAAAAAGACGAGGATTTGCTCAATCGAGATCTCAGGTACAAAAAGTCGGTGGTCCACGTCGATATTTTCTCGATTGAGAAACACAGGGTGGTATGCGGCATTTTCCAGGACATCACCAAGCCGACAATCCACAAAGAAGCCATGATTCAAAAGGCGCAGGAGGTTATTAAGAAAAACCTGGCCACGGTTCAGCAGATTGCTTACCTGCTGGGTGAAAACGCGGCTGAATCCGAAGTTATCCTCAATTCCATAATCCAGTCTGTGACCACCCCGGAGGTGGAATGATAAAGACAACGCGGGATTTCTTTCTGGACATCGACTCCAGCCAGTTCAACAAGTATAGGCAGTATGTGGCCGGCGACGTGGTGCTGACCCATAGGATCAAGGAAGAAAACCGGGTGATCACCTGCCTTTCCGACGGACTGGGCAGCGGTATAAAGGCGAGTGTTTTGGCCAACCTTACGGCCACCATGGCCGTAAAATACACGTCGAACTATGCCGATGTCACCGAAACCGCCGAAGTCATCATGGAGACACTGCCGGTGTGCAGTGTGCGCAAGATCAGTTACTCCACTTTTACCATAATCGATATCAACAGCTCGGGACATGCCCGCATAATAGAGCACGGAAATCCCAATTACGTGCTGATGCGGGGCATCGAACCGGTGAAGGTGCCCAGGACGCGGACACAGCTCAAGAAATGGAGCGAGCGGGAGGTCAACATCTCCGAGTTCGATTTCCATATAGGGGATAGACTGATATATTTTTCAGATGGAGTCAGCCAGGCGGGCATGGGACTTCTTGACTACCCGCTCGGTTGGGGGGTCGGGCAGGTTATCAAAAGCATCCAGCAGTGGATCGGCTGGGAAAAAGGGATATCCTCGCGCCAACTGGCCAGAAAGATCGTCGTCCACGCTCGTCAGATCGACTCCTTCGAACCGAAGGACGATATTACCTGTGGAGTAATATATATGAGGCATCCCCGTCTTCTGCTGCTCGTTACCGGGCCGCCCTTCTCCCAGGCCAGAGACCAGGAACTGGCATCAATAGTCAGGTCTTTCAACGGGCGGAAAGTGATCTGCGGGGGAACAACCGCTCAGATTCTCGCCCGCGAACTTGACGAAGATATCGAAATGGACCTCGATAATCTCGATCCGGAAATTCCTCCGCCGTCGAGGATGGCGGGGATCGAACTAATCACCGAAGGGACGCTCACTCTCAGCAAGGTCGCCGAGATGCTTGAGAGCGGGCAAAAGCCCGAGACGGCACGGCCTAACGCCGCCTCGGAGCTGGTATCGATTCTGCTCGATAGCGATGTGATCCATTTTTTGGTGGGCACCCGCGTGAACGAAGCGCACCAGGACCCCAATCTCCCCGTGGAACTCGACATTCGTCGCAACATAATCAAAAAGATCGCCACCCTGCTGGAAGAAAAGTACCTGAAGGATACCCAGAAACGATTTATCTAGAAACTGGGAGCAACGAGCGATAAACGGGGAAGCGTGGAGCGGGAAGTTGGGAAGGAGGTCTGCTTGATGGAGAAACAAATTGGATTCTTCCTGGCATGGGCCGCAGTATTGTTGACATGGACTTTGGGTTTTGCATCGGAAATCAGTCCCGGCATAACCGCCGATGAAGCCCTCAAGAAATTACTGGATGGAAATCAAAACTTTCTGGCAAGCCGTCTGACCATAGGGGATTTCAGCGGGCCCGATACGCGCCGGGCTGTCGCCGCCGGACAAAAACCCTATGCTATTATCCTTTCCTGTTCGGATTCCAGGGTTCCTCCCGAGATCATCTTCAATAAGGGATTGGGCGAGATCTTTGTGGTGAGAGTAGCCGGCAATATCCCGGATCCCATTGTACTGGGAAGCATCGAATATGCCGCCGAGCACTTCGGTTCCCCGCTTATACTGGTCCTCGGACATAACCGGTGTGGCGCGGTGAGTGCCGCGGTCAATGCAAGAGGCCGTCCGCACGGAAATATCGGAGCAATTATCGAAAAAATTGCCCCGGCAGTCAAAAAGGCCAGAGAGGATGCCAGGGGCGCCACTAATGCAGACCTTGTCGAACTCGCCGTCAACAATAACATCAAACTGGTTGCAAAATCCCTGGTGGACCAGTCGCCGGTAATCCGTTCGCTTGTGGGAGAGGGAAAACTAAAGATCGTTGGCGCTAAATATGACCTTGATAGCGGAACAGTTGAGATTTTGTGAGAATAAGCAGGCGGGTTTCTTCAAATAACTTGCAAAAAAAATTCATTTGTGACTAATTAGACTGTCTAGAGTAAAAGAATTCACGCCATCCGTCAGGGGGCTGCGGATCGCGTAAATATGCGTCTTGGTGATAAGCAATGAAATCAATAAACAGTGGCGGCGCCATGGCTCGCACTGCCAAGGGGGAAGGGGTCCGGAGGGAATTTAACGGTGAGGTTGCCAAGGATCGGGCGGGCTTTGCGGAGCCGGCGAGATCGACAGACGAGGCCGGTTCTCCTCGTTCCAGGCCGGCTGCAACCATCCGCAGTTCCTGGATACCGCAGATAGAAGAAGCGATCCGGAAGTCAAGCGAATATTTCTACAGGGTGCAATACCCCGAAGGCTTCTGGTGGGCCGAACTCCAATCAAATGTGACCATAACCAGCGAATATGTCATGCTCGCGCGTCTTCTGGGCATTCCCATCGCTGAGAAGAAGAGAAGGAGTATTGTCAAATACCTTCTCAGACACCAGAGTGAAAATGGCGCATGGGGTCTTTATTACGGCGACGGCGGTGAACTCAGCACATCTATTGAAGCTTATTTCGCCCTTAAGCTTCTGGGGGGAGATCCTGCAACCGAACCACTGGCCAAAGCGAAGGCTTTCATTGTCCAGCGGGGAGGAATAGAAGCCGCGCGTGTTTTCACTAAAATCTGGCTTGCGCTGTTCGATCAGTATAACTGGATGAAAATTCCGTCGATGCCGGTCGAACTGGTGCTCCTGTCACCCGAGCGCTATTTCAACATCTACGAATTTTCCAGTTGGGCCCGGGGTACGATCGTGCCCCTTTCCGTCGTTCTGTGCATCAGGCCTAAATTCAAACTTCCCGTTTCTCATTGCATTCGGGAACTTTATGCCCCGGTGCATGACAAAAGACTCGACAGCCGGATAAATAAGCTCTTTTTTGTTTTCGACCGCATAGCCAAAAGACTGGAAAAGAGGCCGATAAAGAAGTATCGCCGCGGGGCAATCGAGGCGGCACAGAACTGGATCATCGATCACCAGGAGGAAAGCGGGGACTGGGGAGGCATCCAGCCTCCAATGGTCTATTCCCTGCTGGCCCTGCATTACCTCGGATTTCCCCTTTCTCACGAGGTTATGGAAAAGGGACTTAAAGCCATCGAGGATTTTTGCATTGATGATGAGGACGGGCTGCGGATGCAGTCCTGCATATCCCCGGTCTGGGATACCGCTCTTACTGCTCTGGCTCTGCTTGAGGCGGGCGTGAGTCCCCGGCATCCGGCCCTGGAGAAATCGGCTAGGTGGCTCATATCACAGCAAATATTGACCGGTGGCGACTGGCAGTTCAAGAATGCCTGTCCCCCCGGTGGATGGGCCTTCGAGTTTTCCAACTCGCGCTACCCTGATGTTGACGATTCTGCCGTCGTTTTGAACGTGTTGAACCGCTTCGACCGGCAAAGATGCGATGGGCTGGATTCCTGTAAATCGCGCGGGATGGACTGGGTCATGAGCATGCAAAGTTCCAAGGGGGGCTGGGCGGCATTTGACAGGGATAATGATATGGATATCCTTAACCGCATACCATTCGCCGATACCGAGGCGATGGTGGACCCTCCGACGACCGACGTGACCGGGAGGGTGCTGGAGGTTATGGGTTACTGGGGTTTCGACTACAGCCATCCGGCCGCGAGGCGCGGGATCGAGTTTGTTAAAACCATCCAGGAAAAAGACGGCAGTTGGTGGGGACGCTGGGGCGTCAACTATATTTACGGTACTTGGTCCGTCCTGCGGGGACTGATCTCCATCGGATTGGATCCAAGGTCGGCCGTTGTAAGAGCGGCCGTGCACTGGCTCAAAGACCACCAGAACCCGGATGGTGGTTGGGGTGAGACCTGTGATTCCTACAAGTGGCCCGACCTTCGCGGCCAGGGTTCCAGCACTGCATCTCAGACGGCGTGGGCGATAATGGGTCTTCTGGCCGGCGGTGAAGAAAGATCGCCGGAAGTTAGCAAAGGCGTCCAGTTCCTGTTAAGAAACCAGAAACCTGACGGAACTTGGGATGAGATATATTTTACCGGGACGGGATTCCCTAAGCACTTCTATATCAGATATCACAATTACCGGAACTGCTTTCCGTTGATGGCGCTGGGTCAGTATCTGGCAAAACTTCGATAGCCGGGAGCGGGGGAGTCGGGAAGAGAAAAACACGATTCCCGCTCCTCGCGTCTTCCTTTAAGCTTCAGAATTGCCTTTCATTTTCTCTATCTCATTCCCGATGAGCTGCCCCCATTTGACAGCGCCCTGAAGAACCGCCTTTTTTAATGCGGCCGTGGCAACCGAATTAAACTTCGAGCCGGCGGGCGACTTGGCAAATTCCGTATATTGTTGAATCTCTGCTTCGGTCATACTTCTATACGCATACAGGTGGAAAACAAGCATTTGCGATCTCACCTCGGTTTCCACCGCCGCCCTTGTTTCTTCTACCTCTCGAGCCACATCTTCGGGCCGCTTTTGCTGTTCTGACGGGAGTGTAGCTATCATACCCAGAGCAACGGCGACCTGCATGTTGATCGCCATCTCAACGGCGTCTTCGGTGTCCTTCACTGCCAAATCGAACTCCTGGAGCACTTTCAAACGTTGAGCGGTTGGAGGTGAATCCTGAAGATGAGCAGCATATTGCTCCATGTCGGCTTGTGCTTCCGCTGTGGATGCTTCTTCCTCGAGCTGGGTAAACTTCTTGCCGGTCGGTGAATTAAACCACTCGAGCAACTTTTTTATATCCCCATCCTCGATCTTCCCGGTGAGTTCCGCCAGCAGGGCTTCTTTCAGCCGCTCGGGCGCAAATGCTGCCTGTAACGATTCCCTCATCGCCGATATAATGCTTTTGGGCAGTTTCTGTATTTCTTCATTTTCCGGAACTGACTGGTCGAAGAGAGCCTGCATCAGAGATGGAAGTTGGTCTATTTGCTTTTGCAGACCTGACTTGACGTATAGTTCCAAGATCTGAGAATTATTCTCATTCTGTGCATAGGAAATGATTGGCAACAAGGACAATAGAATCGCCCACAGGCAGATTTTTGAACGCATGTCATTCTCCACTATTGGGATCCGTCAACTGAACGCATACGATTATATCAAAATGAGGTCAACTCGTCCAAGCCCGCAGGCAGGCGGATGGAAATCATCTCCTGTACAGACCTTTTTACCTGTTATAGAATCGCACCGGATTCCCCCGGGATTCCCGACACACACAGGTCGGAAAATGAGCACGGTTCAATTCACAAAGGAGGTTAAAATGGCAAAGATCCAAGTCCCCTACGAGACAGCCGAAGAGACCGGCATCCTGCTGGACCTCGAAATTCCAGAGCAAAACCTGGTCGAGTCCTTTATTCCCGAAGAACCTTTCGGTTTGGCGGATGCGGGGTCGTCCACGGCCTACGCAATCGAACACCCGCTGGGCAGCAGACCACTGTCCCGGATGATTAGAAAGGGCGACAAGGTCGCGATCATTACCGAAAATCAATTCCGTGCCGCGCCTGCCGACAAGATGCTCCCCCCCATTCTGGAAATTGTGAGGAAAGCAGGTGGGGTGCCCACTATCGCCATCGGCTGCGGCAAAGTGCCGCCCCTGACCCCGGCGGAAATCGAACACAAGCTGGGTAAAGAAGTTGTAAAAAGCGGCATCCCGGTTGTCTGCAACGACGTGAGCAAGCCCGAGAATTACACCTATCTCGGCATAACATCGCGGGGTGTACCCTTGTTTGTCCTCAAGCCGGTTGCGGAAGCGGACGTCCGCATCAGTATATCCACGACCCAGGCAACGCTTTGGGGGTATGGCGGTTCCGGCATGGTGATTCCGGCGGTGTCGGGCAACGAAACCATCGAGATGAATCACATGTTTACCCTTCCTAACGACTGCCGCCCCGGGAACAATGAGTGCCATATGCAGGAAGACAAGTACGAAGCAGCCTCTATGGTGGGCATCGATATGGGGGTCTTCGCTATTGTAAACAACAGTTTTGAAGCGACTTACATCGGTGCTGGAGACTTTATCGAGGCTCACCTGGCGTCGATAAGGGCCTATGAGCAGGTTTACCGCTTCGATGCGTCGCTGCTTGCCGGAGCCCCTGCCGACATTGTCATTACCGGATCGAGCGCTCCCACCAATCACCTGTTCTTTCACACCGGCTGGGCGGTAGTCAACTGCGATCCGGTCTGCAAGGACGGCGGCACCATTATCCAGACGACCCCGTGCCCCGGCTACGGGAGCTGGCCCGGCTTTGCCCTGATGGACCTGATGCAGGAATACATGCCGCCTTCGGCCGACAATAAAGCCAAGGCCCTCAGAGCTTTCTATGCCAAGGACAGGGAACTGTGGGCCGGTTGTATATGGTGGAAGATATATGAGGTTATGACCCGTAAAAACGTGGTGATTGTCACCAACAAGGAAAACCTGGAGATGTGCCGGTCGGTGGGCCTGAGCGCTACCGACTCGGTGCAGGAAGCGTTCGACGGGGCTCTCAAACTGCACGGGCCGGCCTCCAGAGTGGCCTTTGTGCCTTATGGCCGATACACTGTGCTGGATGTGTAAGGCCCGGTGCACTACGGGAGCACAAACGTTTCACGCGGAGTCGCGAAGAGCGCGGAGAAAGGGTTTTTGAACCAGTGAACCGAATACGGATGGGGCCTCAAGCAGGCTGATGACATTGAACAGCCTTATTGCTCCATCGTCCACGCGTTGCGTCGGCTGCACGGAGATTGAGTGGAGATGGGCTTGCCCGTCCCGAAGGCAAAGGGGTGCCGGATTTCCGGGATTAATGACGAATCTTCGGTCCGGAGCCCTGCCTTTAACCAGTCACCATTTGATCGCCGCTCACTCGCGAAGCGAGGGCAAAGAGTTGGTTCCAAGCGTTAGCAGAGAATGTTCTTTATCGTTTGGCTATAGAAATCAAACTGTTCGCATAACCCGACCCTCACCGAGCTATTCCTGTTCGTTATTGCCGCGAAATCCTCTTGAGAAAGGGAATAACCATGGGAAGTTTGTTTCAAGGTGTAAAGGTATTGGACTTCACCAACAACCTTGCCGGTCCGGTAGCAACACTGATGCTGGCTAATTTTGGGGCGGAGGTCATAAAGATAGAGAGGCCGGGCAAAGGGGACGATAGCCGGGGATTTGGAACAAAAGTCGAGGGCGAAAGTGTATTCTTTCTGGGGCATAACGGCGGGAAAAAATCAATTGCTCTCGAAATGAAAAACCCCGAGTCCATGAAGA
>Ga0187784_10005537_pt1 | contig 10193 bp, 3 predicted proteins | sample 1015_SJ02_MP15_2_FD_132964 | JGI IMG/M metagenome (GOLD analysis project Ga0187784, IMG submission 132964) | Tropical peat soil microbial communities from peatlands in Department of Meta, Colombia - 1015_SJ02_MP15_20_MG | ecosystem: Environmental > Terrestrial > Soil > Wetlands > Peat | place... | reverse complement strand
CTTGTCGACGCGGTAAATGGACAGGAATTTCCGGTCTACGTCGATCTGCACCTGCTTGCTTTCTCCCGGCATAAGCTTTACCTTGCTCCAGCCGACAAGCCGCTTCGGGGGTTCGGCCGCCGCAGCCGGCAAAGACGCGTAAACCTGCGCAATCTCCGCTCCGGCCCGTGTGCCCGTATTGGTGACCGTGAATGTGACGCGAGGCGCCACTCCCGGCGTCACTTGGAAATTCGCATACGAGTAGCTCGCATAGGAAAGGCCATAGCCAAACGGGAACAGCACTTTCTTGCGCTCTGCGTCATACCACTTGTAGCCAACCTTGACACCTTCGTCGTAATGAACCTGGAACGGCGGGATTCCGTGTGCGGTCATCTTCCAAGATTCTGGTTTGGATTCGTCGGGATCGGATTCGCGAGGCGGCTTTACCAGTTGCGGATGGGGCAAGTCCACTTCGTTCAAAGGGAAAGTCACAGGTAGTTTTGCCGTGGGATTGGCGTCTCCGAAAATCAAATTGGCAATGGCGTCCGCGCCCTTGCTGCCCGCATACCAGGCCTCGAAGATCGCACTGACTTTGCTGACCCAAGGCATCGTGACCGGACCGCCGGTCTCGAGCACTACAACCGTGTGCGGATTGGCCTCCGCAATTCTCGCGATCAGTTCGTCTTGGCGTTCGGGCAGGGAAAGGCTCTCCGAATCCATGCTCTCGCTCTCCCACTGATAGGCAAAGACGATGGCAACATCTGATCTTTTGGCGAGGGCCACCGCGGAAGCGGGATCCGCTCCAGAGTCAAACTGAACGTCAACCGTTGACGCCTTGGCGCGAATTGCTTTCAGCGGCGAAGTCGGGAACCATACCGCCTCCAGCCATCTTGTTTGACCTTGGCCCGGTGGCATGATCGCATTGCCTCCCGGAGGATCCACCTGCGCCGAACCTCCTCCCGAGATCATCCCCACGTCGGCATGTGGCCCAATGACAGCGATAGTGTGCAGCTTGGCGGCGTCGAGCGGGAGTTGGGCATTCTCATTTTTTAGTAAGACTGAACTTTGCTCTGCAATTCTCTGCGCCACTTCAAACCCGCCCAGCACATCGGGTACGCCCCGCTTCGGCGGGTCGTCCACCACGCCGCTGGAGAACATTGCCCAAAGAATCCGCCGGACATGATCGTCCACTTCCACGAGGGGCACTTTGCCGGACTCTACCGCTTTCTTCAAATCGTCGCCGAAGAACAACTCGCCGGGTTGTTCCTGGTCAAGTCCCGCCGCTGATGCTTTAATCGTGCTGTGCGTGCCTCCCCAGTCGGATACCACGAATCCTTTGAATCCCCATTCCTTCTTGAGCAAGTCGGTCAGCAGATATTTGTTCTCACAGGCATAATCGCCGTTGACGCGGTTATAGGAGCACATGACGGCCGCGATGTTCGTTTCCTGCAGTCCAATTTCAAAGGCGAGCAGATCGCTCTCCCGCGCCGCTCGCTCTTCGATGTTTGCATTGACGGCCTTGCGCCCATTCTCCTGATCGTTGAGGGCGTAGTGTTTGATGTCGCCAATCACGTGCTGCGCTTGCAGACCTTTCATCACGGCGCCGACCATCTTTCCTGCCAGAACCGGATCTTCTCCCAGATACTCGAACGTGCGTCCATCACGCGGCTCGCGCGTCAGGTTGACACCGCCCCCAAGCGTCATGTTGTACCCTTGCGCTCGCAGCTCGCGGCCAATGAGCGCACCGTACTCGTACGCGGCCTCCAAATCCCAACTTGCTGCGCCCGCGATGTCAGAGGGAAGAGCTGTCGAATAGCGGCCGTTCTCGCCGCTCATCCGCACGCCGTAGGCAGCGTCAGACATCTGGATGCCAGGAATGCCCAGCCGCGGAACGCCGACCACATAACCCGCGCCGCCGTTCGAGTGAACGATTTCGGGGCTGAGCGGGCTCAGCCCGGCCATCCCCGTGCCGTGCAGCAGTGTAATTTTCTCGTCGAGGGTCATCGCTTTCACAACCATGGCGGCGCGTTCTTCGGCCGAGAGGTTGCGATTCATCCACGGTTGATCCCCTGCCGACTGCGCGTCAGCCAGAGAAAAGCTTAGAACAAAGAAGAAGGGAACGACCGTCAGCAAACAAAGTGGCCGGGGCAGGAATTTTTGCTTTTTGAAGGTTGACATAGAAAAATGACCTCGTTCCCACAGCGTGCTTTATGAACCTGGGGACATCGCAGCATAATCGTTTTTCTTGAACGCTTACGGGTGGAACGAACGCTTGTAACACAGCCCAATCCGGAGGTCAAGGAAGAAGGGAAGAAAACTCGGCTGCGAAGCGGTATTCAGAATCACTTCGCGCCGGCCATCGCAAGGTCGCTGCTGCCGAACACATAGGTCGTCAAGTTGTCCAGTTTGATGTTCGAACGGTTCCCCACCAGAGTGATCACACCGGCGCTGTCGCGCTGGCAGGCAACGTCCTTCATGTTCACTGGGCGTTGGGAAACCACTGGGGAGGGAGCGTTCGGAGAGGAGGGGCTTTTTGCCGTGTCCGTAGCGTTGGGGAAAGGTTTGTAGGTGGGCGAATCGCTTGGATATTCTCCCATACCGTTCCACGACCGTTTTGCACTCTGTTCCGGACCGTACTGCAGGTTTGGCCCGGCATCCAGCGTCACTGGGTAGAACCTGGGAGTCAGGTAGACCTGAACCGGCGCGGATCCATTTTTCCATTGCGCGGAATCCATCCGAATGGACAAGCGCGAGGGCTCGCTGGAAGTCTTGGCCTTCGACTCGATGACCTCACCGGACAGCACGGCATTTCGCGGAATCACTTTTCCGTTCAGCAGCGTGGCGACCACAAGATTCGCCTGAACATGCGTCCCAGGCGACGTCTTGCCCGCAACCACCTTCTGCTGCAGAACGACAGGAAACTCCTGCCCTAAAGCGTTCGCTGGAGAATTCGCAGGAGAAGAAGCCTGAGTGGCAGCCGGAGTTTGTTGTCCCCGAGATACGCACGGACAGCAGCATAAGAGCAGCGAAGCGTAAAGCACAATGCGGGTGAACATCGCTCCCCCAAACACAGACCGGCCGCGCACAGACTCGCGGACGCGGACGCAAGTATAACTCCACTCGGAACCAAGAACGCAAGAAAAACTGCAAGTGTAGCGAACCCCAACCGTTTTCGGGACCGTAAATTTCTATGGTTTTTGGAAGGGGCGAGCCCAAGATGGAATTGTAATTTTGATTCGCAGAATCGATTTTCTTCTTGACAACGGCGGGTGGTCTACCGTAAACGTTTACGGTACTAGAAAAGTACTAGCGTGCTATTCAGTTAGTTCCGGAGGCTGGCATATGAAATATCTCTCGTCCACGAACGCCGGGAGCTCTGGCCTTACCGTGCAAGGCCGCAATCTCAGCCGTTTGCTGGTCTGCATTTCTGTTCTCTTAGTGCTGGGCTTGTTCGCCATCCCGGCGTTGGCTCAGGAAGCGACCATTGTGGGAACGGTCACCGACCCGTCGGGCGCCGCGGTTCCCAATGTCAAGGTCACCTTAACCAACACCGATACAACCGTCGCACGCACCGTGACCAGCGGGGCGGACGGCCAATACGTCGCTCCCGATATTCACATCGGGCACTACAATGTTCGCGCCGAGGCCACCGGCTTCAAGATCGCCGAGGAAAAAGGGATCGTATTGCAGGTGGGTGATCGCCTCCGCGTCGACCTTAAGCTGCAAGTGGGCAGTACCCAGGAGACCATCACGGTAGAGGCCAACGCCGTTGCCGTGCAAACCGATACTGGCGAAGTGAGCAGCGTCGTCACTGGCCAGCAGATTTCCCAGATTGCCGTGAACGGCGGCAGCGTGTTCTCTCTTGAGGCGCTCACGCCGGGCGCTTCCAGCATTCAGGCGGATTTCATTCTTCCGACCTCTTCCTCAGGTGATTTCAACGTGAGCTTCGATGGTCAGCGCGTCAGCCACAATCTCTGGCTCGTCGATGGCGGCGAGGCGGCGGATCGTGGCGGCGGCGGAGGAGCGATTGTGCTCCCCTCCGAGGACGCCATTGCCGAGTTTCGCACCATGACCTCGAACTACAGCGCCGAGTACGGCTTGTCATCGGCGGGTACCATCAGCATGGTGATCAAGTCCGGCACGAGTAAGTTTCATGCGACCGCGTTTTATTTCGGCCGCAATGATGATCTCGACGCGCGCAACTATTTCAACCCGGCTCCCAATCCAGTCCAGGAGTTGCGCTTCAACGACTGGGGCTTCAACGTCGGTGGACCCGTAGCCTTCCATGAGAGCGGGAACCACAAAACGTTCTTCTTCTACAACATGGAATGGCGGCGTTTCGTTCAGGGCGGCCTCTTCACTCCCGTCGTTCCTCTGGCCAGCATGTATCCGGATGCCAATGGCGCCGGCACTGGCGTTGTGCTGCCGGCCGCGATTGCCAGCGGCGCTGCGATCGATCTCGTCCAACCCGCCAATGTTACGTCCTTGGCGGGGGTTAATACCCTTAGCAGTACGTGTCCCGCCGGTTTCACGCCGACCGCGGGAGCGGCCTTCCCCACCAACGGTTCAGGCCAAACCTATATTCCCGACTGCCTCGTAACAAACAATGCTAATGCCCTGCTAGGCGCGGGAATCTTCCCCAAACCCACCGATCTCTCCACCTGGCAGTTCGTTGGAGGCGGCAATCAACCTATTGTGGGCAAGGAAGAAATTGCCCGTATCGATCATCAGTTCACCGACAAGTTCTCCATCTTCGGTCACTGGATCTCTGACCAGTCGTTGCAGACTTTCGGAGAGACCATGTGGAGCGGCGATAACGTGCCCAGTGTCGGCAACACATACGGCAACCCCTCGTATAGTGCGACCATACACGCCACGTATCAGATTCGTCCCAACATACTGAATGAGGTCGCCTTCAACTACGACGGCAACCGCATTCACATTCTTCCCAAAGGTGTCTATACGCAGCCGAGCGGATTCAGTGTGACTCCAGTCTTCGCCAATGCGGTCAACGTTGATGACCGCATCCCGGATATCCAGTTGGCTGGGAGCACCGGTTCGCACTTCCAGGTCAACTGGCTGCCCTGGAATAACAGCGCCGATGATTATCAGATTCGCGACGACCTGTCCTGGGTAAGAGGAGCCCACCAGTTCAAGCTCGGCGGTGGCTGGGCGATCTACAAAAAGGTCCAGGACTACTTTGCGGAAACGCAGGGCGGCTTCGGATTTAACGGATCCGCCACCACACCGACTGACTGTACGAGCGTTACGGGGACGTTACAGTGCGGATTCGACTTCGCCGACTTTATTCTCGGCGACGCTCAGAGTTACAGCGTAAACGCCTACAAAGGCAGCGGGCACTGGAACGCCATTTCTCCTGACCTCTACTTCCAGGACAACTGGCGCGCCACGCACCGCCTGACGCTGAATCTGGGGATGCGTTGGGATGGTATTCCGCACACCTACGAAGCCAACAAGGAGCAAGGGGACTTCTATCCCAGTCTCTACAACTCAGCGGACGCTCCCATCTGGGCCAACAGCGCGTACTCGCAAATCGCGTCCGATAGCCCGGGACTGGGCACCAGCCCGGTCGCGGCGCTCCAAGGTTATTCGCTCTACCTGAACGGTATCGGCATCGGCGGCGTAACCAGTGGCGTTCCCAGGGGTCTGGCTAACAATTCCTGGAACAATTGGGGTCCGCGCGTCGGTTTCGCTTACGACCTAACCGGCCAGGGCAAGACCGTGATTCGCGGCGGCTACGGCGTCATGTACGAGCGCATTCAGGGCAACGACATGTACGACGGCGCCACCAACCTGCCCTATGGCTACACGTTCAGCACCAATAACGTTCTGTTTACCAATCCGAGCACGAGTTGGAACGGCGCTACAATTTCGGTCCCCATTGTGCCAGGCAGTATAACCGGACCCAACGTCAACTATCCTCCGCCGCGCGTTTCGCAATACAGCGCCGGGGTTCAGCAATCCGTCGGAACCAGGGCGGTCATGTCGGTGTCCTACGTGGGCAGCGTCGACCGGCACCTGAGCTACTTCAACGAGATCAACCTGCCCTCGTATGGCGATCTGCCCGCACTACTGGGCGGAACAAGCCCGACGCCGTGGAACGGGCTGGTTCCCTACCAGGGCTACAGCTCCATCAAAACTGCGTTTAATGGAGGCAACTCCCATTACAACTCCCTGCAAGCCGAAGTGCGCGGACAGGTCACTCGCGATCTGAACCTGCAGGCGGCATACACCTTGTCGAAGGCGGTCGACCCCACCACAGGCAATGGTGGCAACGGCTGGGATTTGGATTCGGTAACGAATCCTTACCAGAATTGGCGATACGATGTTGGCCCGTCGAACTTCGACCGGCGCAACATCTTCTTCGTCAACTTTGTGTATAACCTTCCCTTCCTCAAGAATAGCTCCAATCATTTCCTGAAGACGACGGCGGGTGGATGGGTGTTGTCCGGCATTATTCAGATGGAGTCGGGCGCACCGTATAACCTCGGCGTCAGCGGAGAAAACGTGGCCAGCCTCTTCCCCGGTGGCGATGCCAGCAACCGGCCGGATGTGAGCGGGTCCATCTCCTATCCGAAGACGCATGTCGTCTGCAGCGCAGGGAAGGGCTGCCCCCTCCAGTGGCTTAACACCGCGCCATTCACGGCCCCCACGGGAACTGCGAACGACCTCTGGGGCAACCTCGGGTTCGATGCGATCAATGGACCGGGCCGGGACGTCTGGAACCTGTCCCTGTTCAAGAACTTCGTGATCAGCGAATCTCGCGGCTCGGCCTTCCAGTTCCGGGCTGAGGCCTTCAACGCCTGGAACCACACGCAGTTTGGCTGTTCGGGTCAGAATGGCTGCTTCAGCACGAACGTTGGCTCGAGCAACTTCGGTCAGATCACGAATGCCTTCGATCCGCGTGTGTTCCAGCTCGGCGCGAAACTGATCTTTTGAGAATCTGTTTCCGCCCACAACCTTCCCCGCTCGCACGTAGTGCGAGCGGGGTTTCATTTTGCCGTTGAGTATTCCGAGTGGCAAAGTAATAGAATGTGACCATCGCCTTCCGCTCCTCGCCCGCGATGAAGCGCCCGGCATCAACCATTGCTGCCATTGTGGTAGTTCTGCTCCTAGCCTGTGCAGTGCAAGCTCAGACGCCCGCTGAGGCGATTGAACTCGAACGTCAGGGTAAATTGCCAGAAGCGGAGCAAGCCTGGAGAGGGATCATCGCCCGAAATCCCAAGGACGCGGCGGCCCTCGCCAGCCTGGGCGTGGTCCTGTCGAAGCAGCAGAAATACCCAGAAGCTGCCTCAGCGTATAAGAAAGCTTTGGCGCTGAATCCGAAGCTGCCGGGCATTGAACTGAATCTGGGGCTTGCCGAGTTCAAGCAGGGGCATTTCTCCGCCGCGATTCAGCCGTTGCGTGCGGCACTCGCCGCCGATCCTTCGAGCACGCAAGCTCAGACGCTCTTGGGCATGAGCTATTACGGTACCAAAAAGTTTGCTCTCGCGGCACAATCGCTCGCCCCTGTGGCAGCGGCTGAACCGGAGAACGCGGAACTGCACCAGATCCTGGCCCAGAGCTGTCTGTGGTCCAAGAGCTATTCCTGCGCGCTGGAACAATTTCGCCTGCTCTTGCAGCAAAATCCGGACTCCGCGGAAACCCACATCTTGCTAGGCGAGGCCCTCGATGGCGAGAGTCGAACCGAAGAAGCCATTCAGGAATTTGACGCAGCTGCCAAAATCTCTCCACGCCTGCCTAACGTTAATTTCGGATTGGGCTATCTTTACTGGAAGACCCAGCGATACGACCTGGCTCGGCAGAAATTCGAAGCGGAGTTAGAAACGGACCCCAGCAACGCCCAAGCTCTGGCCTACATCGGGGATATCGAATGGAAAAACGATCATCCCGAAGCTGCACTTTCTTTTTTGCTGCGAGCCGAGAAGATCAACGACAGACTGCGCATCGTGCAGACAGACCTCGGTGCCATTTATCTGCAGCAAAAGAACTACAAGAGTGCGAAAGCGAGCCTGCTGAGGGCCGTGGCGCTTGATCCTGACCAGCCCGACGCTCATTATCAGCTTGGTCGGCTCAATCAGGCGCAGAGCGACAAGGCGGCCGCCGAGAAAGAGCTGCACAAGGCCCAGGAATTACATCAGAAGGCGGAAGACAAGCTGCTGGGGAAAATTTCGAGTTCCCCGCCAGCTCTCAATCCGCCGGCAAAAGAATGACGGGAACATAGCGCCGGCATCGTGGCCGTGTCCCGCCGCCACAGCCGCCCAGTTCGTCTCATGGGGTCACGGTGATCTGTTTCCCTGCATACTGCACGACTTTGTCAGCCTGCGCCGCGGGTTCAATGCCCGTCCCGTGATTCTCTCTCACGAAAACAATCTGGAACGTGCGCACGGTCAGCATCCCGGGAAAAGTGCCCCGCCGATCGCCGATGGTCAGCATTTGACCAACGTCATCCCAACGGAAGGAGATGGTCGCATACGCACCCTTCTCATAGTGGTAGTTGTCGTTCTCGTCCTCGTAGAGAGTGAATTCTCCGTCGGTGCCGCGATACACCCGCAGTTCGATGGGATCAGCGGGCTTCTCGGTGGACCACTGCACCTGCGGACCCATGGGCACAATCGATCCCGCGCGAATATACAAGGGCAGGCGATCCAGCGGCGATGCGGCTTCGATCCTGCGCGACCCTTCTGTCTGTACACCGCTCCAGAAGTCGTACCACTTCGCTTGCGGCAGGTAAATCGAGGTGCTGTTCGCCTCCGGCTCGGTCACAGGCTTGACCAGAAAGGCCGGCCCATACATGAACTCATCGCCCACGTTTGCTGCCCGAGCGTCCGTGCGGAAGTCCATAACTAATCCCCGCATCGGCGTGTAGCCCTGGCTGGTGGTTTTCCAGGCCAGAGAATACGTGTACGGAAGCAGGCGATAGCGTAGGCGGTCGTAGTCGGTCAAAATCCTCTGCGCCTCCGCGCCATAGGACCAGAGTTCGTTCTGATTCGTGCTCCGAGTTCCGTGCACGCGCAGGATCGGGTTGAACGTGCCGAACTGAAACCAGCGAATGAAAAGTTCGCGATAGGCCGGGTCGTTGGGATCGCCGGAAACGAAGCCGCCGATATCCGTCGTCCAATACGGCAGCCCGGACAGCGAATAATTCAAGCCAGCGGGAATCTGCTTGCGGAAAAACGTCCAGTCCGAGTTAACATCGCCGGACCACACGGCCGCGGCATTGCGTTGCGAACCAGCGAAGGCCGAGCGCGACAATATAAAGACGCGTTTTTGATCTGTCTCTGAACGCTGTCCCTCATACACCGCGCCTGTCGTCATCAGCGGGAACGCATTGGCATAGCGTGCGCCATTGCCGAGATAAGTTTTGTTGGTCACGAGAATGTTGGCCTCGCGATCTTCCGTCTCCGGTTCGGTGGTGTCGAGCCACCACGCGTCCACGCCGATCTTAAACAGCGCTTGATCCATCAGGTTCCAGTAGTACTTCCGTGCCTCAGGGCTGAACGCGTCATAGAGTGCTTGCCCGGCGGGATGAAAGCCGCCCACTGTCGTCTTGTCGATGAAGAACCCACGCTTGTCCATCTCGTCGTAGGTCTTGCTGCCGGGACGAAAATAAGGCCAGAACGAAATCATCAGGTGAACATGATTGCTGTGCAGATCATCCACCATGCCCTTAGGATCCGGATAACGCGACTTATCGAAGATAGGTTCTCCCATCGTGTACCACCAGAACCAGTCCTGCACGATGTTATCCAACGGAATCTGTAAGTCGCGGTATTTGTGGGCTACCCCGAGTAATTCATCTTGCGTATTGTACTTATTCTTGCACTGCCAGAACCCGTAAGCCCAGCGGCCAAACATCGGGACCTGACCTGTCAGGTCACGATAGCCGGCGATGATCTGGTCGAATTCTGGCCCGTAAATGAAGTAGTAATCGACCGAACTCGCAACCTCGGAACTCAGGTACAGCGCGTTGAGAAAGCGATTATTGAAGCGGCTGCGCGAGGCGTTATCCCAGAAAATCCCATAGCCGTTCGTGGAAAGGAACATGGGGATGCTGATGTTCGTATTGTCTTGGGAAAGATCGACCGCCTCGCCGCGATAATTCCACACCCCTGCCTGATGTTGCCCGAGCCCGTAGAACCCCTCGTACGATCCCCATAGCCTCGAGAAGAGTTCGGCATGATACGTTTTCT
>Ga0187784_10005536_pt1 | contig 10193 bp, 9 predicted proteins | sample 1015_SJ02_MP15_2_FD_132964 | JGI IMG/M metagenome (GOLD analysis project Ga0187784, IMG submission 132964) | Tropical peat soil microbial communities from peatlands in Department of Meta, Colombia - 1015_SJ02_MP15_20_MG | ecosystem: Environmental > Terrestrial > Soil > Wetlands > Peat | place... | reverse complement strand
GCGGCGCCGGCGGCGCTGTCGGCTTTGCCGACGCCGGACGCGATCTTCGTCGGCGGCGGCGCGAGCGATGCCGGCGTGCTCGATGCCGCGGCGCGGGCGTTGCGGCCCCGCGGCCGTCTCGTCGTCAATGCGGTCACGCTGGAAACCGAGGCGCTGCTGCTCGCCCGCCACGCCGCGTTCGGCGGCGAATTGCTCCGCATCGCGATCTCGCGCGCCGCGCCGGTCGGCGAGAAAACCGGCTGGCGCGCGGCGATGCCGGTCACGCAATGGGTCTGGACCAAGCCATGACGGTGCACTTCATCGGCGCCGGGCCCGGCGCCGCCGACCTCATCACGCTGCGCGGCCGCGATCTGATCGCGCGCTGCCCGGTCTGCCTCTATGCCGGCTCGATCGTGCCGCGCCAATTGCTTGCGCATTGTCCGCCGGGCGCCCGCATTGTCGATACCGCGCCGCTCTCGCTCGACCAAATCGAAACCGAATTCGTCAGCGCGCACGCCGCCGGGTTCGACGTGGCGCGGCTGCAGTCCGGCGATCTTTCGATCTACTCGGCGCTCGCCGAGCAACTGCGCCGGCTCGACCGGCGCGGCATCCCCTATACGCTCACTCCCGGCGTGCCGGCCTTTGCCGCCGCCGCGGCGGCGCTGCAATGCGAGCTGACCGTGCCGGAAGTCGCGCAAAGCGTGGTGCTCACCCGCGTCTCGGGCCGCGCCTCGGCCATGCCGGAAAGCGAGACGCTCGCAAGCTTTGCGCAAAGCGGCGCGACGCTGGTCATCCATCTCGCCATCCACGCCGTCGCCGCCATCGCCGAAGAGCTCACCCCGTTCTACGGCGCCGATTGTCCGGCGGCGGTCGTGGTGCAGGCGAGCTCGCCCAGCGAGCGCCTCATTCGCGGCACGCTCGCCGACATCGCCGCCAAAGTGAAGGAGGCGCGGATCGAGCGTACGGCGCTGATCCTGGTCGGCCGCGTGCTCGCCGCGCGCGATTTCCGCGACAGCGCGCTCTACGACGCCGATTATCGCCGGCGCTTCCGTGGAGGCGTCGCATGAGCCGGACCCTGCAACGATCTTTTCCCTCCCCCCTTGTGGGGGAGGGAAGGGGTCACCCCGTCGCGCTTGCGCGACGGGGACCCCGGGAGGGGGGTGGGCGCGCGTCGCGCGCGACGTCTACGCGCTTCCATTCAACCCCCACCCCTAACCCCTCCCCACAAGGGGGAGGGGAACTAATCTTTGAACGGCGCACGGCCGACCAAATTCTGCCCGCGGTCGAACAGCACGACTTCGATGGCGATATCGCAGCCGGCGACGACCCCCGCGGCGGTCTGCTGGGCGGCGAGCGCCACTGCATCGCCAAGTGCTACGCCCTCGGCTTGCGCCAGCGTGAAAACTTCGGCGGCGGTGTTCGCCGCCTCGATGCGCTGGCGCAGTTGCGCCGAGCCGCCCGCCGCGCCGGCGACATCGGCCAGCGCGGCAAGATCGACTTCGCCGCGCTTGGAGTGCAGGTCGGTGAGCCCTTGCGCGAGCTTGGTCATCTTAGCGACGCCGCCGGCGATGGTGACGCGCGGCACCGGATGACGGCGCAGATATTTCAGCATGCCGCCGACGAAATCGCCCATGTCGATCAGCGCGATCTCCGGCAGCCCATAAAGCTTTTGCACGCCGGCCTCGGAGGTGGCGCCGGTCGCGCCGGCGATGTGGCGGAGCCCGGCGGCGCGCGCGACGTCGATCCCGGAACGGATCGAATGAATCCAGGCCGAGCACGAATAAGGCACGACAATGCCGGTGGTGCCGAGGATCGACAGGCCGCCGACAATGCCGAGCCGGCCGTTGAGCGTTTTCGCCGCCAGCGCCTCGCCGCCCGGGATGGAGATTTCGACCTCGGCATCGGCGGCGCGGCCGGCTGCGGCGGCGACCTCGGCGATGGCGTCGCCGATCATGCGCCGCGGCACCGGATTGATGGCCGGCTCGCCCGGCGGCACCGGCAGGCCGGCGCGCGTCACCGTGCCGACGCCCGCCCCGGCGCGAAAGCTCACCCCGGCGCCGGCGGCGCCGAGGCGCACCGTGGCGCAAATCAGCGCGCCGTGCGTGACGTCGGGATCGTCGCCGGCGTCCTTGACCACGCCGGCGCTCGCCGCGTCGTTGTGCCTTCGCGTCATGGCGAGCGCGAAGCTCGGCCGTTGGCCGCCCGGCAGCGTCACTTCGACCGGATCGGGAAATTCGCCGGTGACGAGCGCGGCGAAGGCCGCCTTCGCCGCCGCCGCGGCGCAGGTGCCGGTGGTCCAGCCCCGGCGCAATGGAGGGACCTGTTTGGCCATGCGGCATCCTTTAGTCCGGTCCGCCGCAGGCGTCACCACGGGAGGGTGCCATGACGGCGTGGGACGCGCTTGCGGCCAAGCGGGCGGGCATTCCGGTGTTCGCGCCCGGCCATGTCTGGCTCGCCGGCGCCGGACCGGGCGACCCCGGGCTGCTCACGCTCGACGCGCTCGCAGGATTAGCGCAGGCCGACGTCGTCGTGCACGACGCGCTGGTCGACCCGCGGGTGCTGGCGCTCGCCGGCCCGCAAGCGCGGCTCGAGTTTGCCGGCAAGCGCGGCGGCAAGCCGTCGGCGCTGCAAGCCGATATCAGTGAGCGCCTGGTCGCGCTGGCGCGCGCCGGACAGCGCGTGCTGCGGCTGAAGGGCGGCGATCCCTTCGTGTTCGGCCGCGGCGGCGAGGAAGCCATCACGCTGGCGCAAGCCGGGGTTCCGTTCCGCATCATTCCCGGCGTCACCGCCGGACTCGGCGCGCTGGCCGCGGCGGCAATTCCGGCAACGTTGCGCGGGGTCAACCGCGCGATCGTCTTCGCCGCCGGTCATGGCGCCGACGAGGAATTCGACTGGACGCCGCTGGCCCGCGCCGGTCAACCGATCGTGCTGTACATGGTGCTGCATAATCTCGAGCGGATTGCGGCGGCATTGCTGCGCGGGGGTTTAGCCGGCGCTACGCCCGCCGCCGTCATCGCCGCAGCGACGACGCCGCGCCAGCGCATCCTGATTTCCACGCTCGACAAACTTGCCGCCGATACGCGCGCGCAAAAGTTCGAACCGCCGGCGATCGTCGTGATCGGCGATATCGTGGAGTTGCGGCAAGAGCTCTGCGGTGCGGGATTGCCGGCCGAACAGGAGCCAAAGTGACCGCGCGCGGGCTGATCATCGCGGCGCCGCAGTCCGGTGCCGGCAAGACGACGCTGACGCTGGCGCTCGTCGCCGCGCTAAAGCGCCGCGGCATGACTGTGCGCGCCGCCAAGGCCGGACCGGATTACATCGATCCGGCGTTCCATACCGCCGCGCTTGGCCAAGCTTGCATCAATCTCGACAGCTGGGCGATGCCGGGCGCGCTGCTCGACAGCCTCGCGGCGCAGGCCGCCGCGGGCGCCGAGCTCCTTGTGATCGAAGGCGTGATGGGCTTGTTCGACGGCGCCAACGCCGCGGCCGGTTGCCGCGGCGCCACTGCCGACCTCGCCGCGCATTTCCGCCTGCCCGTCGTGCTGGTACTTGATGTCGCGCGCCAGGCGCAATCGGCCGCGGCAGTGGTGCGCGGCTTCGCCGCGCATGATCCGGCGGTGCGGATTGCCGGCGTCATTCTCAATCGTACGGCGAGCGAAAAGCATCGCGCGCTGATCGCCGGCGCGCTTGCCGCGCTCGGCGTCGCGGTGTTCGGAGCGGTGCCGCGCGATGCGGCGCTCGCCTTGCCCGAGCGCCATCTCGGCCTGGTGCAGGCAAGCGAACATGCCGATCTTACCGCGCTGATCAACCGCCTTGCCGCCATGGCGGAACGCCATCTCGATCTCGACGCCGTCGCGGCGAGCGCCGCGCCGCTCGCGGCCGCTGCGGCGCCGCGAGCGTCAGGCCGGTGCGCCGTGCCGCCGCCGGGTCAGCGCATCGCGCTGGCGCAGGATCGGGCGTTCAGCTTCGTCTATCCGCATCTGACTGCGGCCTGGCGCGACGCCGGTGCCGAGATCGTGACGTTTTCGCCGCTCGCCGACGAGCCGCCCGACGGGGGCGCCGATTGTTGCTGGCTGCCGGGCGGCTATCCGGAGCTGCACGCCGATGCGCTCGCCGCGGCGCGGCGCTTCATGGCCGGTTTGCGCGAGTTTGCCGCGACGCGGCCGGTGCACGGCGAGTGCGGCGGCTACATGGTGCTGGGCGAGGGCATCGAGGACGCCGCAGGGCGCCGCCATGCCATGGCCGGATTACTCGGCCACTCGACGAGCTTTGCCAAACGCAAATTGCATCTCGGCTATCGCTCGGCGCGGCTACTTGCCGACGGCGTCTTGGGCCGCCGGGGCGCGATCGTGCGCGGCCATGAATTCCATTACGCCTCGCTTACCGCCGCCGGCGACGACGAATGCTTCGCCGAACTTGCCGACGGCGAAGGCCAAGCGCTCGGCAAGGCCGGCGGACGGCGCGGCAATGTCAGCGGCACATTCTTTCACGCCATCGCCGCGGCGTGAGCTTCAGGGCGTCAGATCGAGCGCTTCGACGATCCGCAAGTAAGGCAGCTTCGCCTCGTCGTTGAGCTTTTTCACGTCGGCGGCGCTGTTCGCTTCGAACAGACACATGCAGCGGCCGTCCGCGGGCGCAAACGTCGAGCGGATGTAACGCATCGGCGTGCCGTTGGCGGCGTAGGCCTTGGCGGTATCGATCGCCGCTTTTTGCGCGGCGGCCAAGTCGTTCATCGGAATGCCCTTCAGCTCGCGTTCGACCATAAAGACCGTCATGGCGGTGCTCCCGTTGTCCGGTGTGGCGGTGACGGGCAGTCAGCCACAGACCGGCCGGCGCGAACACAATCGATTGATTATCGATCCATAATCCCCGGCTAGTGTCCCGATTCCGAAGTTCGCATGATTGTGCGGCACCCTCGTTTGCGAACTTCGGAATCGAAGGACACTAGCAACTTATTGATCTAGTGTGGCTTTGGTTCAGAAGTCTGCATGACGCGCACGCCGAAAGAATGATGCGGACTTCTGAACCGCCACACTAGGGACAACCGCGCTATAGTCGGCTGCAGCGAACCGCCCCGGGGGCGCCGATGGAAATGCATCAGGTGCGCTATTTCCTGGCCGCAGCCAAGGCGCTGAGCTTCACGCGCGCCGCCGAAATCTGCAACGTGTCGCAGCCGGCGCTGACCACCGCGATCAAGAAGCTCGAAGCGCAGCTCGGCAGTCCGCTGTTTCACCGCGACGGCAGGCATATCGCGTTGACCGAATTCGGCCGCCGCATGCAGCCGCATCTCGGCCAGATCATCGAACAGACCAAAGCGGCCGAAACCGTCGCCAAGGACTTCCGCTTGCTCAATCAGGTGCCGGTGCGGGTCGGCATCATGTCGACCATCGGGCCGATGCGGATCGCGGCGCTGATGGCGGCGATCGAGAAACAGTCGCCCGGGCTTGAAACCGCGGTGCGCGACGGCGCGCCGGAGGCGCTCGCCGCGCAGCTCGATGCCGACGAACTCGACATGGCGATTCTCAATCCGCTCGACGGGCTCGGCGACAATTATCGCGCCGAGCCGCTTTACACCGAGCGCTACGTCGTGGTGCTGCCGCCCGATTCCCCGTTGCGCGAGCGCAACGCGCTGGCGCTGCGCGACCTTTCCGGCCAGGCTTACGTCGACCGGCTGTCGTGCGAGATGCGCGAGATGGTGATGGGCGTGTGCAACGATATGGGAGTGAAGCTTTACGCCCGCTTCCGTTCCGAGCGCGAGGACTGGGTGCAGGCGATGGTGATGGCGAATGTCGGCTTCGCCTTCATGCCGGAATATTCGGTCACCCACCCCGACAGCGTGCGGCGGCCGCTGGTCGATCCGGAAGTCAAACGGACCATCAGCCTCGTCACGGTGCGCGGCCGCAAGCAGGCGCCGGCGGTTGCGGCGTTCCTGCGCGCCGTGCGGGCGCATAAATGGCAGTAAGCGGCTAGTGGAGCGGATTTGATATTCGCACAAGAGGCTGCCGAACCCGGATGCGAATGTTGAAATCGGACCACTAGTTCTGCAGTAGCGCCACCGTGCCGACGCCGCCGTCGCCGCAAATGCTGACGATCGCGCGGCTACCCGCGGCAAAAGCAGCGAGTTCCTTGACCGCCTGGCTCAAAATGCGCGCGCCGGTCGCCGCGAACGGATGGCCGAGCGCGACGCTGCCGCCGTTCGGATTCATCCGCTCGACCGGAAAGCGTCCGAACGTATTCTCGATCCCAGCCTTGGCGCGCACGAAATCCTTATCCTGCAGCGCCTTCAAGTGGCAGGCCACTTGCGCGGAGAATGCCTCGTGGATTTCCCACAACGCGATGTCCTCGTAGTTCAGGGCGTGCCGCTCCAATAGGCGCGGAATCGCGCTCACCGGCGCCATCAACAGGCCTTCGTGGAAAATATCGATCGCGGCCATTTCGAAATCGATCAGGCGGACGCGCGGTGTGGTCGCCGGCAGTCGCGCCAAACCTTCGTCCGTCGCAACCCAAAGCCCGGCGGCGCCGTCGGTGAGCGGCGACGAATTGCCCGCCGTGATGGTGCCGCGCCCGCTGACGCGGTCGAACACCGGTTTCAGCCTGGCGAGCTTTTCCAGCGAGGTGTCGCGGCGCGGGAAATGGTCCTTGGCGACGCCGTCGAGCGGCGCAATCAGATCGTCGAAGAAGCCGCGGTCCTGCGCCGCCACCGCGCGGCGATGGCTGTCGAGCGCGAGCTCATCCTCTTCCCGGCGGCTGATATTCCAATCCTTGGCCATATCCTCGGTGTGCTCGCCCATGCTGCGGCCGGTGACGCGGTTCTTCACTTCCGGCACATAGAGCCGGATATCGGACGGCCGCAGCCGGCGCAGCACGCGCAGACGCTCGCGGGCGCTGCGCGCCTGCATGACGCGGCGCAGCCAGACCGACAAATTCATGCCGAGCCCGAATTCGACGCGGCTCATGCTTTCGACGCCGCCGACCAGCGCCAGCGCCGCGCGGCGTTCGCCGAGCATGCCGGCCGCTTCGAAGGCGGCGACCATGCTGGTCGAGCACTGCATGACCGTGGTGAAGGTCGGCACATACGGATCGAGCTTGCTGTCGAGCCAGATTTCACGCGCCAGATTGGCGTAAGCGAGATTGCCGACGACCGCGCCCCAGACGCCGAAATCGATCGGCCCGTCGACCCGGCGCGCCATGGCGGCAACGACGGGCACCGACAGCGACAGCGAATCGCGCGCGGCGAACGGTCCGTCGACTTGCACGAACGGCGTGCGCAGCCCCGCCGCCAGCCATACCGGTCCGCCATTGCCCGGCATCGGTTTCTCGCTGTCCTTAGCCCGCCGCTTTGGTCGCGGCGGCTTCGGCCGGTTTGTCGGAGACGCCGGCTTCGGCGAACGTCGCCATGCCGGTATGGCAGGCCAAGGCCGCGCGCAGCACCAGCAGCGCCACCGCCGCGCCGGAGGCCTCGCCAAGCCGCATATTGAGATCAAGCAGCGGCGCGAGCTTAAGTTCGTCGAGCAGCATGCGGTGGGCGGCTTCGGCGGAGACGTGGCCGGCTTGCGCGTGCGCGAGCGTGTCGCCGCGCAGCTTGTAAAGCGGCGCGACGGCGGCGGTGCAGACAAAGCCGTCGAGCACGACGGGGATGCGGGCGTGCCGCGCCGCGAGCGCCGCGCCGAGAATGGCGGCAAGCTCATGGCCGCCCAACGCCGCGGCGATCGCGAGCGGATCGCGCAAGTGCGCCGCGTGACGAGCGAGCGCAGCGTCGATCACGGCGCGCTTGCGCTGCAGACCGTCGTCGTCGACGCCGGTGCCGCGGCCGGCCCAGCGCGCGCCGCCGCCGCCGAACAGCGCCGCCGCGATCGCCGCCGCCGCGGTGGTGTTGCCGATGCCCATTTCGCCGAGGCAAAGGAGATCGCAGTCCGGCGCCACCGCTTGGTATCCGGCGGTCACCGCGGCGAGGAATTCATCTTCGCTCAACGCCGGCGCCGCGGTGAAATCCGCGGCCGGCTGGTCGAGGCAGAGCGGAATGACGCGCAATGCGGCGCCGGCGGTGCCCGCCAGCTGATTGATGGCGGCGCCGCCGGCGGCGAAATTCGCCACCATCTGCGCCGTCACCGCGGCGGGATAGGCCGAGACGCCGCGTCGCGTGACGCCGTGATTGCCGGCGAACACGACAATCTCGACGCGGTCGAGCCGCGGCGGCGCGCGGCCTTGCCAATGCGCGAGCCAAGCGACCAGGTCCTCCAGCCGGCCAAGGCTGTTCGGCGGCTTGGTCAGCATCGCCTCGCGCTGCGCGACCGCGGCGCTCGCCGCCGGATGGCCGCCCGGCAGGTCGAGACAGGCCGCGCGGAGCGCGGAAAATGAGGTAAAATTCATGCGATTGTGATTCTGCGCGTGACCAAAGGCGCGGCAGAGTCTAGCAAAGTCGAGGCGGCACGGCCATTGCGGACCGCGTGAGCGACATGCCGAACCCCCTTTCCGCCAGCTGGCTGGAAGATCGCGCCGAGGAGCTCAAGGCGTGCATCGTATTTTGCACGCGCTTGCCGCTCATTCGCGGCACGCCGATCGCCGGCGGCGCCATCGCCAAGGCGGCCTGGGCCTTTCCGCTTGCCGGCGTCGTGGTCGGCCTGATCGGCGCCATGGTCTATGGCCTGGCGCACAAATGCGGACTGCCGGCCTGGCCGGCGGCAGCGCTTGCGGTGGCGGCGACCATGCTGGTCACCGGCGCGCTGCACGAGGATGGGCTCGCCGACACCATCGACGGCTTCGGCGGCGGGGGCAGCCGCGAACACAAGCTCGACATCATGCGCGACAGCCGCATCGGCGTGTACGGCGTCGGCGCGCTGGCGCTGTCGCTTTTGCTGCGCGTCGGCGCGTTGGCGAGCCTGCCCGACGCCCATGCGGTGGCTTGGGCGCTGATCGCGGCGCATGCCGGCGCGCGCGCCACCATGCCGGGTTTGATGTTGCTATTACCGCCGGCGCGCAGCGACGGACTGTCGTACGAGGCCGGCCGCCCGGGCAGCGAAGGCGTCGCCGCCGCCGCGATCCTGGCTTTGCTCATTCTCATGATCGCTCTGCATCCGGGACGCGGCATCCTGGCGCTGATCGTTGTCGCCGCGGTCGTGGTGCTCACCACCTGGCTGAGCTCGAGCCAGATCGAGGGCCAGACCGGCGACGTGTTGGGCGCGCTGGAGCAGGTCAGCGAAATTGCGATCCTGCTGGTGGCGCTGGGCTAGCTAGGCCGCGAGCGGCAATTTCACCGGCGCTTTGAGCTTCGCCGACAGATCGAGCGCCTTGGTCAGCATCAGCCGGTTATGCGCCTCGGCGGCGGTCGCGGCCGGCGTCGGCAGGCCGAGCGACACGCGATTGAGGAAGGAATCGGTCTCCTCGCGCATCGGGCCGCGCAATTCGCCGAGCGCCATGTCGCCGGGCGGATAGGAACCGAGAAAATCGACCAGGCGGCTTTGGTCCGGCGCATAGCCTTCGTTCTGCGGCGCCGACACCGCCAGCACCATGTCGCGATGGGTGTCGTCGATGGTGAGTACGCCGTGGGTGCCGTTGATGCCGACCTCGAGGCTGTAGACCGCGCCCGGCCAGGTCACCGGCAGCGCCCAGGAAATATTGAGATGGTAGAGCGTGCCGTCGGCGCACATGATCATGCCGGCGGTGGCGTCGATGCCGCCATAAAGCGGGCCGAGCACCTTGTCGATCGAGCGCGCGTAACATTCGACCGGCGTCTTGCCTTCGAGGTACCACATGACGATGTCGAGCGCGTGCGTGCCGGAAATCACCATCGGCGAGATCGCCGCCGGATCGTCGGTGCGCTGGTAATTGTCGATGGCGACGAGCCGGTTCATGAACGCCCGCGAGGTGACCATGGTGACGTCGCCGAGCGCACCGCTCTTTACTTTCTCCTTGCCGGCGAGCCATTTCCTGCGGAAGCGCTGGGTGTAGCCGACCACCGCATCGAGCTTGGCCTCGGTGATCGCCTTGAGCACGCGCGCCGACTCGGCCAACTCGGTGGCCAGCGGCTTTTCAATCAGCATCGGCACGCCGCGCTCGGCCGCCGCCAGGATCGGCTCGACATGCAGATGCTCGTCGGTGGCGATGATCGCCGCGGTCACCTCGGGCCGCGCCAACAGCTCGCGATGACTGGTGGTGACGAAATCGGCGCCGATGCGCGCGGCGACGTCGCCGCCGCGATTGTGGTTGAGCTCGGC
>Ga0187784_10005535_pt1 | contig 10194 bp, 14 predicted proteins | sample 1015_SJ02_MP15_2_FD_132964 | JGI IMG/M metagenome (GOLD analysis project Ga0187784, IMG submission 132964) | Tropical peat soil microbial communities from peatlands in Department of Meta, Colombia - 1015_SJ02_MP15_20_MG | ecosystem: Environmental > Terrestrial > Soil > Wetlands > Peat | place... | reverse complement strand
GATCCGGCGCTGCTGAAGAAGCTCGACGCAGTCGCGGGGCGGGTGCTGCGCTGACGCAGGGCCGCGCCGCCGGGCCGCCCGGGCGGCTATATCTTCACATTGGGAATGTTGATGCCGATCATCGAGAGGACGATAGCAACCGCGACGATGATGATCCCGAAGATGAGGGAGAGGATGATGGCCGCCGGAATCGATGCCAGCGTCCATTTGATGATGATGGCGACCATGCGCCAGAACGGAATCTGAATATCCGCGATCGCCACCCGATGCGGGGCGGCAGGGGGTTGCATGGACATGATGGAGCCCTCCCAGTTGTGCCCGGCGCTATGGTTGGCCAGACTGAGGGCTCAAGGCAACCGGCTTTTCCTGGAAGGGTGGCATGCGGATCGTCGATCTGGCTCACAATCCGCGCGAGGAGTGGCGCAAGGGTGTGGTCACGCGCATGCGGGTTTCGGCGCAAAACGGCGCCGGCCAGCTCTGCCTGTTCGAGCAATGGTGCGAGGTCGGACATGGCGCGCCGACCCATCTGCACGCGGTCGAGGAGGTGCTGCACGTGCTCGACGGCGAGGCGGATGTGTGGGTCGGCGAGGCGCACGTGACGCTCAAGGCCGGGCAGCTGGTCCTGGTGCCGGCCGGCGTGAAGCACGGCTTTTCCAATTGCGGCAGCGGCACGCTGCACATCCAATCCACCCTGGCGGCGCCGGTGTTCGAGGCCGCGTATGATGACCAGCGCGAGACGCCGCGGCGCTGGCTGCCCGAGTAGCATGGTCATTCCGGAAGCCGCGAAGCGGCTGTCCGGAATCCATAGCCACGACAGTGGATTGTTGGCCCGGATCGTGGTTATGGATTCCGGGTTCGGCGCTTCGCGCCGCCCCGGAATGACAGACACTGAGACTTGCATGACCTCTCCCGTGCTGGAAAACGATCTGCGCGCCGCGATCCGGACGATTCCCGACTATCCCAAGCCCGGCATCATGTTTCGCGACATCACCACGCTGCTCGGCAGCCCGCGCGCGTTTCGCCGCGCCGTGGACGAGCTGGTGCAGCCCTGGGCCGGCTCGAAGATCGACAAGGTCGCCGGGATCGAGGCGCGCGGCTTCATCCTCGGCGGCGCGGTCGCGCATCAGGTTTCCGCCGGCTTCGTGCCGATCCGCAAGAAGGGCAAGCTGCCGCACCAGACGGTACGAATGGCCTACGCGCTCGAATACGGCACCGACGAGATGGAGATGCATGTCGACGCGATCAACCAGGGCGACCGGGTCGTGCTGGTTGACGATCTGATCGCGACCGGCGGCACCGCCGAGGGCGCCGTGAAGCTGTTGCGCCAGCAGGGCGCCGAGGTGCTGGCGGCCTGCTTCATCATCGATCTGCCGGAGCTCGGCGGCGCCGCGAAGTTGCGCAAGCTCGACGTGCCGGTGCGCACGCTGATCGCGTTCGAGGGGCATTGATCGCTGTCAGCCGGCCGCGATCGCTTCGATCTCGATCAGGAAGTCAGCCCCGTAGAGGCGTGACACCTCGATCAGCGTCACCGCCGGCGCGGTCGGCGGGGTCACGGTCGCGAAGAAGCGGTTGCGCGCCTCCCGATAGGCCGCAAGGTTGCCCATGTCGCGCAAGTAGACAGTGAGCTTGACGAGGCTCGCCGCCGTGCATCCGACCGCGCGCAGCGCGACGCCGAGATTTTTGAACACCTGCTCCGCCTGCGCGGCAAAATCGCCCTTGCCGACGACGTTACCGGCGGCGTCCGCGGCGGTCTGGCCCGAGATGAAGAGCAACCGCTCGGCGCGCACCTCGACGATTTGCGAATAGCCGGGCGGCGTTCCAAGCGGCTCCGGATTGAAGCGGCGGATTTCGGTGGCGTCGACCATTTGGACCCTGCCGGCGTTGCAGGAGGCGAGCCTATCGCCATGCGCCGCCGGTGGCGAGCGGGCGCGGCGCATGGCCGCGCCCGCACTCAGTGGCTCCTTGATTACCGCGTCACGATATCGGAGCGCATCGGTCCGAGGATCGCGAGCAGCTCGCCTTGCTCGCGCCTTGACACCTTGAATTTGCGCAGCGTCTTCTGCAGGTCCTGCACCAGCGCGTTGAAGTCGCGGTTGCGGATTCCCATGCCGGCGTGGGCGGTCTTCATGTCGCGGCCGGTGTAGATGCACCATCCGCCGGTCCCGGCGCAGATCTGGTCCACCAGATTTCGCTTCAGGCGCGGGATGTCGGCATTGGCGAAGAAGCCGTTGATGCGCCGGTCGGCCGCGACGTTGCCGACGAAGTCGTCGACCACGGCCTGGATCGCCGGGTAACCGCCGAGCCTTTGGTACAGGGTTGCGGGCTGGGCCGCCGCGGAGCTTGCGGCGGCAATCGAGGCAAAGGCCGAAATCACAAGAATTGTCAGTCGCATGGAGGACTCCGCTTGAGGGTTGGCTGGCCGCTTCCTGCGGCGATCGCGCCCGAGCTACTGGGGCGGCGCGCCGGCGTTTCCCGGCGGTTGATCACGAGGTCGTGAAGCTTGCGGCGATTTTCGGTCCCGATACGCGGTGGCGTTGAACCTCGGCCGGCTCACTGGCGACTACCCGTTAACCATGCTCGTCCTGGCACTGAAGGGGACCGCCATGACCGCCATCCGCATCATCGCACTGTCCGTCGTCGCCGCTTTCGCGATCGCCCTGGTGACCGGCCCGGCGGGCTCGGCCGCGACGGCGGCCTGCGGCGGCGCGATCGCGAAGATCATGGACCCGGGACTGCGCGCGAGCTTCGAGAAGTTCGAGGCGCAGCAGTCGCCGACCGCCACCAAGCTCTGCGCGTCCTACCGCAACGCCGGCATCTGACGGGCGCCTTTGGGCGCGCGACCTGCTGACATCCGCCGGCCTCACATCCCGCCGCGGGTCAGCTAAGGGTTTCTCAACGCCGACAGTGTTGACCCCCTTGGGTTGGCCGAGCAGGTCCTCGGACGCCCGCTCCTGCCGGTCGTGGCGGCGCCAGCCCTCGCCGATCCCGCGGCGGACCCCTGCGCTCGCCGAATAGCATCGGCAAACGCGCAACACATCGAAAGCTTCGATCAAGGGGCTCTTGACCCGCACGGGCCGCGCGCGGCACCGTCATGCAGGAGGCTCCCATGCGCCGTTTCGCTCTGTTCGTCCTCATTGCTCTCGCCAGCGCGTCGCCCGCCGCCGCGGCGAGCTGGTGGGAGTTGAACTTCGGCCTTTCCGGCCCGCGCTATGACGCGATCGTGCCCGTGTGCGAGGACCCGGGCGTGCTGCGCTACATCTACTCAAAGTTCTCCCACAATGAGAATTCCAACTGGAATTCCAATCTCGAGATCGTCGGCATTGAGCGGATTCGGGAAATCGCCTGGCGCCCCTGGGACGCGCAGACGATCCCGCGGCGCTTCTGCATGGGCGTCGCCCACATCTCGGACGGCTCACACCGGGAGATCAGCTACTCGATCAACGAGACGGGTGGCTGGGTCGGGGTCGGCTATGGGGTCGAATGGTGCGTGAGGGGACTCGACCGCGAGTGGGCCTACCACCCGGCCTGCCAGATGGCGCAGCCATAGGACCAAGCGCGGTCCTCGCTGGGCGTGAGCGTTTCCGCGTTTCGTTTTCGCATTTCCCACAGGCCGGGCGGGGCGTTTGTGGATGTCCACGCTTTGTCAGCTGAATGTTCTTGAAATGTTCCTGGCGCTGAGCTAGGCTTTCACCCAGCGTAAAACGGGGAGTGAGGGAGGCGTTCATGCGTCGTATTTGTGGAGTTCTGCCGGGTTTTGTCTTGCTTGCCGGTTTGGTTGTCGCGCCGGGCGCCTGGGGACAAGACCGCAGGCAGAACGAACCCGGAAACTTCGACTATTACCTGCTTTCGCTATCCTGGTCGCCGTCGTTCTGCGAGCAGGCCGGGGACCGAAGAGGGGCCCAGCAGCAATGTGGCGAGCGGCCCTATTCTTTCGTGGTGCACGGCCTGTGGCCGCAATACGAGCGAGGTTTTCCCGAGTTCTGCCAGCAGCCGCCCCCCTTCGTTGACGGCCGGATCGTCAACGCGATGCTCGACCTGATGCCGGCGCGCGGTCTGGTGATCAACGAGTGGAAGAAGCACGGCGTGTGCTCCGGCCTGCCGGCGCGCGGATATTTCGAGGCGATCCGCAAGGCGCGCGCCCGCGTGAAGATTCCGGAAGAGTTCATCGAGCCGAAGACCGCGCTCAACGTGACGCCCGACGAGGTCGAGGAGGCGTTCGTGAAGGCCAATCCGGGCCTGAACCGCGCCGGCGTCGCGGTGACCTGTTCGAGCACGCGGCTCTCGGAGGTGCGCATCTGCCTGACCCGCGAGCTCGAATTCCGCGACTGCAGCGAAGGCGAGAAACGCTCCTGTCGGCGCGAGAAGCTGGTGATGCCGCCCGTGCGCGGTGGGTGACGCCAGCCCGGGTCGCCGCGCATCGCGTCTCGGCTGCTGAAGGCTTGTTGGCGTGGTGAGTTGGCTTGGCGAGTTGGCGTGGCGAGTTGGCGTGGCGATAGAGTGTGGCGATGAACTATCGCCACGCCTTTCATGCCGGCAACTTCGCCGACGTCGTCAAGCACACGGTGCTTGCCCGCATCATCGCCTATCTCAAGGAAAAGCCCGCCGCCTTTCGGGTGATCGATACGCATGCGGGCGCCGGGGTTTACGATCTCTCGAGCGCAGAGGCAGGCCGCACCGGCGAATGGCGCGGCGGCATCGGCCGCCTGCTTGGCGCGCCGCTTGCGCCCGAGGTGCGCGATCTGCTCGCGCCCTATCTCGATGCAGTTGCGTCGTTCAACCCGGGCGGCACGCTCGAGGTCTATCCCGGCTCGCCGGCGCTGCTGCGCCACTGGCTGCGCCCACAGGACCGCATGATCGCCTGCGAGGCCGAGCCCGTCGCGGCGCGCGCGCTCAGCGCGCGCATACGCGGCGACAGCCGCATCAAGGCGGTGGCGATCGACGGCTACACGGCACTCAACGCCTATGTGCCGCCGAAGGAGCGCCGCGGCCTGGTGCTGACCGATCCGCCCTTCGAGCAGCCGGACGAGTTCGCCCGGCTTGCGGAAGCGCTCGCGGCTGCGCACCGCAAATGGCCGACCGGCCTCTATCTGCTCTGGTACCCGCTCAAGGATTTGCGGACCGCCCAGGGCTTCGGCCGCGATCTTGCCCGCCGCGGCATCGCCCGCATGCTGCGGGCCGAGATGACCGTGGCGCCGGTGCGCGCGGGCGAAAAGCTCGCCGGCTGCGGGCTCATCATGGTCAATCCGCCCTGGACGCTCGAGGGTGAGCTCGCAGTGCTGCTGCCAGCGCTCGCCGACATCCTGGCGGTCGAGAAGGGCGCGGCGCGGCTCGACTGGCTGACCGGCGAAAAGTGAGAAGCCGGGCCGCTCCACCTCTTTCCAGCGCCCTCCGGTTGATGTCTACTGACGGCGTGGCACTGACGTTCCGCCTCCCTCGGGGGGCCGGCGGAAATGACTGCGGCGAAGCGTCGACGCTCTAATTTCCCGTTCGTGTGAATGTCCGGCCGAGCTGTCGCGCCGTGGGGGCCGGCAGCGGAGCAATTGGGAAAGGGAGCTTCCCGATGGCGCAGGGTGGTACTGTCAAGTTCTTCAATACCGAGCGAGGCTACGGCTTTATCAAGCCGGACGACGGCGGGCGCGACGTGTTCGTCCACATCACCGCAGTCGAGCGGGCCGGTATGAAGACACTCAATGAAGGTCAGCGCATCTCCTTTGACGTGGAGCCTGACAAGAAGGGCAAGGGTCCGAAGGCGGTGAATCTCGTCATCACCGGCTGACCCGACACGAGATCACCTTTCTCGCGCGCGCTCGCGCGCCGCGCTCCCGGATTCCCCCTCGATGATGATCCTGCGTTCCTCACCTCCGTCTCCGTTCGGCCGCAAGGTGAAGCTTGCGCTCGCAATCCTCGGGCTCGAGCGCGAGGTGAGTGTCGAGAAGGCCGATCCGACCGATCCGTCCGATACGCTCCGCAAGCAGAATCCGCTCGGCAAAATTCCTGCGCTGATCATCGAGGACGGCACCGTGCTCTACGACTCCCCGGTGATCCTCGAATATCTCGACTATCGCGCCGGCGGCGGCAAGATCATTCCGAAGCAGCCGAATGCCCGCTTCGCCTCGCTGCGGCTTCAGGCGCTGTGCGACGGCATTCTCGATGCCGGCATTCTGCTCGTCTACGAGGGGCGCTGGCGTCCGCCCGAGATGGCGGTCGCGAAATGGCTCGACCATCAGACCGGCAAGGTGACGCGCGCGCTCGCCGCCCTCGAGGCGGACCCACCGCCGCTGACCGCGACGCCTTGCGTCGGGCAGATCACGCTTGCCTGCGCGCTCGGCTATGGCGATCTGCGCTTCGGCGGCAAGTGGCGCGAGCGCCATCCGCAGCTCGTCAAGTGGCTCGATGCTTTCGCCGCGCGGGTTCCGGCCTTCGAGGCGACGCGCGTGACGGCGTGAGCCGCGCTGCGGCGGACAGGCGAAAGGCGCGCGCCGTTTCCGGCACGCGCCCTGTTTGCAACCGTCGCGCTGCGATTAGAACCGGTAGTTCACGCCGAGCCGGAAGACGTTCGACTCAAAGCCGTTGTTCAACCCGGTGAGCACATAGCTCTCGTCTTCAAGCCGCACGTAGAGATATTCCGCCTTGGCCGACCAGTTGGGCGTGAGCCCGACCTCGACGCCGCCGCCGAGCGTCCAGCCGGTATGGGTCTGCGAATTTGAGATCGAGCCGACCGTGACCGACCCGCCGCCATAGGCGAAACCGCCGGTGCCGTAGATCAGGAAGTTGTTGTAGGCGTAGCCGACGCGGCCGCGCACGGTGCCGAACCACGGATTGGAAAACTGGAAGCCGGCGAACGTGTCGTTCGCGCTCGAGGCCTGAATATCGGTTTCAAGGCCGAGCACCCAGTTCGGCGTGACTTGCCAGTTGTATCCGACCTGGCCGCCGCCGGCGACGCCCTTCGGCCCGCTCGACGGCCAGTTGGTGACCGTGCTCGACTCATATCCGATGTTGGCGCCGACGTAGAAGCCGTTCCAGTTGTAGACGTTGAACGGCGTGGCTGCGTAGGCCGGGGCCTTGGTGTAAAGATCCGCCGCGGCCGCCGGCGTGGCGCTCACCGCCGCCATAAACGCGAAGGGCGCCAATGCACGGAACAAGGTCTTCATTGCTGTCTCTCTTTGCTCTCGATCTCGGCTTGAACGGGCAAGGCCCACGGGCGGCGCTTCGGTTGATCGAAATCGCCGCCCGCGCTTTGGTCACTCCCGCCCCGTCGTGACCATTCCCCGCCCTTGTCGAGGAGCACTTTCGCGGTCATTGAGTTAAACTTTGTTAAAATGCGAATGATCATCCGAGATATCCCTAAGGCTTCGTCACTCGAGACGCGGCTCCGTCGGATTCGATTCACCATGCGGCGAAAGCCATATGTGAGATGACGGATCAGCTGCGAGCGGCGCTCGTGATCGGTGGCGCGTGCCGGATCGGCCGCGCGATCGCGCGCGCGCTGCATCAGTCGGGCTATGCGGTCGCGATCCATGCGCAGACGGCGGTGAGCGACGCCGAGGCGCTGCGCGAGGAGATCGCACGCGCGCGCGGGCGCGCCGCCGTGGTGCCGGCGGACCTTGCCGATCATGCCGCGGTCGTCGCCTTGATCGGCGCGGCGGTCCGTGCGGTGGGACCGTTGCACCTCCTCGTCAACATTGCCGCGCGCCCCGAGCCGGACGAATTCGGCACGCTCGAGCGCGAGCGCTTCGACCGGCAGTTCGCCGTCAATCTGCGTGCGCCGCTGTTCCTTGCCCAGGCTTTCGTCCTGCAGGCCGGCGCGGGCGCGTCGATCGTGAACGTGCTCGATCGGCGCGCGTTGAAGCCGACCACGCAATGCGCGTCGTACACGCTGGCGCAATCCGCACTGCACGCGGCGACGCGCCCGCTCGCGCAGGCGCTCGCCCCCGCGGTACGGGTGAATGCCGTCGCGCCGGCAGGGCTGCCGGAGGAGATCGCCGCGGCCGTGGTTTACCTCGCCGGCGCGCGCAGCGTCACCGGCGTGACGCTTGAGGTCGGTGGCGGGCAGCATCCGCCCGACGCGAGCATCGCCGAATGAACGCGATACGGCCGTCCGAGGATGTCGAGTTCGACAGCGAGGTGCCGCTGTTGATCATCGGGGCGGGCGCCGCCGGGCTGTGCGCGGCGCTCGCCGCGCAGGAGGCCGGCATCGAGCCGGTGCTGATCGAGCGCGACGCGGTGCCGGCCGGCTCGACCGCATTGTCGGCCGGCCTGATTCCGGCGGCGGCGACGCGCTTCCAGCGCGCGAGGAATATCGAGGACTCGCCGAAGCTCTTCGCGCAGGACATCGCGCGCAAGGCGCATGGCGAGGCGGAGGTCAGGCTGGTGCGCACGGCCGCGGAGCGTGCCGGAGCGACGGTCGAGTGGCTCGCCGACGCTCACGCGCTGCCGTTCGAGGTGATCACCGATTTCAACTATCCGGGCCATGCGGTGCATCGCATGCACGGCCTGCCGAGCCGGACCGGCGCAGAGCTGATCGATCGGCTGCGCGCCGCGGTCGAGGCACGCGACATTCCGATCCTGACCGGCCGCCTGTGCGACACCTTGTTTGCCGCCTCGGATGGTTTCATCGAAGGGGTCGAGATCGTGGCGAATGGGGCGCGCGAGACGATCGGCTGCGGCGCGCTGGTGCTGGCGTGCAACGGCTATGGGGGCAATCCCGCGCTCGTGCGGCAACACATTCCCGAAATGGCTGACGCGCTCTATTTCGGCCATCCCGGCAACCAGGGCGATGCGGTCGAGTGGGGCGACGCGCTCGGCGCGCGCCTCAGTCATCTCTCGGCCTACCAGGGGCACGGCTCGGTCGCGACGCCGCACAACATCCTGATCACCTGGGCCGCGATCATGGAAGGCGGCTTTCAGGTAAACCGCGACGGCAGGCGCTTTTCCAACGAGGCGCTGGGCTATTCCGAGGCCGCCGCGCAAGTGCTGCGCCAGCCGGGCGGCGTGGCGTTCGATATTTTCGATATGCGCATCGCGGCGATCGCGCGCCAGTTCGAGGACTTCAGGAAGGCCGAGCAGGCCGGCGCGTTGATCACCGCGGATACCATCGAGGCGCTGGCGCAGCGCATCGGCGTTGCGGCGGATGCGTTGCGCGCCGAGCTCCAAGGCATCGCGCTGGGCGCGCCCGATCGCTTCGGCCGCATCATCGACATGGCGCTCGCGGCGCCGTATTGCGCCGTCAAGGTCACCGGCGCGCTGTTCCACACGCAGGGCGGCCTTGCGATCGACAGCGAGGCGCGCGTGCTGCGCCGCAACGGCAAGCCGTTTCCCAATCTCTTTGCCGCCGGCGGCGCGGCGGTCGGGGTCTCGGGCGCGCGCGCCTCGGGCTATCTCTCGGGCAACGGCTTGCTGACCGCGACCGTGTTCGGCCGGATCGCCGGAGCGGCGGCCGCGAGATTGTAGGCGGAAACCGGGTGGTTGCGCGATTAGACGCCCGCCATATCGTTGCCATTGGAGATTGCCGATGAGCCGCGCCGCCAAAGTCCGCAGCACCGAAACGAACGACGTTGACGCCCGCGTCGCCGCGCTCGATTGGGCGCGCATCGGCACCGAGCTCGACGCGCAAGGCTGCGCCACCACGGGCGCGCTCCTTTCGCCCGACGAATGCGTGGCGATCTCCTCGCGTTACCAGGACGACGCGCTCTATCGTTCGCGCGTCATCATGGCGCGGCACGGCTTTGGCCGCGGCGAATACAAGTACTTCGCCTACCCGCTGCCGGATGCGGTCGCGAGCCTGCGCGCCGCGCTCTACCCGCAGCTCGCTGCGATCGCGAATCGCTGGAACGAGCAACTGGGCGAGAGCCAGCGTTTTCCACCCGAGCACGCCGCCTATCTCAAACGCTGCCATGCGGCCGGGCAGGCGCGCCCGACCCCGCTGCTGCTGCAATATGCTGCCGGCGACTACAACTGCCTGCATCAGGACGTCTACGGCGCGCTCGTGTTCCCGCTGCAAGTCGCGTTCCTACTCTCGAGACCGGACAAGGATTTTTCCGGCGGCGAGTTCGTGCTGACCGAGCAGCGCCCGCGCACGCAGTCGCGCGCCGAGGTCATGAGCCTCGGTCAGGGGGACGGCGTGATCTTCGCCGTGCGCGAGCGGCCGGTCCTGGGAACGCGGGGTTCTTATCGCGTGGCGCTTCGCCACGGCGT
>Ga0187784_10005534_pt1 | contig 10194 bp, 7 predicted proteins | sample 1015_SJ02_MP15_2_FD_132964 | JGI IMG/M metagenome (GOLD analysis project Ga0187784, IMG submission 132964) | Tropical peat soil microbial communities from peatlands in Department of Meta, Colombia - 1015_SJ02_MP15_20_MG | ecosystem: Environmental > Terrestrial > Soil > Wetlands > Peat | place... | reverse complement strand
GCTGCGACTGGCAGAACGTCCCGCTGCACTTGCCCTCGGTGTTCCGCGCCTTCGAGGCGTTGCGGGGAAGCCCGCATCTGCGACTGGTGCTGCTCGGCGACTACGGCCTGACCTGGCCGTGGGAAAGCCTGCACGTCGAGGCGCTGGCCTGGTTCGATCAGTGGCTGAAGCGGCAGGATACCGGCGTGCTCGAGGGGCCGCGGGTGCGCTACATGCTCCCGGGCGCGGAGGAATGGCGTACGGCCGAGAGCTGGCCGATCCCAGGCCTGACACAGCGCACGCTCGCGCTGCGCGCCGACGGACTGCTCGCCGATGCCGAGGGCGCGGCCGGATCGCGCAGCCTGATGACACTCGGCGCCGGGCTGAACCGCGCGCAGGCGAGCCCGACCGACCCGCCGTCCTTCCTTGCCTGGAGCAGCGAGCCGCTAGCGCGCGATCTCGACGTGGTCGGCGACATCGCGCTGCAGCTCGACGCGGTCAGCACCGCGCCCGATACGGCATGGATCGGCTTCCTGCAGGACGTCGACGCTTCGGGCAACGTCAAGGACGTCACAGCCGGCTATCTGCGCGCCGGGCTGCGCGCGGTCGACGAGAGCCTCAGCCGGACCGCGGCACCGGTGCTGCCGTGCCGCCGCTTCGAGGCCGTGCCGCTCGGCGCGACGGTGCGCTACCGCGTTCCGTTGGTGGCGAATGCGCGCCGCTTCAAGGCCGGTCACTGCGTGCGGCTGCTGCTCGCGAGCGACGACCAGGATCCGAAGGTGCCGGCGATGATGAGCTTCCGCCACGGCAGCGTCGGCACCAGCGCGCTCAACACCGTCCTGTCGTCGTCGCGCCTCATCCTCTCGGTGCTGCCGCAAAGAGCATGATCCCGAAAAAGCCTGCCCCGCACTTGATGCGGGGTGTGCAGCGGTTTTCGGAAAAGATCATGCTCCACGAAAAAGCTAACGCGGCCCCTGCAGCGGCAGCGGCTGGTCGGCGAGCATGCCGTTGAGGATGACGTTGCGCGCGGTCGCAACATCGAGGGCGTGCGCCCGCATCAGGTCGGCGCTGTCGGCGAGGATCGCGTCGACGTCCTGCTTGATCTTCAGGTTCTTGTAGTGGTCCTCGCGCGCAAAGCCCATGCTGGCGCCGACGATCTCGAGAATGTTCACGATCCGGAACGGCCAGTCGCGCTCGTGCGCGCAGAGCTCGCGGTGATCCGAGTGATAGACCGCAACCAGCGCATCGACGCCGGCTAGGCGCGCCGCTTCGAGCTCGGCGAGCTGCAGCTCCTTCTTGTAGGCCGGCAGGACGCCAAGCGAGATGCTCTGCAGGCCGGCGGCGGCAACGCCGAGCTCGACGATCGCGATGCCCGGCACCGCGCGCAGGATCGCTTCGGCGGCCTCCATCACGCCGGCGACGCCGGGATGGCGATGCAGCGCGACCTTCATATCGACTCGCTTCTGCAGCAGCGGCCGCAGCGCATCGAGATTGCGCTCGAGGAAGCGCATGAACGGCGTGAGGTCGAACGGCTTCTGCCCGGTCGCGCGCTCGAAGGTCGGCAGCATGATCTCGCTGAACTGCACGAAGCAGCTCGGGCACCAGGAGATCACCTCGCCGCTCTTCGAGCGCGCGAGCTTCTCGATGCTGTTGCCGGCAAAGCGCGATGACGTCTCGGCGTCGCCGGCGCGCAGCTGCAGCACGCCGCAGCAATGGGTCGGTCCGCCCATCACCTGGTAGCGCGTGCCGAGCGCGTCCATGATGTCGAGGCAGAGCAGCGCGATGTGCGGCGTCTTCAGCACGTTGCAGCCGGTGTAGAACACGATATCGGGCAATTCATCGTCCGCCACGGGCGGCCGGCCGGTCGGGCGCTGGCCGAGGCGCTCGAGCGCCGCATCGCTGAGCTGCAGATGCGACAGGATGCCGACGTCCTCGCTCATCCGGCGGAAGCTCTCCACGCCGGCCTTGCGCCGCGCGCGCGGCTCGTTCTCCTGCGCGAGCGCAAGGCGCGCCATCGCGAGCAGGAAGCGCGGATTGACGCCATAATCGCAGGCCTTGATGCATTCGCCGCTCAGCACGCAGGCTCGGGCCCAGCGCTCGGCTTCCGCCGGACCTTGCCCCAGGCGCACGAGGTCGAGCACGCCCGCAATCGTCGCTTTCGGATCGGCTTCTGCGAGGCCGGCCGGTCCCGTGATCGGGCAGGCCGTGAAGCAGGCGCCGCATTTGACGCACGTGCCGAGCATCTCGTCGACGCGGCTCTCGAGCGCGGCTTCGAAAGGGGAATTGTTCATGCGCCTTGGTCCTCGCGCGCGGATGATGCTAGGCTTGTTCGCGCGCGGGTGGAACCCCCGGCCGATCTGCACAAGCTCTTTCACGCCGCCGCGCTTTGGCGCGACGCGGCACGCGGCTTTCCGACATTCCACAGGCACCCCGCGAATGAGACCGAATTGGCGCCAGGTTGCGCTCGTCTTCGCGCTGCTCGCGCTTCTCCCGCGCGCATCCGCGCGCGGCGAAGACTATCCGTCGCGCGCGATCACCATCGTGGTACCGCTCGCCGCCGGTAGCGGCATGGACACGATCGCGCGCCTCTATGCCGAGAAGCTGTCGGAGGCGTTCGGCAAGCCGGTGATCGTCGAGAACAAGCCTGGCGCCGCCACCACGCTCGCCGCCAACCAGGTCGCGACCGCGCGTCCCGACGGCCACACGCTGGTGGTGCTGACCAGCATCGCGCTGTCGATCAATCCGACCTTGTACCGGCAGTTGAGCTACGATCCGCAGGACTTCACGCCGATCTCGCTCTACGTCAAATCGCCGTTCATTCTCGTGGTCGATCCCGCATTGCCGGTAAAGACGCTGTCGGAGTTCGTCGCGCTCGCGAAGAAATCGAACCTGCCCTTGAACTACGCCTCGATCGGCACCGGCTCGGTGCAGCACATGTCGATGGAGTTCGCCAAGAAACGTCTCGGCTTCGATGCGACGCATGTGCCGTATCGCGCGGTGACGCAATCGGTCACCGACCTGATGGGCGGCCATGTCGCGGCAAGCTTCCTCGAGGCGGGCCTGTCGATCCCGCTCATCAAGGAGGGCAAGCTGCGCGCGCTCGCGGTCTCGTCGGCGCAGCGGCTGCCGCTGCTCCCCGACGTGCCGCCGTTTGCCGAGGCCTCCGGCGCCGCGGACTACGAGGGCGTGTCCTGGCACATGCTGCTTGCACCGGCAAAGACCCCGCAGCCGATCATCGAGAAGCTGCACGCCGCGATGAAGCGCATCATGCAGGATCCGCAGGTGCGCGAGAAAATCGACGCGCTCGGCCTGATCCCGAACGACAGCCCGTCGGTCGAGGAAATGCGCCGCTACATCCAGTCGGAGCGGCTCAAATGGGGAACGATGGTGAAGGAGCTCGGGCTCGAAGGCGCGCAGTAGAAAAAGCCGAACCACCGAGAGTTGACCATCGGGCGCCAAGTGACTTGATTGGTGGTGCCAAGTGACTTGGTAGTGCCAAGTGACTTGGTGGTGCCAGGTGACTTGGTGGTGCCAGGTGACTTGGCAGCGGGGGTCGATCGGGCTTTACTTGCGGGAAGCCGGGGAGAAGCCCATGCCTGCCCTTTGGCGCCAGCTTGCACCGCTCGCTTTCGCGATCCTCGCCACGGCGGCATCGCGCGCCGCGGCCGCTCCGATCGATGATTGCACCAGGGTGGTCGGCCGCGCCGCGATTGCGCCCTGCACCCTCGTCATCGACGACCAGAAGGAAAATCCCGGCAACCGCGCGCTCGCCTACCTGATGCGCGCCCGCGCCGAGCTCGATGTCTCCGAGCCCGAAAAGGCCGAGGCCGACATCAATGAGGGGCTCGCGCTGCGGCCGAACAACGTGTTCGGCTACCGCGTGCGCGGCCGCCTGCGCGGGCTGCAGGGCCGCAACGCCGACGCGCGCGCCGACTACACCAAGGCGCTGCAATTGTCCGAGACGCCGCTCGCCAAATACGTCTCGTATGTGGATCGCGGCCAGTTCCTCACCCGGATCAAGGAATATGCCGACGCGATCGCGGACTTCGATGCCGCGATCCAGCTCGATGGCGCCAAGGCATCCGCCTATGTGGCCCGTGCCGTCGCCTACAAGGGGATGGGCAAGATCGACGAGGCGCTGACAAGCCTCGACTGGGCATCGACGGTCGAGCCGGGCTACTGGCTGACCTATGTCGAGCGCGGCGACATCCTGCTCGCGCAGAAGCACTATGACGAGGCGGTCGTCGCCTACGACCTTGCGCTGGCGCAACGGCCGGGCGACGCGCGCGCGCAGCGCGGGCGCGCGGCCGCCGTGGCGGCGTCCGGCAGCGCGGAGGCGGGCAAGAAGCCGGACGAGCCGACGCGCGTCGCGACGCCCGCGCCGCCGCCACCTGCAGCGCCGCCGCAACAGGCCCCGCCACCGCCCGTGGCACCGCCGAGCACGGCAGCGCCCGCCCCACCGCCTGCGCCGCCCGCACCCGCGCCGCCCGCGACTCCCACGGCGGCGCCGGCCGGCGACCGGCCGCCCGCGCCGCCCGCCGCGCAATCATCCGATGCGCCCGACCCGGCGGGTCAGGATGCCGAGCTGCGCCGCAAGAAGCTGCAGAGCGCGCTCGAGCTGCGCCAGAACCGCAAGTTCGACGACGCGCTCGCGGTCTACGACGCCATGCTGCGCGCGGTTCCGACCGACAGCGAGGCGGCGATCGAGAAGGGACGCACGCTGATGCAGCTCGCGCGCTGGGCGGACGCGCTCGGCGTGTTCAAGGCGATGATCGACGGCAAGGCGACACCCGACCCGGTCAAGGCCGTGGCGCTGGTGAATCAGAGCGAGATCCTCGCGGTCAACAGTCAGTTCGACCAGGCGATCAGCAGCGCGGCCGCGGCGCTGCGGCTCAACCCGCGGCTCGAGGGCGCGCTGTATTGGCGCGGCTACTCGCTCTACCAGACCGGCGCCTTCCCGGCGGCGCTGACCGACTTCCAGCAGGCGGCATCGATGGCCGCGAAATCGCCGCTCTATCCGGGCTGGGAGGCGCTTGCGCTGATCGCGACCGGCGACACCGCCAAGGCCAAGGAGGCGATCGACCGCTCGCTCGCCGCCCAGGCCGACAACCCGTTTGCGCTGGTCGCGCGTGCGCGGCTCGCTCTGCTCAACGGCGATATTGCGGCCGCCGAGGCGGATTTCGCCAAATTCCAGCAGCGCAGCCCGCCGACCGCGATCGGCCTGCAGACGCAGCAGCTGATCATGTTGCACAAGATCATGCAGCCGACCGATCCGCCAGCGAAGGCGCCGGCGCGGTAGCGTATGATCGGTCCATAACCAGATCGCGAGGCATCGCATGTCGATCGCATCACGCCAGTTTCGCCTCGTTGCGCGCTTGGGCCTCGCGCTCGCTCTTCTCACGGCAGCCGTCCGCGCCGCCAGCGCCGATGTCGCGGTGTTCAAGATCGACATCGGCCTTCCCAACACCGTCGCCGTCATGGTGCGCGGCCAGTTCAGCGGCAACGAGATCCTGCGCTTCAAGGCGGCGATCGCCGACATCGATCCGCACAAGCGCATCATTGCGATCCTCGACTCGCCGGGCGGCGACGTGATCCAGGGCGAGGCGCTCGGCCGCTTCTTCTATGACGCGAAGATCCCCACCATGGTGCTCGCCGGCACGCTGTGCGCGAGCGCCTGCACCTACGCGTTCTTCGGCGGGCGCAGTCCGACCACCGGCAATCCGCTGCGCATTCTCGCCTCCGGCGCGAAGCTCGGCTTCCATCGCGTCGCCCCGGTCAATCTGCCCGACAAGGCCTATACCAAGGCGGAGCTCGAGAATTTCTCGCGCGAGACCCAGCAGATCGTCTACCGCAATCTGCAGCACCTGATCTACGTCCGGGCGCCGCTCGAGGTGCTCAAGCTCAACACCGGCACCACCAACGACCAGATCAATTTCATCACCGAGGGCGACGCGCTCAGCTACGGGATCGCGGTGCTCGACCGGCAGACCGGCAACCTGGTGCTGCCCGACAACATCGACCAGCGCACCAGGAGGGAGGAGCGATGAGCCTGTCTGATCTCGTCCGGCTCGCGACGCTCCTCGGCGCGATCGCCTTCGCGGGCGCGGCGCACGCGCTGACCTATGCGAAATATTCCGAGGAGGGACCGGACGAGAACGCGATTCTGGCGAGCGGCAATATCGAGCCGGACGAGGCGTTCCGCTTCCAGACCTACCTCTCGAAGCTGCCGCCGAAGTCGCAGACCTCGCTCTACCTCAACTCCACCGGCGGCAACGTGCAGGGCGCGATCGCGATGGGCCGGGTGGTCCACGCCGCGCGCATCCGCACCTACGTGACCTCGCCCTCGGCGCGCTGCAACAGCGCCTGCACCAGCATCTTTCTCGCCGGTCGCGACCGCGAGACCGGCAAGCCCTACCGCGTCAAGGGCTCGAACAACCCGATCGGCTTCCACAATTTCGTGCCGATCCTCGAGGACAAGCCCTATACCGCCAAGGACGTCGCAAACGTGATGTCGCGCGCGCAGAGCACGATCTACGAGATCGCGAACTACTACCAGGAGATCGACGCCAATCTCGAGCTGCTCGGCCTCGGGCTGAAGCAGAAGGACGTCTACTACCTGCCGAACCAGGACGCGCTGCGCTACGGCATCCACGTGCTCGACGCGAGCAGCAACGAATTGATCCGCTACGAGACCTTCATCCGGTATTTGAATCCGTGAGATCGACGTCGCCCGCTCACTCGGTGACGATCTTCACCCTCTCGCCGGGCTTGAGCGCGTCGCCCTGGCTGAGCCCGTTCAGGATCATGAAGCGGTCGAGCGGGCGGTCGACCAGCGGCATGCGCGCCGCGAAGCGCTCGATCGTGTCGCCCGGCTGCACCGTCACGACGTGCAGCCGCAACGGCCGCGCCTGGCGCACCTCGCTCTCGGTCAGGCGGCGGAACGTGGTGACCGAGTAGCGGAACGCGCGGTCGGCGTCCGGGGTCAGCTGCTTGGCGGCAAAGATGAAGCGGTAGACGTCGCCGCCGAAGCGGATCGCATAGAGGCGGAACGACCACTGGTCGCCCTTGGCGAGCGCGGTCGCGGTCGGCAGCCCGTTGATCTCGAACTCCTCGACCGACTTGTCGTCGACATTCTCGATCCAGCCGGAGGTGAGATACTGCCCGAGCGTCTGCTCGGCCGGCACGCGCACCACGTCGAGGCGCAGCGCGAGATTGCCGTTGTCGCGCACGCCGAGCACCGCCTGCGCGGTGTTCTCGAGCGTGAAGCGGTCCGGCGCCGTGAAGGTGAAGCCGAGGCGCGGATGCAGGAAGCGCCGCCCGCGCACGAAGCCCTCGCTCGGATCCTCGCCGAACGGCATGCCGTCGATGCTTGCGAGGTAGCTGTCCTTGTCGCGGGCGACGTCGCCCGGCGCGCTGAACTGGCGCGCATTGGCGCGCACGATCTTGAGCCGGTCCGGCGTCGCCGGATGCGAGGAGAGGAAGTCGAGGAAGCGCGGATCGACGCCGTTGTTGTTCGGCTGGCGCAGCTCGGCATTGCGGCCCATCGCGGTGAGGAAGCGCACCGCGCCGTAAGGATCGAACCCGGCGCGCGCCGAGATCCCGACGCCGACGCCGTCGGCCTCGAGCTCCTGCGCGCGCGAGAAGGTTGCGAGCGCGATCTTCGAGCGCGCCAGCGCCATCGCGCTGGTCTGCGGATCGTTGAACACGTCGGAGGCGACCTTGCTCACCAGCGCGGCCTGTTTCGCCTGGTCCTCGCGGATCGCCGCATGGCGCGCGATCACGTGCGCCATCTCGTGCGCCAGCACCGAGGAGAGCTCGGAGGTGTCGTTGGCGAGCGCGAGCAGGCCGCGCGTGACGTAGAGCTGGCCGTTCGGCAACGCGAAGGCGTTGATCGCCGGCGAGTTGAGGATGGTCACCTTGTATTTCAGGTTCGGCCGCTCGGAGGCCGCAACCAGCCGATCGACCGTCTGCGTGATCAGCGCCTCCAGCCGCGGGTCGTCATAGGCGCCGCCATAGGCCGCGAGGATGCGCGAATGCTCGCGCTGCGCCGGCTGGACGGTGTTGTCGGCGGCCTTCGGCGGCTCCGGCAGGCTCACCTGCGAGGTGCCGAGATGGGCGACCTCGGCGCAGCCGGCGAGCAGCAACGCGAACAGCGCCGGCGCGATCAGCCGACGTGCCGGAAGATCCGACATTCGCTTTGCGAAATTCAAACGGTCCGCCCTCAGTCTTCGTGCCGCATGATCCGGGTTTGCGTCCCGTCCATCATGCTAGTCTTTCAGTACCTCGATCTGCTCGGGACGTGCCGCGTCCACCCACGGGCCGCCCCGCTGCTCAACCCATCCTCGAATCCGTACGCGTCGTCCGGCGAGTTTCTTCGGCTCCAGGCCCGCAGCGGTGAATGCCCGCTCGTTGCGCTTGGCGATTGTGACCGTGAAGTCCTCCGACCAGCGCCGCCCGAAATTCACGTAAATGGTGCCGCCGCTCTCGCGCACCGACAGCACCGTGCCCTCGACCAGCGCGAAGCGGCCCCGGCTTTTCAGGACCTCGCCCCGATCCTCGGCCTTGTTCATGACATAATACGGATCGGCCCACAGGCCAAGCTTGGCTTCGCGTGCGGCCTGTTCCACCGCGAACAGGGCACGCGCACAGGCTGCATCGCCGATCCGCGTCGAAACCTGTGCGAGCCCCGCGCCGACGAGATCGGCCTGGAACCAGCGCTCGATGTTGCCCTCAATGATGAAAACATGGGCAGCAAGCCGGCCGTACCGGTCGATTTCCGCCGCGCCGGCGCGCTTGAGCACGATTTCGGTACCGGCGGTAAGCTCGGCATCCGCCGGCGTCGGTAGGCGCACGCCGGCGAGCGTGACGACGCGGCCGTCCTCGAGCGCGATTCCCTCATCGGTTGTGGCGCGCACGGTCGCCTTGCCGATCGTAGCAAGCCGGCAGGTATCATCGGCGTGCGCGGCCGACGCGAGCGCCAAGGAAAGAGCCAAGCAAAGCGCCAAGGAAAGCGCCAAGGAAAGCGTCGCGGAAAGCGCGATCGCAATTGCGCCGACACCAAAATGACGGATTGCGGACAAATCCGCCCCCAAAGAATGTCCCCAGTTCGAGCGAACCCCCGCAATGAGGCAGCACTGCGGCGCGCCCGCGCGAACCCGTCAACCGCGCGTGACAGCGAGATTTTTTCGCTTCGCCGGCAGCAGCGCAGCGGCGCGTAGCCGCGCGCGCCAATCGCGTGCGAGCGCATAGGCGCGCTCGGACAGATGCGCGAGCGTGAAGCGCGGCGATTTCTCCGCGTTGAGATCGAGCAGGAGATCGACGGTCGTGCGCCGCCCGGTCCACAGCTGCGCCATGAAGCTTTCCTGGCTGGCGCATGATTCGATCTGCGTGATACCGCCGGCAAACAGCGCGTCGGTCACCTTGTCGATGAGGAGCGCGCCGGGCGAGAACTTCGCGAAGCCCGCGTCGAACGCGGTCTTCCAGGTGTAGGCCATGGCGCCGCAATAGAGCAGCACCTGCGCGGCGATCGGCTTGCCGTCGACGCGCAGCAGCGCCACCGAGGCGCTGCGCGCCGCGCCGAGATCGGCGATCAGGCGGCGCGCGAATTCCGCGTCGTCGTCGTCGCAGAGCAGCGCGGTGCCGTTCGCGCCCTTCCAGCTCTTGAGCTCCATGGCGAGAAAGCTCTCGAACGCGGCGCGCACCTCCTCGCCATTGCGTTCGTTTGCGACCTCGACTGCGCCGAGCGCCGCGAGGCGGTTCCAGTCCTGCCGCAGCTTCTTCGCGGTCGAGCCGGAGCGCTTGCGGTCGGCCTCGCACGAAAGAAACGGGCGCGCCTGCTCGGCGAGCTTCAGCATCTGACCCCGGCGCTCGCCAAGCGCTGCCAGCATCGGGCGGAACGTCGGAGCGTCGGCGTCGATCAGCTTGAGCTTGATCACCTTGGGCAGCTGCGCGTCGCTCGCGATCGTGGCGAGGAAGGCCGCCATCACGGCGTCGAGGTGATCCGGATCGGCCATCGGGTTGCCGACGAAGGCGTAGTCGTAGGGCGGCGCGGTCAGCAGCGCCGGCCCAAGTCGCGCCACGCGGCATTCGCCCAGCGCCCACAGCCCGACGAGGCTGCGATCGGCGCCGTCGCCCTGCCAGGCCTGCAGCACGTGCACGCGCGCAAAGCCGGTCGCGCCGGCGCTCGCAAGCGCCGCCGGATGCATGAACACGTTC
>Ga0187784_10005533_pt1 | contig 10194 bp, 10 predicted proteins | sample 1015_SJ02_MP15_2_FD_132964 | JGI IMG/M metagenome (GOLD analysis project Ga0187784, IMG submission 132964) | Tropical peat soil microbial communities from peatlands in Department of Meta, Colombia - 1015_SJ02_MP15_20_MG | ecosystem: Environmental > Terrestrial > Soil > Wetlands > Peat | place... | reverse complement strand
TCTCCACTCCAATATAACCTTCAAAGTTGGTGATTACGAATAGAAAGCAAGCATGAAGAAGGCATTAGATAAAACAGAGGGAGAACTTTTCACCAGAATGCGCCCCGTGTTGCCCAAGGCAGTAGTGATAAGGTAGAGGCTACTGATGAGGCTTCAACCCTGGCATAGGTGGAGGATGGCGTCGAGGAAGGAAGGCCTGAGGACGAAAGATTTTGACAACTTTGCCTTTTGTGATAGATTGAATTCAGAATTCTAATCCCTGACATAAGTCGAAAAGGAGGTGTGATGATGAAAAAACCAGAAACCTTCGAATTACAAGAGCCCCAGATCAAAATGGAAGATATCTTGGTGGTCAAGGACAGATACTTCCATTCCAAGCATGTGGCCATCGTAACCGGTGCTGCCAGTGGGATTGGTAGAGCAACGGCCATCGCCTTAGGGATCAATGGACTTACGGTGATAGGCACAGATATCAACGAAGAAGGCGGCAAGGAAACGGTGAAGATAGCCGATAAGTTGGGGGGGAGAGTAATCTTTATCAAAACAGATCTTTGCAATGATGAGCAGATTGAGGAGAGTGTCCGCGAGGCTTCGCAACATGGAAACATTAAATTTTTGGCAAACATTGCGGGAATGCAGCATATTGATCCAATCGAAGATTTTCCGATGCAGATTTATGATCTCATGCAAAGGATTATGCTGAGAGCCCCTTTCTATCTTTCTAAGCTCTGCATTCCCCACATGAGAAGAAGCGAAGACGGCACCGGAGCCATCGGGAATATGTGCTCTGTCCACGGTCACATGGTCACCCGGAATAAACCTGTGTACAATATTACCAAGTTTGGTCTGCGGGGCTTAGCACAATCCATCGCCGCGGAAGGAGAGGGCAGGGTTAGGGGATTTACGATTAGCACTGGCTTTATCAAAACTCCGCTGGCACTGAAGCAGATCCCCGATCAGGCCAAGCAGCGGGGGATCACCCCCGAAGAAGTGGTGAAAGATGTGATGCTGGGTAGATCTCAAATCAAGGAAATGATGACTCCGATCGAGGTGGCCAATCTCTATGTGATCGGCTTCTCCTTCTTAGGAAAATACCTCATCGGAGGAGACCTTCTATTTGACGGAGGAATGGTCAAGACCTATTAGGAAGATCCTTTGTGATGGGTGAGATTTCACTTGACGTCTATTTGGTTTCATTATATTTGAAGCCCATAGAAAAGAAGCTGAGACAATTTTTTATTAAACAATTTCTTGAAGAAGGAAGGAGGAAGGATGATGAGAAAGTTCGCGATTTTGACGGTTTTGGTTTTTATCTTCAGCATCATTTCAGTCCCGATGGTAATGGCCCAGGCCAAGCCAGCGGCAAAGGAACCGATCAAGTTCGGAGCCATCTACGACTTTGCCGGTGGCTGCGACATGTACTCCGAATCGGCAATTACTGGTATCAAGCTTGCCGTCGACGAAATCAACGTCAAAGGGGGTATTCTGGGCAGAAAACTCCAGTATTTTGTCCGGGACACTGAGGGAAAGACCGATGTGGGCCAGAGGGAAACAAAGGATTTAATCCTCAGGGAGAAAGTCGATTTCATCATGGGACCTTGCAGCAGTGGCGTAGGTCTTGCTATGCAGATTATTCATTCGGAGTATAAGGTGATAAGGATAGGGGGGATAGCCAACACGGAAGCGCAGACCGTGGATAAATTCACTCCTTATATCTTTCAAATTGTCCCCAACACGTATATGGAGGCGACGGCTAACACACGCTATCTTAACAAAAAGTTTCCCAAGGCGAAGAAGTTCTGTACGATCGGCCCAGACTATGAATTCGGAAGACGGGAAGAAGGCGCTTTTGCGGAGGAGATCAAAAGATTAGTTCCGGATGCCGAGATTGTCTACGAAGCCTGGCCAAAGCTTGGAGAGAAAGACTTCACCGCATTTATTACGGCGATGATGGCGAAAAAGCCCGATGCCGTTCATGGTTCACTCTTTGGTGGAGACCTCGTCTCCTTCACCAAGCAGGCTCTACCCTATGGGTTCTTCGAAAAGGCTCCCTTTATCGCTCTCTATGACCTTCCTGTCCTTGTCGCCCTTGGGCCGGATGCCCCCGAGGGGACATTAGGCTTTGGAAGAGGATGCTTCTTTATGGATCCCAACCCGAAGATGATGGAGTTTGTTGAAAAATACAGAAAGGCGTATGCCGGAGCGTACCCCGACTCATGGGCGGTCATGGCTTATGATAGTCTCTACCTGTACAAGGCAGCGGCGGAAAAGGCAAAGAGCATCGAAACACAAGCCATGATTAAAGCCCTTGAGGGATACAGTCTGGATAGCCTGAGGGGGAAATTCACCATCCGCCCTTTGGATCATATGGGAACCGTACCATGTTATCAGGGAACCATTGCAAAAGATCCCAAATACCCGGCATTCAAAATCTGGAAAGACCTTTCCCGGATCCCAGGGGAACAGGTCATTCGTCCTGAAGCCAGTGTCCGCGAGATCTGGAAGAAAACAGGAGTGGTTAGATAAGGCATTGTCAAATGACAAAGCTCAAATGCCAAATTAAATCCAAGGCTCAATTTTTTTCCATTTCGACTTTTGACATTCATTTGTTATTGGGATTCTGACATTTAACATTCTGGAGTTGAATATGTCTTTTGACGTTCTGTTCAACCAGTTCATGAGCGGAATTGCCCGGGCGGCCCTTCTCTTTCTGGTCGCCTCGGGTCTTTCCCTCACCTTTGGTGTTTTGAGGGTCCTCAACTTCGCTCACGGCTCTCTCTACATGGTGGGAGCCTTTCTTTCTTACAGTGTCTGGAAATTCCTGCTCATGCCTATTCTCGGCTTTTATATTGCAGCCATTGTTGCCGCTCTCATCATGGGGGCATTAGGACTCCTTATCGAATTTGTGTTGCTTAGACGCCTCTATTCCAGGGGATGGCCAGAACAGCTTTTGGCTACTTATGCCATCGTCCTAATGATTACTGACCTGGTGAAATGGGCCTGGGGCGGGAAATTTCTCTCCATCCAGAGACCTAAACCATTCACGGGTGCTGTTTTCCTCTTCGATTTTCCTTTTCCCTCCTATAACTTCTTCGTCATTGGCCTCGCATTGGCCCTTGTTCTCTTTCTTTGGTGGCTCGTCTATAAAACACGCCTCGGCGACATTATCAGGGCAGCTGCGAGCGACCGGGAGATGGTGGCCGCGCTGGGAATACCCATCCCATGGCTGTTCACATGGATATTCGTCCTGGGTTCTATGATCGGGGGACTGAGTGGAGCGGTAACCGCTCCCTTCGGGTCCGTGGCTCTGGGTATGGACATAGAGATTATCGTGGAATGTTTCGCTGTGGTCGTCATCGGTGGCATGGGAAGCCTTCCTGGAACACTTTTGGGCTCTCTTATTGTGGGCGAAGTCTACGCTTTTGGAATTATGTTTAAGCCCGAATTGGCCCTGGCTTTCATCTTCATGGTGATGGCCGTGGTCCTCATCATTCGTCCATGCGGAATCTTCGGAAGACCGGAAAGGTAAACATGGTAAAGGATCAGAAAGAAAAATCTCTCTTTCGAAGGGGATGGTGGTTAGCTCTTCTCATCCTTCTCTTTTTGATCGCTCCTTTTGTCATTACAGAATTTTACCTCAGTATTCTTTGTGAAGCCTTGGTCATGAGCATGCTGGCTCTGAGTTTCAATTTCCTTTTCGGATATATGGGCCAGCTTTCTTTCGGCCAGGCCGCATTTTATGGACTGGGTGGTTATGCGGTGGCCATGCTCATGATGAAAGTCCATCTCAACTTCTGGCTCAGCCTGGTGGCCGGGATTCTCCTACCCGCTATTATCGGTCTGGTCGTCGGATATTTTTGCGTACGCTTGAGAGGAATCTATTTTGCGATTTTGACTTTGGCTTTTGGTCAACTCATCTTTTTCATTGTGATTAAGTGGCATAATTTCACGGGTGGGGATGATGGTATTCAGGGGATTTTCCCGCCCGATTTCCTGAAATCGCCTACCGCGTATTATTATTTTATACTTATCACTTTTCTTATATCGGCATTTGTTCTATGGAAAATCATCCATTCACCCTTTGGCCAGACCGTCATCTCCATGCGGGAGAATTCTGAAAGAACGGAATTCTTGGGGATCAATATAGCCAGATACCAACTGATTGCCTTTGTCATAGCCGCCGCGTTTGCGGGACTCGCTGGGGCGATTTGGACCCCCTTCTATCGCTCCGTGGCTCCCTCCTACCTGACATGGATCAAATCCGGCGAACCCGTCATGGCCGCTATTCTCGGAGGACCCTCACTTTTCTTTGGACCTATTTTGGGAATGTTCATCATGACTTTCTTTCACGCCTGGATACTCGGCTTCACAGTTTATTGGTCCGTCGTGATGGGGGCTCTGATCCTGGCTGTCATCTTCTTCCTTCCCGGCGGAGTCCTCGGTTTTGCCCGGGAGAGACTTAAGGGGTGGAGAGAAAACAGAGAAAGCATTTCAGCTTCTAAATCGCAAACCGGAACCTTGAAATCTGAAATCTAAGCTTGAAATGTGAAATAGGAAAAGAGATGTTTCTTCAAACTCAAAAGATAACAAAAGAATTTGGAAAACTCAGAGCCGTCAACGAGGTGAGCCTTGAGATCCTTAATGGGGATATCCATGCTATTATCGGTCCGAATGGGGCGGGGAAATCCACTTATTTCAACCTTGTCACGGGCTATCACCGAGCCACCTCTGGAAAGGTCTTATTTAAGGGGAAAGAGATCACCAGTTTACCAGCCCATCGTCGATGTAAACTCGGTATTACGCGATCTTTTCAGATCACCAGCATTTACCCCAAGCTTACCGTCTATGAAAGTGTATTAATGGCACTCCTCTCCCATCGAAAAGTCACGCTTAACTTATTTTCCTCGGCAAAAAAATTCTTTAAGGAGGAGGTGTGGCGCATCCTTGAGGATATCGGGCTAGCGGACCAGGCAGACAGGTTAGGAGACTCCATTTCCCATGGTGATAAGAAGCGACTGGAACTGGCTGTCACAGTGGGAACGGAACCTGAGTTATTACTTCTTGACGAACCCACCTGTGGGATGTCGCCCGAAGAAACGGAAATCACGATGAGCCTCATCAATAAGCTCTCCAAGGAAAGAGGAATCACCATCCTGTTTACGGAACATGACATGAGTGTCGTATTCGGCATCGCAAAAAGAATCTCTGTCCTTCATCAAGGGACCTTGATCGCAGATGGCTCTCCACAGGAAGTGAGAGCCAGCGAGGAGGTCCAAAAAGTTTATTTGGGTGGTACAGCATAATGCTTGAAGTAAAAGAAATCCATACCTATTATGGAACCAGTCATATCCTCTTCGGTATTTCTCTTAGCGTTAAGCTAGGGGAAGCCATTTGCCTCCTTGGACGAAATGGGGCCGGTAAAACGACGACTTTTAGAAGCATCATCGGCCTAACCCCACCTAAAGCGGGGAGCATCAAATTCAAGGCCAAGGAGATTGTGGGGAAACCTCCCTACCGGATTGCCCAAATGGGAATCGGTTTTGTACCGGATACCCGGCGCATCTTCCCTGATTTAACCGTTCGTCAAAATATTCTTGTCGCTCGGAGAGAAAGAGAAGGAGCTGTCTGGAATCTGGAAAGCATCTATGCCCTCTTCCCCAGATTAATCAACTTAGACACCCATATGGGAACCCAGCTCAGCGGTGGGGAGCAACAAATGCTCACTATCGCCCGGACCCTGATGACTAATCCCAATCTTCTACTCTTGGACGAGCCCGGTGAGGGATTGGCCCCTTTGGTTATCAAGGCACTGGAGCAACAACTGGGAGAAATTAAAAGGCTGGGTCTCACCATGCTTATCTGTGAACACAACGTCGGTCTCGCCACCGCCTTAAGTGACCGCGGTTATGTGATTGATAAAGGAGCAATCCGTTATCAAGGTACGATTGAGGAATTGCAGAAGAACGAAGAAGTCCGAAAGAAATACTTGATGGTATAAGTCCCTTCTCACGTCACACAAATCGATTCATCCTCCTAACGATATCCCTTGAAGGAGCTGAGAATGAAATGTTTTCAAATAAAAAACATAGTTGTTGTTGGTTCTGGAATCATGGGACACGGAATTGGTCAAACCTTCGCTTTGGGGGATATGAAGTAACACTGAATGATATCAGCGATGCCCTATTGAATAAGGCCGTTCAACAAATTCGTTCTAACCTAAATACCTTTGTCGAGTTTGGAATGACCACACCTGAGGGAGCAAAGGAAGCCCTATCCAGAATCAAAACCAACAGAAATCTGAAAGAAGCGGCCGGGGAATCTGACTTCGTAGTGGAAGCTCTGCCCAGAACTCTAACACCATTACAGAAACGGTGATCAATGATTTCGCTAAGGCAACAGGTGATTTCAATCCCATCCCTAACTGTTGATCAACCCCTTTAATTGCGCTAAAGCGCGTATACACGCCAAAAACGGTCTATGGGGAGTAGCTGAGCAGGATGAGATTAAGAGGACCACCAAAGAGGATCGGAGGAGGACTGGAGTGGTTGCCTCTAAATTCCGGCAGTAAACATTTAGAAGCGGTTGGTGGGAATAGAGACGCCAAATTTGCCAATCGGAGCTTCATAGACTTTACCGGTTACGCCCACAAGGGTTTACTCATTCAACTCTCGAGAATTAACGATTACCCAAAGAAAGCCGCATAACCGTATTTATATTTCTCAGGATACCTTTTGGGTGAGGATAACCATTAGCTCTCCCCATTCTATTTAATTATCAACGTCCTTCCTCAAGATCCTTTACAATCCTTAGTTAATCAATAATCAACATTTCTCTATTCTTCTAAAATTTTCTTAATGACATCAGATGCTTGGGTAATATCTAAAATTCCACCCAAATGGCCAAAATTACTTTTCAACTCGAAATAAGATACATTCTTGCCCATCTTCTTGAATACTTCTACACTTTCTTTTATCTGGTAAGGCGGAAAAAGGAGGTCTGTGTCAGCTCCGATCATCAATGTTTTAGCACGGACATTTTTTACCGCTTCGTCAAAAGAACCATACCCTTGCCCAATATCAAAGAGGGCATTAGCTTTATTCAAATATAGCATCGAGTTTGCATCAGCCGTCTTAGCCCTTGCTAAGCCACCTTTAAAAAGGCCTTCCTCAACCAAGAACTGATTCTCCATTGCATCATAAGGGTTCTTTTGGGAATCTGCCCACTTACGAGCGAAGATCTTCTCCGCCCATTCCGCCCCTTGAGCACTTAGAGTTATTAGCATCAATGAATAGGTTGTGCCATCCATGGGTTCTTGTTTACCGTAATAGTCTCCGTTATTCCATTTGGGATCTAATTTGATTGGATCTCCCCACAATTTCATCCATCCTACAAGCCATCCATGCAGTTTGGGAGTTGAAATCACTGGGATGATGCGTTCTACAAAATCCGGATAGGCCACAGCCCACTCAAAAGATTGAAGCCCTCCCATGGAAGCTCCTGATACCGCCTTTAATTTTTTCACACCGAGGGACTCTAAAAGTTTGTATTGCAAGTTTACAAAATCTCTGATCGTAACAATAGGAAATGACATTCCGTAGGGTTTGCCAGTTTGCGGGTTAATCGAAGCCGGCCCAGTTGTGATAACCATAGGGCTTTTGGGATTCATATTACAGAGTGTATCCGAGCTTACGATAAAATACTTGTTGGTATCGAATGGCTTTCCTGGCCCCACAATCGCATCCCAATATCCAGGAATCTTTTCCTCAACAGAATACTTTCCTGCAGCATGAGAATTACCGGAGTAGTAATGGCAGATCAATATGACATTGTCCTTGGTGGAAGCTAAATTTCCATATGTTTCATAACCGATTTGAACTGCCGAAATCTTTTTACCGTTTACAAGAGTAAATTCTTTTAGGGAGAAGGCTTTTTTCTCAACAATCTGGTCTAATCCCCAACATGGTGTGATTAATAAAAGCACTATGATCAGAGAAACACAACTAAGAAAAAGCCGCCTTTTCATAAGTACCCTCCTTTCTTTGATAAGGTTAAATATTTTACTCATGGGGCCAATCAATTCGTGCTCTATATCGATTTAGGAACCATTTGGACCCAATGGATTCAAAGACCCAACCGAATTTGCAAGCTCCCTTTCTCTTCATATCAGTCTATGATTTTTTGTCAAGACCAAAAATGAAATTGTGAAAATTATCTTTTAAGGATTATCACTTGAAATCTGGTATAGCGATATGGATCCTCGACTTGTTGAGTTCAGGAAGCAATCTTCGGACAAACGACCCCAATATTCCACCGAAAGATACTCAGGCAGGTCATGAGTTCATGGATAGGTCTCTAAAAACCAGATGACTTCTGTTGGTAATCAGTAAGATCACTCCCCTATTTACTCAATTCCGAATAAATTTTATTCAGATCGAAATATTGATTTCAAACCATAATCGACAGAGCCACGCCTGAAAATGGCGATATCCCTCATTGGGGAGATCAGGTCACTATTTACCGCTCGTGGAGAGATGGAGGATAGGAAGATATGATTGCAGATACCTAACCCCAAAGAGGAATCAAAGAGGAGGGTAATCAGGTCAAGTTTGGAACGTAGCTCCACGGAACCCTACTTCCGGTGGCGATTGCACCTACTACTCCTCAATGTTGGAAAGCCGTCAAAGTTGGTGATTATGGATAGAAACGTGCAATAAAAAAAGGCGGGACTATCTCTGACCCTGCCCCGCTCTTTGAGAATTGAATATTGGTTTTTTCTTTTTGAGGGTTACAATCATTTACTGACGCACAAATCCACAAATAGAAGATTGCGGACTGAAGGCAGAGATAACGAAAGGTTGTGGCCAGTCTTAGGCTATAGTCTTTCTTCGGCTGGAAGACTCCTATTTTCAGGCTTGCGATTAAGCCTTCTTTCAGCAGCCTCACGCATAGTATTGATAGACTTTTCTGCCCCGATAAGACTAAAACGGCATACTTTAAATTCACCATTCTTCATGGGAACCGCAAAGCCAATGGTGGTGGCCTCTCTTACTAAGCGATCGATGTCGTCAAAGCTATTGATGGCAAGAATATATTGATTCCCAAATTTGTGGCTACAAACCAAAGTCACCATAGCGGAGCCAACATCGGAATTAACCAATGCCGGATATTGGCTTTGCGGTTCGCAATTTGTGCCGATACCAACGAGATACAGACAAGAACCAGATTCAAAGTAGCAGTACTGTCCGAGTACATGGCCCGCTGCGTTTACTGTCGCTGCATAGTAGTACCCCTCCGTTTGGGAACTCCAGGACCAGTCTCCAGCTGCAAAGGTTCTATCAGAAAAAATCACCACGAGCAGAATGGCTACCATCACCAATGTACTATGGTATCTTTTCATTGGTTCTCCCTCCTCTACTAAAATTCATTAAGGATATTAGAATCCGATGAAAGCTTCTTGTCGGCACCTTTTGGATTTCCCATTTCATTTCTAACTCCAAAAGGTTATGGTTCTGTTGATGGGTTGGCTTTTTAACCCGATGAGATTTAATAAGACACTACTAAGCTTAATTGAAAAAGTCAATAAGAATTATTGATTACAACCTAAAAGGTTGTATGGAAGGGCAATCTTCAAGAATCACGCTTTCAGGAAGGAAGTAAGAAGGATCTATCCTGATATATTGGGGTGCTTCTTGAGTAAGAAACCTGCACATATCTTTTTAGGATGGGGTCTCAAATGCCTGAGATTGTACCCGGTCAGGTTCGGGCAGACAAACGAGAGTGAACCACTGACGGAGTCTCAAAAATCAAAAGACGACGTCAAAGCTGAGAGTTTTGTATACCCCGGTACAAGCTCGGATGAAACCTGCTGACTCTCCGAACGGCGTCCGGTAACTGCGTTGCGTTATTCCTTCTTCTTTATGCCGTCGCTCTTACGTGCAGCGAGCCTCGGGTCGATATTTCCCGATCCTCCGCAATCGGGGATGTAGCAGGTCACATTGTTGAAGGGACAAACCTGCTTACAGGAAGGACATTGACTGGGAGGAGCCTCGGCCTCAAAGGTATAACCACAACTCGAACATTGCCATTGATTCATGCTTCTCACTCCCCTCCTCATGAACTCCATAGTGTAGCTGTTTTCCGCCAGCCATAGCTCAATTAACCCCTTTTTTAGGCTTCATCGGTTTTTCACAGCAG
>Ga0187784_10005532_pt1 | contig 10194 bp, 9 predicted proteins | sample 1015_SJ02_MP15_2_FD_132964 | JGI IMG/M metagenome (GOLD analysis project Ga0187784, IMG submission 132964) | Tropical peat soil microbial communities from peatlands in Department of Meta, Colombia - 1015_SJ02_MP15_20_MG | ecosystem: Environmental > Terrestrial > Soil > Wetlands > Peat | place... | reverse complement strand
CCGAACGTTATTATCGACGCCGGCACCGGCGCTATCACCACCTACGGGTCGAAATTGACAGTCAACGTGGCTCGCTTCGGCGTCGCCTACAAGTTTTGAGCAATCGCCGCAGAACAATGACCACGACGGTTAGCCGCTTGGTAGGCTGAGTTCGGGGGACAAACGACGGCCCGGCGCCAGGTCGGCCGTTTGGTCATTTTGCCGATTTTATTGCTTGCGCATTAGACGCCAGACGTAGATAGCTCCCGTCAAGTCGAACATGGGGTGTTCCGTGTATCGCTTGCTGCCGTTTTTCCTGGTGGGCTTTCTGCTCGCGGCCTGTGCCGATCATAGCCAAACGCAAGCCGCCGCCGACCCCGCTGCCCTCGCCGCCAGCGATGCCGCCAAGTGCCAATCTTACGGCCTTCAGCCCGGCACACCCGTCTACGCAAGATGCCTGGATAAAGTCGCCGATGAACGCGAGCAGCAAGCAACGAGCGAGCGCAGTGGGACTGCGAGGGGGCTTCTCGGCCAACCCCCGCCTTGGTGGAAGTAGGGTCCCCCTTGACGGTATAGCCAAGCAATCGGCTCAGCCGGCACGCCGTGTCATACCTGCGACTCAACGCGCCAAATGCTCCACCCCCGCGCGATTCGGAGTCTCCCGTTTTTTGCTTTTGGCGTGGCAAGTCGAACATCGCCCAGCCGGGTCACGCGCCGGTACGTTCCCGCCTGGCTGTCGTCGTAGCGGCAGAATAATAGTCGGCCTGGGTCGTTCGGCCGATAAGTGTGGAAATCGGGCCGGCCGAGGAAGAAACGACCCGAATTCGCCGTCTTATTTTGATTACTGTGACCTAACTGTTACATTTTGCTTGCTGGATTCATCCCAGTTGATCGACCCCCGGCCGCAATTCATTGTTGTCATGAAGGTATTTCGATCCGTTCTGCCTCAGGAATTTTTTTAATGCCGATATCGCCGTGGCGGAAACTGCAGCGACATTAAGCTTCAGCGCATTCGAATGCTGAATGCTGATGCAGGACAGCCACGGGGGTTCACTAAGAATATTTTTTAGTTATTAAAAATCGGCGCCAACGATATCGACTCTTTGGTTCCACTCCGAAAAATCACAGTGCTGGGTTTTCAAAGCTGCGGAGCGTATCGCGCGGGAAATGCGCGTTGCTCCGCAGTGAGATGGGACAACGGGGTGCGGACATGAAACGGTTGCTGCTTCTGGTCGGCGTTTTACTGCTGGCGGCCACAGCATCAAATCGTTCGATGGCGGCGGACGCGTACGGCGCGTGGACTAATGGACTGCCTACGGCGTGGGTTGAGGGCCCATCATGCGATCCGTATGTCGACTTCGGTTGTGACGCGCCCAAGGTGTCCGCCAAGGCGCTCAAAGCGATGGAGCAGAGCGGGCATTGCGATCCTTACGTCGATTTCAAGTGTCTTGACGCCTATCTCGGCGACGACCCCTTCACGCGGTTCTACCGCTACTACGGGCTCGAATGGGGCAAGGGTGTAGCGCCGGCCGACCCGCACGCTCCGGTCAGCCAGCGCCCCGACAATTCGCCGAATGCCCTCGGCGCGTCTAACCTTCCGGAGACATCGCCGCCGATGCCGTACATCGCATGGCCCTATGGCGGCACGCAGAATATCGGCGCGACCATACCGAATGCGGTCGACAGCCCGTTGATGGTCGCGATCGCCAATACCGCGACCGGCAAGTGGTTGAGCGACGCCCATATCCAAATTTATGGCTGGCTCGATCCGGCCGGCAATATCAGCAGCAATACGGTGAAACCGGCCGGTAATTTGCCGGTCTCCTACGACTATACGCCCAATACCGTTCAGCTCGACCAGGCGGTGCTCTATATCGAACGGGTTCCCGACGAAGTGCAGAACGATCACTTCGACTGGGGCTTCCGCATGGCCGGCATCTACGGCGTGGACGAGCGCTACACCTATGGGTTCGGGTGGATGGACCCCAATGGGATCATCTACCACAACAGGGTCAACGGCTACGACGACCCGATGATGTATTTGGACCTCTACTACCCGGTGCTCAGCGGATTGAACATCCGCATCGGCCGCTACATCTCGGTTCCCGACATCGAGGCCCAGCTGGCGCCGAACAACTACACTTACGTCCACTCGTTGACCTATACCTGGGATAACTACACCAACGGCGGCCTCGAGACGACGCTGGCCCTTACCAAGAACTGGATCCTGCAACTGGGCGTGACCATCGGCACCGAAGCGACGCCATGGCACTGGGGCGAGCAGATTCAAAACCAGTACGTGATCAATGGAATGAACACCGCCGGGCTTGGTCCCGGCGTCGATCCGCTTTATCCCGGCCGAACTATGCCCAAGGATCCGGGAGCGATCCCGTCGTTCACGGCGGGTTTCAAATGGACCAGCGATGACGGCAAGGACGACTTCAACTTCATCATGGACGCCTGGAACTCCGGCGTGTGGGGCTACAACAACCTGCAATGGATCGGCTTCACCTATTATCACAAGTTCAACGATTACTGGCACATCGCCTTCGAGACCTGGAACATTCACGAAAGAAACGTGCCAAACCTCAACAACGGGTCAGTGCAGGCGCTCCTGTTTGGCGACGCTCCTGCCCAAGCCGGCCAAGGATTTGGTACGCCGTTCAGCTCGTCCATGAATCCGTACTCTACCGTTAACGCGGCGTACTGCAGCGGCGCCGGCAACACCACGGTCAACCCCCCCGGCACGCCGGGCATACCGCTGACCTGCACCGCGGATGAGCAGACCATGCTCATCTACGTCAACTATTCGCCGAACAAGCTGAACAACTTTTCGCTGCGCGCCGAATATTTCAACGACCCGGACGGACAGCGCACCGGCGTCCCGACCGCCTATGCCGAGGCCGCGTTGAGCTGGCAGCATTGGTTGTCGCCGCAGATCGAGCTGCGGCCGGAAATCGGTTACTACCGCTCGCTCAACATGCCGGCGTTCAACGGCGACGCCGCCGTGGGGATCGCTCCATCTAGAGACTGGGCGCTGATCGCGGCCAGTGACGCGATCATTCACTTCTGATGGTGGGCGTGCGACGCAAGCTGCATGAGAACATGCACTTGCGTCGGCTCTGCCGCAGCACGCCGATTCCCGTGCCTTGGCTTCGGCTTGTCGCAGGTCGGCCCTAGGTGGCGAAAAGATATGCCTGGCGCCGGGCACTATGAGCGAAAAATGCCCAAGCCAGGGGGAAAACGAGCCGCTATATATTGTTTATATATATTTTTGGGGAGAAATACATCTAGACTTCTTATGGGCATGTAGGAGAACGTGACTGTAATGAATGCCAGCCGGGCGCGTTTAGGATTCCGAACGGAACGCTTTCGGAAAGGCAAATACGTGTCAACGTTTCAGAAGCGCAGCCGACTAGGCAGGCTGACCGCGTATAACCCAAAAAACGATGCCGGCTCGGCGCCGGCTCCACAAAAATCCCGGTGGGTGAATTTCGTCGCCGCCAACGCCGCGCCCGTGGTGGCGTCCCTGGCGCTGGTGTGGCTGGCGACCATCGGCCTGCTCGTTTTGAGCAATGTCATTGCGCTCAATCTCATCGCGCTGGTCTACATGCTGCCGGTTGTCTTGGCCGCCACGCAGTGGGGCATTGTGCCCGGCTTGGTCGCCGCCTTCGCCGGCGCCGCAGCCGCGGATTTTTTCTTTTACCCCCCGCGATACAGTTTCTGGATTGAAAGTCGGCAGGACGTTATCGATCTCTTGTTGTATTTGCTGGTGGCCATTGTCACGAGCGATCTCGCCGCTCGTCTCAAGCAGGCGGTGGATGCATCGCGCCGTCGCGAACGCGAGATCACCGAGCTTCATGCCTTCTCGCAGGGGCTGGCCACCTGCCTGACCAGCCGCGATCTGATTTTCGCAATCCAAGATTACCTTTCGACCACGTTGAAATATCGAGCCGTGCTCCTCGCCTCGGCGCCGCAAGACCACGGCGCGGACGCCGACGGCACGGCGGTCCCGGAACAGATCAGGCAAGCGGCCGTGAAACTGATGGCGGCCAACGCGCCTCATGCCGCCACGATCATCGAGCCCCGTACCAACAGAGCGTGGCTGGTGAGGATCATCGCGCCGGAGATTTTGGGTTATGGCGCCATAGCGATTGAATTGGGTCACGGCTCAAGCGAACGCATCGGGCTCATCGCCAAACACGTGGAAGCCGTGCTTGCCGAGGCCACCGTCACCCTCAAGCACCTCAAGGTGAAGGAGGCCATCGAGCAAGCGGCAATCAATTATCGAACCGAAATTCTGCGCGATGCGCTGGTCGGCGGCGTGTCCCACGAATTGCGCACCCCGCTCGCGTCGATATTGGGCAGTTGCAGCGTTCTCAACCACAGGCCTGCGATCCGTCATGATGACGAGTCGCGCAGCCTGGTCGAGGCAATTCACGATCAGGCCGCGCAGCTCGATAATCAAATTCGCGACGTGCTTGCCGCGGCGCGAATCAGCGCCAAGGGCGTTCATCCGCAGTTGATGTGGACCGACCCGACCGATATCGTCGACGCCGCCGTCAAGCAAAAGTCGCGGAGACTGGCCGGGCACCAGGTCGTTCTTGAACTGCAGCGCGACATCCCCTTGGTCCATGTGGATTCCGCTCTTGTCGAACAGGCGTTCGGACAGCTTTTGGAGAACGCCGCGAAATATTCGCCGACGGGAACCGAGATCAAAATAAGCAGCCGCTGCCAGCACGATTACGTGGAGTTGTCGGTCGCCGATCAGGGCAGCGGGCTGACTGCGGACGACAAGGAGCGGCTCGGCAAGCGTTGCTACCGCAGCGACCGCAATGCCGCGGTTTCCGGGTCCGGTCTCGGTCTGTGGATTGCCAGCACTTTCGTTGCCGCCAATGGCGGCTCGCTTCACGCCGAAAGTCAAGGGCCAGGCTTTGGCGCCACGATATCGCTGCGGCTGCCGACGGCGTCCGAGGATACGCCCGAGCTTATGGACGCAATCAATGACTAAGGTGCTCGTCATCGACGATGAAACGCAGATCCGGCGTTTTCTTCGCGCTGGATTCGAGCTCCACGGCTATACCGTACTCGAAGCGGAAAACGCCATGGCCGGCCTTCGGGCCGCGACGATCGACAGGCCCGACTTGATCATTCTGGACCTCAACTTGCCTGATCTCGACGGCGCCAGCGTCCTCGAACGCATTCGCTCCTGGTCGAACCTTCCCATTATCGTTCTTTCGATCGAAGCGGATGAGCAGGAAAAGGTTCGATTGCTGAAGCTCGGCGCGGACGATTACGTCGTCAAGCCATTCGGGATTTCGGAGCTGTTGGCAAGGGGCGAGGCTGCCTTGCGGCGGCAGTTGCGCAGCGCCGACCGAGATCCGGTTGTCCGAGCCGGCCCGCTTTCAGTCGATCTGGTATCGCGGGTCGTGACCCTTGACGGCAACCGCGTCCAATTGACCCGCAAGGAGTATACGCTGCTTCACGCCCTGGCGACGCATGCCGGGCTGGTAATGACGCATCAGCAGTTGATCAGGGAAATTTGGGGTGGCCGTGCCGGCAACATCCAGTACTTGCGAATCCTGGTACGCAAACTGCGGCAAAAGGTCGAAATCGATCCGACGCGCCCGTTATTGATCCTCAGCGAATCGGGCGTGGGTTATCGGCTCGATCTCGGCTCGGCCGGATCGCTGCGCGGTCAAAACGAGATCACGTCCGACACCGTTTGTAGCTGAACTTCGTCGGCGACCGATCGTCAAGTTTGCGACAATTTACAACGCAACAGCCCCGGCCGACCCATGCGTGCCGACGTATGGGTGCGGTGTCGGTTCCCATGTTTCCGCAATAACGTGGCGCGGGCTTACCGCTCGAATTTTGCTGGGCTGAATAACAAGCGTATAACTTCGGCGAAGCCGAAAACGACGCCGAACTTCAAGGTCGCTTGGGCCATGCTTGACTTCATTATGTTGCTGCTCGTCGTTGTTTGTTTCGTGCTGGCGAGCGCCTATGCAAGCCTGTGCGATCGTTTACTGGCGCTTCCCGGCCGCGCACCCGACAAAGATGTCGCCTCATGACACTATCCGGCTGGCTGGAAATTGCGCTCTTTGCCGGTGTTGTCGGCCTCCTGACCCGTCCGCTCGGCGGCTACCTGGCGCGAGTCTATGCCGGCAAGCGAACAGCATTGCAGCCGCTGCTAGGACCCGTCGAAGCAGCGCTCTACCGACTCGCGGGAATCAAGCCGGAGGTCGAACAGAGCTGGTATCGCTACGCGGTTTCGCTACTGGTGTTCCACGCGTTCGGAATCATAGCGCTCTACGCGCTGCTGCGCCTGCAGTCCGGATTGCCGCTCAACCCCCAAGACCTGTCGGCGGTCGCTCCCGATCTGGCGCTGAGCACGGCGGTAAGCTTCGTGACCAACACCAGCTGGCAGTCCTACGGCGGCGAAACGACGCTCAGCAATGCAGCGCAGATGGCGGGCATCGCCGTTCAATCATTCCTGTCCGCCGCGTCGGCGATGGCCGTCGTCATTGCTTTGATCCGCGGCTTTGCGCGACGCCGCTCGGTGACGATCGGCAATTTCTGGGCCGATCTGACGCGCGGCACGCTTTTCGTGCTCTTGCCGATCTGCGTCGTGGCCGCTGTGTTCCTGGTGGCCGAAGGCGTGCCGCAGACGCTGTCGCCGTCGGCCGCAGCGCTGACACTTGGCGGCAATCTTCAAGTTATCGCTCGCGGTCCGGTCGCGACCCAGGAAGCGATCAAGCTATTGAGCGGCGATGGCGGCGGATTTTTCAATGCCAATTCCGCGCATCCTTTCGAGAATCCAACACCGCTCACCAACCTCGTGGAGATGGTGCTGATTTTCGCCTTGGGTGCGGCGCTGACCAATTGCTTCGGCCGCATGGTGGGGTCCGAGCGGCAGGGATGGAATTTGCTTGCCGTCATGGCGATCCTGTTCGGGCTCGGCAGCGGCGGCCTTTACGCATCGGAAGCCGGCGGTAATCCGGCGCTCGCAGCCTTGAACCTCGACCAAGCGACAAGTTCGCAACGGCCGGCCGGCAACATGGAAGGCAAGGAAGTGCGCTTCGGGATCGCCGGGTCGGCGCTGTTCGCCGACGTCTCGACGGCATCCTCGGACGGGGCGGTCAACGCCATGCACGACAGTTTCCTGCCGCTCGGCGGAGGCATTCTTCTCGCCAACATGATGGTCGACGAGGTGATCGTAGGGGCGCCGGGCTCCGGGCTCTTCGGTATGCTGCTGTTCTGCATCGTCACCGTTTTCCTCGCCGGCCTCATGATCGGCCGCACGCCGGAATATGTCGGCAAGAAGATTGGTTCGTCGGAAATCAAGATGACGATTCTCGCCCTGATTTGCGTTCCCGCTACAACGCTCGGTCTTACTGCCAACGCCTGCTGCGTCGAGCCGGGCCTTGCGGGTTTAAGCAACGCCGGCCCGCATGGCTACTCGGAAATTCTCTACGCCTACACATCCGCCGCGGCGACGAACGGCAGCGCCTTTGCCGGCCTGAGTACCAATTCGCCGTTCTATAACCTCACCCTCGCGCTTGCCATGTTCGTCGGCCGCTTCGGGGTCATCGTGCCGGTCCTGGCCATCGCGGGATCCCTCGCCGCGCAGAACGTCATCCCGCGCTCAGCTGGCACTTTGCCGACCGACCGGACGCTGTTTGTCGTCTTCCTCCTAGGCGTCATCGTTATCGTCGGCGGACTGACCTACCTGCCGGCGCTCGCGCTCGGCCCCATAATCGAACACCTGCAGTCATTGAGGGGCATCGTTTACTGATGCCAAGCCGATGCCGTCCATGGTGCCGATCCGAGCGGTGGATGTCTCTTAAATAATTGATTTTAATCAGATTAATTGACTGGTGCGGCCGAGAGGACTCGAACCTCCACGGGTTGCCCCGCTAGCACCTCAAGCTAGTGCGTCTACCAATTCCGCCACGGCCGCATGTCTGGTGGACGCGCGCCCGGCCGACGCGCGACGGCGCCGATGTAACAGTTAGGCCTTAAGCGGACAAGGCCCGGGCTGCCCGGCGGCAGACCCCAGCAAGCGACTAACCTTGCGGAAAGATCGCGTCCGATAGGGCTCTAGGTACTGGCGGGCGACCGCGGCAAGAGCTGCTTCACCTCGACGGCGATCTTATTGCCGCTGACGATGACGGTGCCCTTCGCCACCGGCATGTTATTGGCGAGAATGCGCACGTCATCTTCCTCGGAAGCGTCGAGTTCGATGATGGCACCGCGGCCGAGTCGAAGCACTTGGTGGATCGGCATTTCGCTCGTGCCTAACACGACGGTAATGTCGATCGATACGTCTTCCAGTGACGGCAAGGGACCCCCTGTATGGTCGTCAGCGGCTCGTTCCGCGCCAGACCCCCTATCGGTTCTGATTGCATCAGAACCGGGCTCCAGCACTATGATTCGAGCATGATCTTTTCCGAAAACCGATTCCCACTTTTCGCGATCATGCTTTAATGTTTCAACACGCTATGGTTACGGGATGATTAATACGCGCGGCGACCTGACGATCGGGCTGTTGCCTGCGGCCGGCGCAGCGCCGGTCGAATGGCTGGTGAGCGATGGGCCAGTGGCCTATGACGATGCGCTCGCGGCCATGACGGCGCGTGCCGAGGCGATTGCGCGCGGCGATGCGGCCGAATTGATCTGGCTCCTTGAACACCCTGCCCTTTACACCGCCGGCACCTCGTCGCGGCCGCAGCAGTTGCTCGAGGCGCGCTTTCCGGTCCACAGCGCAGGGCGCGGCGGCCAATTCACCTATCACGGACCCGGCCAGCGCGTCGGCTATGTCATGCTCGACCTCGAGCGCCGCGTGCCGGACGTGCGCCGCTTCGTCGCCACGGTCGAGCAATGGATCATCGGTACGCTCGCCGCTTTCAACGTGCGCGGTGAGCGCCGCGATGACCGCGTCGGGGTTTGGGTGCGGCGGCCGGACAAGGGCGAGGGTTGTGAGGACAAGATCGCCGCCATCGGCATCCGCGTGCGGCAATGGGTGACGCTGCACGGCTTTGCGCTCAATATCGAGCCGGATCTGTCGCACTTTTCCGGCATCGTGCCTTGTGGCGTCACCGACCGCCGCTACGGCGTCACCTCGCTCGCCGATCTGGGCCTGACCGTGTCGATGCCGAAACTGGACATGGCGCTGCGCGCCGCATTCGAACCGCTGTTCGGGCCGACCGCGGATGGTCAAACGCTGCGGAGCACCGAGAACAATTCATCGCCCCGGCGCAGCGTCAGCTCATCCGGTAAGGCCTCGCGATGATCGACAAAGTCGACCCGCGCGCCGGGCGGCCCGCGCCGGCACGCCTCGATCATGGCCGCGACCGCCTCTTCCAGCCCCGCAAATAGCGCTTCGACGGAGCCGTCGCGGCGATTGCGGACCCAGCCTTGCAGGCCGCGCTCAAGCGCCGTCACTTCGGTCCAGGCGCGGTAGCCGACGCCTTGCACCCGGCCGCGGATGACGACGTAGCGCGCGATTTCCTGGTGCTCGACTTCTTGGCGCTTGATTTCTGGGCGGTTCATGCTCAACCAAATTCCTCCAGTTTGCCAAATTCTTCAAGCTTGCGGTGACCCGCAGCGCCCTGACGCGCCGGCAACCACCGCTCCAAAGCAGCTATGTAGTCGCTCGGCAACGCCAATTCGCGGGCCGCCTTGACCACGATCTCCATGTAACCGGCTTTCGGCTGGCCAAGCGGGCGTTGCCGCGCGACATAGACGAGCGCCGAGCGATGTCGCCCGGCGAATTGAACCGGCAATGTCGCTGAGCGGTAAAGCCCGCTCGCGATATTTTCCCAAATATCGAGCGTGACGCGGTCGCGCGGGGTGAGCCGCCACAGCACGCCGTACACCGTCAGCGCGCGCGCCGGCGCAACCGAGGCATAACCGTCCGCGGTAATGAGGAAGCGATAATTCGCCAGCCGCGCTACGCCAAGCGGCGCGGCGGCCGGTGCATATTTGCGCATGACAGCGCGGTGCATGTTCGAGCCATAGGCGAAGTGCAGCATCACTCCTTTTCCACACTCGGTTTTTCCAGACTCGGGGTTTCGATGCTCGGCCGCATTGCCGCCCACACCGTGAAAGCAAGCGCCACGACGATGGGCAGGAACGCCAGCAGCGTCAGCAGCGCCACCATCAGCCAGGCGAGATCATAATGCGTCGAGCCGAGCAATGTCGCAATGATAT
>Ga0187784_10005531_pt1 | contig 10196 bp, 8 predicted proteins | sample 1015_SJ02_MP15_2_FD_132964 | JGI IMG/M metagenome (GOLD analysis project Ga0187784, IMG submission 132964) | Tropical peat soil microbial communities from peatlands in Department of Meta, Colombia - 1015_SJ02_MP15_20_MG | ecosystem: Environmental > Terrestrial > Soil > Wetlands > Peat | place... | reverse complement strand
GAAGATCGTCTCGCCGTCGCGGATGTCGACCTCGCGGTCGTCGATGGTAAAGGTTTTTCCGGTCGATCCGCCGCCGGCGCCGGCGGATTGGTCAGCAGGCGCGATATGTGCGACGCCCGGCTTGCCCTGGCCATAGGCGGGGCCACCTGCGGCGCCCTTTTTGTCGTGGCCGTAGCCGAGCGGCTTTTTTCCGTTGCCCTTGCTCATCGTGATATCGCCAGAACTTTTGACTACCAACGGCCCAACGGCTTTTTCAGTTCATCCGGAAAATATTTTAGCACAGAAAGCAACGGGTTCGGAGCCGCCTGGCCAAGCCCGCAAATCGACGCGTCGCGCATCAGCGTCGACAGTTCGTTAAGAAGGGCCTCGTCCCACGGTCCATTGGCCATCAGGCGGGCCGCTTTCTCGGTGCCGACGCGGCACGGTGTACACTGGCCGCAGCTCTCGTCCTCGAAGAATTTCACCAGATTGAGCGCCACCGCTTTCATGTCATCCTTCTCGGACAGAATGACAACCGCGTGTGACCCCACGAAGCAGCCGTACTTTTCGAGCGTGCCGAAATCGAGCGGCAGATCGGCCATCGAGGCCGGCAGGATGCCGCCCGAAGCGCCGCCGGGCAAATAGCCTTTGAAGGTGTGGCCATCCGCCATGCCGCCGCAGCATTCATCGATGAGTTCGCGAACGGTGATGCCGGCGGGCGCGAGTTTGACGCCGGGGTTCTTGACGCGGCCAGAGACGGAGAAGCTGCGGAAACCCTTGCGTTCGTGGCGGCCTTGTGAAGTCACCCAGGCCGCCCCCTTCTCGACGATGTCGCGCACCCAAAAAAGCGTTTCGACGTTCTGTTCCAGGGTCGGACGGCCGAACAGGCCGACTTGCGCGACATAAGGCGGGCGATGGCGCGGCAGGCCGCGCTTGCCCTCGATCGATTCGATCATCGCCGATTCTTCGCCGCAGATATAAGCGCCGGCGCCACGGCGGATATGAATCTTGGTATGTGCTGATAGGCCCGCTTCCTCAATCTTGGCCATTTCTTCGCGCAACAGCAAAATCACTTCCGGATATTCGTCACGTATATAAAGGTATGTTTCGGGCGCCTCGACGACCCATGCAGCGATCAGCATGCCCTCGATGAAGCGGTGCGGATCGCGCTCAAGGTAGTAGCGGTCCTTGAACGTGCCGGGTTCGCCTTCGTCGCAATTGACCGCGAACAGGCGCGGTGCGGGCTCCGCGCGTACCAGCGACCATTTGCGCCCGGTGGGAAAACCGGCGCCGCCGAGACCGCGCAGTCCGGCATCGCTGACAATCTTGATGAGATCGTCGCGCGTGCGTTTGCCTGCAGTGCAAGACGTGAGCAATTCGTAGCCGCCGTCCTTCACGTACGCGTCAAACGGCACCGGCGTCGGATAGGCATGCGCGTGCGCGGGTTTTGCCGCCGCAGCAACAATCTTCACCTTGTCAGCATCGAGCACCTGCACATGACCGACGGCACAAGCCGGGGCATGGTCGCAAGCGCCCATGCATGGCGCACGAATGACGCGCACGTTCGATCCAAGAATTTTCGGCAATTCCGCGAACAGCCGCTCGGAGCCTGCCATGGCGCAGGACAAAGAGTCGCAGACCCGTACAGTGACCGGGGGCGGCGGCCTCTCGCCCTCCTTAACCACATCGAAATGAGCGTAGAACGTGGCGACTTCGTACACTTCGGTTTGCGCTAGCTTCATCTCGGCCGCGAGCGCGGCGAGGTGCGCGCTGGAAATATGGCCGTAGTGATCCTGGATCAGATGCAAGTGTTCGATCAGTAGATCCCGGCGCCGCGGACGGTCGATCAACAGGGCCGCGATATCGTCGACCGCTTTTGGGTCGAGCTGGCGACCCTTCGGCGTGCGCGGCGGCCGCCGCCGGCCGGCCTTTCCACCTCGGTCTGGCGGAAAAGTCGGCGGCTGTTTGGGTGCGTTCATGGGGCCCTTTTTAAGCGCAAGTCGCTTACGCGCAAATACTGCGTGGCACAATCAGCGAACAATTATCGCAGGTGGCTCATGCCGGGGCCCTGCCCACGCTTCCGTTGGGCCGGCCGTTCGCTTAAATAGAGAAAATGAAGTTGCGCGACGATGGCTATTTGATCCGCCCCGACCCGTTCGACCGGCGCCTGACCGAACGCGTCAGAGGCATCGATCAAACCGGGGCTGAGGTCGAAACGCCGGTGACGGTCGAGCGGGCTTTAACGATCTTCCTTAATTCCCAGGAGATCGTCACGGCAATGACCATCAACGACTATCCCGAATACCTGGCGCTCGGCTATCTGCTCAACCAGAACATGCTCAGGCCTAATGACCACGTCACCGCCGTTGACTACGACGAGGAATTGTCGGTTGTTGTGGTGCGAACGAAACGCAAGACCAACTACGAGAGCAAACTCAAAAAGAAAGTGCAGACGTCCGGCTGTGCCCAAGGCACCGTGTTCGGTGATCTGATGGAGGCGCTGGAGAACGTTACTCTCCCCCCGGCGGAACTACGCACGTCGTGGCTCTACTCGCTCACACACAAGATCAACACCACCCCCTCGCTCTACCTCGAGGCTGGGGCGATCCATGGTTGCGTGCTGGCGATCAAAGATCGTCCGCTGGTCTACATGGAAGATGTCGGACGGCATAATGCGGTCGACAAGATCGCCGGCTGGATGTTTAAGCACAGCGTAAGGGCCGACGATAAGATTTTCTATACGACCGGGCGGCTGACCTCGGAGATGGTTATTAAAACCGTACGGATGGGGATTCCGATCCTGGTCTCGCGTTCCGGCTTCACGGCATGGGGTGTTGAACTTGCACGCAAGGCTAACCTGACGCTTGTCGGCCGTGCGCGTGGCAAGCGGTTCACCGCGCTCGCCGGCGAGCATCGCATGGTGTTCGATCAAGATCTTGCTTTCGTCGAGGAAGAGAGCGCCAGGCACCGCCGCAAGGCGGCGATGCACGAAGAATAGCTCAGTCGCACCTCCGATCAGTTCCGACCGGTGACGAGCCAGGGCAGGAAAACCGCACGTTGCAAAAGTCTGCGGACCAGGGAGTAATCGCGGCGGAAAAGGTACCTCCCACTCTCGGCCTCATTCTCGCCGGCGGGCTGGCGCGCCGCATGGGCGGCGGTGACAAGGCACGCACACGCATCGGCGGCGCTACTATTCTCGAACGCGTCCTCAAACGCCTTCAACCTCAATGCAGCCGAACGATTTTGAACGCCAACGGCGACACGACGCGTTTCGCCGACACTGGCCTTACGGTTGTCAGCGATAACGTGGCGGATTTTGCCGGCCCGCTCGCCGGCGTTCTCGCCGGCCTCGATTGGGCGGCGGAGAACGCTCCGGACCAGGAATGGCTCGTGAGCGTGCCCGGCGACTGTCCTTTTTTGCCGGCAGATCTCTTGCTGCGCCTCCACGAAGCCCGCCGCGAAGCGGGCACGCCGCTGGCGTGCGCCCGTTCGGGCGAATGGCGTCACCCAACCGTCGCGCTGTGGCCGGTGGCGTTGCGTGAGGATTTAAGGCACGCCTTGGTAACTGAAGGTCTGCGCAAAATCGAGGTTTGGACGGGTCGGCATGGCGTCGCCTTGGCGCACTGGCCCGCGGCGCCGATTGATCCGTTCATGAACGTCAACACGCCCGACGACGCAGCTCGCGCCGAAGCGATCGCGGCACAATATCCGAACGCGTAAAACCCTCGCCTGGTCGCTCAATCGAGGAGAGATGCGTAAGAGAAAAAGCCAACCGTCGCGCCCGGCTCTACCTCGGTCACGCCTTCGGTCAGCTCAACCAGGCCATCGGTCTCCGTGAGTGACGTAAGAACGCCGGCGCCATCCCGGGGGTGTTTGATTGCTTCGATGACGCCGTCAGGCGACGCGCGCAATGCGACGCGCACGTACTCCCGCCGGCCTTGGCGTTTGCGATATGAGAATGCGGCGCGCACCGGCATGGGCAGCAAGGATTCGGGCAGCGCGCCGGAGAGCCGCAACAGCAACGGCCGCACGACGCGCACGAAAGTGACGAAAACGGCGACGGGATTTCCGGGCAGGCCCACGAACGCCGCGTCATCTCCCTCGCTGTTGCCGGGAATGACGCCCATGGCCACCGGCCGGCCCGGCTTGATGGCGACGCGCCAGAACACAATTCGCCCGATTCTTTCGATCGCCTCGCGCACGTGATCGGCCTCGCCCGTCGACACGCCGCCCGATGTCAGCACGAGGTCATGATCGGCGGCGACCGCGCTGATGGCCCGTGCAAGATCCTCCGGATCGTCGGCAAGAATCCCGAGATCGGTGACTTCGGCGCCAACGCGCGCGATAAGGCCGGCAAGCAGATAGCGGTTGGAATCGAAAAGAGCGGCCCGCGGCAACGGCGACCCGGGCTCGACGATTTCGTCGCCCGTCGAGAACAAGGCGACGCGCACGCGCCGCCGCACAACGATTTCGGTCAGACCCATTGCGGCCGCAAGGGCGATATCCTGCACCGCGAGGCGGCGGCCAGCGGGCAGTGCTACCGCGCCGGCGGGCATATCCTCCCCCGCCGGACGCTGGTTGGCGCCGCGTTGCAATCCCGGCGGCACAATGACAAACCCCTCTTCGACGCGGCAATCCTCCTGCATGTACACCGTATCGGCGCCCGCGGGCATTGGCGCACCGGTGAAAATCCGAATCGCTTCGCCTGCCCTCAGCGCACGCGCTGTCGTGTGGCCAGCGGCAACGCGATCGACAATCTTGAGCCGGGTTTCGCTGTCGTCTTTCACATCGCTGGCTCGCACGGCGTAACCGTCCACGGCGGAATTGTCGAAAGGCGGCAAGTCGATCGGTGCGACGATAGCGTCAACGAGTACGCGCTGCGCGGCTTCGCGGAGCTGCACGACTTCTTGTCCAGAAACCGGCGCCACGCGCTCGGCAATCAAGCGCTCCGCCTCGGCGACCGGCAACAGCGGACCCGAAAAGGCAAAACAATCGTCGCCGAGTTGTGCCATCAGACTTGCTTCGCATCGGCTTGACGCACATCGGCAATATGAACGTCCATCACTTTTCGCTTGGCTCCATGCCAAGAGCGCGAACGCGCTCGCACGTTGCCTCATCGCGTAAAACGGCGAGAAACGCCTGCACTGCGGGCTTGTCGCGCCGCTCGTCCAGCAACAGGAAATCGTACTCCTCGGGTGCAATCGGTAGAAACGCAAGTCCGTACATTCGCGCTACCGGTTCGATCGCGACTCCCCAGTCGGCGCGATATTGAGCGATGGCCGCGCCCACCGCGTTGTGCGAGCGCGGCTGATTGGCGTAGCCGGCGGGCTGCGCGCCGGTGAGCAGACGGTCGATGAGGATGCGCGTGCCCGAGCCGCCGTTGCGATTGACCATCAGAACACCCGGATCGGCGAGCGCCGCCTTGAGCGCCGCCGCGACGTCACGGCCCTCGAAGCGCACGTCACCCGGGCGGAAGACAAAGCCCTGCATCCGCCGCCACCCAGACACAAGCGAAAGGCCGGGAGACACCAGATGCTTGTTATAAATGCCGGTTGCCGGATCAACGAGGTGGACCGGAGCGATGTCGCATTCCGCGCGACTCGCCGCGGCAACGCCGCCCTGGCTGCCGACGGCGATCGTTCTGGCGTGGAATCCTCGCTCGGCCAGCGCTCCAACAACGACGTCGAGCGCGACATCGTGACTGCCGACGATAACGAGATCGGGGGCGCGTGCGGCCTCACCGATCATCGTGACCTCGGCTTCGGTACCCGCATCCAATACGGTCGCAAGCGGTTCGATCGCCAAAAATCCGTCAGCCTGGGAAAACGCGGTGACCGCACCTGAGCCCTTGCCGGTCGGGAACGCCATAAGACCGTTACTCCCCGTGACGAGCGAAACGAGCACGAACTCCTCCCGCCCAAGCTCCGAGGCGATGCGTACCGGCACGCGCGCCGTCATCGTCCGGGCGGTTTCCGCTCCAAACCCTGCCCAAGCGCGAATGACCGGAGCGACGAACGTATGGAAGGTGAAGATCGCAGATGTCGGGAATCCCGGCAGCACGATAACAGGCTTGCGGTCGACGACCGCGAGGCAAAGCGGCTTTCCCGGCTTGAGGGCAACGCCATGCACGACGATGCCCGGTTTGCCGAGCCGGGACACGACACGATGCGAGAGATCGCCGGCGCCCTTCGAAGTGCCGCCGCTGAGCACCACCATGTCGGACGAGGCGAGAGCAGTTCGCATCGCGCTTTCGAGCGCAATCTCATCATCCGGGACCGCGCCAAGCGTCACCGCCTCACCGCCAACTTCGGAGATTGCGGCGGCGATGATGGCGCCGTTACTATCGTAGACGCCGCCTGGCTTGAGTGGCTTGCCGAGAGCGACGAGCTCGTCGCCAGTCGAAAGCACGGCGACCCGCGGACGGCGCACAACGTCGATCGCATCAAAACCGCATGCCGCCAGCATACCAATCTCGCGCGAGCCAATACGCGTGCCTTTCCGTAGCAAAGTCTCACCACGCGCGATGTCGGAGCCGGCGAAGGAGATGAACCGGCCGCTCGCCGCTGGACGACGCACGTTGATTGCTGGCGGAACGGAGTCTTCGACGAGTTCGGTGTGCTCAACCATCACCACGGCGTCAGCGCCGCGCGGAATGATGCCGCCGGTCGCAACTGTGGTCGCGGTTCCGGCCTTGACCTCGATTTCTGGGCTGACGCCACAGGCGACCACTTCGGGATTGAGCTGAAGTCGCCGCGGTGCGTCGTCGGCCGCGCCGGCGGTGTCGGCCGAACGCACGGCGAAACCGTCGACGTTGGAACGGTCGAACGGCGGCGCATCCACGGGCGCCGCGATGTCTAGTGCGAGGACGCGCGACAACGATGCGGCAAGCGGTGTCGTTTCGCCGGCAAGCGGCGCGCCATCGATGTGAACTCCGAAGCGGCGGCGCGCCTCCTCGGCCGAAACAACTTCGAGAAATTGCTCCTGCCTGGCCGCTCGCCGTACCGCTTCGACGACCGACGCAGCCTTGGATGGCGCGGTGGCAGGCGTACTGGTTTTTGACTTTACGGCCATGGTTTCACGGCAACTTGCGTTCCGGCAGCAAAACCCTCGCTATCGGCTGGCACAACAATCCAACCATCGCTTCGCGCCAGCGACGTAAAAGAAAGGTAGCCGGAGGCCATGGGTTCGGCGGCGCCGTCGCTGCACCGGACGGGAATGATTTCAGCAAGCCCGATAGTTGAAGTCACTTTGCGTTTAAGCTCCCGCATCCGTGAGGCTTCGTCGACGCTTCCGCCGGCAAGTCTAGCAACGACGTGGCGGGCGATCAGGAGCCAAATCGCCAAAGCGGAGTCGAAGCGGCCGGGCACGAGTAGTACTGGCCGCTTGCCGACCCATCCAAGCGCGGCGCTTTCGCCGGGAGACACAGCGATACCATGCACCTCGACGCGCCCAAGTCGGGCCAACGTATCAACGCTACGATCTTGCCGGCCGCTCCCAGTGCCGCCGACAGATATAACGGCGTCGGCACTCTCATCTGCCAGTGCTTCGTCAAGGGTATCTGACTCCATATGGGAGCCGGCGATCGTCCCGCCAACACTCAAGGCTGCACGATTGAGCATATTTGTTGCTGCTTCGAGCAACGGCGTGCGACTGGCGGCGCCGCAAGTGATGCGGACGCGCGGCTTGCGTACGGTTGCGTCAACAATGCCAGCGGCGGTCATAACAGCGAGATCGATGGGCCGCACGCGCTCGCCGGTGAGGCGCAACGGCGTGCGTGGCGAAGCATCTCCGCCTGCCGGCAGAACCCCCTCTCCTGGCGATACCGTCGCAATCGCCTCGGCGCGCTCGCCTCGCTGCGTGATGGCATCGACCTCGATCACGGCATCGGCCTCGCGCGGAAGCAAGCCACCCACATCGACGCGCGGCGGTACGGATGAAAGCACCACAGGCCCATAAGCGTTGGCGTCGGAAATCGCCGCCGCCGCCACCGCGAAGCCGTCGCGCAACGCAATTGCGCGAGGCGGAAGCGCCAATGGCACAACATCCTCGGCGAGCGTGGCGCCAAGCGTCTCGGCGAGCGGTAACCGTTGCGGGTTGACCGGACCGATGCGGCTCTCAACGACCGCAAGGACAACGTTAAGCGGCGTCAGACGCACTAGTCGTTGCGACGGCATTGCAACCTGAAACTGCCTTCAAATGACCAAGACCCTTACGGTACCGCCCGTAACTACCGGGAGGAGGATGAATTTTGGACGAGCCCTCATGTCAAGTCCTACAATGATGTAAACATCGTACGTCACGAAAACAGCGTCGCCGAAGATGACAGAAAAGACGGCTAATCTGCGCGGTCTCAAATGCCCCCTTCCGGCCCTGCGCACGCGTAAAGCGTTGGCCGGAATGCAGCCGGGCGACGTTTTGATTATCGAATGCACTGATCCGCTCACCAGCATCGACATTCCGAATCTGCTGAATCAAACCGGCGACACGCTACTAGAGACGCGCTCGGAAAAGGAATCGATAATCTTCCGCATTCGCAAGCGGTGAGGCAGGGCGCTATCAGCCGCACCACGGTGCGAGCAGCTTTTCATTGCCCTCTCGGCCCCGCCCTCCCATCGGCCAAGCGTGGCAACGTCCGACCCCAAGCCGAAGCGACCCCGAAAGTCGCGCTATAATTAGATTTTGAAGCGGTGAGCCATGACACCTGTTGGTTGACGGCGATTGGAGATCATCTTCCTGTGCGATAATCCGTCTGACCTGAGCCAAAGTTTGTCTCGAACTGAGGGTTAAAGATGATTGATCGGCTCGAATTCATCATAGCGCTGGCGCGCGAAGGTCACTTTGGGCGCGCGGCCGAGGCTTGCCGCGTCAGCCAGCCGACCTTGTCAGGCGGGATAAAATATCTGGAGGATATGTTTGGCGTGTTGCTAGTGCAGCGCGGCTCGCGATTCCACGGATTTACACCTGAGGGTGAAAGGGTGCTGGAATGGGCACGTCGGATTGTTGGCGACGCGAGAGCCATGCGCCAGGATATCGACGCTCTCAAACGCGGCTTAGTCGGCCACGTCAAGATCGCGGCGATTCCGACCGCGCTCGCCATGACCGCCATGCTGACGACGCCCTATCGCGCCAAGCACCCTAATGTCCGCTTCAGTATCGTGTCGAAAACCTCAATCGACGTGCTGAGGTTGCTCGATGATCTCGAGGTCGATGCCGGCCTCACCTATCTCGACAACGAGCCCGTTGGCCACGTGAATACGGTACCGCTCTATTATGAAGAGTACCGGCTGCTGACATCGCCCGCGGGTGCATTGGGGAATCGCGACAGCGTGACATGGGCGGAGGTCGGCCAAGTGCCGCTCTGCCTGCTGACGCCCGACATGCAAAACCGGCGGATCATCGATGCCCTGTTGCGCTCGGCTGGACAGGAGCCGTCGCCCACGCTCGAATCGAATTCGATGATCGTGTTGTTTGCGCATGTGCGTACGGGGAAATGGGCAAGCATCATGCCGGCGAAGCTCGCCGAAACATTGGGCCTGACCGACAACGTCCGCTCCATCCCGATCGTTGAGCCGGCAGCGACGCACGCGGTTGGGCTCATCGTCCCACACCGCGAACCGGTGACACCGCTGATCGCGGCGCTAGTTACCGAGGCCCGCGCGCTTGCAAAGGTCTTGGGTCGGACGCCGGTCATGGTGAAAAACCCAAGCGAAAACAAATCGCTAGACGGCAGGCGTCGTCGCCATGGCGCCAAGGCCGCGAGTTCCAGGCGACGGCACTGAGGCGTTCGATTAGGAATCCTGATCGAACCACGGATCAGCTTTATTGATCCGGCCGGCTGAGTGCATATTTTGCAACAGTTCCAATATCTTGAGTGCAACCAACGAGACGGCGCGGTTGCACGGAGCTGGTACTGACGTGCCAAATTACGAACCATGGAGCGCGGAACGAACCGCGCAAATCATTAGAGAGCATCGGGGCGTTGAGGGCCCGCTGTTGCCAATCCTGCACGCCCTGCAGGAGGAATTTGGCTACATCGACGAAGCGGCCGAACCGGTTATTGCCGAAGAGCTGAACATCAGCCGCGCCGAGGTCCATGGCGTCGTAACTTTTTACCACGATTTTCGCCGCGCGCCGGCCGGGCGGCATGTCCTCAAGCTGTGCCGCGCTGAGGCCTGTCAGGCCGCCGGAGGTGACGAGGTCGCCGCGCACGCCGAGCG
>Ga0187784_10005530_pt1 | contig 10197 bp, 10 predicted proteins | sample 1015_SJ02_MP15_2_FD_132964 | JGI IMG/M metagenome (GOLD analysis project Ga0187784, IMG submission 132964) | Tropical peat soil microbial communities from peatlands in Department of Meta, Colombia - 1015_SJ02_MP15_20_MG | ecosystem: Environmental > Terrestrial > Soil > Wetlands > Peat | place... | reverse complement strand
GGCCCGCAAGCGGACATTCAGGCTTTTAATAATCAAGCTCTGCGCAACAGCTCCGGATACTTGGCGATGTTGGCGGCAATGGGCCCTGCTTGATCTTAACTCAATAGAATGCACGGCGCTAAAAGCGCCGTGCATTGCCTCAATTATCTTCCGGGCGGGGCGTACGCACCAGCGACCTTGGCGGCCTTTTCCGCGATGCCTTTAAATTCGGCTGGCGTCCAAGCGCGTACCGTTTCTACTCTGGATACCGCGCCAGTTGCCGCCACTGCCATGCCACATGCTACCGCATCCGATCCATCAGCAGCTTCGGTAATGAGCACGACGTCGTTTGAGCCGGTCGTAAAATACATTGCTACATACTTGCCGCCTGCTCTTTCGACCAATGCTTTAATAACTCCGGTGCGATCCGAGGGTTTATCGACAAGCCCCTTTGTGGCCGACTGCGAATATGAGGCATAGGTGATGAACAGAGACATCTTCGTCCTCCCTTTGAAAGTGTTTGGAACGTGCACTATTCACGCAGAAAATTGTCATCCAAAAATGTGACCATTGATAGGGCCTTGCGGCTTCTTACTTCCCCGGCAGCTCCGGCAGCTTGGCGATGTTGGTGCGATGCTGTTGGGTTAAGCTTGTGCATCGGCCCATTCAAATGTTGCGCCGACTTCCGAAGAACTCCAAAAACAGACATCAAACCGCGCCTGCGTGCATGCAGCGATGTGCCAGGAGCGGACAAAACATTACGCTTCAATCTGGCAGGCCCGCGTCCCGCAGCGCCGACAGAATACATTCCTTGTCCTCCGCAAATTTGAACGGCAGCATCTTGCTGGCAAATCGGATATTCAGCGCCGGATTCACCGCGCGCATCCGTTCCACGGATCGGTGGGCGGCGTCGTTCTGCCCGGCGGTCACTTCCGCAGCGGCGCGCAGAAACAGCGAGATCACATGCCGTGGATTGAGCCGCAGGGCATCCTCGCTCCATTGGATCGCCCGCTCCATCCGGCCGGCGAGAAAATCCACGATCGCGCCGCCGGGAAGCCAGAGAAACATGGTGGGATCGCGCGGGCTGAGTCGTCGCGCTCGTTCGAGTATCTCAAGCGCCCGCTGCGGATTGCGACACAGCGCATGGCCGAAAGCGTTGCAGCCGCAAATCCACACCGAGTTCGGGTTCTTCTCGAAGGCTTCCTCGTGACGCGCGACGCCGCCGTCGAAATCCCGCTCGATCATGAGCTGCCAGGCCCCCCGGATCGTCTGGATCAGTGGATCGGTCGAATCGAGCTCGACTGCCTGCTGCGCCAGCGTCAGGGCTTCGGTAAGCAGCGGCCGCAGCGATCCGCCGTGGATCAACTGCACGCGGAACAAGTTGGCCCAGCTGGCGTAGGCGTAAGCTGAGGCATAGTCCGGCGCCAGCCGGATCGCTTGGCGCAGAAAATCCAGGGCCTTGTCATTGTCCGCGAGTGTAAGATTGAAAAGATGCTGATAGGCACGTAGGACGCAATCGTAGGCCGCGAGGTTGTCGGGCCGCTTGCTACGCACGCGGCGCATCTCTGCCGAGAGGATTTGAGGCTCCACGGCAGCGACGATGTTTTCCGTGATCTCATCCTGAAGATCGAAGATGTCCGCGAGGCGACGCTCGAAGCGATTGGCCCAGATATGCGCGCCGGTCTCGGTGACGATCAACTGACCGGTGATGCGCACTCGGTCACCGGAATTGCGGACGCTGCCTTCCAGCACGTAGCGGACGCCGAGCTCGCGAGCGATCTGCTTGATGTCGGCTGCAGAACCGCGATAAGCGAAGCTCGAATTCCGGGCGATGACGAACAAACTCTTGAAGCGCGCCAGCGCCGTGATGATCTCCTCAGTCATCCCGTCGGCAAAGTAGTCCTGGGCGGGATCGCCGCTCATGTTGACGAACGGCAGCACCGCGATCGACGGCTGATCGCAGATCGGGGACGGCGAGCTCGACGGGCTGGCAGGACTCGCCGGCGTCGTCGGGGAGGAGTGTTCCGCCTCGCTGACCGCGCCGGCGAAACGAAAGCCCCTTCCGCGGAGCGTCTTAATCAAGCGCTGCTCCTCGCCGTTGTCGCCGACCGCGGCGCGTGCCGAATTGATGCGAGAGGTTAGTGCAGATTCCGAGACGATGCGCCCATTCCAGATCGCGGCCATGAGGTCATCCTTGCTGACGACGCGGTCGCGATGACTGATGAGGAAGCTGAGAAGATCAAAGACCTGCGGCTCGACTGCGATCAGCTTGGTCCTGCAGCGCAATTCGCGCCGACCGCTATCGAGTACATAGTCCTCAAACCAATACTCCAAGGCGCGCCCTCAGGTCTTGATTTGGCCCCAGAATAGCGTGCCGGCCAGGCGGGAGAAATGCAAAATCAAGCTCGCCTGGAGCCCAAATCAAGGTGGACTGGAGGTTCGGGCGGCCGTGCGGCGATAGTGTCTTCCATCGCATTCGATCCTTAGGAGGAAGGCATGACCGACACGATGACCACTGCCCGTCCGGGTTCCGCAACGATGCAAGGCGACCTGTGGAGCGCCCGCGCCCGAGACTATGCCGAGCTGCAGGAAGTCCAGTTCCGGCCGCTCTATGAAAGCGTTTTGCAGCGCCCCGAGATCGCCGGCGCCGAGGCGAGCCTCGACGTTGGCTGCGGGCCTGGGCTCGCCGCGCAGGTGTTTGCGCGCAAGGTCGCCCATGTCGGCGGCATCGACGCATCCGCCGCCTTCATCGCGATCGCCCGCCAGCGCCTGCCCGGCCGGGATTTCCGCGTCGGCGAGATGGAAGCCTTACCGTATGCAGATGCGAGCTTCGATGTAGTGACCGGCTTCAATGCGTTTCAGTACGCAGCATCGCCGCGCAACGCGCTGGTCGAGGCCCGCCGCGTTCTTCGGCCCAAGGGCACCATTGTCATCGCCACCTGGGGCCTGCCGCAGGATTGCGAGGCCGCTGGCCATCTCAAGGCGCTGGGCGGGCTGATGCCACCGCCGCCTCCGGGCGCACCCGGTCCCTTCGCACTCTCGGACGAACCAAACCTCAAGGCACTGGCGAGCGAGGCCGGCTTCATGCCGATCGCGATTGTGGACGTGGCATGCCCTTGGACCTATCCGGATCAGGAGACTGCGCTGCGCGGCATGCTTTCCGCCGGCCCCGCCGAGCGGGCGATCCGCAACAGCAGCGTGGACCGTGCACGCGAGGCGGTAGCCGCATCGATCGCAGCTTATAGGACGCCATCCGGCGCGTACCGGTTGAACAACAAATTCCGTTACCTCATCGCTCTCAAGTGAACTGCATTCGCTGCCGCATCAGTCGCGACCAGATGAGAAGCACCTGGCGCGACTGATCGCGGGCCGCCGGTTGCTCCCTCAATCATTGCGGTGCCAAACACAGCAAAACCCGAGCGCGACGATGATGTCCGAAGTGGGTCGATCAGTACCGATTGGTTGCCTCGAGCAACGATTGTGATGTCCGCTTCATCCCAAAAGCGACATCCTGGACGTAAATGGCGACGGATTGGAGGTTCGTTGAGGCCAGCCGTCGGATCGTGATTCAAGCCTCGAAAGCGAGGGCTCGAATCATGCGCTACGAACTCACCGACCACGAATGGACAGCCATCAGGCCGATGCCGCCGAACAAGCCGCGCCTGCGTGCCACGGGTGAACGACCGGCGTGTCCTCAACGGCATCTTCTGGGTGTTGCGATCCGGAGCACCATAGTCATACACCTCGCGGCGGTGTCCGACCGTGACCATGAGAACGACGAAACGATCCTCCTCGATCGCCGCGACGTTTGCGATAAATCGCCGACGCGATATCGCCACAGAGCCTTGAGGTCACCGGTCGGCGGCCTGCCGAACCGGCGCGGGTCATGCGTCGTGGCGATGCGCGCCTGTGCAGGGAACGGAGAATTGCCTGCTCTGCCACGGTCCGCGCCCTTGCCGCCGCGATTTCGCCGCGCTTGCGGCCTAGAGGCCTTCATGCTTGCCGGGGCGTGGCAAAAGGGTCATTCTCGCGCGCTCAAACGGTATTCGGCGCTCTGATTCCCCTGTCTGCGCGTCTAGAACTCGCCAATGGAGCTATCGTGACTCATCCAATGCCGCCACGGCTTGCCGCCACCGCCGGTGCCGTTGTCCTGTTGACGCTCACGTCGGCGCTCGCCGCGCAGACGCCGACGCCGCAGGAACTTGCGCATGTGACGGTCACCGGCAGCTATCTCGCGGCCCGCCACGCCGGTATCGAACGCGACTCGTCGACCGCCGCCGCCTACTACCTCAACGTGCTCAAGGCCGATCCGCGCAACGCCGACCTGCTGAGCCGCACCTTTCTCTCGGTTTTGACCGATGGCGACATCGACGAGGCCGGCAAGCTCGCCGACCGGCTGATCCAGCTCGATCGCACCGACCGCATTGCCCGGCTGGTCATCGGCGTGCGCGCGCTCAAGCAGAAGCAGTACACCGCCGCGCGGCAGAATTTCGCGCAATCGGTACGCGGCCCGGTGACCGATCTGACCGCGACTTTGCTCGCGGCTTGGGCGCTGTCGGGCGCCGGCGACGCGCGCGGCGCGGTGGACGCCCTGGACAAGCTCGCCGGGCCCGACTGGTACGCCATCTTCAAGGACCTGCACGCCGGCCTCATCCTCGACGTCGCCAACAACAAGAAGGACGCCGGCAAGCGCTATGAGCGCGCCTACAAGGCCGATCCCACGGCCGTGCGCACCGTCGAAGCCTACGGCCGCTATTTGTCGCGCGCCGGTGGCAAGGACGACGCGCTGAAGATTTATCAGGACTTCGACAAGGCGGTCCCGGATCATCCGGTGACGATAGAAGAGATGAAGGAAATCGCGGCCGGCGAGAAATTGCCGCCGCTCGCCGACTCGCCGCAAGCCGGCGGCGCCGAAGCGCTTTACGGGCTGGGCGCCTCGATCGGACGCCGCGGCGGCGAAGATCTGGCGCTGATCTATCTGCAGCTCGCGCTCTATCTTGAGCCCAACCACGCGATGGCATTGTTGTCGCTTGCCGACCTCTACGAGTCGCTGAAAAAGCCCGAGCTTGCGATCGCCATCTACGACCGCATTCCGCCGTCGTCGCCGCTGCACCGTAACGCCGAAATCCAGATCGCCTCCGATCTCGACACGCTTGATCGCACCGACGAGGCCAAGAAGCGGCTCGAGCGGCTGATCGCCGAGCATCCGAAAGATACCGAAGCGATCATGGCGCTCGGCAACATCTTGCGCGGCCGCAAGGAATTTGCCGAATGCGCCGACGTTTACGGCAAGGCGATCGCCGACGTGCCGGTCCCGGAGAAGTCAAACTGGGTGATGTTCTACTTCCGCGGCATCTGTTACGAGCGCTCGCATCAATGGCCGCTCGCCGAGACGGATCTGAAAAAGGCGCTCGAACTGTTTCCCGATCAGCCGCTGGTGCTCAATTATCTCGGCTATTCCTGGGTCGACCAGGGCGTCAATCTCGATGAAGGCATGAACATGATCCGCCGCGCGGTCGAGCAGCGGCCGGACGACGGCTACATCGTCGACTCGCTGGGCTGGGCCAATTACCGCATCAACAATTACGACGAAGCGGTCAAGGAGCTCGAGCGCGCCGTGGAGCTCAAGCCCGACGATCCGACCATCAACGACCATCTGGGCGACGCCTATTGGCGGGTCGGCCGCGTGCTGGAAGCCCACTTCCAATGGTCGCACGCCAAGGACTTAAAGCCCGAGCCTGAAGACCTGCCGAAGATCGAGGAGAAGCTCAAAGCCGGGCTGCCCGAGGATACGTCTTCGGCGGCCGATGCGGCCAAGACCAAGAAGGCCGGCAACGGCGGCTGAGGTTTTCGCTTGCCGGTTCCGTTGGTCGAGAATGCGCCGGCTAAGGTCAATCTGACGCTGCGCGTGCTTAAGCGCCGCGACGACGGCTATCACGAACTCGAAAGCCTGGTGGCGTTCGCCGATTTCGGCGACCGCCTGAGCTTTGTGCGCGGCGGCAGCCTCGGCCTGACGGTACGCGGGCCGGGAGCCTCACAGATCGGCGCCGGCGACGATAACCTCGTCGTCAAGGCCGCCCGCGCGCTGGCCGCACGCCGGCCGGGAATCGAATTGGGCGCGTTCCGGCTCGACAAGAGGCTGCCGGTTGCAGCCGGGCTCGGCGGCGGTTCGGCCGACGCGGCCGCCGCGCTGCGGCTCATCGCCCGCGTCAACGGCCTTGCGCCTGACGATCCCGACCTGCACGCGGCGGCGCGCGCCACCGGCGCCGACGTGCCCGTCTGCCTCGATCCGCGCGGGCGAATTATGCGCGGCATCGGCGAAGTGCTTTCGGCGCCGCTCGAGCTGCCGCCGCTGCCCGCAGTGCTTGTCAACCCCGGCGTGGCGCTGGCGACGAAGGCCGTCTTTGCCCGATGGAGGCCCGCCGCGGTGATTAAGCGCACCCTCGAAGACGCGGCCGTCGCCCAGCTGAAAAATCCCGGGCAGCTTCTCGGTCTCCTCGCGCAGCAATCGAACGACCTGGAGGAGCCGGCGATGCAGCTGCAGCCGGTGATCGCCGACGTGCTCGGCGTCTTGCGCGCGCTCGCCGGCTGCAAGCTCGTCCGCATGTCCGGCTCGGGCGCGACCTGCTTCGCGTTGTTTACGGCGACGACTGCGGCGCGCGCCGCGGCGAGGCTTTTGCGCGACAGACATCGCAACTGGTGGGTGCGCGCGACCGTATTGGGCTAATGTGTGCGCGCCACGCAGAAATCGACCGTCTCGGCGAGCGCCGATTTCATCTTTGAATCGGGGAACAGCGCGAGCGCGTCGCGGGCGATCGCGCCGTAATGATGCGCGCGGCCAATCGTATCCTCGAGCGCGCGGTGCTTGGCCATGAGCCCGATGGCGTGTTCCAGGTCGGCGTCCGTTGCTTCGCCGCGCTCCAGCGCGCGCCGCCAGAATTGGCGTTCGCCGTCGCCGCCGCGGCGGAAGGCGAGCACCACCGGCAGCGTGATCTTTCCTTCGCGGAAGTCGTCGCCGATATTCTTGCCGAGTTTTTGCGCGGTGCCGCCGTAATCGAGTACGTCGTCGACGAGCTGGAAGGCGATGCCGAGATTCATGCCGAACGACCGGCAGGCGGCCTGCTCGGCCTTCGGCCGCGAGCAGAGCGCCGGACCGACCTCGCAGGCGGCCGCGAAGAGTTCCGCGGTCTTGGCGCGGATGACGGCGATGTACTCGTCCTCGGTCGTGGCCGTGTTCTTCGCGGCGGCGAGCTGCATGACCTCGCCCTCGGCGATCACGGCGGCGGCGGCGGAAAGGATTTCCAGTGCCTTGAGGCTGCCGACCTCGACCATCATCTTAAAAGCCTGGCCGAGCAGGAAGTCGCCCACCAGCACGCTTGCTTCGTTGCCCCAGAGCATGCGCGCCGCAAGCCGCCCGCGCCGCATTTCGCTTTCGTCGACGACGTCGTCATGCAACAGCGTTGCCGTATGCATGAATTCAACGGCTGCGGCGAGCTTGATATGGCCGTCGGCGCCATAGCCGGCGAGCCGCGCCAACGCGAGCGTGAGCATCGGCCGCAGCCGCTTGCCGCCGGAATTGATCAGGTGATTGGCGACCTCCGGGATCATCGTCACTTCGGACCCGGTGCGCGCGAGGATGACGCCGTTGACGCGCTCCATGTCGGTAGTCACGAGCTCGACGAGCGGATCGATCGAGGGTCTGCCGGGACTCTCAAACGGGACGATGACAGCCACGCAAATCTTCTCCACGCAGGACGCGCAAGCATAGAAACGCTATGATGGGGCGGCAAGTGCGTCGGCTGTCGCAGCGATACCATGCCGGCGCCTGCATGGTTCCGTCGCCGCCGATCACGCATTCGGCGCGATGGCCCAATGGGGCGATGGCGGCAATGCGCGAGCTTGTTCGCACCAACGACGCGGTAGTGATTTCGGCAGTCGAGGCGCTGCTGAAGGGTGCGAACATCGGCTATACGGTAGCCGATCAGAACATGAGCGTGCTGGAAGGCTCGATCGGCATTTTCCCGCGCCGTATCCTGGTCGGCGATGATGAACTTGAAGCTGCGCGCCGGCTGTTGACGGAAGCGGGCTTCGCCAAAGAGATCCGCCGCGATGGCCGCTGAGCCGGCGCGCACAAGCGAAGACGCGGTGCTCGGCGGCCGGCTCCTGCTGCGCCAGCCGCGCCAGGGCCACCGCGTCGGCCATGACGCGTTTCTCCTGGCGGCGGCGTGTTCGGCGCGTCCCGGCGATCACGTTGTCGATCTCGGCGCCGGCGTCGGGGCGGCGGGGTTGGCCGTGGCGCGCCGCATCGAAGATGTCACCGTCACTCTGGTCGAGATCGATTCCGGGCTCGCGGCGCTCGCGCGCGAGAATGCGGCGCGCAATGCGCTGGCAAAGCGGGCGCGTGCCGTTTGTCTCGACGTAACGGCATCGGCCGCGGCGTTCGCCGCCGCGGGATTGGCTGCGGGCTCGGTCGATCACGTGCTGATGAACCCGCCCTTCAATGTCGGACAACGACCGTCGCCCGACCATGGCCGGCGTCTCGCGCATAGCGCCGCGCATGACACCCTCGCGCAATGGCTGGGCGCCGCGGCCCGGCTCCTGCGCCCTGCCGGCGCGGTGACACTGATCTGGCGCGCCGATGGACTGGCTGATGTGCTTGCGTCGCTGTCGGCTGATTTCGGGGGGATCGCGGTTTTGCCGGTCCATCCCAAGCCGGACACGCCGGCGATCCGTGTGCTCATTCGCGCCGCCAAGGCGAGCCGCGCGCCGCTTTCCCTGTGGCCGGGATTTTTCCTCAATGATGCGGCGGGAAGGCCGACTGCGGAAGCCGAGGCGGTGTTGCGAGGGACTTCGCTGCTGCCCTTGGCCGAAAACTGAAAATAAGCGGCCGCCGTCGCGTCAGACGTTGGTCGCGAGCGGCTCGGCTGGAACCGGCGCGGCCGGCTTGGCCTGTCGGCGGCCGGGAACATGCGAGATTGCAACAATGACGCCGATCAGAATCAACAGCAGGACGACTTTCATTGTTTTAGTGCCTCCCGGCGTTCCGGCGCTGCCGCCAAGAAGCGTTCCGGTACGTTAAGAATCCGTTACTTGAGCCCAAGTTGTGTACGGCTTATGTGAAATTCATGACCCAAGCATGGATCGGCGGACGCCTGAGCGAGGGCTTCGCGCTCACGTGGGGGACGTTGCGGGAGTTGCTGCCGCAGTGGTTGCGCCGCGACCGGCCGGTCGTGCCGGTGGTGCGCTTGACCGGGGTTATCGGCTTTTCCACGCCGCTGCGGCCGGGTTTGACCATGGCCGGCATCGCGCGCACGCTCGACCGCGTCTTCGCCATCGGCAATGCCTCGGCGGTCGCACTCGCCATCAACTCGCCCGGCGGATCGCCCGCACAATCGCATCTGATTTTCCGCCGCCTCCGCGAACTGGCACGAGAGAAAAACCGGCACGTCATCGCCTTCATCGAAGACGCCGCCGCGTCCGGCGGCTACATGCTCGCTTGCGCCGCCGACGAGATCATTGCCGATCCGAACTCGATCGTCGGCTCGATCGGCGTGGTCGGAGGCTCGTTCGGCTTCGACAAGTTGCTGAAAAAAATAGGAGTCGAGCGCCGGCTCTATACCTCGGGCGAACACAAGGCCATGCTGGATCCGTTCCTGCCGGAGGACCCCGAAGACGTCGCCCGGCTGAAGCGGCTGCAGCGGGAAATCCATAACGATTTTATTTCTGTGGTGAAGTCGCGGCGCGGCGGCAAGCTCAACGGTGCGGACGACAGCCTGTTCTCCGGCGAGTTTTGGACCGGGCGGCAGGGGCTGGAATTGGGCCTTGTCGACGCCATCGGGGAATTGCGCTCGACGCTGCGCGAACGCTTCGGCGACAAGGTGGTTACGCCGCTTGTTTCCGCTGACCGCGGTCTGTTCGGGCGGCGCATTTTTGGTACCGCTCGCGGCGAATTGATGCAGGCAGGCCTTGTTCCCAGCCTTGCGGAAGACATGATTTCGGCGCTTGAAGCACGCGCATTGTGGGCGCGGTACGGGCTGTAACGGAGGACGATATGCCGCCTGTCTTGGCTTTCGCCGTTGGGCTGATGGGCGCGGCGGCATTGGTGCGCTGGTGCATCCGGGAAGTGCGGCGCGTCAACGCCGAGCTGGATGAGGTGCGCGGACGCGTTCGCGTCGAGCCGGTCGATCGTGCGGCGCTGCCGACGCTTAAGCGCGATCC